>Ga0209474_10001283_pt1 | contig 25066 bp, 21 predicted proteins | sample GraSoiAngelo_145_FD_185902 | JGI IMG/M metagenome (GOLD analysis project Ga0209474, IMG submission 185902) | Grasslands soil microbial communities from the Angelo Coastal Reserve, California, USA - 14_1009_05_20cm (SPAdes) (version 2) | ecosystem: Environmental > Terrestrial > Soil > Grasslands...
TCTTGTAGGCATAGTCGTAAACGACCGGAGCCACCTCGGAGCGCGGAAAGATGAAAAAGCTCACTCGGTCGCGGCCGGGCTGGCCCGTTTCTGGCTTTGCCATGAGCATGCGTGCGAGTCCGATCGAGATATCAAAATGGCCGGCAAGCTCGAAGACGGTCCAGTGGGGTTGGTCTGGATCAAGCGGCACTAGTTTGGTAGCCGCCTTCCATTCGTTCTCCGTGAGCCCGCTGAAGACCGCTTCTAGGCCCTGAAGCTCTGCGTCCAGGATGCCGATCGACTCCTCGTATGAGATCACCGCGCCGGCGTCGCGTCGAGCGGTTACATACGTTGCCATGTTTCGTGCTCCTTTACCGATGTGTACCGAAAACTCAATCCTAGTCAGCAAAGCCTCCGTCTGTCGCACCTCGCATTCCCTCGTTGAAGGGCCGGGCTCGTTAGCGGCGCTCAAGCCGTTAAGCGAAGTTAAGCCTTCGTCCAAGTATCTCGATTATCTGCCCTCATCCAAATGAAGGTAGAGACGAAGCCCAAAAAAGGCACGACAAAGCCCGGCCGCGCACGCTCAATTTGGGGGCTCGATTTCTGGATCTGTAAGCGGCGGGTCAGCGACCTGCGAATCCGAAGGTCGGCTCCAAGATCTCTGAAAAGAGCTTAGGACCAATGATTAAGCACGGCTGCCACCAAACGAGGACGCAGCGAATCAGGCAAGCGCAGCATCAATGGATCCAGATCGGCGTCCAAACGAGGACGGCTGGTTAGTCAGTGGCCAAACGATGCGTTTCTTGGCGTGGCGCGCGACGCGGGACGGGAATCCCGGATACGTTCTGGCAGCGCGCGCAGAAGTACGTTAGCCGCCCCTGCTCACCCTGGGCTCGGACCCGAATGGGTGTCCCGCAGCGCGGACAGGGCCGGCCGCCGCGAGCGTGGACGGCATGCCGCTGGGCGCGCTTAACGAGGTTGCCGCGCATCAAGTCGCGGGCGGTGAGATAGAGCCCGCGAAGCGTTTGATCGCCGAGTTCCACCGGTCTCATCCATGGATCGAGACGCTGCAGCCAGAGCGATTCGCACTTATAGATGTTGCCGATTCCGGCAGACACCCGCTGGTCGAGTAACAGCTCGCCCAGGGTCTTGCCTTCCGAGTGCCTGGCGCGAGTGATCACCTCAGCCAAGTCAAAGTTATCCGCGAGGATGTCCGGGCCAAGATGTGCGACCGGCTGCCGCGCGTCCCGCGTCAACTCCATGATGGGCGCCGCAAAGCAGACGGCGACGACATCGCTAAAAGTCAGCACCGCGGTCGCACGGCGTTCGGGCTGACGCCAGCGCTCGCCAGGATGATAGAGATGCCAGGCGCCGGTCATCCGCATGTGGGAGTGCAGCGCGATGCCCCCTTCGAACTGCATCAGCAGATGCTTGCCGTTCGGTTCGACGCCTTCCAGCTGCTTGCCCTTCAGCCTGCCGATCGACGATGGGCGCGCGTCAACGACAACCTTTCCTACCAGTCGGCCGCGCAGCGCGGCGGCAGTTCGCCAGATCGTGTCCCCTTCAGGCAAGGGCAGGCCGGCGCTCAGGCCAGAGGATCACACCCTTCGGCGTGTTGCCGAATCCAGCTTCGTGCAGTTGCTGCTCGAACCTCGATCCTTTGACCGGGGCGCCGTCGACCGCCTGGATCTCCAGCTTGTCGACCCTCGCGGCCAAACTGGCAAGCGCCTGCAGGTGGGCCGGCTGGATGTCGCCGATGGTCAACAGCGACCGCCCGCCGCGTTCCAGGTAAAGCCGCAGCTCTCCGGCATCGACGACGATGTACGCCCCCGCGGCCCGCGCCATCCGTGACTCGTGCTCGGGCCAGGGAATGCTGGTGCCAAAGGGACTCGCCGGATCTGTCGCGGCCAGGGCGACGATGCTCGCCTGATCGTCGCGCGCCGCTCGCAGCCGATCCACGGCCCCCGGTAGGGCAAACTGCAGCCCTCCCAGTCCATCGATGAAATACCCGCGCCGGATCTTGCCGGTCTCTTCCATCGCGCGCAACACGGGATACAGCGCCGCGAAGCCGCCATTGATGTTCTCGGCAAGCGCCGCCTCTCGGGTAAGCACGCCGTACCGTTGCAGGAGCGTTCCAGCTGTCGCGTGCAGATACTCCGTGGTTGACACCGCTGGACGAAGGAGGTCACTGAACAATGACCAGCGACCAGCTGAGGCCGGTGGGCCAAGTCGCATCAGCGGACGGCGCGGGTTCGTCCGCCGGGTACGCGGCCCGAGCATGCGAACCGGAAGGAACGTATCGTTCGTTACCTCGCCGGCCCAGACCATGTCCCAGAGGGCGTCAAGGACGCTGTCCTCATCGGATGAGCCGGTTGCGTAGTAGAGGTCGCGAAAGAACGACGCACCGCGATTCTGCAGGTGCTCGCGAAGACCTTGGTGCAGCTCGCCTTGCGGCACCTCCGCAGCTGGGCGAATCAGCCGTGGAGCGTCGGGCCGGAGGTAGAGCGCGATCCGCCCGTCGTGGCTTCCCAACGAGCCGCGCCCTGCCCAGACGACTTCGCCCATGGAGATCAGCTGGTCGAGCAGCTGTGGGCGGTAATCGCGGACGCGGATCGACAGGACGTCCCGCTCGAGCACCGATGCCGGGACGGCGGTGCCCTGCAGCTGGAAGATGACTTCGGCCAACCGATCGAGCCCCCTGGCGTGGCTGCCGATGCCGTGCCAGCTGGGGAGGAACCGCGCCAGGGTTTCGACTGGGACCGGCTCGACCTCGCGACGGAGGGCAGCGAGTGACTTGCGGCGCAGCGAACGCAGGACTTCCGGATGGCAGTATTCGCGACCGGCATGTCCGGGCCGGAACTCTCCTGCGACGACGTCTCCTCGGCCCGCCAGGCGCTGCAGCGCATGCTCGACTTCGCGCAGGGGCAGGTGCCACCGCATGGCCGGATCCGCGCTGAAGAAGGGGACGTGGGTCCGAGACCAGCGCAGCAACAGCGAACCTAAGGGATCGTCAGTCTTTTCCAGGAACGCATCGGGAAGCCCGACCGGGAGGGCGACGCCGAGCGCGTCGCGAAAGCGTCCCGCATCCTCGGCGGCGATCCAGCGTTCTTCGTCGGCGATCCGAATCAGCGCCGCGCGGCGCGACTTCTCGAGCTCTTCCAGCCATTCCAATCTGATGCCGCGGGCCTCCGCCTCTGCGGTCGTCACGTCGCCCAGCCGCCGGAGCATGTCGGTTGCTTCGTCGACGTCTCGCGGCCAGCGCTCCTTCAGCAGGCCCTGCAGTTCCAGCTCGAGCGCCTCGATCGCGCGCGGGTCGAGCAGCTCGCGCAATTCCTCGGTCCCCAGCAGCTCGGCGAGCAACTCGCGATCCAGCGTCAGCGCCTGTGCCCGCCGCTCGGCCAGCGGCGCGTCACCCTCGTACATGTATTGCGCGATGTAGTCGAAGACCAGGGTTGATGCGAAGGGCGAGGCCTTCTCAGTGTCGACGACCACGGTTCGAATCTCCCGAGCGCGAACTGCCCGCATCAGCTCTCGCAGTCCATCCATCTCGAAGACGTCGCTGAGGCACTCGCGGTAGGTCTCGATCAGGATCGGGAATTCTGCATGCTTGCTGGCCACCTGCAAGAGATCGTGGCTGCGCTGGCGCTGCTGCCATAGCGGCGTGCGTTCTCCGGGCCGCCGGCGCGGCAGCAACAATGCTCTCGCCGCGTTTTCTCGAAAGCGCGAGGCGAACAACGCCGATCCCTGAAGTTGGGAGGTCACCAGCTCGGTGACCTCGTCCGGGTCGAGCAGGATGTCATCGACGTTCGGCGCGCGATCGGCCTCGGGAAGGCGCAGCGCGAAGCCGTCGTCGGTGTAGATCATCTGCACTTCGAGATCCAGCCGTTCCTGCAGTCGCGCGCGTGCTGCCAGCGCCCATGGGGCATGCACCCGCGCACCGAAGGGGGTCAACACGGCGAGGCGCCAATCGCCCAGCTGATCGCGAAATCGCTCGATGACGACCGTGCGGTCGTCGGGCACGGCACTGGTCGCTTGTTGTTGGTCCGAGAGGTAGTTCATCAGGTTGTCGGCCGCCAGCTGGTCGAATCGCGACCGCTCATGCAGCCGCGCGGTGGCCTTTTCGGCCTCCATCGTGGTCAGCTCGCGCATCGCCTCGCCCATCGCCCGTCCGACTTCGATCGGCCGGCCCAGTGCATCGCCGTGCCAGAACGCGATTCGTCCGGGCTCACCCGGTGCTGGCGTGACCATGACCTGGGAAGGCGTGATGTCGGCGACCCTCCAGGTGCTCGCCCCGAGCACGAACGTCTCGCCGGGCCGCATCTCGTAGACCATCTCCTCATCCAGCTCGCCGACCCGCTTGCCGTTGTCGAGCAAATTCACCGAGAAGAGGCCCCGATCGGGGATGGTCCCGCCACTGATGACCGCCAGGTGCTGCGCGCCACCCCGTCCACGGATCTTGCCCTCGAGCCGGTCCCAGACGATGCGCGGGCGCAGCTCGGCGAACTCATCCGAGGGATAGCGGCCGCTCAACATATCGAGCGTTGACTCCAGCGCCCGCGGCCCGAGATCGCTGAAGGGGTAGGCCCGGTGCACGAGCTCCGAGAGCCCTGTTACGGACCATTCGTCCATCGCGGCCATCGCCACAATCTGCTGGGCAAGGACATCGAGCGGATTGCGCGGTACCCGGGTCGTCTCGATCTCGCCGCGCAGCATCCGGTCGACCACGACCGCGGTTTGCAGCAGGTCGCCGCGGTACTTGGGGAAGATCGTGCCCTTCGACGGTTCGCCGACGGAATGGCCGGCGCGCCCGATCCGCTGAATTCCGCTCGCCACACTGGTCGGTGACTCGACCTGAATGACGAGGTCAACCGCGCCCATGTCGATGCCCAGCTCGAGGCTGGAGGTCGCGACCAGGGCCGGAAGCCGCCCGGCTTTCAATGCATCCTCTATTAAGAGGCGCTGCTCCTTGGCGATGGATCCATGGTGGGCGCGGACCAGCTCTTCGCCCGCAAGCTCGTTGATGTGCGCGGCCAGCCGCTCGGCCAGCCGCCGGGAATTGACAAAGATGATGGTGGACCGGTGCTGCTTGATCAGCTCGAGAATCCGCGGGTGAATCGCGGGCCAGATGCTCCGACGCGGCCCCTCCTCGATTTCCCGGCCGCTTTGGGGGAGGGTCAGGGTGGGGGCCATAGCCGCGGCCGGTCCACTCTGCCAGCCGCTGCTCGGCTCGCTGACTCGGTGGGGGAAGGTCAGGCTTGGAGTTTCCCGCTCGAGAGCGCTCATGTCTTCGACGGGGACTTCGACGGTGATCTCCATGGCCTTGACCCGCCCGGCGTCGATGATGGCGACGTCCCGATACGTTCCACCCAGGAAGCTGGCAGTCTCGCTCAACGGCCGCTGGGTTGCAGAGAGACCGATCCGTTGTGGCTCAGCCTTTGTGAGCGCCACCAACCGCTCGAGGCTCAGTGCCAGGTGCGCGCCTCGCTTTGTGTCGGCCATCGAGTGAATCTCGTCGACGATCACCCAGCGAACGGTGGGCAGGATCTGGCGCGCCGCACTCGTGAGGAGCAGGAAGAGCGACTCCGGCGTGGTGATCAGGATGTCCGGGGGATGCCGTTCGATCTGCCTCCGGTCTCGCGGCGGCGTGTCGCCGGTCCGGATCGCGATCGAGATCGGCGCGAGTTTGAGGTCCATCCGCTCCGCCTGCATTGCGATGCCCCGCAACGGTGCCTGCAGGTTGCGCTCGATGTCCACCGTGAGCGCCTTGAGCGGCGAGACGTACAGCACGCGGCAGCGTTCTCGGTCCGCCGGCACGGGCTCGCTGGCCAACCGGTCGATGCACCAGAGGAATGCCGCCAGGGTCTTGCCACTGCCGGTCGGCGCCGACATCAGCGTGTGGCGGCCGGCCGCAACCGATTCCCAACCGCGCTCCTGGACCTCAGTTGGCGCCTTGAACGCGCTCGTAAACCAGGCGCGGGCGGCAGGCGAAAACAAATCGATCGCGGTGGGCATGGACCCCAGTTTATTGCCCGAAGCCGATCGTCCGAAATCCTCTGTTTGTGATGGCAGAAAACGTGCTAATATGACTGTAGCGTTTGAGCCGCGCTTCGGTCTCAGCTAGGGCTCAGAGGAGGTGTTACGTGGCAGATAGCTACGATCAGGAAGTCGTTCGTGAAGAGCGTGCTGCGGGCGAGCCGGTAAGGCCGGTCGCTCCCGTCAGTCGGGCCTATAGCTCGCGGACGTCCGTCTATCGCGAGGGTGGTTACAACTACCGGGCCGTGCAGGCCGTTTGGTGGATCGTCGGCTTCATCGATGTGCTGATTGCCATTCGCTTCATCCTGAAGTTGTTTGGCGCCAACCCCGCACCGTTTGTCCGCTTCATCTACGACGTCACCTGGCCGCTGGTTGCGCCGTTCCACGGCATTTTCAACACCAGCCAGGTCGGAGTGTCCGTCTTCGAGACGGAGTCACTGGTGGCGATCGCGATCTACACGCTGATCGGCTGGGGCATCGTGTCCCTCGTCCGGATCATGACCCGGCCGCGCTCGACAACGACCGTCGTCGACTGACGATGTCGCCCTCCCTCCCCCGCTGGGGGAGGGCAGGGTGGGGGGCCTGTGCGGGAGTTTTCGCCCATTTCCGACTTGTAACCTGCGATGGCTCTTGAGCAGAATTGGGCTGGCGCCAATCTGCCAACAGCGTTTCCGGGTCTCAGCGAGGCGCAGTTCGGCACGGTTGCCGAAGATCGGCTCGCGACCGCCATTGTCGTCAAGGGGTCGGGCACGGCAACCGTTGCCTTCCCGCTGCTCGACCTGGGCTTCGATCTCTACTTGCGAAGAGTCCGAACCCTGCGCGTACACCCGCTGCAGGTCAAGGCCCGCAGTTTCCTGGAACCGGACGAGCAGTTCCAGGTTGGGGTCGTCTCGCTTCATCCCGATCCCCGAGGCTACGTCGTCTTTCCCTATGTCCCGCCTCCGGACTGGCAGCTGGCGCCGGCGCTATGGGCGATGCCGATCCCGGCATTCATCAAGCTGGCGAGGCCGCACGACGACGGCTACGTTTTCAGCGGCTGGTTGGATCGACGGCTGCCCGGTCCTGCCGACGACTATTTGGTTGAGTTAGCGCATCTTGACCGGCAGTGGCTTCACCGGATACCGGGTTGGGCGGCGCCAGTCCACGCACGGGACCTTGCGGCAGAATCGACGGTAGACCAGGTTGGCATGCCGGCGACGCGCGCCTTCGGCAAATTTGGCGAGCTCTGGCTGGCCAGTCAGCTTACACGCGCTGGATTACAAGACGTCGTGATCGCCCAGGATCGCCTGAGCGTCGATTGCGTCGATTTTGTGCTTCATGACCTGCGGTCCTTCGCCATGCTTGGTCTCGTCGTACACACCGGAACGGTAAACTCGCGCGGCGTTGTCCAGTTTCGGATCCGGGCCGACACCTTTTTTACCGATGCACGGCTTGACGTCGTCTTCATCGTTTGCGAGTCCGCGGGCGACATCGCTGCGCAGTCGTTCGTGATCCCATCGAGTGACGTTTCTCGGATTACGACGAGCGCGAGCGACCGCGGCGTGGGCGGCTATCAGGCGAGTTTCAGGCTCGATCCGCTGGCTGAAAAGATGCGTCCTTACGCTGTTCCGACCGAGGACCTGGCCGCGACGATCCTTCGGCGGCTCCGCCGCTAGCGCGCCACCGCTTCAGCGGTACGCATCGCCCTTACCAGAAGGTGATTCCGAAGACTGTCCCCGTGGTATGCCAGAGGACGCCGGGCCAGATCGAACGGGTCCTGTAACACAGATAGCCCCAGATCAGGCCGCTCGCCGTGATGTTCGGGTTCAGCATGGCTGCAACCACCACCTGCCACCACGGCACAGAGGCGGCCTGGGCGAGGTCGGACGGGATGTGGAAGGCGTTGAAGAGCACCGAGGAGAGCACCAGAGCGACCGCTGGGCCGCGCAGCAGTACCAGCAGCCGATCGAAGACCACACCGCGGAAGATGAATTCCTCGGGGATTCCGTTCACCCCCGCCTGCAAGCCGACAATGGCAAGGGCCGGGATCACTCCGCGCGCCCAGCCGAGTGGTGGCTCGCCCGAAGCCACGCCGACCAGCCCGAATGCGGCCGAGACGATCGAGAGCACTACTCCCAGGCCCAGCCGGCGTGGCGCAAGCGCCAGCTGTCTCGGACGAAGACCGGCCGCAAACGACACGACGACGGCGGGTAGCAGGAGCAGAGCCAGGCCGACCACAGCGTCGCCAGCCTTCGATGCGACCGCGCGATCGATCCCGAGATGGACCAGCCGATCTCGGATCCCGAAGAGGAGGCCTCTGGGACCGGTTCCGAACCAGAACCAGATCACGCCGGCAATCGCCACCGCCACGACCACCACGATGACCGCAACGTCCCGCCTGGGCCTGGTCGGGAGCTCATGTGTCTCGAGCGGTTTATCCTCCCGCACCCACCACCTGATCACCGCCGCATAGCCGGCCAACAGCAGGTAGTTGACGATCGGGCGAAATAGTGGTCCGCTGACGATTGCTCCGGCAAGGCCGACGACGGCCAGATAGACGAGGAGGAGACGGCTGCCGCGCAACTCCGGCGGCATGAGCGACGAAATGCCCTTGATCGCCGCTGTCACGATCTGGCTTATCGAGCCACGTGGATCGCGTCGACCAGTGCCTCGAGGCCCTGATCGACTTCATCGCTCTCGATCAGGATCGAAGGCAAGAAGCGGATCACGGTGCTCCCGCCCGGCAGAACGAGAACGCCGCGTTCTTGCATGGCCTTGATGACGGGCGTCGCTGGTTTCTTGAGCTCGACCGCCAGCATCAAGCCGCGCCCGCGGACCTCCCGGACCTGCGGGAGGTTGAGGGCGCGCACCCGTTGCTGGAACCGCTCCCCCAACCGGCGGGCCTCGTCATGGAGCGCCTCGTCGGCCAGGACGCGCAGGGTTGCGGCCCCGGCGGCGCAGACCAGCGGATTGCCCGCGAAGGTGCTGCCATGACTGCCTTTAGGGACTCGTTCGCTGACCGCCTCCGTCGTCACCGTGACGCCGAGGGGAAGCCCGTTGGCGATCGATTTCGAGAGGCAAAGGATGTCGGGCACGACGCCCTCACGGGTGCATGCCAGCGGAGCGCCGGTGCGGAATCCGGTCTGGATCTCGTCGCCGATGAGGAGCGCGCCGTGCGCGTCACAGCGTTCACGGATGCCCTGCAAATAGCCGTCGTTTGGAACGCGAACGCCGCCTTCGCCCTGGATCGGTTCGATGATCACCGCGGCGATCGAATCGTCCAGGGCCTGCTCCAGCGCATCGAGGTTGTCGAAGGGAACGTGGCGGACGCCTTCCAGCATCGGCGCAAATGGCTCCCGGTATTTCGCATCGGCGGTGGCAGCGAGCGCCCCGAAAGTCCGGCCGTGGTAGGCGCGATGGGTGGCAACGATGCCGGTCCGCCCTGTCGCGACCCGGGCGTATTTCAGGGCCGCCTCGACCGCTTCGGCGCCAGAGTTTCCGAATGAAATTCTGGTCAATGCTGGTGGCAGGATCGCGGCCAGCGCCTCGATGAAGTCATCACGGGCGGGCGACCCAAAGCTCTGATGGGCATTGGTGAGGATCGCCGCCTGCTTCTGGATGGCGTCAGTGATCGCTGGGTGGGCGTGGCCCAGCAGATTGACGCCGTAGTTCGTCATCAGGTCGAGATATCGGCGACCCTCGCTGTCCCATAGATAGCAGCCCTCGCCACGGACCAGGCTGATGCCCCGGTCGGCATGCAACGGGATCGGGGACAATTTCCCTCCCCCTCTGGACGACGGCAGGGTGGGGGCCTTCAACCGGTTACCCAGGTTCCCGCGCCTTCGAAGGCGCGCGTGAGCGGATGCTCGCCACGTCCGTCCAGCAGTCCGACTGCCTTGATCCCGCGTCGGATGGCCTCCGCTGCCGCCAGCAGCTTGACGCGCGCGCGGCCTTTCCCGTATTCGGCGATCTGAGCGACCTCATCCAGGTGGATCACCGGAATCACGCTCCGCTCGTCATCGACGTCGCGCATGAATCCCGGTGTGTCGGCGAAGATCAGCAACCGCTCAGCCTTGAGTGCGGAGGCAAGCTCCATCGCCAGGCGGTCGCCGTCGATGTTGATCGCGACACCCTCATGGCTGATCGCCGGCGGCGTGACAACAGGCAGGTAGCCGGCTTCCAACAGCAGGCGCAGCAATTGCGGATCGATCCGCTCGATGGTTCCACTGTGATCGTCATGAAGGATCTTCGTTTTCTCGCCTTCTTTGATCCGGATGTCCGGCTTGCGCCGCCCCGTTACGAGGCCGCCGTCCATCGCCGTCAGCCCAACGGCATTGGCCCCCAGCGATCGCAACCGTTCAACGATGCGCTTGTTTTGCTTGCCGGCGTAGGCCATCAGAAAATGGTCCATCGTCGTCGCGTCGGTAAAGCGCGAGACCTCGCCACGCTCCGACGTAACCATCCGCGGAGGATGCCCGAGACGGCTGCTCAGCTCGTTCAACTCTTTGTTGGCGCCGTGGACAAGGATCAGCGGTTCCTTGCAGGCGGCGATGTCGTCGAGCAATGGGTTGAGATCCGTCAGGCTGCCGCCGATCTTGATGACGAGCACGCCTAGATCGGATACAGCCCGGAGAAGTCCAGGCCGGTGCGCTCGTCCCAGCCGAAGCGCACATTGAGCGCCTGGACCGCCTGGCCGGCGGCGCCTTTCATCAGGTTGTCGAGTGCGCTCATCACAACAACGCGGCGGGAATGGGGGTCGCGCTCGAATCCGACGTCGGTGTAGTTCGTACCCGACAGGATCTTCGGGTTCGGATAGCGATGGATCCCCTGCGATTCTTTGACGATCCGCATGAACGGTTCGTTCGCGTAGGCCGCTCGATAGATCTTCCAGAGATCTTTCTCCGCCAGGTCCTCGTTGAGAAAGACGTGCGCCGTGACCAGGATGCCGCGCACGGCTTCCACGGCCGTCGCCGAAAAGGCGACGTTCGGGCCGTGCCCGTTCGGTGCAGTCAGGCAAAGCTCCTGGATGATCTCCGCGGTGTGCCGGTGGGCGGTTGGCGCAAACGATCGCATCTCGCCGCTGCGGTGCGGATGATGGGAGGAGGGTCCCGATTCCGCGCCGCCGGCGGAGGACCCGGTCTTGCCCTCGATCACGATCGGCATCGAGCGATCGAGAACGCCGGCCCGAGTTAGCGGATACAGGCCCAGGATCGCCGCCGTCGCCAGGCAGCCGCCGATGGCAAGACGATCGGACGTTTTGATTTGCTCGCGGTGCAGTTCGGGCAGCGCATACACGAATTGGGCAAGCAAGTTCGGTTGCGGATGCTCCCAGCCATACCAGGTTGGATACTGCCCGCGGTCGCGAAGGCGGAAGTCGGCCGAGAGGTCGATGATGGTCGGCGCGAACGACTGAAGGCGGTCGATCTCCTTGCTCGTTTCACCATGCGGCAGAGCAAGAAAGAGGACATCGACCGGCAGCAAGGAGGCGCGTGATTGAAACTTCAGGTCTGTGCGGCGCCGCAGGTGCGGATGGACACTGTGGATGAACTTGCCGCCCAACCGTTCGGAGGTGACCTGGGTCACCTCGACCTCGGGATGCGACAGGAGGAGTCGAAGCAGCTCACCGCCGGCATAGCCGGCTCCGCCCACGATCGCCGCTTTCATCCGGCCAGTTGCCGAAGGGCGCCGGTGAGGACGTCCACGCCGCGCTCGAACTCAGCCACCTCGATCGCCTCCTCGGGCGTGTGGTCGAGCTTGGAGTCGCCCGGACCGTAGGCGAGCGCGGGACAGCCCCAGGCCGGGACCACGATGTTCATGTCAGATGTTCCCGTCTTCATTTTGAACCGTGGCGTGCCACCCGCCTCCCGGATCGCTTGCAGGAAGGCGCGAACCACGGGCGTGTTCTTTTCGGTCCTGACCGCCGCATCGGCGTACTCGAAGCGCAGTTCGGCACCCTCGGTCCACCGCTCGAGCTTTTGCTTGAGCGCGTCGACGTCGAAGTCAGGGGGCAACCGGAAGCCGAGCGACATGGCGGCGGTATCGCGGAAGCCGTCATGGTCTGCATGGAAGCGCAGAACCCGGACATCGAGCCGATCGAATGTCCCTCCCCCGCTTGTCTCTTTCCCTCCCCCTCCGGGGGAGGGCAGGGTGGGGGCTTGCGCCAGATCCTGCACTCGGCGGATAAAGCTGATCGCCTGGTCGGCGGCACTCTCGTTGGGTCCGGCGCCGTGTCCCATCGGCAGGGAAAGCCGGTAACGCAGGCGGAGGCTGCCCTTGTACCCAAGCGTCACCGCGTCCCAGCCGCTCGGCTCCAGGATCACGAGCTGGTCCGGGGGACGGCGGTTGACGAGGTGCCTCGCGCCCCGCGAACTGCCCTCTTCCTCGACCGCGCCAATCACGGTAAAGCGGCAACCAGTGTCGACCCGTTGTCGGCTAACGGCCGTGATCGCGGCGGCCATCGGGCCCTTCGCGTCGACGGCGCCCCTGCCGAAGAGCCGGTCGCCATCGCGTCGCACCGCGATGAATCCGGGCACGGTGTCGATATGGCCAAGGAGCATCACCTCGCGAGGGCCATTCCCCCAGTAACCGACGACGTTACCGGCCTCATCGCGGCGGGCGGCAAAACCCATGCCGCGCATTCTCGATACCAGCCACTGGCCGAGTGCGCGCTCTTGCGTCGATGGGCTCGGAATCGACAGCATTTCCTCCAGTAACTCGATGCCGGTCTCGACCGTGGGTTCGATCTCCGCACGCGTCGCCGTGATCACGCGGGGACGGCCTCCAGTTGCCCGACCCGCAGGACGTGATCCACGATGTGCCCGGGAATGTCGACGCCCGTTGTCTCGATGCTGTTCCGAAACTCCATTGTGTAATTGACTTCGCTAACGAGCAATCCGTCCGGATGCTCCAGCAGGTCTACCGCCAGTACGCCGCCGCCAACCGCGCGAGCCGCGGCGCGTGAGAGCCGGTCGATCTCGGGCGTTACCGGGCAGTTCCTCGCCTGTCCGCCACGCGCCGTGTTCGTGATCCAGTGGGACGACTCCCGATAGATGGCGCAGATGGTCTTCTCGCCGACGACGAAGCTCCGGATGTCGCGCGCCGGCTTCTTCACGAATTCCTGGACATAGAAGATCGCGTGCTGATAGGAACCGAGCGTCTCTTTGTGTTCCAGCAGTGCTTCGGCCGCTTCTCGATCAGAGATCTTCGCCAGCAGACGGCCCCAGGAACCAACCGCCGGCTTCAGGACCACCGGATAGCCAATCGACTCGATCGCCCGCAGGGCCGATTCAGGCGTAAAGGCGATCAGCGTGCGGGGGCTCGGCACGCCCGCGGCGGCCAGCGCAGTCGTGGTGTTGATCTTATCGCCGCACGTAAGCGCGACTTCATAGCTGTTGACGGTCGGCACGCCCCATTGATTGAGGATTCGCAACGCGTACAGGGCGCGCGAGTGATGCAGGCAGCGCTCGAGCACTACATCATACGTTGGCGGCTGGGCGCCGATTTCGAAGATCAGCTCGCGGTCATCAATTTTCTCGAAGTCGATCGCGCGCCGGTTGAAAGCCTCGAAGAGCAGCTTCTCTTCCGCGCGGATGCGGGAGCAGAGAACCCCAATTCTCACCCTACTCGCCCCAGTCCTCCTCTTCCTCCGGCGCCAGCCGGAGTTCCGCCGGATCGCGCTCGACCACCTCGAGCTCCGCCCCACAATCGGCGCAAGGCACGATCTCACCCTTCTCGACGTCGGCCGCCAGGTTGACATCGGCCCCACACTCGGGGCACTGCGCCTTCGTCGCCGTTGACATCACGACACCTCCTCGATCGCGGCCCAGCCGCGCGACTTGATCAGATCGATCAGCGTCCCCGCCTCCATGATGGCCATCGCCACCGGACCGGGTGTTTCCCCCTGGAACATCTTGCCATTCGCGTCGATCTGCCCGGACCGGATGTCGACGTCGATGGAATCGCCGTCCTGGGCCGTCTCATAAAGCGCGTCGCACTGGATCACGGGCAGGCCGATATTGATGGCGTTGCGATAGAAGATCCGGGCGAAGCTGCGGGCAACTACCGCTTTGGCGCCGGCAGCCTTGATCGCCATCGGGGCATGCTCGCGCGAGCTCCCACAGCCGAAGTTGCGACCGGCCACGATCACGTCGCCGGCGTGCACCGTGCTCGCAAAGTCGGGGCGCGCCTCGATGAAGCAGGCCTTGCCGAGCGCTGCCGCATCGGTTGTCACGTTGTCCGTCGCCGAACTTGAACACTTTGCCCATGTGTTATCTCCCTCCCCCGTTTACGGGGGAGGGTCGGGGTGGGGGCATTGCCCTTGGATCCGCAATAGCTCCCGCCAGGGCCGAGGCCGCGGCCACCGCGGGATTTGCGAGATAGATCTCCGCTTGGGGGCTGCCCATCCGCCCGGCATAATTCCGGTTGCTGGTCGATAGGGCGCGTTCGCCCGGCCCTAGCACGCCATGCTGGCGCCCCAGACAGGGTCCACACCCCGCGTTCATCACCAGGGCGCCCGCCTCCATGAACGTGTGGACATAGCCTCGGGCCAGGGCCTCCATGTAGACCTTCTTCGACGCCGGGACGACGATGGTGCGCGTATCCGGATGCACGTGTCGCCCTTCGAAGTATCCGGCGACGATTGCCAGGTCCTCGATCCGGCCGTTGGTGCAGCTCCCGACGAAGACTTCATCGAGATGCGTCCCCTCGACCTCGCTAAGGTCTTTCACGTTGTCGATCGCGGGGGGGCACGCGACCTGCGGCTCGAGCGTCTCGGCGTCGACTTCGAGGAGCTGCCGGTACTCGGGGTGAACGGGATGCAGGTCGATGACGTCGGCATCGCCAAGATAGGCGCGGGTGTGCTCGTCGGGCTCACAGAGGCCGGCCTTACCGCCGAAATCGACCGTGAGGTTGGCGAGCGTGAGGCGATCGTCCACGCTCATGGCCTCGACCGCCTCACCTCCCCACTCGACGGCCAGGTAGTTGGCGCCTTCCGCGCCGAGCGTTCGGATGACCCGGAGCGCCAGGTCCTTGGGAAAGACGCCAGGAGGCAGTTGTCCGCGCAGATTGATGCGGATCGTCTCTGGGACCCGGAACCAGGTCTTGCCGGTGGCAAAGGTCACGGCGATATCGGTCGAGCCGAACCCCGCGGAGAAGCAGCCCAGCGCGCCGTAGGTCGTGCTGTGTGAATCGGCGCCGACGACGATGCCGCCGGGCCGGACGAAGCCTTTCTCCACCATCAGCTGATGGCAGATACCTTCCTGAAAAACGTGGCGAACGCCAAACTCGCTGGCGAACTCGCGAACCTGCCGATGGAGTCCTGCGGCGGCGACCGTGTTTGCCGGCAGGATGTGATCGAAGACAAAGATCACGCGGTCCGGATCCCACAGCGGCACCCCGAGCTGGCGGAAGGCTTCGATCGCGAGCGGCCCGGTAACGTCATGGGCCATCGCGTAGTCGACCGGTGCGACCACGATCTCACCGGCGTGAACGCTGCGGCCCAGCCGCGCAGAGAAGATCTCTTCGGTGAGGGTTCCCATCAGGCCGGTACCCTGCCGCGAAGCAAATCATCGAGCTCATCAGTGCTGAGCGGTCTGGCGTCGGCTCGGCGCTTGACCTCCGCCGTAATCGTCCGAATCTCCTGATCGTTGAGGCTCAGCCCAAGCAGCGAAGCGCGGTGGGCGATCACATGCCGGCCGGTTAGCCGGTGGCCGGTCATCAGCGTGCGCTCGCGGCCGAACTGCGCCGGATCGAAAATTTCGTAGGTCGATGGATCGTTCAATACCGCATTGGTATGCATCCCCGCCTTGTGATGGAAGGCCGTGGCGCTGGTGATCGCGGCGTTGAAGGGGACCTCGATACCAACCATCTCGGCGACCATCCGATCGAGCTCCGGAAGGATCTCGAGCCGGTATTGGGAGACCAGCTCGGGGTTGATGCTCAGGAGGCGGGCGATCATGCCGCTCAGCGGCACGATGCCATTGCGCTCACCGATGCCGAGGATGGTGGTGTCGACGTGGGTGGCGCCCGCTTCCAGGGCGGCGAACGCATTGGCGATCGCGCATCCCGTGTCGTTGTGGGCGTGGAACTCGATATCGCAGTCGACCGCCTTACGCACCATCGACACCAGCTCGAAGACCTGGCCGGGGGTGGCGATCCCAACCGTGTCGGCCAGTCCGACCCTCTGCGGATGCAGCCGGTCGATCGCCTGGTAAACCCGGAGCAAATCGCGCGGTTCGGATCGGAACGAGTCCTCGCTGCTGAAGCGGACCTCCAGGCCCTGTGCCTGGATGAAGCGAACCACTTCCGTGCCAGATTCAATGATCTCGTCCACGCTCTTGCCGTGCGAGAAGGTGCGCAGCGTGGACGAGGTACCAAACAGGACATCGATCCCGTCCGCGCCCGTTTGGACCGCGACCCGAGCGTCGTCCATGTGGCAGCGCACATGCGTGAGTACCTTGGCGCGCAATGGAAGGCCAGCCACCGTTCGGACGTCGGCCTCGGATTGAGGCGAAGCACAGGGCGACGTCAGCTCGAGGTATTCGACACCGAAGTCATCCAGGGTTTTTGCGATCGCGACTTTCTGCGCCGGCGTGAAGTGAGCCAGCGCGAACTGCTCGCCTTCTCGAAGCGTCGACTCGATGATCTTGAACGCTCGTATTGACATGGCACCTCCAAGAACACAAAAAGCCTTCGTCCACCGGGACGAGAGGCTTCTCTCGTGGTACCACCCGACTTCGCCTGCCGCTCGCGCGGCCGGCCTCTTCGAGTCCGCGGCTCCTGTGCTTGAAGACTCCAGCCCGATCACGGGGGCCATCCGGCTCGGCCTACTGCGAACCTCCAGGTTCTCCCTCTCCCTCCGGGGGAGGGTCGGGGTGGGGGCTTCTGTTCGACCGGCGGCTCCGAGGCCTTTTTCGGCGGTGCCCTGGACCCTCCTTCTCAGCTGCCGGAGGTTCTCTGGAGTCCCAGCGTTCGCGTACTCTCCCTCATCAACGCCTTTGCGTATGAACTTGTTGGCGCGAACAATAACGGCATCGGTGCCCGGTGTCAAGCGACGGCTTCGGTTTTTCGGACATGCAGCAGGTAATCGATGATCAGGTCCGGCACCGGAATGCCGGTTGCGCTCATGAAGCCATGGAATTCCGGCGTGTAGTTGAGCTCGTTGACGAGCAAGCCGTCCTCATGCTCCAACAGATCGATCGCGAGAAATCCGCCGCCGACGGCGTTCGCGGCCTCCTGGCAGAGTTCATGGATCTCCGGCGTCACGGGACACGGCGATGCCTGGCCGCTGCGCGCGGTGTTCGTGATCCAGTGTTCGGAGCTACGGTAAATCGCGCCGATCGTCTGCTCGCCCATCACGATCGCGCGAATGTCGCGCTCGGGCTTGTGCACGTATTCCTGGATATAGAAGATCCCGTGCTGGTATGACCCCAGCGTTTCCTTGTGCTCGAGCACCGCTTCTGCCGCGTCCCGGTCGTTGATCTTGGCGAGCAGCCGTCCCCAGGAGCCGACCATCGGCTTGAGCACGACTGGATAGCCCATCTTCTCGATCGCTTCCAGCGCTGCTTCGCGAGTGAAGGCCACGACCGTCTTTGGAATGGGCACGCCGGCGGAAGCCAGTGTCGACGACGTCAGGATCTTGTCACCGCAGATCTGCGCGACGTGCCCGCTGTTGACGGTCGGGACGCCGGCCGCATTCAAGAGGCTGAGCGCGTAGAGCGAGCGGCCATGGTGGATGGACCGGTCCAGCACGACGTCCGTTGCCGGCACGTCTCCACCGATCGGAAATTGCAGCTCGTCTTCGTTGAGCCGCTCAAAAGGGATGCCGCGACGACGCAAAGCCTCAAACAGGGCCTTCTCTTCGAAACGGACGCGGCTGCAGAGGATGCCGATCACGGTAGCTTGCGTAATTATACATACCTCCGTATACTTATGCGACAAAACCGGAACAGGAGGCTGCGCATGCTGGCTGTAAAGAGCAAATTACTGGACAAGATCGAGGCGACGCCGGTGAAGACCGCAAAGAAAGTCGCGCTCGCATACTCGGGCGGTTTGGACTCATCGCTCTGCGCCGTGCTGGCGAAAGAGAAGTACCACGTCGAGGAGCTGTTTGCGATTACCGTCGACGTCGGACAGGGGCAGGACGAAATGGATGCCGCGATCCAGAAGGCGAAGGTCCTTGGCATCACGCCAATCGTCATCGACGCCAGGGCGGAGTTTGCCGAGCTGTGGCTGACCAAAGCCATCCAGGCGAACTCGAACTACGAGGGCTATCCCGTCTCTACGTCGATGACGCGGCAACTGATCGCCTCGAAAATCGCCGCCCTCGCCCTCAAGCTTGGCTGCGACGCGATCATGGAGGGCAGCAGCGGCAAGGGCAACGACCAGTACCGCATGCATAACGTGTTCAAGCTGTTCGCGCCGCAGCTCGATGTCCTGGTCCCTGTGCGCGATTTCGACCTGACCCGGGGCGAGGAAGAAGAGCTCTCCAAGGAACTCGGCATACCGATCACCGAAGTCATGCAAGGCGGCGATGACAAGACGATGTGGTGCCGCAGCCTGGCGTCGGGCGCCATCGGGCTCAACCAGCCGATCCCGGAACACGCCTGGCTGTGGTGGAAGTCGGCGGGAAAGACGAAGTCCACCCCGACAAAGGTTTCGGTGACGTTCGAGCATGGCATCCCGGTCGCGTTCGACGGCAACGAGCTATCGCTCCCCGAGATCGTCTCGCAGCTCAATGTGGTCGCCGGCAGCCACGGCATCGGGAAGATCGATATCTTCGAAGACGGCATCATGGGCCTGAAGTCGCGGGAGCTCTATGAGGCGCCCGCCGCCGCCGTGCTGCTCAAACTGCACCATGACCTCGAGCAGTTCTGTCTGACCAAAGAGGAGCTCGAGTTCAAGGCGTTGGTCGACCAGAAGTGGGGATCCCTCGTCTATCACGGCGCCTGGTTCAGCCCGCTGAAGGATGCGCTCGACGGCTTCATTGCGACCACCCAGGCGCATGTCAGTGGTACCCAGGTCGCGACGCTGTTTCAGGGCGCGATCGACATCGACTCGCGGCAGAGCGATCAGTCGTTGTTCTTTCCGGAGATCCGGGGTTTGCAGAGCCGTAGCTTCAACCAGCAGCTCTGCGGCCCGGCGGCACAAATCGCCGGATTGTCCTGGGAAGTGCTGGCCAAGCGGATGGCGAAGGTCAACCACTGAGCCAGCAGCCCTGGGGCGGGCGCTTCAAGGAAGAGCCGGACCCGCTCATCGATCGCTTCACGCGGTCGCTGGCGGTCGATAGCCGGCTTTTCCACGAGGACATCACCGGCAGCCGGGCCTACGCAAAGGCCCTGGTTGGCGTCGGTGTCCTCACGCGCGATGAGCAAGCGCAAATCGACGGAGCCCTGGCTGCCATAGAAACCGACCTTACGAATCACCCGTTCTCTTCCCCTCCCCCTCTGGGGGAGGGCAGGGTGGCGGCTCCCGTCGCCGAAGACATTCACATGTTTGTCGAGCAACGCCTGATCGAAAAACTCGGGCCCTTGGGCGGCAAACTCCACACCGGCCGAAGCCGGAATGACCAGGTCACCCTCGACCTCCGCCTCTACGTCAAGGCGGCCGGTGCCGACCTCCTCACTGCGATAGCAGCGTTGCAATCCGCCCTGGTCGGCCGGGCCAGAGAACAGATCGAGACGGTTATGCCCGGCTACACCCACACCCAGCGAGCTCAGCCGGTGTTGCTCGCGCATCATCTGCTGGCCTACGTCGAGATGTTGCACCGCGATCATGGCCGTATCAAGGACGCCGTCAAGCGCGCTGATTTATCTCCCCTCGGGGCGGGCGCCCTGGCCGGCAGTGGGTTCCCGATCGATCGGCAGGCACTTGCTTCGCAACTTGGGTTCCCCGCCGCCACCGCCAACTCGATCGATGCCGTGGCCGACCGCGACTTCGTGCTCGAACTGGTCAGCGCCTGCAGCATCGTCATGATCCACCTCTCGCGGCTCTGCGGCGAGATCGTGCTCTGGACCAGCGTCGAGTTCTCCTTTGCGACGCTCCCCGATGGGCTCGCAAGCGGCAGTTCGATGATGCCCAATAAGAAGAATCCGTGCGCCGCCGAACTGGTTCGCGCCAAAAGTGGTCGGGTCGCCGGCGATCTCGTGAACCTGTTGATGGTCCTCAAGGGCCTGCCCCTCGCCTACAACCGCGATTTGCAGGAAGACAAAGAGGCGCTCTTCGATGCGGTCGACACCACGCACGACTGCCTGCAGGTGACGGCAACGCTCGTCGAGGGTCTTCGATTCGATGTCGACCAAATGCGGGCAGCAGCGGTCACCGGCTACACGCTCGCCACCGAACTGGCGGATTATCTCTCGAGAAAGGGCATGCCCTTTCGGGACGCCCACCGCGTGATTGGTCAACTGGTCGCCTCGGCGGCCGGTTCCAAAGCCTCGAATCCTATTCGGTCGGCGAGCTCAGTGCATTTTCGCCGCTGTTTGGTGCCGACGTGGCCGAGCATCTGACCCTCGAAGGCGCGCTCAAATCGCGCGACGTGCTTGGTGGCACCGCACCGTCACGAGTTCGCGAGGCGCTGGCGCATGTCGAAACGTAAGCGGCAGGAGGCGATCCTCTCGATCATCGCCAAGCATCCGGTGTCCACGCAGGAAGAACTGGTTGAGCGGCTGCAGCGCGCCGGGATTGCCACCACGCAGGCGACCGTCTCCCGCGATATCGCCGAGCTCGGCCTGGTACGCGTCGCCGGCGCCGACAGCCACTACATCAAACCGGATGAGGGGATGGGCGCAGCCTCGCCGGCCGGTCGAGAAGATCGCTTGCGACGGTTGTTGCGCGACCTGCCGATGACGGTCCGGCGTGGCCAGGGCCTGGCGGTGCTGTCGACGACGCCGGGGTCGGCGAACCCTCTCGCCTCCGCAATCGACGGTGCCGGATGGCCCGAAGTCCTGGGGACCGTGGCGGGCGACGACACCATCTTCGTCGCGCTCGCCGTGCAGCCCCGCGCGTATAGCGGCCTGGCCCAGCGGCTTGCCCGGCTGGGCGCCTACGTCCAACCGGAGGACTGATGCCCGAGAAGATCGTGCTCGCGTATTCCGGCGGGCTCGACACCACCGTCGCGGTGAAGTGGCTGACGGAAACTCGCGGCTTCGACGTGATCGCCCTGACCGTCGATCTCGGCAGCCAGCCGAAGCTGGCCGCCATCCGCCAGCGCGCCCTCGCAGCAGGCGCGAGCAAAGCCTTTGTCTTCGACGCTCGTACGCCCTTCATCGAGCGCTTTTGCTGGCCAGCCCTCAAGGCCGGTGCGCTGTACCAGGACCAGTACCCGCTGGCGACGGCGCTAGGGCGGCCGCTGATCGCTCAGCTGTTGGTTGAAGTCGCGACGCGGGAGGGCGCCACCTGGATCGCACACGGCTCGACTGGCAAGGGCAACGACCAGGTCCGGTTCGATATCGCGACCGGTGCCCTGGCGCCGCATCTGAAGGTGCTGGCTCCCCTCCGGGACGGCATGACGATGAGCCGTGAGCAGGAAATCGCCTACGCCCAAGAACATGGCTTGCAAATTGAAATCAGACCCGAGTCGCCGTACAGTGTGGATGAGAATCTGTGGGGGCGCTCCATCGAAGCCGGCGTGCTGGAGGATGCGATTCTCAAGCCCCCCGAGGACGCGTTTCTCTGGACCGCCTCGGTGGACACCGCCCCCGCCAGCCCAACGGTCATCGAGCTCGGCTTTGAACAGGGGATACCTACCAGTCTCAGTCCATCTCCCTCCCCCTCTGGGGGAGGGCAGGGTGGGGGCCTCGGCCTCGTCAGCGAGCTCAACCGTATCGGCGGTATTCACGGCGTCGGACGCATCGACATGATCGAGGATCGGTTTGTCGGCATCAAGTCTCGCGAGGTCTACGAGGCGCCTGCCGCCGTGATCCTGCATCATGCGCACCGCGCCCTGGAAGAGCTCGTACTCGATGGCGAAGCGGCTCGCTTCAAAACGTCCGTCGCCCAGGAATATGCCCGGCTCGTCTACCAGGGCAAGTGGTTCAGCCGGCACCGGCGCGACCTCGATGCCTACGTCGACAGCACCCAGGCATTGGTGACGGGCAAAGTGTTCGTGAAACTGCACAAGGGGAACGCCCAGGTCGCAGGCCGCTCGTCGCCATACTCGCTCTATCGGCCGCGGCTCGCGACCTACTCGTCAGGCGACCAGTTCGACCACCAGGCGGCCGTCGGTTTCATCAAGCTGGTCGGTCTTCCGATTCGAACCCAGGCCGAGGTCCAGGGCACCGCGAACGTTGCTTCGCTACTGCAGGATGACCGCCATGTTGTTGAAGTCGGTCCAGGAGCCCTCGAAGGCGGCCTTGCTGAACCAGTACTGGCTGCCACTCTTCCAGGGATCGTTGACCCGAACCTGGGTCGCTGATACGCCGCTCAGCGTCACGACGTGCTCGATCAATGAATAGTTGATTCGTCGACTACCGGTATCGGGCCACGAGGTCCAGACACCTGTGTATCCGGCGGCGCGCGCATTCTCCCAACCGGTCTCGACCCAAACCAGCACCGGATGGCCGTTCTTGAGCGCGGTGTAGACCTGTGCCGCCGTTACGCCTTCGCCGCCGGTCGACGAGGGCGCGCCATGTGTCTGTGCGATCGACAAGATCAGCGGGTAATAGACCCCGTAACCGGTTGGACCCAGGTCGCTGCCGTTGACGTTGCCCACGAAGTTGGTGTACGGGTTTCCCCACTGCAGCACCCGTTTGCGATTGTTCGGATCAAGTACCGGTGACCGCGTATCGGGACTCTGAGGCGCGAACAGGGTCTGCTGCGAGTACGTATGGCCCAGCGCCGCGAGCCCCATCTGGAGGGCAGCGGTCTCGCAGTCGAGCGCCATGACCTGCTTGTAGACCGGCATCGCGATCGTGACCTGGCCGTTTGGCGTCGCGACCACCGTCGGTGGCGGTGTTGGTACGGGCGTTGGGGCCGGTGTGGGTGTTGGGGTTGGCGATGGCGTCGTCACGATCACGAGAAGCGGGCCCGGCGTTGGTCTGGCCGCCGTTGCCTGGTACTTGGGCGTCGCCAGGACGGTCACGGTGCCCGCGGCGACGGCAACCAGCGTCAGCAGCAGCAGCAGAATTGTTGTTTTCTTCATCCAATCTCCGTCCGCCTACCGGGGAGGTTCGGACTGTGGGCCGGCCGGAACATAATCCCGCGCTCCAGTTTGCGGATTGTATCGAACCTTCGTCCCTTCCGCCCTCCTGTTACAACCAGCCTTGTTCCTCCGCCACGCGCGCCGCTTCGGTTCGATTGCCCACGTCAAGCTTTTGAATCGCCGCCGACAGATAATTGCGCACGGTTCCCTCCGACAGGAACAGCGACCGCGCGATCTCGGCGATGCTCGCGCCACCCTGCCCCGCCTTCAGCACGTCGCGTTCCCGGTCCGAGAGCGGGCTGCTCCCGGTGCTCAGCGCGGCCGCGGCCAGGCCCGGATCGACGACCCGCTCACCATGCATGGTCTTGCGGATCGCCAGCGCCAGCTCCTGGGCCGGCGCATCTTTGAGCATGAACCCGGAGGCACCGGCCTCCATGGCGCGGCGGAGAAAGCCAGGGCGGCCAAAGGTTGTCAGGATCAGTGTTTTGCAGGAAGGTAATTCCTTCCGAAGCTGGCTCGCGGTGGTAATCCCATCGCCGCCCGGCATCTCGATATCGAGCAGGGCGACGTCGGGTTTGCACTGGTTGGCGGTCTCGACCACGCGGTCGGCCCGGTCCACTTCCGCCACGATCTCGATGTCATCCTCCATCGCCAGCAGCGCTTTGAGCGCTCCCCGAACCATCGCCTGGTCCTCGGCGATCAATACCCGAATCATGCGGTTTGCTTGGCGACAGCTCCCTCATCGGCTTGCGGTTGAGAACCTTGGCCAACCGGGATCAGCGGCAAGCTCACCCGCAGCCGAAAGCCCTCGTGCGGCAGCGGCGCCGCACTCATCGTTCCGCCCCGTTCGCGGATCCGCTCGGCGAGTCCCCGCAGGCCGCTCCCTGGCTCAGGCGTGCCGCCACGTCCGTCGTCAACCACAACGACCGTAGCCTCGCCGTCCTCCCGCGTGATGCGGATCGAGCAGCGCCGGGCGGCACTATGCCGCATGACATTAGTGGCCCCTTCGCGGACCGCCCAGGCCAGCACGGCCTCGACGGCAGGGAGGAAGGTGACCTCCTGCGCGTCGACGCGACATTCGATTCCGGCGACGGTGAGGGCCTCGCGTGCTCCAGCGAGCTCAGCAGCAAGCGTCGGTAGCCGATAACCGGAGACAGCGTCGCGGACTTCATGCAGGGCATCGCGTGCCACTTTTTCAATGTCCCGCACCTCGTGTTCGGCCAGGCCAGGCGACCGCTTGAGCAGGCGGCCGGCCAGCTCGCTTTTGAGCGCGATAACCGAAAGGCTGTGGCCCAGCAGGTCATGAAGGTCGCGCGCGAAGCGCAGCCGCTCCTCGCCCACAGCCAGGCGAGCAATCTGCTCGCGGGCCAGGGAAAGCTGCTGGTTGGCCTCGATCAGGAGCCGTCCGGCGACGGCGGCGGCGCCGACGAGGGCGTCATTGAGCACGTCACCACTCGCCTGCAGCAACCCGGTGCCGCGAACGACATCAAGGACGCCGCTGAGCGCCGCCGCGGCAAGGGCGAGCGGGAGGGCGAGGCGCCAGGGAAACGCGGCCCCGATCAACAGGACCGCGTACACAAACAAGCTTCCGTACTGAGGAGGCGTCATGAGCGTGAAGCCGGCAATCAACAGCGAACCGAGGGCGACGGCCACCCACCGGAAGCGCCCGTCGGGTCCGCCGGCAATGCGGGTCCAGAACCAGGCCCAGATGAGTCCGCTTCCGAGCAGGAGCGTCAACGCGATCACCCGGTCCATCGCCGCGAAAGGCTTGGTGAGGATGGTGGCGATCGGGAGCGCGTAAAACAAGAGAAAGGCCACCATGAAGAGGCGGCCTAACTTGATCGTTCGCTGGTTGAGGGTCATCGGGCCTTTAGCCTAGGCGATCGCTCCCTGCAGGTCGGCCCCGCTCAGGAATTTCTGTTCGGGCGTGGCCCGCAC
>Ga0209474_10001285_pt1 | contig 25048 bp, 24 predicted proteins | sample GraSoiAngelo_145_FD_185902 | JGI IMG/M metagenome (GOLD analysis project Ga0209474, IMG submission 185902) | Grasslands soil microbial communities from the Angelo Coastal Reserve, California, USA - 14_1009_05_20cm (SPAdes) (version 2) | ecosystem: Environmental > Terrestrial > Soil > Grasslands...
TCATTGTCGGCGTCCTGATGATCGGCTACGTGGTGCTCGGCGGCATGATCGCAACCACCTGGGTCCAGATCGTGAAGGCGACCCTCCTCATGGCAGGCGCCATCTTGTTAAGCATCATGGTGCTTGGTCACTTCGGCTTCAACCCGCTGCGGTTCTTCGATGCCATCGCGAAGGTCGTTGACAAAAAGTCCGGACTGAACTTCACGCAACCCGGCATCCTCTACCCGCACGGGAAGCACGTCTTCCTCGGCCCCCTGACGCTCGACAAGTCAACGATCGAGAACGTGTCGCTCGGCATGGCGCTCATCTTCGGTACGGCGGGCCTGCCACACATCCTGATGCGCTTCTACACTGTGCCAACCGCGCGTGCGGCGCGGACATCGGTTGGTTGGGCCATGGGACTGATCGGCGCCTTTTACGTGATGACGACGTTCCTGGGTTTCGGCGCCGCTGTGCTGGTCGGCAAAACGGGGATCGGAACCAACAACAACCTGGCTGCCCCCAAGCTCGCTGAGTTTCTCGGTGGCGGGCCGAACACCTTTGGCGGTGAGCTGTTGCTCGGGTTCATTTCCGCCGTCGCCTTCGCCACGATCCTGGCCGTAGTCGCAGGCCTTACGTTGGCCGCGTCCAGCGCGTTCGCCCATGACTTCTGGATGAACGTCGTCCGCGGCGGCAAGGAAAGCGAGTTTGAACAGGTCTTGGTGGCGCGCATCGCGGCAGTTGGAGTGGGCGTGATCGCCGTCCTTGTTGCAATCAACTTGCAAACGGCCAATGCTGCCCAGCTGGTCGCGGTCGCCTTCGCTGTGGCCTCCAGCGGCAACCTGCCGGTCATCCTCTTCACGCTCTTCTGGAAGCGTTTCAACACGGTCGGCGCCGTTTGCGGTCTGATCGGCGGAACGGCGGTGTCGATCTTGCTAGTGGTGATCGGTCCCGGCTTGGGTACGCCGCCTGCCACCAAGCCAGCGTTCGCCCTCACCAACCCCGGCATCGTGAGCATCCCACTCGGGTTCCTCTTCGCGATCGTCGGTACCTATATTGGTGAAGCCCTGGGCGGCGACCAGCGCGCTAAAGCGATGTACCCGGAGATCGCCGTCCGTTCGCAGACGGGCGTGGGAGCGGAGCCGAGCGCTATCGAGGAGCGGATCCCCGCGGTCGTCTAAGACTCGTTTTGGGAATAAGGGCGGGCGTCGAGCCCGCCCTTAACTTTTCTTCCGGTTGGTGAAGCCGGTCAGTAACCGAGCGTTCGGCCGTAATCCTCGAGGAGCGCCAGCCGGAGTTCTTCTTGCTTTGCGACCTGCCGGTCGATGTCGTCGCGCGAGCGCGTGGGCTTCGCATCGGCGATGTGCCGATCGACCTTGGTCTTCGCGCGCAGCCGCAGCAATTTCCGCACTTAGGACCAGCCTATCAGCATTACCCTGAGATCGAAACTGGGCGGTGAGAGGCTCGCTCGCCCGACATTCGGCGTGTAAAGCTTGCGCTACCGAATCCGGGCGGGCCGGAGGCCGCCTATCTAGATGCGCATCCGCGCTTCGGCCTTCTTTGTGAGGTTCGAATCCTCCGACCCTCCCTAAACTCCGCCACTCTGAATGCTGGCCCAGCGCAAGCCCGCCATAAAGGGATTAGTCTTGCTCGAAGCACCGGAGATTGGGCCGCTTAATTTCTAACATGAGGAGCCGTCGGTGCCTCTCAGGCGATATCTCTCACTTCTGAGGCTTTACCGGGCGAAAGAACAGTCCGTCGATCAGGTATGGCGCGCCCTTCTGACCGATGACTATCCCCCTTTGCGCTATGGCCGGCGGCTCATTGGTCTCCTACCGTCCGCGCGTCGCTGCAAGAATTGCAGTGCGCCGTTTGACGGCATTACCGCGCCACTCTTCCGCCTGGTGGGAAGAGGGCAATTCCAAAGGAATCCTCGATTCTGCGGGTGGTGACTGGAGTTCTGTCGGACGCACCCGGGAGGTGCGGAGGTCGAGCTCTCAATGCTCTTCGCCGACGTACGGGGATCGACCACTATGGCCGAACGGATGAGCGGCGAGGAATTCAATCGGATTATGAACCGGTTTTATGCGACTGCGACGGACGTGCTGATCCGCAGCGACGCCATGATCGATAAGCTTGTCGGCGACGAGGTGATCGGCCTCTACTTGCCGCTCTTTTCCGGTCGACAGCACGCGCGCCGAGCCGTGCAAGCTGCCCGGGAACTCCTGAGGGCGTGCGGCCATGGCGACGTGGGTGGACCCTGGATCCCGGTCGGCATTGGTGTTCATACCGGCGTCGCCTACGTCGGCACCGTGAAGGGCGCCCAGGACACCGTCACCGATTTCACCGCACTCGGCGATAGCGTCAACATCACCGCCCGCCTGGCGTCGGCCGCCGGCGTCGGAGAGGCGCTGGTCAGCGACGCCGCCTGGACCGCGGCTGAAGTTGCGCTGCCCGATGCGGAGGCGCGCCTCCTCCAGCTCAAGGGCAAACAGGAGGCGGTGTCGGTACGCGTGCTCACGACAGGGCTGGTAGATCCGGCCGTAGATTCCTAGCAGACTCGGCTTCCCTGGTGGGATTGCGGCCCGCCCTCCCTTGATAACATGCTCCGCGTGGAGCGCTGGGGCAGCGTCCTCATCGCGCTCGGTGCTTTGCTCACCGCATTCGTTCTCGGGCCGGTGATGCTCATCGAGGCGGGCAGCCTGCCGGCGCTCAACTCGAGCTACATCCTCATGATGTGGGTTCCGGCCGCGCTCGCTGTCATACCCCTCTTCTATCAGCGATCCCGCAGGCTGGATCTACCACGCGTCGTAGTCGTGCTGCTCGCTGGCGTCGTCATCAGCACGATCCCGTTCTGGGGACCGAATCTCGATCCGAGCATGAAGATGAGGCTGGATTGGATCGGCACGATCCTCGCGCATTACGTGGCTGGCTCGATGGTGTTGCTCGGCGGAGTGCTCCAATTGCGCGCACTCGTGTCAGGACGCTCGGAGCCGCTTCTGGGCTAGTCGTCCACGGTCGCGACGGCGCACACCTGGCGCAGGGTGAAATCTGGGCGGTGAGAGGCTCGAACTCCCGACATTCTGCGTGTAAAGCAGACGCTCTACCAACTGAGCTAACCGCCCGACGGCGACTAATTATGCAACGTGGGCGGCGGGCGTCCCCGACAGCGCGAAGCGCTCGGAGAAGCGGGCGACGACGGCGTCTTCCACGGCCGCCATCGGCGGCGGGGCACCCAGCTCGAGCGCCATCGAGGTCACACCCTTGTCCGGGATTCCGCAAGCCAGGATATTCGTGAAGAGGCTGAGGTCGGTCGACACGTTGAGGGCAAAGCCATGGGTAGTGACACCCTGCGAGACCTTGACGCCGATGGCCACGATCTTGCGGTCGCCGATCCAGACGCCGGTATAGCCCGAGAGCCGGCCGGCGGTAATCCCGAAGTCGGCGAGGACGTCGATCAGGCAACCCTCGAGGTTGCGCAGGTAGAGACCGACGTCCGGTGTGGGGCCCAAATCGAGGATCGGATAGCCGACCAGCTGGCCCGGACCGTGATAGGTGACGTCGCCGCCGCGATCGACGTCGAGGCAGGTGATGCCGCGCGCCGCAAGTTCCGCCTCGTCGAGAAAGACGTGATCGCGGGTGCCACTCCGGCCGATGGTGTAGGTGTGCGGATGCTCGAGCAGAACCAGCGTGTCGGGGATCAAGCCCGCGCGGCGTTCGTCGGCCAACCGCCGCTGGAGAGCCCAGGCTTGCTCATAGGGAACGCGCCCGAGCCGGCGAACGTCCACGATCAGCCCGCTGCGGCCCGGGCCGGCACCTGGCTGGCCGCGTGATACGAGCTGCGGACGAGGGGGCCCGACTCGACGTGCCGGAATCCAAGCTTGAGGGCTTCGACCTTGAGCATGGCGAACTCATCGGGCGTCACGTAGCGGGCGATCGGCAGGTGGTTGGGGCTCGGCCGCAGGTACTGTCCGACCGTCAGGATTTCGACGTCGTGGGCGCGCAGGTCGCGAAAGACCTGGATCACCTCGTCGATCGCCTCTCCGAGACCCAGCATGATCCCTGACTTCGTGTAGACCGTCGCGTCCATCCGCTTGGCGCGCTGCAGGAGCTCGAGCGAGCGCGGGTAGCGGCCCTTCGGCCGCACCTGCGGGTAGAGGCTCGGCACCGTCTCGATGTTGTGGTTGAGGATGTCCGGCTTGGCGCGCATCACGGTAGCGAGCGCTGCCTCGTCGCCCATGAAGTCGGGGATCAGGACCTCGATGCCGCACTTCGGGATGCGCTTTCGGATCTGCCGGATCGTCCCGGCGAAGATGGCCGCCCCGCCGTCCTCGAGCTCATCCCGGTTGACCGAGGTGATGACGGCGTGGTTCAGGCCCATGCGCTCGACGGCCTCGGCGACCCGAATGGGCTCGCCAAGGTCGAGCACACCAGGCCGCCCGGTCTTGACGGCGCAGAAGCCGCAAGCCCGCGTGCAGGTATCGCCGAGGATCATGAAGGTCGCGGTGCGAGCCTGCCAGCACTCCCCGATATTGGGGCAGCGCGCCTCCTCGCACACCGTGTGCAGCTCGAGGCCGCGCATGATGCCCTTCAGCTCGGAATAGTTGTCGCCGCCGGGAAGGCGCACGCGCAACCACTCCGGCCGCTTGGTGTCGATCGGGACCACCGCGTTCCGCTTCGAGCGGCCATAGAACTTGATCGGAGCGGCGTCAGCCATTGCTACAAGTATCCCAGAGATTTACGAATTCCGGCCCCCACCCCAACCCTCCCCCCGCAAGCGGTGGAGGGGAGTAGCTCAGTAAAGGGGCACCTGCTCGGAGAAGCCTTCTAGCCAACGGCGGACGCCTTGCAGGAAGCGGGCGGCGGACACCCCGTCCAGCACCCGGTGGTCGAAGCTCAGGCACAGGTTCATCATCGATCGGACCGCGATCGCGTCCCCCTCGATGACGACCGGCCGCTTGACGATCGCATCCATCGCCAGGATGCCGGCCTGTGGCGGCGCGATGATCGAGTAGGACAGGATGGTGCCGAAGGTGCCCGGGTTATTGACCGTAAAGGTCGCTCCCTGGACGTCCGGGATGCCGAGCTTTCCCGCTCGCGCCCGCTTCGCCAGGTCGTCGGTCGCCTTCGCCAGGCCGGCGATCGACATCCCGTCTGCCTGGTGGATGACGGGCACGATCAGCCCATCGTCCACCGAGACCGCGACGCCGACGTTGATGTCCTTGTGCAGCACCACGCCCTGGTCACTCCAGCTCGCGTTGAGGATGGGCACCGCCTTGAGACCCTCGACCACGGCTTTGACCATGATCGGTACGTAGGTGAGGTCGATCCCCTCGCGTTGCTTGAAACTGTCCTTGACCTTCTGACGGAAGCGCACGACGTTCGTCATGTCGACCTCGGCCACGGTCCACGCGTGAGGGATCGTCTGCTTGCTCTTGAGCATGTTGCTGGCGATCGCGCGTCGCATCGGACTCAACGGCACCGTGGTTCCGGGCGACGGCGCCGCTGCGGTTGAAGGGGATACCTGCTGCCGCTGCTCGCCGTTGGCCGCCGCTGGCTGCGCCCGCTTGGCGACGAACTCTTCGATGTCTTTCTTGCTGATGCGCCCGCCGATTCCCGAGCCTTCGATCCGGGAGAGATCGGCGTCACTGATGCGGTGCTCCTCGATGAGCGCGCGGACCGCCGGTGACAGCCGCGTCCGACCCTCGGTCGAGCCCCCACCCTCACCCTCGGTCACACTCTCCTCAGCTGGCGCCGGGGCAGCGATCGGCGGCGCGGCCTGCGGCGCCGGCTGCGACTTCGACGGGGACGGCGTCGCGGTAGCCGTTTCTTCGATGACGGCAATCTCGGTGCCGACGGTAACCGTTGCCCCTTCTTTGACCTTGATTTCCTTGAGCACGCCTGAGAGCGGCGCTGGCACCTCGGCGTTGACCTTGTCTGTGATGATCTCGACCAGGCCCTCGTATTTCTTCACCTGGTCACCCGGCTTCTTCAGCCACTTCGAGATGGTTCCCTCCGTGATCGATTCGCCGAGCTGCGGCATCTTGACGGAAGCCATCTGGCGTCGTGCGGCCTAGACGGCCGCCAGCTCCCTGGCCTTGGCGAGGATCTTCTCGGGATTGGGCATGAAGGCCTCTTCCAGGACGTGGTTGAAGGGCATGGCGGGGACGTCGGGACCGGTCAGGCGCATCACCGGAGCATCGAGCGCGTCGAACGCGTTCTCCATGATGATCGCCATCACCTCTGCGGCGACGCCCGCGAAGGGGGTGTCTTCGTGCACCACCAGGACCTTGCCCGTCTTGCGGGCCGTGGCGATGATCGCCGCCCGATCGATGGGCCGAATGGTGCGCAGGTCGAGCACCTCAGCCGAGATTCCGTCCGCCGCCAGCTTCTCCGCCACCTCGAGGCAGTACGTGAGCATCAAGCCGTAGGCGATCAGGCTGAGGTCAGTCCCTTCCCGCTTGACGTCCGCCTTGCCGATCGGGACGACGCCGTCGCCCTCGGGCACCTCGCCCTTGACCAGCCGGTAGGTTCGCTTGTGCTCGAGGTAGAGGACCGGATCGGGATCCCGGATCGCCGCCTTGAGCAGGCCCTTGGCGTCGGCCGGGGTTCCGGGGGCGACCACCTTGAGCCCGGGCACGTGGGCGAACATCGCCTCGATGCTCTGCGAGTGATAGAGGGCCCCATGGACGCCGCCACCCCAGGGCGCGCGGATCACCATCGGCAGGTTGAAGTCGCCCGCCGTTCGATAGGAGAAGCGCGCCGCCTCCTCGATGATCTGGTTCATCGCGGGCGCGATGAAGTCGGCGAACTGGATCTCGGCGATCGGCCGCATGCCGTTCACCGCCGCGCCGATCGCGACGCCGACGATGCAGGACTCGGCGAGTGGCGAGTCGATCACCCGGAGCTCGCCGTATTTCTTGTACAGGCCATCGCTGGCCAGAAAGACGCCACCGCGGTTGCCGACGTCTTCGCCGATCAGAAAGACGCTTTCGTCGCGCGCCATCTCCTCGTCCATGCCGTCGCGGATCGCCTCGATGACCGTCTTGACCGCCATCAGGGCTTGTGCTCCTGCTTGAAGACGAAGGTCGTCAGGTCGTCCGGCGTCGGATCGGGCGCCTGCTCCGCGTAGTCGGTGGCGTCGTCGACCTGCTGGTTGACCCGCTCGGTGATCTCCGCCTCAACCGGGTCTTGCAGGATGCCTGCCTCGCGCAGGTAGATGGCATAGCGCTGGATGGGGTCTTTCTGCCGCCAGATCGCCACCTCTTCCGCCTGCCGGTACCGCTTGTCGTCATCGTCGCTGGAATGCGCGGTGAAGCGGTAGGTCTTGGCCTCGATCAAGGTCGGCCCCTCGCCCCGGCGGGCGCGATCGACCGCCTGCCGGGCCACCTCGTAGCAGGCGAGGACGTCGTTGCCGTCGACGACCACGCCGGGGAAGCCGTAGCCGGCCGCCCGGTCGGCGACGTTCTGGATGGCCATCTGGTGCGATTGTGGCACCGAGATCGCGTAGCCGTTGTTCTCGCAGACGAAGACCACGGCCAGCTTGTGGATCCCGGCGAAATTCATCGCCTCGTGGGTGTCGCCCTGGCTGGCCGCACCCTCGCCGAAGAACGCGGCAGTCACCGCATCCTCTTTCCGCTGCTTGGAGGCCAGCGCCACGCCGGCGGCGTGCAGCAGCTGGGTGGCGACCGGACTACCGCCGGTCACGATGTGCAGCCGGCGGCTGCCGAAGTGCCCAGGCATTTGCCGGCCGCCGCTGTTGGGATCTTCGCGGCGAGCGAAGAAGGACAGCATCTGATCCCGCGCCGTCATGCCGAACCAGAGGACAACGCCCGCATCGCGGTAGTAGGGCGCGACCCAGTCGGACCCCGGCCGCAGGGCCGCCGCGGTTCCGACCTGGGCGCCTTCCTGCCCCTGACAAGAGATGACGAAGGGTGCGCGTCCCTGACGGTTGATCAACCACATCCGCTCGTCGACGGCGCGGGCAAGTCGCATGACCTCGTAAATCCGCAGTGCCTGCTCGTCGCTCAACCCCAGCGACCGGTGCCGGCTTTGGCCGCCTTTCGCCTCGACCTCCGTTGTCTTCAGGGCCATCGTTTAGATGTGGATCGCGACGCCGTCGACGGCCAGCGCGGCCTCCTTGACGGATTCGGAGACGGTCGGGTGGGGCGCGATGCTCGCGCCGATTTCCCAGGGCGTCGATTCCAGCAACTTGGCGAGCGCCGTCTCGGCGATCAGTTCCGTGGCATTAGGCCCCAGGATGAACACGCCCAGCAGGTCGCCGGATTCCTCGTCGCTGATGATCTTGACGAAGCCCTCGGTCTCCCCGAGGATGACCGACTTGGCATTGCCCGCGAGGGGGAATTTCCCGACTTTGACCTTGAGACCCTGGTCGCGCGCCTGCTTCTCCGACAACCCCAGGCTCGCCACCTGCGGGTAGCTGTAGGTCGCCCGTGGGACCCGGTTGTAATCGAGCGGCTTGGGGTTCTTGCCGGCGATGTACTCCATGATGTGCTCGCCTTCGTAATACGCGACGTGGGCGAGCAGGAAGTTGCCGATCACGTCGCCGGCGGCATAGACGTTGGGATGGCCGGTGCGGTAGTGCTCGTCGGTCTTGATGTAGCCCTTCTCCAGCTGGATGTCCAGCTTTTCGAGCCCGAAGCCATCGGTGATCCCCTCGCGACCGACTGCGACCAGCAGGCGCTCGCCCTCGATCGTCTGTGTCTGCTCGCCGCTCTTGACCCCGACCGTCATCTTGCCGTTGGCCCGCTTGAGGGTATCCGGCTGGACCTGGGCGCCGGTCAGCACCTTGATGCCGCGCTTGGTCAGGACTTTCGCCAACTGCTGGCCGACTTCCGCATCCTCGAGCGGCAAGAGGGTCGGCAAGAACTCGACCAGCGTCACATCGGCACCGTAGCCGTTGTAGACACAGGCGAACTCGGTCCCGACCGCGCCGGCGCCGACGATGACGATCGACCTGGGCATTTGCTCGAGGTTGACCGCGTGATCACTGTTGATGACCCGGTCACCATCCATGGTGAGGCCGGCCAGGGACTTGGGCCGCGAGCCGGTCGCGACCACGAGGTTGCGCGCGCTGATCGCCTCGCCGCTGCCCTTGACGACGACTTTGTGCTCCGACTCGATGGTGCCCTCGCCCTTGAAGACGGTGACCTTGTTCTTCTTCAGCAGGAACTCGACGCCGCGCCAGAGCTGGTTGACGACCGCTTCTTTCCGTTTCAGCACGGCCGGCCAGTCGATCTGCATGCCGTCGGTCTTCAGACCAAGCGCGCCGGCGCTCCGAATCTGGTGGGCCAGCTCCGATGAGTGGAGGAATGATTTCGTCGGGATGCAGCCACGGTGCAGGCAGGTTCCGCCGACCTTCTCCTTCTCGATGACTGCGACTTTGAGCCCCAATTGGGCTCCACGGATAGCGCCGACATATCCGGCGGAGCCGCCGCCGATGACGGCTACGTCAAACGCCTCATCCGGCATACAAAACGATTGTAGGCGACGTCCAGCCGCCCACCTAACCCCCCAGCAGCGCCAGCGCCGCGGTCAGTTGCGTGTCCTTGGAGAAGTCATTTGGGGTCCGGTCAACGGCATATTCGTCCTGCGCGTTGGCGAGTGTGACCGTCGTGTCGGGCGTGATGCCAGCCTTGTCGATCGAGTGATGATTGGGAGTCAGCCAGATCGCGATCGTCAAATGAAGATCACCGTCCCGCAGGGGGAAATCCTCCTGGACAGACCCCTTACCGAAGGACTTGACGCCGACGAGCTGGGCCCGGCCGTGATCCTTGATCGCGCCCGCCGTGATCTCCGACGCGCTCGCCGAGTTCTCGTTCAGCAGCACTACCAGGCGATTGCCAAAGGCGCGACCGGTGCCGGTCACCTTTTTGACCTCCTCCTTGCCGCCGCGCGACACCAGGATGGTGCTGGTCCCCTGGCTGACGAACTCGCTGATCACGTCGTTGGCGGCGTCCACGTACCCGCCGGGGTTATCGCGCAGATCGAGCACGATCATGTTGACCGAGCCCTTGAGATTGTCCCTCAGCGCCTGGTCGAACTCGGTCGCCGTCCGGCCGCCGAACTCGAAGATTCGCACGTAGAGCACGCGGTTATTGAAGACGTGGGTGGCGACGCTTGGCACGTTGATGTTCTCGCGGGTAATGTCGAAGCTCAGCGTTTGGCCGTTCCGGCTCACCTGGAGCTTGACGGTGGTTCCCGCTTTGCCGCGGATGTGACTCACCGCGTCGTCGGCGGTCCACCCCTTGGTGCTCTGTCCGTCGACGGCAGTGACCACGTCCCCGGCCTTGAGCCCCGCTTTCTCCGCCGGCGTTCCCGGCATGATGCTGACGAGCACGATCTGGTCCGTCTTCTGCTGCACCGAGGCACCGATCCCAGCGAACTGGCCGCTGAGGAAGCTCTGGTTGGCCCGGTACTCGTCCGGCGTCAGGTAACGGGAGAACTGGTCGCCCAGCGCGTTAACCATGCCGGCCGCGGCACCTTCGGTCAGCGTGACGCCACTGGCATCGGGCTTGACGTAGTGCTGCTGGATGGTCGTAAAGACCTCGTCGAGGGTGCGGTAATCGACATTCGATTTCGGCGCGGTGTAGAAGAGTAGCGACTTCGTCCAGTCGGGCGCGAAGGCACCAAACTGAAACTCGGCGAGGCTACCGCCGTAGAACGCACCGATCGCCACCACCAGCAGGATCGCGATGTTCTTGCCTTTTGACATCAGTCGATTATCGTTCCGACCCTGTGCGGGAGGGTCAGGGTAGGGGGTGGCGCTGGGATCGATCACGCCGGCAGGTAGGCGAGCGGGTCGACCGGCATCCCGGCCAGGTCGATCTCGAAGTGGAGGTGCGGCCCCGTGGAGTTCCCGGTACTTCCCTCGTAGCCGACGATGGTGTCCTTGTCGACCTGGACGCCGTCACCGACGGCCCAGCTCGAGAGGTGGCCGTAGAGCGTGGTGAAGCCGCCGGCGTGGACGATGACCACGTAGCGTCCGTAGCCACAGAGCCCACCGCCCCAGCTGCAGCCCATCGTGAAGTTGTGCACGATTCCACCGTCGGCGGCGTGCACCGCGGTGCCGTAGTCGGTGGCGATGTCGAGGCCGCTATGGAAGTGCTTGCTGGGGCAGCTCGGATCGTAGGGCTCGAATGGATAGGTCGTGCACCCGAATCCCTGGGTGATGACGCCGTCCAGTGGCCACTTCCACTTGCCCGACGAGCGCGCGCGGAAGCTTTCCCGAATCAAGCTGGCAATCTGCGCCTGCAGTGCGGCTCGCTGCGCCTGCATCTCGGCCAGCTGTTGCTGGAACTGCGCCTCGATGGCGGCGATCTGTTGCATGCGCGCGGACCGCTGGTCCCGCACCACCTGGAGCTGCGCCTTCTGATCCTGGATTTGTTTGACGACCTGTTTCTGTTCGGCCTGCTTGGCTTCGAGGTCGGTCTTCATCGCCTCGATCGCGGCCCGTTCTTTCTGCAACTCGGCGAGCTGGCGGCGGTCTTCGCGAACAATGTCGTTGAAGAAGAAGACACGGTTCATCAGGTCGGTGAAGTTCGCGGCGGAGAAGACCAGCTCGAGGCCACTCACCTGGCCGCTCTTGTACATGATGCGCATACGCTGGCCGAAATCGGCGATGTGCTTCGCGAGCTCCGCCTGCTTGGTCGCCAGCTCCGCCTTGGCCTGTTCTACTTGTTGACCGAGGAGGACGAGCTTCGCGGTCTCCTGATTGATCTGGGCCTGAACCGCTGCCAGCTGCGCGTCCAGGGCGGCGATTTGCGCCTGCAGGGCGCGCTCCTGGTCGAGGAGCTGCCGGATCTGCGTCCGGGTCGCGACGATCTGCCCGTTGAGACCTTGCAGCTGGTGCTGCTTGTCGTAGACCGTCTCCGAGACCGTGCTCAAAAGCGTCACGGTCAGCACCGCGACGGCGAGTGCCGCCTGCAGGCGGGCCCACCTCACTGCTTGAGAAACCGCCTTATGCCCAGATAACTCCCGACGCTTCCCAGCAACAGGCCGAAGCCGAGCATCGCCGCCAGTACCACCCGCAGGTAGTAGGGGTCGAAGGCGAGCGGAACGAAGATCAGCACGCTTTGCAGGTTGACCACGGCCGGCCGGTAGCCGAAGCCGACGATAAGCACCGCCACCACCGCACCGACGAGCCCGACGATCAGGCCCTCGACAATGAAGGGCCAGCGTACGAACCAGTCGGTGGCACCCACCAGCTTCATCACTTCGATCTCCTTACGGCGGAGATAGATGGCGGTCCGGATGGTGAGCATGATGATGAAGACCGATAGCCCGGTCAGTCCGATGATCAGGACGAGCCCGGCGATCCCTGCCACGCGTGCCAGAAGAATGATCTTGTCGATGACGTTGGGCTCGTAATTCGTCGCCGGTGATTTATCGACCAGCGGCGAGGTCCGCACCTCCTGGTCGATCGCCCCCAGGTCGCGAATGTCCTTAACGGTCACGTCGAGGCTGGCGGGCAGCGGGTTGGTCCCCAGCGTATCGATCACGCTCGGGTCCAACGCCGGCAGCTGCCGAAACCTTGCCATCGCCTGGTCCTTCGACACGTACTCCACGCTGCTCACCCGCGGGTCGCTCTCCAGGTGCAGCTTGAACTCCATCGCGCTACTGAGCGGTGTGGTATCGGCCAGGTAGACGGAGATGGCGCTCGCCTTGGTTTTCTCCAGCGCGACGATCTGGTCGAGCGAGTGCAGGACGAGCAGCAGGCTGCCGAGCGCGAGCAGCACCACCCAAACGATGAGCACGCTGGCGATGCTGACCGCGGCGTTCCGCCAGAAGTTCTGCCAGGCGCTGCTGAAGGCAAAATCAATGCGATTCCAGAGCCGGTGCATGGTACCCTCCTGCATCCTCGTCTCTGACAATCTGGCCGCCTTCGATCGCCACCACCCGGCGTCGCATGACATCGACGATCTCCCGGTTGTGGGTCGCCATCAAGACTGTGGTGCCGCGTGCGTTGATCTGCAGCAGCAGCTGGATGATCTCCCACGATGTGGCCGGGTCGAGGTTTCCCGTGGGCTCATCCGCGAGAAAAATCCGTGGGTCGTGGACGAGGGCCCGGGCGATCGCCACCCGCTGCTGCTCGCCGCCCGAAAGCTGGTCGGGGTATTTGCTCTCTTTTCCTTCGAGACCCACGATGCTGAGCACTTCCTCGACCTTCGGCTTGAGATGGCGCAGCGCGCCCTCGGTCACGCGCAGCGCGAAGGCCACATTCTGGAAGACGGTCAGGTTGGGCAGCAGCTTGAAATCCTGGAAGACCATGCCGATCTTCCTCCGGAGGTACGGCAAGTGGCGCCGCTTGAGCCGGCTCAGGTCCTGCCCCTCGATGTGGATGCTGCCGGCGGTCGCTTTCTCCTCGCGGATCAAGAGGCGCACGAGCGTGGACTTCCCGGCGCCGCTGGGGCCGACGAGAAAGACGAAATCCTGCTTGGGAATTTCGAGGCTGACGTCGCGCAGCGCGACCGTGCCGTTGGGATAGGTCTTCTGCACACCCTGCAGGCTGATCTGCGGGGCGGCGGGGACTACCGCGGCCACGCGTGCCTTCGCTGGCAGCAGCGTCGTGCGTGTCGGCTGGGTCGTGATTGTTGCTGGCACGTGAACAAATCCATTCCGAAGGCCGGGGTCACGGCACGCAGGGCCCTCTCGGGCCGAATGACTCGCGCAGTATAGGGCATGTCGTCGCAATTTGCTGCATCTTTTCACTCAGCGTCCAAAGCGAGCGGAACTACCCTCTTTATACTCAGCCGAATGCCCAACCTGGCCACGCCACTCGTCCGCGTCGAGCGTGGCGAGGTCGAGGAGGCGATCCACCTCGGCCACCTGGCCGTGGTCGATGCCGGTGGCCGGCTGCAGGCGAGCCTCGGCGACCCGGGACGCGTGACGTACTTTCGATCCTGCGCCAAGCCCTTCCAGGCGATCGGTAGCCTGAGTGCCGGGATTGCCGCGCGCTACGAGCTCGGCGCCGAGCACATCGCCATCATGGCCGCCTCGCACAACGGCGAGCCCCGCCACGTCGAGATCGTGCGCGACCTGTTGCGGCGTGCCGGGATCGCGGAGTCGGACCTGCAATGCGGCGCGCACTGGCCCTATTACGAACCGGCGGCGACGGCGGCGCGGCAGCAGATGGATGGGCCCCTGGCGGTCTTCAACAACTGTTCCGGCAAGCACGCGGGCATGCTGGCCGCCGCGCGCGCACTGGCCGCGCCGCTCGACACCTACCTCGACCCCACCCATCCGGTCCAGCAACGGATCCGCGATACGGTCGAGGCGTTCACCCGCTGCCCACCGGCGGAGATCCACTACGGGATCGATGGCTGCAGCGCGCCGAACGCCGCCGTGCCGCTCACCGCCATGGCGCGGAGCTTCGCGGCGCTGATGACGGCCACGGACGAGACGCCGAGGACGGTGGCGGCGGCCATGACGCAGCACCCGTACCTGATTGGTGGCACCGATCGCTTCGATACCCGGCTGATGGAGGTCACCAGCGGACGGTTGCTGGCGAAGGGGGGCGCCGCCGGTGCGCATTGCACCGGTGACCGGCGCTCGGGGCGCGGCCTGGCGGTGAAGCTCGATAGCGGTGACGGGACTTGGACCGCGGTTGCGGTGATGGCCGCGCTCGAGCAACTCGGCTGGCTCGACCAGGGCGAGTCCGAGGCGCTCGGCAGCTTTGCGATGCCAACGCTGCGCAACCACAAGCGGGTGGCGGTCGGAACCGTGCGACCCGTTTTCCGGGACCTTGTGACGGCCGTGTAACGGGAGGCGTGACCGGGCCGTGTCCGCGGGTTATACGCGCGTGCGTCGATTGCTGGGATGGCCGGAACCGCGCCAGGTCGCCCTGAGCGCTGTGATCGGGATCCTGCTTGCCTTCTACGCCTGGCGCTTCTTGCTGCCGCTGCTGGCCCCACAGGCACCCCGTGCCGACGACTTCCAGGATTACCTCTTCGCGGCCCAGCAGGTCGCGACCGGGGGTGATCCCTATGCCAACTTCGTGCGCAACCACGTGCCCTGGGACTGGTCGCTGAGCAGCGGCTACCTCTATCCGCCGGCCTTCGCCGTAACTCTGATTCCGCTCACCTGGATCTCGAATGACCTTGCCGTGCGGATCTGGTTGTTGCTCATCCAGGCCGCCGTCCTCGCCAGCCTGCTCATCATCTATCGCGTCACCGGGCGGCCCAGCCGGGCGGAACTACTCGCGCTGGTCGCGGTGCTCACGACCTTCTTTCCGCTGGCCAACACGGTGCTTGCCGGCACGATGAACTCGCTGCTTTTGCTGTTGCTCACGATGGCATGGGCGTGCTGGCAACGCCGCCGCGACGTCGCCGGCGGCGTGCTTATCGGCGCGGCGGCGGTCTTCAAGCTGTTTCCCGCGGCCCTGCTCCCCTACCTCGCCTGGCGCCGCCACTGGAAGTTGCTCGCCGCGGCGGCGGCGACGGGACTCGCCGGGGTTGGGCTCGGTCTCGCCGTCACGAGCCTCGACCACAACATCTATTACTTTCGCGAAATGCTGCCGCACCTGGCGGCCGGCACGGGTTACCGAGAGAACCAGTCGCTGGCGGGCGTCGCGGCCCGGATCTGCGATCCCAACACGGCGAACGCCGGCGGGAGCGCCGGCTGGTGCGGCCGGCTGATCGATTGGCCGGCCGTCCTCGTCCTGCTCGCCATCGTCTGGCGGATGACCTCGCGGGTGTCGCGGTCGGGGCTCGAGTTCGCCCTGGCCGTGACCGCGCTACCCCTGATCAGTAGCGTGACCTGGAGCTTTCCGCTGGTGATCCTCATCCTGCCGATTACCCTGCTCATTCGGCGGGCGCTGAGTGGCCAGATGTCGCGCGGGCAGATCCGCGCGTTGCTCTTGGCCTGGGTCTGCTTCTCAGCGGCGCCGGCCATCCATTACCTGCTGATCGTCTATCCCCTTCCCCACTGGACCGGTCCGCTCGACCTGATCCCGCAAGCCATCACGCGCTTGGTGGGCGAGGCCTACTTCATCGGGACGGTGATCGTTTTCGGAAGCATTGCTGTCGCGCTCCGCAAGGCGCGCGGCTCCGAGTCAGCCCTTCTGGCGCCCGCCATCGCCGCCTGACGCCATCAAGCTTGTGTCAGCAGCTTGTCGATCGGCACCGGCAAGCGAAACGTTGGAGGTTCTGCGGAGTCCAGCGAGGTCTGCTCGATCACCTCGCGCTGCGGCAACGGCCATAGGCTGAGTTTCGACATGACGTCGACGTTAACGCGCTTACCTGCATGCTCGAGCAGCGCCGTGACTCGCCGGGGCCTCGGTGACCCGCCCCGGTAAGTCTGTCTCCAATCTAGGCGTCGCGAGAGTTCCTCCCCCAGCTTCTCCTTCAGCGCATCAAGGTGGTTACCCTGACCCCAACTGGCGACCACATGACCGAGGTCGATTTGATCGTGATCACGGAGGTCCGTAATCCCAGCCCACAGGAGATCGGTCGCCGGTGGAGATGACCGCACCACCAGCGAAACCCCGCCGAGCCAGCGGTGCGGAATGACCAGCATGCAAACCTCAACTCCCTCACCAGTAATAAACGTCTCGCGCGGATCGACCATTTTCGGAGAACAGGCCTCCAGGACTTGACGAACCCCGGAAACCAACTCCCCGTGGCGAGCGAAATCCTCGCCCGTGAAAGCCGCGCCGGACGCGAGGTAGCGACTGGTGGTTATGCGGCCTTCCCCTCACGGCCGGCGTCGAGGCGCAGGAAGGCTTCCATGAAGTTGTCCAGGTCACCGTCGAGCACCGCCTGGACGTTGCCCGTCTCAAAGCCTGTCCGGTGGTCTTTCACCAGCGTGTATGGATGCAGGACATAGCTGCGGATCTGGCTACCCCACTCGTTGGACTGATGCTCGCCTTTCAGCTCCTGTCGCTGCTCCGTTCGCTGCCGCTCGCGCAACGCCACCAGCCGCGAGCGCAGCACCTTGAGCGCCATGTCGCGGTTCTTCATCTGTGAGCGCTCGTTCTGACAGGTGACGATGATGCCGGTCGGCAGGTGCGTCATGCGCACCGCGGACGAAGTCTTGTTGACGTGCTGCCCGCCGGCGCCGCTCGAGCGGTAGACATCGACCTTGAGATCTTCGGGGCGGATCTCGATGTCGCTGTCGTCCTCGATCTCGGGGATGACCTCGACCAGCGCGAAGGAGGTGTGCCGGCGGTGCGCCTGGTCGAAGGGCGAGAGCCGGACCAGCCGGTGGACGCCGCGCTCAGCCCGCAACCAGCCGAAGGCACGCTTGCCCGTGATCCGCACGGTGACGCTCTTATAGCCCGCCTCTTCGCCCGGCGCCTCGTCCAGGATCTCGGCGTGCATCTTGCGGCGTTCCGCCCAGCGCAAGTACATGCGCAGCAGCATCTCGGTCCAGTCCTGTGAGTCGGTCCCGCCGGCGCCCGCATGGATGCTCACCAGGGCCGGGTGCTCGGCGTATGGGTTGGCGAAGAGTAGGTCGACCTCCTGCCGGCTGACGTCCTTGTCGAGGGCCTCGAGGTCCTCGCGCAGGCTGCCCTCCATATGCCCATCGTCTTCCGCGATCGCCATCTCGGCGAGGCCGATCACGTCCCGGGCGCGTGCCTCGAGCTTGTGCCAGACCGAAACCTCGTCGCGAATCCCCTTGGCTTCCTGGGCGAGCCGCTGCGCCCGCGGTGGGTCCTGCCAGAGGTCGGGGTTGTTTAGGTCTTTCTGGAGCGCGTCGAGACGCTGATCCTTCCGGGCAACGTCAAAGATGCTCCTGGAGCTGGAGAATCTTCTTTAGCAGGTCGTTGGCGCGCTCGAGGATCTCGTCCATGATTCAGTGGCCGTGGCAGTTCTTGAAGCGCTTGCCGCTGCCGCAGGGGCAGATGTCGTTGCGGCCGACGCCGGCAAAGTTGAGGCTCTGCGGCCGCCGGAATGGTGGGCGCGTGGGAGCAGCGCTGGCGGCGGCGGCCTTGGGCGCCTTCGCCGGCTGCGCCACGTCCTGCGCTCGCCCGGGGTTCGCCGCGGTGGCGGCTTTCACCCGAGCGGCCTTGCTGGCTGAGGTGCTCGTCGATTTCTTCTTACTCATACGGTTTCTTATCTACCCGTCCGGCGGTCCATCTTACCGTCCGTGGCACTTCTTGTACTTCTTGCCGCTGCCACACCAGCAAGGGTCGTTGCGCCCCAGCTTGTCGGCCCCGACGGGTGCGGTGTTGCCCTGGCCGCCATTGGGACTCCCCGCGGTCGCGGTCGCGACCCCGGCCTGACGGCCCCGTGCCGTCGCCAGCGCGGCCGGAGGGGTCGGCGTCGGCGGATCCTTGACCAGCTGCACCCGAAAGACGGTGGACGCGATGTCGAACTGGATGCCGTTGAGCAGTTCCTGGAACGCCTGGAAGGCCTCGTTCTTGTACTCGACCAGCGGGTCCTTCTGTCCGAAGGCGCGCAGCCCGATGCCCTCCTTGAAGTGCTCCATCTCGGTCAGGTAGCTGATCCACTTCGAGTCGATGGTCTTGAGCACGACGAACTGCTCGATCTTCCGCATCATCGGCTCGGTCATCTCCGCTTCCTTCGCCTTGTACGCCGCGTCGGCGTACTCCATCAAGCGGGCTACCGCCGCTTCCTTGGTCTCGCCGAACTCGTCTAAGGCGAGCTCGCTGAAGGGTGGCAAGGGAAAGACGGCGCCCAGCTGCGAGACTAGGCCTTCGAGGTCCCAGTTGTCGGGGTGGCGTGATTCGCAATGCTCGTTGACGGCATCTTCGACCGCCTTGCGGATCCAGTCCTGGACCTGCTCCCGGAGATCCGCGCCCTCGAGGACTTTGCGGCGCTCGCCGTAGATGATCTCGCGCTGCTTGTTCATGACGTCGTCGTACTCGACTAGATAACGGCGGGCGTCGAAGTTGTGCCCCTCCACCTTGGTCTGGGCGCCTTCGATCTGTCGCGAGACCAGCCGTGATTCGATGGGCTCGTCGTCGGCGACGCGCAGCATGTTCATCATGCCCCTGATGCGCTCACCGCCAAAGATCCGCATCAGGTCGTCGTCCAGCGCCAGGAAGAAGCGCGACGATCCAGGGTCACCCTGACGGCCGGCGCGGCCGCGGAGCTGATTGTCGATGCGGCGGCTCTCGTGCCGCTCGGTGCCGACGATATGCAGTCCGCCGCCGTCCGCCACGCCCGGGCCGAGCACGATATCCGTGCCGCGGCCGGCCATGTTGGTGGCGATCGTCACCGCGCCGGGCTGGCCGGCATTGGCGACGATCAACGCCTCGCGCTCGTGCTGCTTGGCGTTGAGCACCTCGTGCGCGACTCCACGCTTCTCCAACAGCCGGGCGAGACGCTCGGACTTTTCGACCGACACGGTGCCGACCAGGACGGGACGCCCCTTGCTGGCGACCTCCTGGATCTCGTCCGCGACCGCCTTGAACTTCGCGTCCTCAGTCTTGTAGATGAGGTCGGCATGATCATCCCGGATCATCGGCTTGTGGGTGGGAATCACGACCACCTGCAGCTTGTAGATCTTGTCGAATTCCTCGGCTTCGGTGACGGCGGTGCCCGTCATGCCGGCCAGCTTGGTGTAGAGGCGGAAATAGTTCTGGTAGGTGATGGTGGCGAGCGTCTGGGTCTCCTGCTGGACCTTGACACCCTCCTTCGCCTCCACCGCCTGGTGCAGGCCGTCCGACCAGCGGCGACCCGGCTGCTGGCGGCCGGTGAACTCGTCGACGATGATGACCTCGCCGTCCTTGACCAGGTAGTCGCGGTCGCGGTGGAAGAGCGTGTAAGCCTTGAGCGCCTGGTTGATCTGGTGCGCCTCGTCGACGTGTTCGAGCTCGTAGACGTTCTTGATACCGGTCCAGCGCTCGATCTTCGCGATCCCCTCCTCGCTCAGCGCCGCCGACTTCGTCTTCTCATCGACGGTGTAATCTTCCGTGGCCAGTCGCGGGATGAGGCGGGCGTACTGGTAGTACTTCTCGGTGGATTCCTGCCCCTGGCCGGAGATGATCAGCGGCGTGCGCGCCTCGTCGATGAGGATGCTGTCCACCTCGTCGACGATGGCGAAGTTGAGGCCCCGCTGGACGCACTGCGTGAGGTCGACCGCCATGTTGTCGCGCAGATAGTCGAAGCCGAACTCGCTGTTGGTGCCGTAGGTGATGTCGGCCTGGTAGGCCTCCGCCCGGGTGATCGGCCGCAGGTGCTGCAACCGCGGGTCGGGATGGGTTTCGTCGAGGAATTCGGGGTCGTAGAGCAACGACATCTCGTGGCCGATGACCGCCACGCTCATCCCCAGCGCGTGGTAGACGGGCCCGTTCCAGCCGGCGTCGCGCCGGGCCAGGTAGTCGTTGACGGTGATCAGGTGCGCGCCCTTGCTTTCCAGCGCGTTGAGGTAGAGCGGCAGCACCGCGACCAGGGTCTTGCCCTCACCGGTTTTCATCTCGGCGATCTTTCCCTGGTGGAGCACGATGCCGCCCACCATCTGGACGTCGAAGGGGCGCAGGCCGATGGTCCGACGGGACGCCTCGCGCACCACCGCAAAAGCCTCCACCAACAGGTCGTCGAGGGCCTCACCGTTCTCCAGCCGCTGGCGTAACTCGGCCGTTTTCGCCCGCAGCTCGTCATCGCTGAGTTTCTCGATCAGCGGCTCGAGCTCGCTGATGTCGGCAACCCGCTCGAGGTGCCGCTTGACCTCCCGCGCGTTCGGATCGCCTAGGACTTTGGTAAGGACGCTCATGGATTACACGCTAATGCCGCAACCAGTAAGCATACCCGCGCGGTGGCGGTCCAAACGGCGGCTCGGGCTACGACAGATCCGCTTCCAGCAGGCCGAGGGACCCGTCGTGGCGCCGGTAGAGCAGATTCAGCTCCTGGCTGTCTTCGTTGAGGAAGAGGAAGAAGGCGTGGCCCAGTTGCTCCATCTCCTCGCGCGCGAGGTCCTCCGACATGGGCCGCATCTTGAAGCGCTTGATCCGCGCCACCCCGTTGGAGCGCACCGCCGTGGATGCCGCCGCGGAGGCGGTCTGGCCGACGGCCGCGGCGGGCTTGGAGCGGCGATGGTCCTTGAGCTTCTCCTTGTGCTGGCGAATCTGCCGGTCCATCTTGTCGACCACGAGATCGACGGCCTCGTTCATGTGCTCCGCCGATTGGACGGCCTTGAGGATGTTGCCGGTGCGACCGGTCACGTGCACGGTAAGCTCGGCGACCTTCATCGTCTCCAGGCTCTTGTTCTTCTCTGTGCCCAGCTCCATGCGCGCCTGCAGGATATGGTCGAAATGTCGCGCCAGCTTCTCGAGCTTGGCCTGTGCGTAGGTCTTCATCTGGGGATCGGCCGCGGACTTCTTGGCCTGGATCAAGATCTCCATGGTGGCCTCCTGCGAGATCTCGAGATGGCATGAGTATAGCGAGACCACCGGGCGAGCTGCGTCTAGGCGCGCACGTTCCGAACCCCGTTACTTGGTGGGACGTTCGTTGGCGCGGCGATCGGGGAAGACGCGCGACAGCTCCGGCGGGATCGGCACACCGGCGGCAAACAGCTTGTCCATGATGTGCGGACGGATCCCGGTTGGCCGGAAGACGCCGGTCATGACGCCGTTCTTGTCGGCACCGTGCGACTCGTAGAGGAAGATTTCCTGCATCGTGATGGTGTCGCCTTCCATGCCGGTGATCTCCGTGATGCTGGTCACCTTGCGCTGCCCGTCGCGCATCCGGGAGAGCTGGACCACCAGGTCGATGGCGGAGGCGGTCTGCTGGCGGATGGCCCTCATCGGCAGGTCGATGCCGGCCATCAGTACCATCGTTTCCAGCCGGGACAGCGCGTCGCGGGTGGTGTTGGCGTGCAGGGTGGTCAGCGAGCCGTCGTGACCGGTGTTCATCGCCTGCAGCATGTCGAGCGCCTCTCCGGCACGGCACTCGCCGACCACGATGCGGTCGGGGCGCATCCGGAGAGCGTTGATGACGAGCTCGCGGATGCCGACCTTGTTCTCGCCGTTGAGGTCGGGCGGGCGGGACTCCATGCGGCAGACATGCTCCTGGTGGAGCTGCAGCTCGGCGGCGTCTTCGATGGTCACGATGCGCTCGTCGGGCGGGATGAACGAGGAAGCGACGTTGAGGAGGGTCGTCTTTCCAGTGCCGGTTCCACCCGAGATCAGCAGGTTGGCGCGCGCCATGACGCAGGCCTTGAGAAAGCCCACCGCCTCGTTGGTGATCGTCCCGAAGTTGACGAGGTCTTCCGCCTGGTAGGGATCGCGGGAGAACTTTCGGATGGTCAGCATCGGCCCGTCGAGCGCGATCGGCGAGATGACGGCGTTGACGCGCGAGCCGTCGAGCAAGCGGGCGTCGACCATCGGGGTGCGAAAGTCGATGCGGCGGCCGACTGCCGAGACGATGAAGTCGATCACGCGCAGCAGGTGATTCTCGTCGTCGAACTTGCGGTCGGTGAGGAGGATCTTCCCGTTGCGCTCGACATAGACGTTTTCATGGCCGTTGACCATGACCTCGGTCAAGCTATCGTCAAGTACCAGGTCGCGGATCGGTCCCAACGCCTCGTAATAACGGGCGAGCTCGTCCTGCGAAACCTCGGACGCGTTGACCATCTAAGTCACAATCCCCCAAGACAGAGAATCCGCGGACAGGCAGACTGTCCCGGGCTATGTAACGGCGACCGCCGGCAAAGTTTGCGCGACCGCCAGGACCAGGAAGGCCCCGATCGAGCCGCCGGCTTCGGCCACCGCCTCGGCGGCGGCCGTCAGGGTGGCGCCGGTGGTGCAGACGTCGTCCACCAGCCCCAGGCGGTCCCCGGGCGGCTGGGAGGCGGTCCACTGGAAGGCCCCGGCCAGGTTGGCCCGCCGCTCGGCCTGGCTCAGCCCCACCTGGGCCGGCGTGGCTCGGACGCGCGTGAGCCCACTGACCAGCGGGATGCCCAACGCGCCCGCGAGCTGGGCGGCCAGCCGCTGCGCCTGGTTGAAGCCACGCTCGCGCTGTCGTCGGGGGTGCAGCGGCACGAAGGTGAGGGCCGACAAGGACACGCCGGCGGTCGCGATGGCGCGAGCCAGGGGGGGCGCCAGGACCGATGCCAGCTGCGGCCGCGGCCGGTATTTGTAGCTATGGATCGCCTGTTGCAGGCGCCCGTCGAACCGGCCGGCCGCCAGCAGCGGGATGCCGGCCAGCGTGCTCACCGCGGGGGGTCGCAGCGTCCCAGCGCAGGCGGCACACCAGGCCGCGCCATAGGCGCCACAGCCGCCGCAGCGCGGCGGAAAGAGGAGGTCGAGCAGGCTCACCTCAGGCGACCAGGAGCTGGTCGCCCGGCCTGATGACGTGGCGGCGAATGGTGCCGGCCGGAAGCTCGGCGACCTTGTCGGCCCGCCAGACGAAGGGGACCATCCCGATCCAGGGCAGTAGGCGCTCGTAGGTCTTGACCACCACCCCCTTTTTGTCGACGAAGACGGCATCGATCGGAAAGCGCATGAACATCATGTGGATCCCATTGCAGCCGTGGATCAGAAGGCCGCCGTTCTCCGGCAGGCCGCCCCGCCCCATCAGTCCCACACCGCGCGCGAAGAAGTTGCTCGCGACTTCGAGGGGCTGCGCCACGACCGTGCCGTCTTGTTTAGTTAGCCGCAAAACCTCTTTCATGTATTACGTCTTGATTTTATCAGCGGAAGAGCGAGGCCGCAGGCCGAGCCGCGCTTTCGCGCGCTGCGGACGAGCGACGCCGTAGGCCCGAGTCAGGCACACGAGCGCATCCTGATTTGGCGCGAGTGCCGCGGCGAGGGCCGAAACGGAGTCGCAATCGTCCGCTCAAGTTTCCGTGTAACTGCGCTACTTGTGTTGAAAAGTGTGAATGATAATGATCACGGCGGGCCCCATCAAGACGATGAACAGGGTCGGGAAGATGCAGCCGATCATCGGGAAGAGCATTTTCAGCGGGGCCTGCGCGGCCTGCTCCTCCGCCCGCTGACGGCGGCGGCGCCGCATCTCTTCCGACTGGATGCGGAGCACTTTCGCGATACCGACACCGAGCTGTTCTGACTGGATCAGCGCCTGGATGAAGGTGTGCAGCTCCTCGACGCCGGAGCGGCGGCCCATGTCATCGAGCGCCTCCAGGCGCGGCCGGCCGAGCCGGATCTCGTTGAGCACTTGCGCGAACTCGTCGGAGAGCGCGTTCTTGAATTTTTCCGTGAGCCGCCCGATGGCGGCGTCGAAGCCAAGGCCCGCCTCGACCGAGATGGTCAGCAGGTCGAGCGCGTTCGGCAGCGCCAGGCGCAACTCTTTCTGCCGTCCCTTGATCTTGTTGTTGAGCCAGACGTCGGGGAGGAAGCGACCGAGTACGAAGCCGAGGCCGAGCGCCCCACCCTTGAGCGGAAGGCTCGTGACGCCCATCACCCCGACGAGCCCCAGGGCCACCAGGGCGATGACGATGCCGACGATCACCTTGACGACCTCGAAGCCGTTGACGCTGAGTGCGTAGGGCCGGCCCGCGAGGTTGATCTTGTTCTGGACGATAACCTGGCGGTTCTTCGCCATGCGGGCGGTCAGCAAGCTGCCCAACCGCTCCAGCACGGGCTTGATGAAGCGCTCGCTGAACGGCAGCGAGAGCTCGATTTCGTCGAGCGTCAGGTTGTGGTCGCGATACTGCGCCAGGCGTTCCGCGATGAGGTCCTGTCGGGGTTTGGCCGTGAGGGCCTGCATCACGATGATGATGCCGCTGAAGGCCAGGAAGGCGAAGACGATGCTAAAAATATTCATTCGCTACACCTGGATGTTTGTGATTTTCGAGATGATGCCGTAGCCGATCGCGATCGAGACGAGGCCCATCCCGATCAGGACGTAGCCCAGCCATTCGTGGAAGAGCGGCGTGATATAGCTCGGCGAGATGAAGGTCAGGATCAGCGCCAGCGCGAAGGGTAGACCCGTGATGATGTAGCCCGAGGCGCGGGCTTGCGCGGTCAGGGTGCGAATCTCGCCCTGGATCCGGATGCGTTCCCGGATGGTGAAGGCGATGGTGTCCAGGATCTCGGCCAGGTTGCCACCGACCACGCGGTGGATCTGGACCGCGGTGACCATCAGGTCGAAGTCTTCGGATTCGATGCGCTTGACCATGTGCT
>Ga0209474_10001292_pt1 | contig 24974 bp, 17 predicted proteins | sample GraSoiAngelo_145_FD_185902 | JGI IMG/M metagenome (GOLD analysis project Ga0209474, IMG submission 185902) | Grasslands soil microbial communities from the Angelo Coastal Reserve, California, USA - 14_1009_05_20cm (SPAdes) (version 2) | ecosystem: Environmental > Terrestrial > Soil > Grasslands...
CGATGAGAAGGCCATTTGGATTGAGTCGCGGCCGGTGCTCCAAAAAAGTTTGTGGATCGGAATTAATCGCTGCGGCTAGAGCATGCGCCGTCCAGCGTTCGAGAAAAACTTCGCGACGCGCGATGCCAGGACGCGGTTCAAAATTTAGCGCGGCACCACTTTGACTGGCCGAACCCCAGGCCGAAGGACCGAATTCGCTAAAAGTATCGTTCTTGGCTGCGATACGCTGGAGGTAAAGGAGAAGGTGACGTTCACGTTCGCGGCTGCGACTGTTGCGAGGCGGAAGGTCGCCGCCGGAGTGATCGATCAGGTGATGAACCTCGCCTGAGCCGAAGACGAGATAGCCTGGAAGAATCCGCTGACTTGTTTGCAACAACGCGCGACGCGCCCGGCTCAATTCCTCTTCAAGCTGACATTCCAATTGCGAACGTGCCTGCCCGGCGGCGGTCGCGACCCGCGCGTACTCTTGAAGCGGTGGCGGAATCTTCTGCTCGGGAATTTTATCGCGACGAATGGCGGCGCGCCAGGCCGCGAACTCTTCGGAGCTAAGACCACTGTCGCGACGAGTGACAAATTCCAGAGCGGCGCTTTTGAGCCCGTGGAGTTGTTTTTCCTGCGCAAGTAGATCGCGCGCGGCGGCGCAGGCATTTGGCGTCGCCAGCTCCTCCAGGACATCAAAGGGAACTCCGGCGAGGCGAATTAAAAACGGCGAAGCGATCCGGTAAGCAGACGACACGCTGGCAGCAAAACGAAACTGTCGCGGCCTGACAAGTGGTTTGTATTTTTGTTACGTCCGGGAAGCGCACGCGCCTCGCGTGCACCTGCACCACGATTCACTTGTCGGTTTGCTACGCCTTTGGCGCGAAGCGCAAATGAAAGTGTGAAACTACACTTACTTATCGTGCAGTGGCAGCCGCAGCGTGAAAGTTGTTCCAACTCCCAGAGTGCTGGCGACCTCGATCGATCCGTGGTGATCGTCGATTACTTTTTTCGTGATGTAGAGTCCGAGACCGGTGCCGTTTTTCCCCTGTTTGGTAGTGAAATAGGGCTCGAAGATTTTCCCAATTTCGCTGTCTGCAATCCCGTAGCCGGTGTCTCGCACCTGAATGTCAGCGTAAAGGTCTTTCTCCCGGCAATTCACAACCACCTTGCCACGTTTCTCGGTTGCGGCCTGGATGGCATTAACAATGACGTTCTGCAGCGCGCGCGTGAGCTGCGTTGGATCGCCGAGAACTGTCAATTCTTCTTCGGTAATTTCGCAGTCCAGTTGGACGCCGTTTTGCGAGGCCATGCCGCTGACCCCCCTGCCGACGTCTTGGACGATGCTGGACATCGAGACCGGTTTCGGTTTCGTCGCGCCAACCCTGCCGTAGCTTTGCCACATCGTCAGGAGCTCACGGCAAAGCCGCACGTTTTGTTCGATAATGTGCAATTCTCTCTGTGAACTCGCGCTCCGTTCGCCGTTATTCCCATCACCAGAGTGTTCCAGTTTCTTGGCTAAAATTTGAACGTAACCCCAGACGATGGTGAGTGGATTGCTCAGATCGTGCACAAATTCGGCCGAGGCCTGCCCGAGAGAAGCGAGGCGTTCTTTTTGGGCGAGCTCGTTGCGAAGGCGCTCATTTAGTTCTTGCAGTTCGTGCGCGGTCGCCTCGCTTTGCCGCTGCAAACGGGTCCGCTCGACGTTGCGCCCGATCACTTCGCGCATCTGCACAGCGTCAAAAGGTTTGTTGATATAATCGTTAGCGCCGAGTCGAAGCGCTTCCTGGGCGGTTTCGAGGGCGCCGAAACCGGTGAACATGATCACGGAAAGGTGCGGATCGATTTCGCGGATCTTGCGCAAGCCGTCAATGCCGTTCATTCCCGGCATGCGAATGTCCATCACGATGGTATCTGGGCGCTTTTCCTGTAAGAGTTGCAGGCCCGTCTCGACGTTTTCCGCCGTATGAACCTGATAGCTAGGCTTGAGCAGCATGCGCAGGCTTTCGCGCGGTCCGATTTCATCGTCGATGATGAGAACCTTGGCAGGATCGGGAGCAGCGGAGATGTGCACTGTGAGCGGGTTTAGAGCTAGGGGCGTGCCGTATTCAATGTGAATTATCGCGGGCTGAAACAACTGCGGGCTTTGGCGGAGCGTTAAACAAAAACGGACGGCGCGCAAGATCGATCTTGTGAATAAGTGAAAAATTGTGAATAAGTGCGGTCGGGCAGGGGGAAATGGAATTATAATGACTGCATTCAGTGGGGACATTAGAATTTGGCCTTTTTGATGGACGCCGGAGGCTCGCCCGTTTTCAATCGTAAGCTTGTTCAGAAATCGCCCCAGGTAGAACCAGGGGGTTTCTCCTCCGCGGAGTCACATCATGGTTAAGCGAAACCGTGTCGTTATTACCGGGATGGGGGTGCTCGCGCCCAACGGCATTGGACTCGACGCGTTTTGGGAGTCCGTTCTCCACTGCCGCAGCGGGATCGGACCGATCACGCTTTTTGACGCCTCACGGTTCAAGACGCAGATCGCGGGTGAAATAAAGGATTTCGATCCGGCGGACTATATCGAACCGGAGTTAAAACCTAAGAGGATGGCACGCCATACGCAGCTGGCCTATGCCGCGACCATGATGGCACTGAAAGATGCAGGACTTGAGATTAACAATCTCAGCCTTCCCAGCCCGACACCAGTTGTCATCGGCGTTAGCACGAGTGCCATCGATGTCATTGAAAGTGTCCATTTCGCGGTGGAACGAGGTACTCCCAATCGGGCGCCGGTTAGTTCAGCCGCAGCGTCAATCCCGCAAGCGGCCGCGAATACGATTGCCGATCGAATCGGTGCTTGTGCTAACGCGACAACTGTTTCGTCGGCCTGTCCGTCAGGTTTGGACGCTTTAGCGGACGCGGCTGCGATGATAAGGAGCGGCGAGGTGGAGGCCGCTGTCGCTGGAGGAGCAGATGCACCCATTACACCTTTGACGCTGGCTAGTTTTATCGGCAGCGGCCTGGTATCGGCATCGAACGGAGAACCTGAGACAGCGAGCAAACCTTTCGACCTGACCAGAGAATCAGGCGTGCTCGCGGAAGGGGCCGGAATCTTTGTGCTGGAAAATTGGGAACGTGCCTTAGCGAGAGGCGCGCGCGCCTACGTCGAAATTGAAGGCTACGGTAAGCAACGCGATACCGATCGGGAAAAACCGGCCTCCGGGTTATTCGATTCCATGAGGCTTGCCCTGGCCAACGCCGGACGATCAATAGATGACGTCGATTATATATCGGCCTATGGACCTGGCGACCCTACCTTGGATGCAGCCGAAGTTGCGGTGATCAAACAGCTATTCGGAGCGCGAGCTTATGAGATTCCCATTACTTCCATCAAAGGGGTAACGGGAAATCCGTTAGGCGCGAGCGGGCCATTACAAGTTGCCGCCTGCGCGCTCGCTATCCGCGATCGGCGGATTCCGCCTACCGCCAACCTAAAATCTTTTGACCCCTCATGCGATCTGGACTTCGTCCCAGGCCAGGCGCGAAGAGGGAAAATCGACTGCGCCCTGATCAATGTGAGAGGAATTGGAGGAAGCGCGAGCACGCTGCTTCTTCGCCGTCCCGACAACGGATGAACAGCGCGACAACTCCTATTATTGTTGCGCTAGTGGTACAGGTCGGTCTGGCGTTCGCGGTCTTTCATGCCAACCCCAAGCGTCGCTCAAATCAATGTTTCCTCCTCTTATCGTTAGCGATCTGCGCCTGGCTGGCGAATTTATACTTTGGATTAAGTACCGGCGTTCCTTCTATCGCAGAGTTTTGTATTCGTGAAGCCTGCGCGACCGGTGCGATTATTTTCGCGCTCGTTAATCTACTTCGGCTTACTATTCGAAATAGAGAGAGTCGATGGCGCTACTTGCTCAAGGACGCGTCATGGTGGTTCGCTTTCAGCATTGGAATAGTCATTCTTTGTCAAACTAACTTCTTTCTTAAGGGAGTTAGATTAAGTGTAGACAATACTACCGGACTCTCGTCGCCGATTCCAATTTACGGGGCTGGTTTTTCCATTTTCGGTATTTATTTTGTCGCGGCCACTGCGACCTTAATCTTTCGCTTAACGCACGACCTCCGAACTGTCTCCGGTTTGCAACGGACCGAGATGGCCTTCATCATGATCGGAGCGGTGGCAACGCTCGTTTCCTCGGTTCCATTGTCACTTGTTCTAAAGCTATTTGTTGATACTTCCAGACTCGTTTGGCTCGGTCCGTTCCGGGTTGTTCTTTTCAGCCTGATCATCGCCTATGGGATTTCCACGCGAAAGATCATGGACGTCGGTCTCTTTCTGCGGCGAGCCATCTCTTATGGAGTTCTCACTGCTTACCTGTTGATCCTTTACGGAGCAGTTTGGTGGCTGGTAGTCCAGGTAACAGCCGCTCTTTTTTATTCAACTGATCACACTTTCGCCCACATCGCCGCAGCTTTGGCTTGTACTTTCGCGATGGCGCCGGCGCGTGGCTTCTCTCAATCGTTAGCCGACCGTCTTTTTGTCGGTGGCCGTGGACTCGATTTTCGTGACACTGTTAGCAAGGCTGCCGCAATCCTGGAATCAGTAACTACCTTGCCGGACTTGTTGCGCAGATTTGCTACGACGATTGGCGAGGCCGTCGGCACCGATAGCGTAACGATTTACCTCGCCCAGCGTAAAGTTTTTCGAAAAAGCTATCCGGTTTCCAGTTTACCCGGGACGGTTGATCAATTCAGGGAGGAGGAGCCCTTGGTGCAATGGTTGGCCACTTATCACGAACCGCTCATCCTCGAAGAGCTTCACCGCGTCCGTGCAACCGCAACCACCTTTGCCATTCGCCGTCAGCTGGAAGCAGCTGGGGCTGCGGCCGCGGTCGGGATTCTGTCACGCGAGCACCTCGTGGGCATCATGCTTCTCGGACCAAGGCTCTCCGGCCGCATTTATGGCAGCACCGAGCAGAGCGCGCTCCAGGTACTCTGTGGTCAACTTGCCGTCGCCATTGAGAACGCCGAGCTATTCACCGAAGTCCAAAACGCCCGTATCTATAATGAAATATTACTCCAAAATTTAACTACCGGAGTAGTAGCCGCCGATGCCGACGGTCGAATTACGGTATTCAATCAGGAAGCGGCGCAGATAGCCGGCTTAAATAGCAACGGCGGAGAACGAACGGTTGAGGATCTACCAGCCCCCTTGCGTGACGTCATTCAGACTACTTTGACTTCGGGGGAGCGCCAGGAAGACCGGGAAGTTGAATTGCGCGCCGCGGCTGGAAGCACATTTGCTCGCGCCAGCAGCGCAACTTTTCGCGGTCAGGGGGGCGAGCTTCTGGGCGCGCTGATGGTGGTGACCGACATCACCGCGTTGAAACGGCTCGAGCTGCAAATTCGTCGCAGTGATCGCCTCGCCAGCCTCGGGACTCTCTCAGCCGGAATGGCGCATGAGATCAAGAACCCGCTGGTTTCTATCAAGACTTTTGCTCAGCTCTTACCAGAGCGCTACCACGAGTCTGATTTCCGCGCCACCTTTTCCAGCTTAATCGTGCACGAGATTGATCGGATCGATTCACTGGTCAATCAGCTGCTTCGCTTCGCACGCCCGGCAAAACCATTGCTCCGGCCGATGCACGTGCACGAAGTACTGGAGAAAACGCTCCAACTCGTTCAACATCGGTTGTATCAAAAGGAGATCAAACTCACCCAGACGTTGGAGGCAAACCTCGATACTATCCGGGCGGACTCAGATCAAATGGAACAAGTTTTTCTCAATTTTTTCCTTAACGCCATGGATGCGATGAAACGCGGCGGCGAGCTCACGGTGGAGACCAAAATCCGGACCGGTGATTCTCTCGTGACGCACCTTTTGCCGGCGGACGAGGAGCGGCACGAAGCGCTATGCATTTCCATTCGCGATACCGGTGAGGGGATCAAAAAGGAGGATATTGCCCGGGTCTTCGATCCCTTTTTCACGACGAAAGATTTCGGAACCGGTCTCGGCCTTTCTGTGGTGCACGGAATTATCGAGGAACATGGCGGACAAATCGAAGTTGAAAGCGAGGTAGCCAAGGGAACTGTCTTCCACATTTTTCTGCCGTTGGTGCACTTTGATCAGGGAGTGGTGGCCGCATGAGCGCGGCTTTCATTTGCGTTCTTTACACCTCGGACGCTGACCTGGCGCGACGGATCAAAGCTTTTCTTCGCGCCATGGCACTGGTCCGCCACGTCACTGACCCCAACCGGATGGAAGCCGTGCTGCAACAGAATTCGCCCGCGGTAATTTTAATGGATCTGCGAGCAAAAGAATGTCGCGACCTACTCGAGCAACTCGAACAGGATTGGCCCGAATCGCTGGTCATTGCTCTCGGCGCTCTTCGCTCCGAGCCGCTGCGCGAGGCCGAACAATCCGGCATTTATGCGGCGGAAGATTTGCAACTCGACCGTCACCGTTTTCAAACCCTGGTGGGCCGCGCCTTCGATCACTTAACGATCAAGCAGGAGAATCGCGACCTGCGTGAACAATCGCATTATCGTCCGTCAGCGGAACAGCCCCGCCGGGCCGAGGCAGTGCTGGAGCGTGCGCATGGGCCATCGCTGCCGCTGCTGCGTTTCCCTCGTGTCTTTCGGCGCCTGGATAATGTCGAAGGATTGCTCGCCAGCATCGTTGAAGGAGTGGCGGACGCTGCCGGCGTGACCCGCGTTGGAATTTTTTCGCGCATTCGTCAGGGAGATCGCTATCGCCTGCGTGCTGGGCTGCGCTGTTTGCCAGAAACTAACGAGATCGAGTACCGCGAGCGCGATCCACTGGTCCGCTGGTTCGAATTACATGGGCACCTCGTTTCTCGCGCCAACCTCGCACACATCGCTGCGCAAAATCAGCGGCCGCTCCTGCGTCGGGCCCTCGATAGCTTTGGCGCCGAAGTTATCGTCCCGCTTTACGCGCGCGGCCAAATTATCGGCTGGTTGTTTTTCGGTCATCGCATCACCGGTTTACCCTTTGATTACGGTGATCTCGAAGGGCTGATGATCCTGGCCGAGCATGTTTCCACCGTCCTCGAGAACGCGCTTCTCTACGAGGAGGTCACACTGCAAAAAACCCTGGCCGAAACGCTCTTGAAATCGATTCCGCCCGGGATCGTCGCCATTGATGAAGAAGGCATCATTCGCTGGTTTAATCCCCCCGCGGAATCGATCCTCGGGCTGAAAACTTCCGATGCGCTCAACCGGCCGGTTGAAGCCGTTGGCCGAAGGCTGGCCACCATGTTGCGGGAAACGCTTGAGGCAAAGGCGAACCTTCCTCCGCGACAGTGGATCGATCCGAACACACGCCGCTCCCTCTCAGTCGAAGCGCGGCGACTCCTAGACCAGCACACCCCCCTCGGTGCCGTTGCCGTCATTCATGATCTGACTGCGGAGGAAAATTTGCGGCAAAAGCAAGACCTGGTCGATCGCGCCGCCTTTTGGACGGACCTGGCCGCGAGCATGTCGCACGAAATTCGCAATCCACTCGTCGCGATTAAGACTTTCGCGCAACTTTTGCCCGAGCGTTTCGATGATCCGGAGTTCCGAAAAAATTTCAACCACATCGTCGTTCAGGAAATCGATCGCCTCGACAAGATTATCACCCAGATTAACTCTTTTGCGCATCCGGCGGAATTGAAGATGAGACCGCTGGACATTCGCACGCCGGTAAAGCGCGGGCTCGAGCTAGCGCGCAGCAAATTTCGGGTCAACGGCGGCGTGGCAGTGGAAACCGAACTGCCTGCCAATTTGCCAAAGATTCTCGGCGATGAAGGGGCGCTGGCCGAAGCGGTGGCGCATCTGGTCGCAAATGCGGCCGAAGCAGTTACCGAGCAGAAAAAACCGAAGATCACGCTTTCGGCCAAGCCGATTCACGAAGGTGGCCGCGCCAGCGCCGTGCTCGTGACGGTGCAGGACAACGGGCACGGGATCGCGCCGGAAATGCGCGAGAAGGTCTTCTCTCCTTTCTGTACGACAAAAGCGCGCGGCATGGGACTGGGTCTGCCAATCGTCAAACGGACCGTGTTCGATCACAACGGTCGCGTTGACATCGATACCAGCACGAGCGGCACTGCTGTTAGCATCGCCCTACCCGCGACCGCGAATGGCGACTAGGCCGCGGTGGAGGGCGCTGCGTCGTCGGCGCCCAATATTTGGGGCACAGCAGCGCGTGTCCCTCCATTACTTATCTGACTTCGGCATTCTTTTCTCAAGGCTCTCGCCGTTATGTCCGCTTGAATAGTGCCAGCTCACCTCTTTATTGGCTCCTCCATGAAGAAAGCACTCGAAGAGAACTCCATCGCTGAGCTAAAGGCAAAGTTGAGAGGCCGCGTGATCGAGCCGCGCGACTTAGATTACGATGATGCTCGCAAAGTCTATAATGCGATGATCGACAAGAAGCCGCGCTTGATCGCGCGTTGCGCGGACGTGGCCGATGTAATCAACTCGGTAAACTTTGCCAGAAAACATGATCTGCTTCTTGCCGTCCGTAGCGGAGGCCATAACGGCGGCGGACTGGGAATTTGCGATGACGGCTTAGTGATTGATCTCGGGCTGATCAAATATGCACGGGTCGATCCGGCGGCGCGCCTCGTAACCGTAGGAGGCGGATGCACCTGGGGCGATGTCGATCATGCCACTCATGCGTTCGGTCTCGCTACTCCCAGCGGAATTATTTCAACGACCGGTGTCGGCGGTTTAACTCTCGGTGGAGGAATCGGACATCTAACCCGCAAGTGTGGACTAACCATCGACAACATGATTTCAGCTGATCTGGTCCTGGCGAACGGAAGCTTTGTCAAAGCGAATGCGAATGAGAACTCTGATTTGTTCTGGGCCATTCGCGGCGGCGGCGGGAACTTCGGGGTAGTAACTTCGTTTACCTTCAAGTTGCATCCGATCGATACCATTTACGGCGGGCCGATGTTGTACGAACTTACCGAAACCGCCGAGGTGATGAAATGGTATCGCGATCTAATTAAGAGCGCGCCCGACGACCTCAATGGTTGGTTTGCTTTTCTCACGGTGCCGCCGGCAGCTCCATTTCCGGACCACCTTCATCTGAAGAAGATGTGCGGCGTCGTCTGGACATGGACCGGAAGTTTGCCGCAAGGCGAGGAAACATTTAAGCCGATTCGTGCTTTCAAGAAGGCCGCGCTGGATTTCGTCGGTCCGCTTCCACAGCCGGCTTTGCAAAGCATGTTCGATGGGATTTATCCACCGGGATTGCAGTGGTACTGGCGCGCGGACTTTGTCAGGGACCTAAGCGACGAAGCGATTGCCGAACATATTAAATTTAGTGAGGCGCTGCCCTCAATGCATTCTACCATGCATCTTTATCCGATTAACGGAGCGGCCGCTCGCGTCGGCAAACACGAAACGGCTTGGAATTACCGCGATGCAACCTGGGCCCAGGTCATGGTTGGGGTCGATCCCGATCCGGCCAACAACGAGAAGACTATTTCCTGGACCAAAAGCTATTGGGACGCACTTCACCCGTACTCAGCCGGTGGAGCTTACGTAAACTTCATGATGGACGAAGGAGAGGAGCGGGTGAAAGCGACTTATGGGGATCACTATCAGCGATTAGTTGAGATCAAGAATAAATATGATCCCGATAACCTTTTTCGGGTGAACCAAAACATTAAACCGAGCAAGGGACGCTCCGTTGTTTCTGCCTAGAACCCGTTTCGTAATTGATCTTTCGCGCTGTAGCCACGGCGCTCTGTCGCCCTGCCGCAGAAGCATCTTGTTGGAGAAGCGCCCTCATCCTAACCTTCTCCCCGGGGGAGAAGGAACTACTTCTCCCTTAGGGAGAGGGTTGGGATGAGGGAAAACCTGTGATAAAGGATGTCTTATTGTGGTTAGGAAATAGACGGCCGCCTCACATTAAAAAGAACAGATGAATGCCGAGGAACTAAGGTCTTTGCAGGCGCCGCTGAAAGAGCGATACCGGCAGCAACCGCAGACCGCGTTGATCACACTCCGGGCCGCAGGGCGGCTTGGTGAAGGCGTTACCTGCAAGATAGAAACGGGAAAGGCGCCGGTCGAAGCCGGGCTTCATCCTGCTACTGGTGGCGACGGTCTCAGCGCGTGCTCGGGCGACATGTTGCTGGAGGCATTGGTCGGATGCGCTGGTGTTACTTTGAACGCAGTCGCTGCCGCGCTTGGTATTCGGTTACGGGATGCAACAGTGCGTGCCGAAGGCGACCTGGACTTTCGCGGCACCCTGGGAGTATCCAAGGATGTGCCGGTCGGTTTCCAGCAAATACGATTGGAGTTCGATCTCGACACCGATGCGGGCGAAGAGCAACTGACGACCCTGCTTCGCCTGACCGAACGATACTGCGTCGTTTACCAGACATTGAGTCGTCCGGCCAAGATCGACGTTGAGTATCGGCTCGCGTCAGGATAGGTTGCCGCCGCTCCGAGCTATCCTATGCCAACATACATGGACATTCACGAGATTCAGGGAGGAATCACCGCCGAAGAAGTGGCCAAGGCGCACGCCCACGATGTCGCGGTCGAGGGGAAATACGGTGTTCATTATCACAGGTACTGGGTGAATGAGAGCGCCGGCAAAATCTTTTGCCTTTGCGAGGCACCAACTGCTGAAGCCGCCATGCAAGTCCATCGCGAAGCGCATGGCCAGGTCGCGGAAAAAATTATTCAAGTTGAGCCAGAGGTTGCCGATTTGTTCCTCGGCGGCAGTGAAGTAAATAGGGCAGGCGCAGTCCTTCTACCCGGTGGCGCAGCCGACGCGCGCGACCCCGGAATCCGAACTGTTTTATTTACCGACATCGTTAACTCGACCTCGTTGACGCAAAAGTTAGGGGACGAGATAGCGATGGAATTTTTGCGCGTGCACGACAGCATTGTCCGGGACGCTCTGGCCGCGTCGAAGGGACGCGAAGTGAAGCACACGGGCGATGGCATCATGGCGTCTTTTGTTTCAGCCGCAGCCGCGGTCCGTTGTGCAATGCAAATCCAGCGTGAGTTGGCGCGGCGTGAGCGAGAGGAACGCGATCACCATATCAAAGTTCGGATCGGTGGCGCGGCCGGTGAACCAGTCGAGCAAAACAACGATATCTTTGGAACAACCGTCCAACTGGCGGCACGCCTTTGTTCCCACGCCGAACCCGATCAAATCCTGGTATCGACCGCGGTCGCGGAACTATGTATCGGGAAAGGATTAACGTTTCGTCCTTTGGGCGAAGTTTCTCTTAAAGGTTTTGATCGGCCGGTTCAGGTTCATGCGGTCGAATGTGCTCAGTGACGCAGTAGCGTATTGACGCGCTGTTTTGCCCAATTCTGGTTAGTCGCTCGATTTAGTCAGGCGGAACGACCCGCGCACTCTCTGTAACGACGAGCGCGATTCCGCCGAGGACGGCAATAGATGCGAGGAGATAACGTAAAGTAATCGACTCGCCCAGAAATAAGATGCCACCGGCGGCAGCGAGGACCGGCACACTAAGTTGCACCGTAGCAGCACTGGCAGCTTTTAGTCCTGGTAAAGCGCTGTACCAAATCACATAGCCAATCCCGGAAGCAAGCGCCCCCGAGAGTATCGCATAACCGATGCCCCCGCGGTCGAGTTTGAGCCATGGCAGCAGGGCCACGCTCAACCCTGTAGCAAAGACCACGGCGCGCAGAAAATTGCCAGCTGTGGCGGTGACGGGATCACCTGCACGTTTGCCTCGCAGCGAATAGATTCCCCATGCGATTCCAGCGCATAACATTAATAGAGCACCGCCGATTGACGGAGCCGAGAGGCCGGGGAATAGCAGCGCTACCAGTCCAGCGACGGCCAGCGCGAGACCGAGCCATTGTCGCGTCCGCAACCGCTCTCCCTTGTACAGCCCCCATAGGATCATTGTCGCCTGAACCGCGCCGAAAAGAAGCAATGCGCCTGTTCCGGCGGAAAGACTGATATAGGCAAAAGAAAAAGCGGCTGCATAGGCGAACAGTGCCAGAGCCGAAGCCCAACTTCCTGCTTTTGGCGAGGTTCTTTTGCGAATTGTCACCACCAGCCAAAGCGCGACAGCGCCAGATAAAATGCGGATGAAAGTAAAGCTCGCCGCATCAATCGTAGTCTGGGTTAGCGCGAGGCGGCAGATCAGGGAATTGCCAGCGAACGCTATCATCGCAAGCAAAGTGAGGATGAAGCGTCGCATTCGACCTACTTTGACTACTCAAACGCGAAGACGAAACTTTATTCCGCGGATTAAACGGTTGATTCCAGCGAAGAACGGCGGCAGTTGGAATTTTATCTGCGCTTTCCGCGCTATCCGCGGTTCAGATTGCGTGAGCGAATTCAGCGGGCAAATGCTGAAAGGGATCAAGCGCGGGAACTAGCCGATTTGTGGGCGCGATCTAACACCTAATCGCGCCGCTATGATCAACGAGCAAGATGCCCGTTGGCCCCACAGCCAAGATGACTGTGCTACAACCTGACCAAAGAGAATCGGCACATGCTGTGCTTCGAAATGCAGATACATGAATCGGCGCTTCGTCCTTCTCGCCATCGCGGGCGCTCTTGTCGTGCCTGCAGTTTATTCAGTCACCCGGTCTGATCCCGAAGCGAAAGCAAAGGCGGATGGCTTGCAGACGCTCGTGTCGGATCCATATCGGTTGGACAAGATCTATCGCTCAATGGAGGGGCCATGGTCGATTCAGAGTGGAATTCATCTCGCGACGGGCAAGAAATCTGGAGTGCAGTGGATTACCGGGTTGGAAACGGAAGTTATCGATGCCACGGCGCAGAAGCCGATTTCCCAGGAGTTTTTCTGTCATTCCAATCTTACCTTCGCCGAGCATGGCAGAACACCTGGTCAGTACAATCAGCAGATGGGAGGAAAGACCCACCTCGACTGGCGCCTCTTCACTCTGGTACCGGGCCGGCCCTCGATCGAGCTTCCGCCGGGCTTTGGGGTGCCGATTCCGCCCGACGCATCTCTCGATTACGTAACGATGTCTTTAAAACTAAATGAAAAGGATCAGGTGGTGAACGTGCGCATGCGGACGAAAGTGCACACGATCGCAGCCGATCAGCCGGGCGCACCCACGAAAGCGCTTTTCCGCCGCGCGCTATACGTTCTGCAACCTCGCGGTGTCACTCCAAAGATGACACCTGCGTGTATGCCGCAAGCCGGAATGCACGTGGGAGCCGGGTGCGCAGAATTGTCAAAACCGAACATGTCGGGGGAAGTGACTGTTGGGAAACCCGACAATAGCCTAATGAACCACTGGATCGTCCCTCCGGGTCATCACATCTACACGACAGAGATTACGCCACAGCTAAATCTCCCTTTCGACACGACAATTCATTATGCGACGATCCATGTTCACCCATTTGCCAGAGGAATGGAACTGCGTGATCTAACAACGGGGACGACGATCTTTCGGTTGAATTCGCAAGACTGGCCGGACCGGGTTGGTGTTGCCTACGTCGAAGAGTTCAAATCGATCGAAGGGATCCCGATGCAACGCGATCATCGCTACGAACTTTCGGCCGAGTACGATAACACGTTGGATGTCGAAACGGATGCGATGGCGATCCTCTACCTTTACTTCCTGGAGAAGGATTTAACCTGATCGCTAAATCGCATTATCCGTTATCTGGTAACGTTTCGTAGCACAGCCATCTTGGCTGTGGGGCAAACGGGCATCTTGCCCGTTGTTTGTTGGATGAGCTGCCGTCGAGAGCGAAGAATTGCTTTTCGCTTTGATTTTCCCCGTTTTAGTTTCGCAGCATGATTATGACGACGGCTCAGCTTTACAAGGTCGCCTATGGCAAGTTCGTCGTGAGGCGCAGTGCAATCAATAACTTGGTTAAACTAGTTATCACCGAGAATTGAAGGGAGACATCATGAAATCTATCGCCATTAACGAAGAACAATTGCAAAAAATTAAGACCGGTCCCGGGTTCGTTGCGGCGCTGGATCAAAGCGGCGGCAGCACGCCGAAAGCCTTGCGTCTTTACGGAATTCAGGAGAATACCTGGTCCAGCGATGAGGAGATGTTCGCCATCGTACATCAAATGCGGACCCGCATCATCACTAGTCCCGGCTTCAACGGGGAGCGGATTATCGGGGCCATCCTGTTCGAGGACACAATGGACAGGGAAATCGAAAGACAGCCCACCGCGGACTATCTTTGGAACGTGAAACGGGTCGTGCCGTTTCTGAAAGTGGACCAAGGCCTTGCCGCCGAGAAAGAGGGGGTTCAGTTGATGAAGCCCATGCCGATGCTGGTCGCGCTCCTCGACAAAGCCAGGGCCAAGCGGATCTTCGGAACCAAAATGCGCTCAGTGATCAAACAAGCCGACGAAGCAGGTATCAAGAACATCGTGATCCAGCAGTTCGAAATCGCTCAGCAGATTATCTCCACGAATCTTGTGCCGATTATCGAGCCGGAGGTTGATATTCACTGCCCTGGAAAAGGAAAAGCGGAGCAATTACTCAAAGCAGCCATCCTCGAGAAGGTCAACGAATTGCCAGCTGATCAGTTCGTCATGCTCAAGCTTACGCTGCCGGAACAGGACGACTTCTACGCCGACTTTGTCAAACATCCCAGCGTTCTGAGAGTGGTTGCGCTCTCTGGCGGCTATTCGCGGGAAGAAGCAAACAATCGTCTGCGCAAAAATCATGGCGTGGTCGCCAGTTTTTCCCGGGCGCTGGTTGAAGGGCTGACGGCTCAGCAATCTGACGCTGAGTTCAACGCTATGCTCGATAAATCCATTCAGAGCGTTTTCGACGCATCGAATAGCTAAGCGGGACAGTAGCCGCAGGTGTGACGCGGACTAGTTACTCAACCTCGGAGTGCAAGTGCGTGAAGGAGTAGGGAGATGGGTTGCCCTCACTTAAGCCTCTGCTCGCGGGAGAAGGATCGCGATGTCTTTATGGCGGATATCCCTCGGTCCGAGCCGGCTTGGTGTTGCCTTGCGCAGCTCGTCGTAGGGCGGTCATTCTGGCCGCCGGTTTGAAACTGGCGGCGAAGATCGCCGCCCTACAATTCTCGCGTGCAATAGCGAAAACGGCCGATCGTTGCCCAAGTCAGGCAGTGTGCCTGACATCCAGTAGGCGCTTGGCACAAGCGCCTCCACAATTTACAAGAGAAGTGTGACGCTCACTCTGGAACAAATCGCGAAATTGTCCGGCGGAGAACTCGAGGGCGATCCGGAAACGAAAATCACCGGCGCAGCTTCTTTGGCGGAAGCGACCGTCCATGAGATATCGTTTTTCAACAACCCACGTTACCTCGCGCAACTGCGCAAAACACGCGCCGCTGCCGTGATTGTGCCGCCCGATTTTTCCGAACAAGTCGGAGCAGCAGTCATTCGAGTGCAAAGTCCGGCGAAGGCGTTCGAGCAGGTCGTTACCAAGTTCGCGCCGCCGCCGATAAAATTCGCGCCGGGAATTCATCCGAGCGCGGTCATTCACCCGCGGGCGAAATTGGGCGATCACATTTCCATACAACCGTTGGTGGTGATCGAAGCCGGCGCGCGAATTGGATCACGCGCGGTTATTGGCGCCGGCAGTTATATTGGGCACGATGTTGTTATCGGTGACGGCTGCATGATTTATCCACGGGTAACGATTCGAGAGCGTTGCCGGCTCGGGGCGCGAGTGATTTTGCACAGCGGTGCCGTCATTGGCGCAGACGGATTCGGTTTCGAAATGACGGCACAAGGTCAGCAGAAAGTGCCGCAGATCGGAATTGTCCAAATCGACGATGACGTGGAGATCGGCGCGAACACGACGATCGATCGGGCGCGCTTCGGCCGGACCTGGATTCAGGCGGGCGCGAAGATTGATAATCTGGTGCAGGTGGCCCACAACGTTGTGATTGGAAAAGACACCGTAATTGCCGCGCAAACCGGGATTGCCGGAAGCGTCCGGATTGGCAAAAGAGTGATGATTGGAGGCCAGGTCGGAATTATTGGGCATATTGAGATCGCTGACGGCACGCTGATCGGCGCACAGACTGGGGTTTCGAAGAATCTCAACGGCGGAGTCTGGTGGGCGACCCCATCCGTGCCGCTGAAAGAAGCGAAAGTGCAATTGGCGTGGGTGCGGCGACTCGGGGAGTTTTTCGAGCGAGTAAAAAAACTCGAAGCGAAGCTGAAAGAGTAGGCGAGGAGCGGGGGGAGCTGAGAGCTTTCGAGCTAGGCGCGCTAAGAAGGCTGCGTTGCGCCTCTAGGGCTCGGGCATGAGCAAGAGTATGAGCATGAGCGGGAGGATCTTGCGCCTGCGACGGTGCGGGGACTCCCTGGCAAGGTTGTTGCTATTGTAACTATTGAATTTATAGTAAATGCAACAGACCTATCCAGCCGCCGAATTCCTCCTCGTCGATGATGATCCGAGCATTTCGGAATTCCTCGCGACTTATCTTTCCGAGAGAGGACATCCCTCTAATGCCACCATCGAAGGAAACAAAGCTCTCGATTGGCTCAGCGAAAATCGATGTGAAGTAGTCGTCGTCGGCCTCAATTTGCCAAATGTTAATGGAATGTCTTTGATCGCATCCGTCCGTGCGATCGACGCCAGACTGCCGATCGTGGTTTTCACAGAGAAGGGTTGTGATGAGGCGCAAGTGCGAGCGGCAATGCGTGCGGGCGCGAGCGGATACGTGAGTAAAAATTTGCCGGTGGAACAGCTGTACTGTGTCCTCGCAAGAGTGTTAGCAGCGGCGCGATACAATGCACGGCGCGTTCGGTTGCAGCGAGAATTACTCGGCGCAGCCTAATTTGGCACCGCTTCGTTAATCAGCGCCCTCAAGTTCTCGATCGAAATACACTCCGCGCCGCACGCGCTGGCTGTTTCCTGTTCAAGGAAATCAGAAGTCGCGACCGTGAGGTCGAATTTTTCAGCATATTTGCTCGCCAACCGTTCAATGATCGCGTCTGCAGTCTGTCCAGCGCGCGAATAAAAAACCTGCACGCTGTGCGGCTCCGATTGTTCGGTGGCAGAACTCCCCTTGCCATCGAAAACCACGACGACGCGAACGCCGGTATAATCCTGGTAATCCCGGAGTTTTTTGATCAGGGCATCGCGTGCCAGGGAGGAACGCCGCGCGTGCAGCTGGTGCATTTCGGGCCAACCGAAAATCGCGCTGTGACCATCGACGATAAGATAGCGAGCGCGCACGGAACAACTGACATTATTCCGCCGGAGCCGGTGGTGACGCGGATTTCTTTGGCTTAGCGCGCGTCGCCTCGCGCCGCATCGATTTTTGCTTGGCTGTTTTGCGCTCGAGGTAAGCTTTACGACGTTTTCGTTTGGCGCGTCTGCGGAGTTGTTGACCCATGCGACACCATCTATAGGGCGGGCCGGACAAGCGCGCAAGAATTGTGGCAGGTCTTCAGCCTTGGCTCGTGGGGGAAGACAGGCCGCGGGGGCCTATCTTCCTCTGCTTCCGATTTCTTTCGGTTCCTAATTGTAGGGCGGTCATTCTGGCCGCCGACTGTGACATTGGCGGCGAAGATCGCCAGCCTAAATTTTTAAGCCTTTTATCGTGCGCAAAACTGCACGCTGGCCTGTTCGGCGGGCATAGACCGCCCGCCGCTACAGAAATCTCAACGCTGCGCCTTTTGCGTTGGACGGACTTCCCGATAGACGTATGAATTTCGCATTTCCGTATTGCTAATTCGGCCTCCTTTGGTGTAAAAAGTCCTTCGGGTAAATCCATCTGTGAATTCTCCGAAGCCGCTCCTCGCTATTTCGGTGTCGCTCCTCCTCATTTCAGCTGTATTCGGCGTTTTGAATGGAGGCAAAGCCAAGGCGTTGCGTAACGACGTAGCTACGGCCACAAGTCAGCGCGAAACGGCCGAGCGCCAGCGTCAAAGTGCGGAAAAAAATATCAAGGACCGGGAAGCGAAGGTGGCGAACGAAGTAACGAAGATTGCCGGAGACGAGAGTCGGATCGCCAGCGCGGAAGCGGAATTGGTGAAGACACAGAGCGAAAAATCGGATTTGCAAGGTAAGCTGCAAGCGAACGAAGCCCAGATCTCCGAGTTGCAGAAACACGTCCAAGAGATGACCCAAACCTCGGCGAACCCAAATCCAGGCGCGCCCTCGGTAGCAGAGTTACAAGCCCAGCTTGATGATGCGCGGAAACAATTGGACAGCGCAGAACACGAGAAGACCTTAATCGCCGAAAAAATGGGGCCGGCGCGTGAACCAGCGCGCGGACCGGAAGTAATGGTGCAGCGCCGTGAGCCGAGCTTCCATCCTTCCGTCCGCGGAACCGTGCTAGCGGTGAATCAAGCCTACAACTTTGTCGTGCTCAATCTCGGCAATCGTCAGGGGCTGGAGCCGAATGCCGAAATGTTGGTGCTGCGCGACACCATCATCATCGGAAAAATTCGCATTTCGTCAGTTGAACCGGCAACATCTATTGGCGATATTCTGGGAAACAGCCTGGCGCGTGGCGTTCAGGTGCAACCCGGTGATACCGTCATTTATGCTGGCTCGAATTCCTAAACGAACAATCTCTACTTTACTGCTTTTGGCAGGCTGCATGGCTCTGGTTGCTTGCGCGACCGAGAAACCGCAAGTTTCGCTGGTCGATGATCCTGATGCCAAAAAAGAATCCCAGATTCCCTGGAACAAACAGGAGAAGTGGGAAACCCAAGGTCAGTTCGCCGGAATGACCGACCGGCGCTAAGCGTCGAGTCCAAGTATCCTGCCCGCTGATGCCAGCACAATAAGGATTAGGCAAGATCAGATCCAGAAAGCCGGCGGGTGGAGTTGTGGCACAGCCATCTTGGCTGTGGGGTCAGTGGGCGGCTTGCCCGCTGATCGTAACGATACTGAGTTCGGAATCCAACAAAGCTCGCTCAGATCCAGAACCCTGGCGGGATGGTTGCGTTTTTCGGAATCACGACAATTCCGTCGCGAATGTAATAATTTTCCGCGTCGAAATTTTCCGGTTTCCCTTCCGGCGTAACCACAACTCCGTCGGCAATGCGTGCGTTTTTGTCAATGATAGCGCGATCGATTACGCAATTGCGGCCAATGCCGATGGGAATTTTCTCCGAACCGCGATCGCTACCGAGTTCGTAAAAATCAGCGCCCATCACCACGCAGTTGCGAATGGTTGCGCCGCTTTGAATGATGCTGCGCACTCCGATAACGCTGCGCTCGATGTGGCCATCGGATATGATGCAGCCGTCGGAAATAATTGCCTGGCGCAGGGTCGCGCCGTTGATCTTGCTCCCAGGGAGAAACCGGGGATGAGTGTAAATCGGCGCGTCGGATTCGAAAAAACTGTAGGCTGGAACCAGGTCGGTGAGATCGAGATTGGCTTCGTAAAAGGCGCGAATCGTTCCGATATCTTCCCAGTAGCCGTCGAAAATAAAGGCACTGACGCTATGCGTTTGGATCGCAGCCGGGATGACGTCCTTGCCAAAGTCGAACAAGTCGTTGTTGAGGCACTCGATCAGCACGTTGCGATTGAAGATGTAAATTCCCATCGACGCCTGAAACAATTCCTCATCGGCGCCGTGCCCGATTGCCGTGAGTAAAGGGCGGTCCATTTTCATCTCGTCGAGCACTTTTGCCTCCTTCGGCTTCTCGACGAACCGGGTGATGCGGCGGTCTTCACCGCTCGACATGATTCCGAACTCCGCCGCCTGATCGCGTTTCACCGGCTTGGTCGCGAGCGTGATTTCTGCGCCCGAGCGAATGTGCTGATGCAGGAGCGAGCGAAAATCCATCCGATAAAGTTGGTCGCCGCTCAGAATTAAATAAAACTCGAACGGTCGCTCGAGGAAGTAACGCATGTTTTGCCGGACGGCGTCGGCGGTGCCTTGGTACCATTGCGAACCTTCGGGCGTTTGTTGGGCCGCCAGAATATCGACGAAGCTCCGGGAAAAATTGTCGAATTTGTAGCTTGCCTGAATGTGGCGATGCAGCGACATGGTGTTGAATTGCGTGAGCAAATAGATCGAGCGAAGGCCCGAGTTCAGGCAATTGCTGATCGGGATATCGACCAATCGATATTTTCCGCCGAGGGGCACGGCCGGTTTTGCGCGGTCCTTGGTTAATGGAAAGAGTCGCGTGCCCGCTCCGCCACCCATAATGATGGCGAGAGTGCGCTGGGTCGTGCCAGGCGGAAGCGCAGGCGTTTGCATCGCGCTAATGTGATCGCAAACCGGAACCGCTGCTCGCAAAATTTTTGTGAGCGACTTCCACTATCGGGACGCATCTCCTCTCTCCCGTGGGAGACACGGACGCAAAGCGGCAGTGAGGGGCAGGAAGAGAAAAGCCGAAGACGGATCGCGTTCAAGGGAACCGGCCGCCGAAAAAGGAAAATCCCTCACCTTCATCCTCTCCCTTTTGGAAAGGGAGAGGCAAAAATCATCCTACGGTGAACGCTGAGCAGATTCGGCGAGCACCGTTCCTTGTCGACTGTCTGCCGTCGGTGACGGCGGCAGCTACAACGGCTGAAAATATGCTATAATTCCCCTCTTAAAATTATGTGTGGAATCGTTGGATACGTCGGACGCGCCGAAGCGGCGCCCATCCTTCTCGATGGTCTACGCCGCCTCGAATATCGCGGTTACGATTCCGCCGGCGTCGCGATCGTAAATGGGAAGCAGATGGAGACGCGCAAATGCGCCGGACGAATCGCGAACCTTGCAAAATTGATGACCGAGAGGCCGCCCTCGGGGCAGTACGGCATCAGCCACACTCGTTGGGCCACCCACGGCAAAGTGACCGACGAAAATGCGCATCCGCATTTCGATCAGAGCGGAAAAATCGCGCTGGTGCACAACGGCGTGATTGAAAATTACGCGGCGCTGCGCGAACAACTCGAGCGCGAAGGCGGCCACCAGTTTACCTCCGACACCGATACTGAAGTGCTGGCGCATTTAATCGGCAGCATTTATGAGCAAATTGACGGCGCCGATTCCAAAGCTCGCCTGGTCAATGCCACGCGTGCCGCGCTTAAACAAGTGATCGGTACCTACGGCATCGCGCTCGTTCATTCCGACATCAAAGAGTTCATGATTGGCGCGCGCCGCGGTTCGCCTCTGGTCCTCGGCGTCGGCAAGGATGAGAATTTTCTCGCCAGCGACGTGAGCGCAATCGTCGCTCACACTCGCGACGCCGTTTATCTTAACGATTTCGATATCGTCGCGGTCTCGCGCGATAAATTCGAAATCAGCTCGGTCGCGGGCGAGGCCGGCAATTATCAAATCAGCAAGGTTGAGTTTGGGGCGGAAGACGTCAGCAAGGGGGACTTTCCCCATTACATGCTCAAGGAAATCTTTGAGCAGCCGAACTCGGTGCGCGATGCCATGCGCGGACGGCTCAACACCGAAGAATGCACCGCCAAACTCGGCGGATTAAACATGACCGCAGCGGAATTGCGCGACGTCTCGCGCGTCGTGCTGACTGGTTGCGGGACGGCATTGCATGCCGCGCTGGTCGGGGAATATCTCATCGAACAACTGGCCAACATTCCGGTGGAAGTGGAATACGCCAGCGAGTTCCGCCATCGCAACACGCCGATGAGCGGCAATACGCTCGTCTTCGCGATCAGCCAAAGCGGTGAAACCGCTGACACCCTGGGTGCGTTGCGCGAAAGCCAGCGCAAAGGATTTCGCACTCTCGGCATCTGCAATAACGTTGCCAGCACCATCGCGCGCGAAAGTGACGGCGGGGTTTACATGCACGCCGGGCCGGAGATTGGTGTCGCCGCCACCAAGTCATTTACCTCGCAGGTCACCATTCTGGCGTTAATCGGACTGTTGCTGGGGCGAATGCGGCATCTCTCTACTTCGCAGGGATCGCGCGTGATCGAAGCACTCGAAGCCTTGCCCGACCAGGTCGAATCGGTGCTGAAGTTGAGCGATCAAATTCGCTCGATCGCCAGGAAATATGTCGAGGCCGAGGGAATGTTGTTCTTCGGCCGCCAATTTAATTTTCCTGTCGCGTTGGAAGGTGCGCTAAAGATGAAAGAGATCACCTATCTCTTCGCCGAAGGCCACCCAAGCGCGGAACTGAAGCACGGTATCATCGCCCTGGTGCGACCGGATTTGCCCTCGGTTTTCGTCGCGCCCGACGACGCGGTGTTTTCCAAAAATCTGAACAACATCGAGCAGGTCAAGGCGCGCAAAGGGCCAATCATCGTGCTGACCAGTGGCGACGGTGCAAAACAGTTAAAGGGGATCGCCAACGATATCATCGAGATCCCTCGCGCTCTCGAGTTCGCAACACCGGTCCTGACAGCGATCCCGCTCCAGTTATTTGCCTACTATGTTGCCGTTGAACTGGGTCGCGACGTCGACAAACCGCGGAATCTCGCCAAGAGCGTAACCGTAGAATAGGGCGGCCGGGAACACAGGCATTTTTGCCTGTGCGCCCAGCGGGCTTTCAGCCTGCTGAACCGAAGAATCGGCGTCAGTCGCGGCCGGTGCGTTGCTACGCGGAAGCAGTTGGCTCAGATCATTTACGGGTGTTCCGACCGGCGCCTCGCATACAATCTTCCGCCCTGATTTCCAAAACGCCCGCGATCTGTGTCCTCCTCTCCCTCAGGGAGAGGATTGAGGTGAGGGCTTTTGATCGCTTCGTCCCACCTTAGTTATTTGCCCTTGGAATCGTCTTTGGGTTTCTTTCCTTCGCCGGGGCGATAGTCTTCCTGCTCGGCTGCGGCAAAAGCTTTCTCCAGGCCGACCATGTCTTCGCCAGGGCGCAGGGTATCGAAGGCTTCGGATTCTTTGCGCAGTTCTTCTTCGGAGTAGTTCGCTGCCTTGATCGATAGACCGATCCGGCGCTCTACTTTGTCCACCTTGATCACGCGCGCTTCTACTTCCTGTCCCACTTTGAGCACATCTTTGACCTTGGCGACGTGATCTTCGCTTAACTGGGAAATATGAACAAGTCCATCGATGTCGTCTTGTAGTTGAACGAAGGCACCGAAGCTGGCCAGTTTTGTTACCTTGCCTTTAACCAAATCGCCGATCTTATATTTTTGATCAATATTCTTCCACGGATCTTCACTCAGTTGTTTGATCCCAAGACTGATTCGCTGATTGACCTTGTCGATGTCAATGACGACCGCTTCTACTTCGTCGTTCTTCTTAAATACTTCGCTGGGATGATTGATCTTTCGGGTCCAACTTAGATCGGAGACATGAATCATACCGTCGATACCGTCGGCTAGTTCCACGAAAGCCCCATAAGCGGTCATATTGCGAATGTGGCCTTTAACCCGACTACCGATCTCGAACTTCTTCTCAATCTCATCCCATGGATTAGGTTCAAGTTGTCGCAAGCCGAGCGAAATTTTCTGTTCCTCCTTGTTTACCCCGAGCACGACGGCTTCAACTTCCTGACCCACACTTAAAATATCCGATGGCCGCATGATTCGTTTCGTCCAGGAAAGCTCCGAGACATGGATCAAGCCTTCCACACCTTCCTCAAGCTCCACGAATGCACCATAAGGGACAAGGTTCGTGATCTTGCCTTTGACCTTCTGGCCGGCCGGAAAACGTTCTTCAATCTGGTCCCACGGATTCCTTTGCGTCTGCTTTAGTCCGAGCGAAACGCGCTCCTTTTCCTTGTTAATATCGAGAACGACTACTTCGAGCTGCTGACCTACTTTGACCATCTCGCTGGGATGGCCGAGCCGGCCCCACGTCATGTCGGTGATGTGGAGGAGCCCATCCATGCCATCGAGATCGATGAAGGCGCCGAAATCGGTCAGGTTCTTTACCGTTCCCGTCACCCGGTCGCCCACATTCACGCTTTCGAGAAACTTTTGCCGCTTCTCGCTCCGTTCCTGTTCAATGATTTCGCGCCGGCTTAAAACGACATTGCGACGGTCATCATTAATTTTGACGATTTTGAAATCGTAGGTGTTGCCGACAAACTGCTGCAAATCTTTCGGCGGCACGATATCAATCTGCGACGCCGGCAAAAATGCTTCTACTCCGATGTTCACCATTAACCCGCCTTTAACCACAGACTTCACTTTGCCTTTGATCAGGCCGTCGCCCTGAAAAACGGCGGCGATTTTGTTCCAATTCTGGCGATACGCGGCCTTCTCTTTGGAAAGCACGACCATGCCCTCATCGTTTTCGAGACGCTCAAGCAACACATCCACTTCATCGCCGACTTCCAGGGTATCGATATTATCGAACTCGGCTGAGGGGATCACGCCCTCCGATTTGTAACCGATGTCGACCAGCACTTCGCGGGGACGAATTTCCAGCACGCGACCTTTGACGATGCTGCCTTCGCGAAAGTCGCGGAACGACTTCGCCAATAAATCCTGCATTTGAGCCATAAATTAAAACTGCCTCCTTGGAGCAATAAACAGCGGCGCCTTTTCAGCGTCGATCCGTCGCCGGTACGCAATGCTCGGACCGAAAACGGGAAAGCAACATTAGGCGTTCCCCTGGGGGTGGTCAACTTCCCCTCCCGGGGGAGCGCACGCAACGCCGACGGTGGTTGATGGCCGGACCGAAAAGACCTCCGCGGTCTCTTCCCGAAAGAGACGCGAGTGCCAGTGAATCCAAAGAAAATCTTAGCAAGACTGGAGCGGCAGCAGGTTTAGAATAGATTGACGAGCGCCGAATCCAAACCGGAACTTCATCCTGAGATAGCTCATGTCCTGCTCATGGACGTGGTGGGCTACTCGAAGCTTCTGATTAACGATTAGAGCGAGATCCTCGCACGCAGGAGCCCGTCTTTGGGGCTCCTGCGGTGAGAGTTGCGCCTGGGCTCTCGTAAATTGCGGGGAGTAAGTTTGCGTTCGTGTCGCTTTGATTCGACGGCCCAGATTGACCTTTTAGTGAAGGTAAATAACCCCTGTCATCGCCTCGGTAAGAGGCGGCGGCATTGTAAGTGACCCGTTCCCGTTAAGGTTCGCATAAGCACCTGTGCCACCTACAATCTCCCACCTTCCCTTAGGTGGGGAAGTGGCAAATTGACATTGCTGATCAATAA
>Ga0209474_10001293_pt1 | contig 24973 bp, 22 predicted proteins | sample GraSoiAngelo_145_FD_185902 | JGI IMG/M metagenome (GOLD analysis project Ga0209474, IMG submission 185902) | Grasslands soil microbial communities from the Angelo Coastal Reserve, California, USA - 14_1009_05_20cm (SPAdes) (version 2) | ecosystem: Environmental > Terrestrial > Soil > Grasslands...
TGAGGTGAGAATCGGCGTTCTCTGCTCCCGCATCCGGGCCGAGGAGAAGCTGCTGTTCGAGGCCTTCGCCCGGCAGCGGCTCGAGATCGAGCGGATCGATGACCGCGAGCTGGTCTTCGACCTGGCTGCGGAGCCGGCCCGCTACGACGTCGTGCTCGAGCGTTGCCTGCACCATTCCCGGGCGCTCTATGCGTTGCGCATCCTCAACCAGGCGGGCGTCCCGACGGTGAACACCTACGAAGTCGCCCTCACCTGCGGCGACAAGATCAACACCACCACGGCGCTTACCGCCGCCGGCGTGCCAAGCCCCCGCACCCTGATTGCCTTCACCCCGGAATCCGCGCTCGTGGCGATCGAGACGCTGGGCTATCCGGTGGTGCTCAAGCCGGCGGTCGGCTCGTGGGGACGCCTGCTGGCCAAGATCTCCGATCGCGAGGCCGCCGAGGCGCTGCTCGAGCACAAGGACACGCTCGGCTCCTACCAGCACGCCATCTTTTATATCCAGGAATACGTCAACAAGCCGGCGCGCGACATCCGCAGCTTCGTGGTGGGCGACGAGACCATCTGTGCGATCTACCGCGAGTCGTCGCACTGGATCACAAATACGGCGCGCGGCGGCCGGGCGCGCAACTGCCCGGTGACGCCCGAGATCGACCGGCTCTCCCGTGCCGCAGCCCGAGCCGTCGGCGGCGGCGTGCTGGCGATCGACCTGCTCGAGCACCCGGACGGCCTGGTCGTCAGCGAGGTCAACTACACCATGGAGTTCCGCAATAGCATCCAGACCACCGGAATCGACATCCCGGGCCGGATCGTCGATCACGTCCTTCGCGTTGGCGAGCTGGAGGCAGTACCGGCGTGATCACCGCGCTGCGCTCCGAAACCGAGCCCGTTACCGAAACCGGCATCGAGCTGCTCGAGGAGATGCTCTCGATTCCGAGCCCATCGACGCAGGAGCGCCAATTGGGTCAGTGGTTGGTATCAAGGTTGCGATCGATGGGGTTTGCCGCTCGGCGCGATGAAGCCGGCAATGTCGTCGCCTTCTGGGGAAGTGGGCCACGCGAGGTGCTGCTCCTCGGGCATATCGATACGGTCCCTGGCTTCATTCCGGTGCGGCGCGAGGGAGACCGCCTCTTCGGCCGCGGCGCGGTCGACGCCAAGGGACCGCTGGCCGCGGCCATCACGGCAGTGGCCCGGCAACCAGCGGGCGCGGCGTATCGCTTTACGGTGATCGGCGCCGTCGAGGAAGAGGGCAGCTCACGCGGGGCCCGGCACCTCACGAGCCGGCGCCCACCGGACCAGCTGATCGTGCTCGAGCCGAGCGGATGGGACGCTGTGACGCTCGGCTACAAGGGCAGCCTCAAGTTGCGTTACCGGCTCTCGCAACCCATGGGCCACGGCGCCGGACCCAACGAGAGCGCGGCCGACACGGCGATCGCCTTCATTCGGCGGGTCCAGGATCACGCCGCCGGGCAAGGCAAGGGTGCCGGCAGCTTCGAACGGCTCGACGCCCGCATTCTGCGATTCCATGCCGACCATGATGGCTTCCGCGACACCGCAGCCATGACGGTCGGCTTTCGCCTGCCGCCGAACTTCGATGTGCCGGCGCTTCAGCAGCAGCTCGAAGCCTGGGCGGACGGCGCCGAACTCCGCTTCGAGTACGCCGATGCCGCCGTTCGTGCCGAGAAGAACACGCCATTGGTGCGTGCCTTCCTCAAGGGCATCCGTGACGGCAGCGGCACGCCACGGTTCAAAATGAAAACCGGAACCTCGGATATGAACATCCTGGCACCGGTTTGGGGCTGCCCGGCCCTCGCCTACGGCCCGGGCGATTCCAAGCTCGATCACACGCCTAACGAGGCGATCGATCTCGCCGAGTTCGAGCGCGGCGTCGATGTCCTGACCGCAGCCCTCAACCAGCTCGCCGGCTGACCGGCCGATGAAAAGGGCAGCGGTCGTCGGTGGTGCTGGCTACGCCGGCGGTGAGTTGCTCCGCCTGCTGCTGTCGCACCCCGAGGTCGAGGTGACCCAGGTGAGCTCCGAGCGTTTGGGTGGGAAGTTCGTGCACAGCGTGCACCCGCATCTGCGCCGCCGCACCGAGCTGAAGTTCCAGACGCGCGCCTCCCTCCAGCCGGTTGACGTGCTCTTTCTTGCGCTCCCGCACGGCCAGACCAGCCGCGAGATCGACCAACTGCAGTCGCTCGCCCCGACCATCGTCGATCTCTCTGCCGACTTCCGCCTCCGCGACCCGACCCAGTACCCGACGTGGTACGGGTGGGAACACCCCAAGCCGACGTTGCTTGGCGACTTCACCTACGCCCTGCCGGAGCTGCACCGCGACGAACTCCGCAAGGCCGATCGCTTCGCGGCCGGCGGCTGTCTCGCCACCGCCGCCATCCTCGCTCTGTATCCGCTGACCCGTGCCGGTGTGGTCGATCGCTCGATGCCGATCGTGATCGAAGGCAAGACGGGGTCATCCGCCGGAGGCGCGGAGGCAGGGCCTGCATCGCATCACCCGCACCGCAGCGGCGAGATGCGCTCGTTCGCCCCCACCTCGCATCGTCATACCGCGGAGATCATCCAGGAGCTCGGCCTCAGTTCACCCAACGGCCACGGCCCCAGCATCGCCTTCTCCGCGACCGCGGTCGAGGCCGTCCGCGGAATCCTGACGACCGCCCACGTCTTTCTCAACGATGACCTCGACGAGAAGGCGCTGTGGAAGATCTATCGCGCCGCCTACGCGGATGAGCCCTTCATGCGAATCGTCAAGGAGTCGCAGGGGATCCACCGCTACCCCAACCCGAAGATCCTCTCGGGCACGAACTACTGCGACGTCGGCTTCGAACGAGACCCGCATTCGCGGCGGGTGGTGGTGATGAGCGCCCTCGACAACCTGATGAAGGGCGCCGCCGGGCAGGCCGTCCAGGCGGTGAATGTTCGCTTTGGTTGGGACGAGCGAACCGGGCTCGAGTTCTCCGGCCTCTATCCGATCTGAAGATGCTCGTCATCAAGATCGGCGGCAGCCTCACGGACCTTGACCCGTTGCTGCAGGATGTCGCGGCGTGCAAAGAACCGCTCGTAATGGTTCATGGCGCGAATAAGGAATTAAACGACCTGTCCGAGCGGCTTGGCCATCCCCCGCGGATGGTGACGTCGGAGCGCGGCGAGGTCAGCCGCTTCACCGACGCAACCACGATGGATCATTTCCTTATGGCGTACGCGGGAAAGCAGAACAAGCGCATTGTGGAGCGGTTGCGGGCCCTCGGCGCCAACGCCGTCGGCCTGACCGCGATGGATGGTGGGATCGCGATCGGCCGGCGCAAGCCGGACCTGCGGATCCAGGAGGCCGGCAAGGTCAAAATGCTGCACGGGGACCACAGCGGCAGCATCGAGAAGATCGAACCGAAGCTCCTACGCCTGCTGCTCGACAATGGCTTCCTGCCGGTCGTGACGCCGCCGGGCATCAGCCATGAGGGCGTCGCGATCAACGTTGACGGTGACCGGCTGGCGATGGAGATCGCCACGGCGATTCAGGCCGAGCGCCTGCTGATCTTCGCCGACACCCCAGGGTTCATGCGCGACGTCAGTGACGAGCGGAGTGTGATTCCACTGATTCATCTGGAGGAGATCGAGGGCATGGCCGAATACGGGAAGGGTCGCGCCCGAGTCAAGCTCCGGGCGGCAGGCCAGGCGATCCGTCGAGGCATCCAGGCGGTCGGCCTGCTCGACGGCCGCGGCGAGCACCCGCTGACGCGAGCCTTTGAAGGAGCCGGCACATGGGTCACGACCTGACGACCACGCACGTGCGGCTCAGTCCAATTCCGTTGCATGCCGGGCGGGGGCTCAGGCTCGTTCGCGGCGAAGGCTCGTACCTGTGGGATGACCGGGATCGCAGATATCTCGACCTGATGACCAACTACGGCGTCAACCTTCTCGGTCACAGCCATCCGGAGGTCACGGCCGCCATCACAAATCAGGCCGCCAGGCTGACCAACGCCCACCAGAGCTTCGACACGCCGGCGCGCGACGAGTTCCTGCAGGCGCTGGGTGCGCTCCTGCCGCCGCCGCTGACCCGGATCTCGTTCGGGAACTCGGGCGCGGAGGCGGTCGAGGCCGCGATGAAATACGCGCGCGTCGCCACCGGCCGAACCGGCATCGTTGCCACGCATCGCGCCTATCATGGGCGGACCTTTGGCGCCCTCGCCGCTACCGCCGACGCAAAGTACCGCGATCCGTTCGCCCCCATGTTGGAAGGTGTGCGCCATGTCCCGTTCGATGACCTCGATGCGCTGGACAAGGTGCTGGACGACTCGGTCGGGGCTGTGATCATCGAGCCGATCCAGGGCGAAGGCGGCGTTCGGGTGCCGGCCGACGGCTATCTCAAAGGCATCCGCGAGCGATGCGACGCGCAGGGCATCCTTCTGATCTGTGACGAGATCCAGACCGGATTCCGGACTGGCGCGGTCTTCGCCTTCAGCCGCGAGGACATCATGCCCGACATCCTCTGCCTGTCGAAGTCGATCGCCAACGGCCTGCCGCTGGGCGTTACCGTGACGACAGAAGCCGTCAGCGACCGTGTCCCCAAAGGCAGCCACGGCAGCACCTTTGCCGGCAACCCGCTGGTCTGCGCCGTCGGAACCGCGACCCTGCGCGTCCTCGCCGACGAGGCGCTGCACACACGTGCCGAGAACGCCGGAGATCGCTTTCAGGAACGCGTCCGCGGATTGGGCCTTACCCAGGTCCGCGAGGTCCGTGGTCGCGGCCTGATGCTGGCCGTCGAACTCAAGAAGCCCGTGACACCCGTGATCAAGGCGATGCAGGAGCGCGGCGTGCTGGCGTTGCCCGGCGGCGGCACCGTGATTCGGTTTCTTCCCTCGATCCTGATCGATGACGCCCAGCTCGACGAGGGCGTTGAGGTCCTCGCCGACGCTGTCCGCCAGGCCGGCTGACGAGCGGGAATGAGACATACGCGGAAAGAGGTCACCGACCGGACGCGGCGCGAGCATCAGCGACTCGATCGGCTGATCAGAAGGCTGAAGCCGGCAGACTGGCGCCGCCGGGTGCCGCGGCCGGAGACGAAGGATCCCTGGACCGTCAAGGATTCGCTGGCTCATATCATCTATTGGAAGGAGCACAGCGCCCGCGTCTTCCGTGGCGAGAAAGGGCCGGCGGAAATGCGAGGCCTCGACGTCAACCAGGGCAATGCGCTCATCTACCGACGCTGGCGCCGTCGCCGCCCGGCCGATGTGGTCGCCTGGCATCGACAGGTTCAGAACGATGTGATGCAGACGCTTCGCAAGCAGTCGGACGATTGGTTCGGTCGCCGGGAGCGAGGCCCCAACTGGCCCGGCGACTTCGACGGGCACTCGGCCTGGCACCGGGTCCGTGATATCGAGGCGGCTCTCCGACGGCAATCGTCGCCGAGGGTTTGAAAATCAAGAGCCGCCCAGCGGGGCGGCTCAACAAGAACAAATGAACTGGTTAGTCGACCACGGTCGTGGTTGAGCGCGGGCGGGTCATCAACCGGATCAGGGAAACGATGCCCCAGCCGATCAGGGCGTAGATCGCGATCGCGACCAGCGACTCTGGCTCGAGGATCGAGCGTCCTTGCTGCGTCGTATTGAAGATGCCGTGGAAGGGCGCGACCAGCGGCCAGGTCACGTCATACATAAAGCGAACGAACGGCGCTCCCACATTTGCGCCGAACAGCTTCAACACAAAGCGGATTGCGATCAGGACATCGATAAAACCGACGATCCACCAAACGGCTTGAACCGCGCGCGTGTTATAGCTCCCCTCGCGATAGACCGATCTGCGTGAGGTCATCGCCGGCGCGGCGGACGCCGGGCGCACCGGGTCGCCCGTGCTCGTCTCCTCGCGGACGATCTCCCGATCGTACGAATCACCCATGAATTCTTCTCCTCTGAGCGCGCAAATGAGTCTATGCGCGGCTCAAACGCTACACCCATGATAGCAGGTTATATGGCAGCGTAGGCGCTCCATTCGCTGGCGCTCGAGGCGCTCCATCTGCAGGATTCGCGAAGCTATGACAAGCAAATGGAGGTGGCCGTCTACGGCGCAGGCGCGATCGGGAGTCTGGTTGGGGCGCGCCTCCACGAAGCCGGGGCCAGTGTGCGCCTGATCGGGCGTCAGGACCATGTCGACGCGATCCGCGCCAATGGGCTTCTCCTCAAGGACCAGGACGAGACCCGGCGGGTTCGCCTGCCGGCAACCACGACACTCCCGGACGACGCCGACATCATTCTGCTCACGGTGAAATCGCAGGACGTTACCAGCGCATGCCGCGATATCGCCGGGCTTCCTTCGAGCGCCACGGTCGTGACGATGCAGAACGGCGTCCGTTCAGACGGCGAGGCAGCCGGCATCCTCGGACGAGACCGCATCGTCGGGTGTGTTCTGAATATCAGCGCGACCTATCTCGAACCGGGCGTGGTCGAGCAAAATACCAGCGCCTTGCTACAGGTGGGCGCGCCCTTTCCGGAGTCGACCGCACGCGTTGACGCAGTCCTCACGCTGCTCAGCTCGGCGGTAAAGACCGAGCGCGTCCCCGATATCACCCGCGCCCGCTGGACGAAGCTGATGGCGAACCTGAACAACGCCATCATGGCGATCACCGGGTTGCCGATTGGAAAAGCGCTGCGCCACCCAGGGCTGGTGCGGCTATCGATTGCAACGATTCGTGAAGGCGTCAAAACCACCCAACTTGGCGGGTTCGGCCTCGATCAAAGCCGCCGGGCGCGCACCTTTCGTTTGATGTCGACACTTCCCATGCCGCTCGCCTACCTGGTGTTCGGCGGCCGGCTGGCCGGCAACTTCCCGCCTGAGAGTACGTACGGCCCATCAACCCTGCAGAGCCTCCAGCGTGGGTCAAGCAGCGAGCTCGAATACCTGAACGGTGAGATCGTGACGCTCGGCGAGCGGATCGGCCGCCCGACCCCCTACAACACCGGCCTGCTCGACGGCGGGCGCCGAGTCTTTGAGACGCATCGTCATATGACGGCGAAGGAACTGCTTCGCTCGTTCAGGTTTTGACCGGCGCGACGAGGTCAATAAACTGAGACCCATGACCACCGTTCTGGACCTGTTTTCGCCTGCGGCGCGCGCCTGGTTTTCGGGCGCCTTCCCGACGCCTACCGAGGTCCAGGATGGCGGCTGGCGATCGGTGGCGGCCGGCCAGCACACCCTGATGTCGGCACCGACCGGCAGCGGCAAGACGCTGGCGGCCTTCTTCTGGTGCATCGATCGGTTGGCGACCGAACCGGTCCCAGCCGAGGCTGAACGCTGTCGCGTGTTGTATGTTTCGCCGCTCAAGGCGCTCACCGTCGACATCGAGCGCAACCTGCAGGCACCCTTGCGCGGCATCGGTTTGCAGGCCGAGCGTCTGGGGGCCACCCTGTCGCCAATCACGGTGGCCATCCGGACCGGCGACACACCTCCGCGGGATCGCCGGCAGATCGAACGCCACCCGCCCGACATCCTGATCACCACGCCCGAGTCGCTTTTCCTGCTCCTGACCAGCGCGGCGCGGCAGATCCTGCCCAGCGTCCGGTGGGTGATCGTCGACGAGATCCACTCGATGGCGGAGACCAAGCGGGGCGCGCACCTCGCCCTCAGCCTTGAACGACTGGCTGCTATCACGCGGACGGAGCCGCAACGCATCGGGCTGTCGGCGACCCAGCGCCCATTGTCCGAAACCGCACGCTTTCTTGGCGGCACCAACCGCGAGGTCACCATCATCGACGCCGGCCGGGTCAAGCCAATGGAGATCACGGTCGAGGTCCCGGTCGAGGATATGGCGGATCTCGAGCGCGAGACCTCCACCCTGGCCCTCCCGCAGAGCGGTCCGGCGGCGCGGATCGGCCCCGAGCCCGACGGCCCCCGCCGAAGTATCTGGCCGGCGATCCATCCACGGATCCTGGAGCTGGTACGCCAGCACCGCTCGACCATCATCTTTGTCAACTCGCGGCGACTGGCGGAGCGGCTGGCCGCGGCAATCAATGAGCTGGCCGGCGAGGACCTGGTGCGCGCGCACCACGGCTCGATCGCGAAGGAGCAGCGCCTCTTAATAGAGGATGCGCTCAAGGCCGGCCGTCTCCCCGGGCTGGTCGCCACCTCCAGCCTGGAGCTCGGCATCGACATGGGCGCCGTCGACCTGGTCATCCAGGTGGAGTCGCCCACCAGCGTCGCCAGCGGGATCCAGCGGATCGGCCGCGCCGGCCATTCGGTCGGCGAGCCGTCGAAGGGCACCATCTTCCCCAAGTACCGGGGCGATCTGCTCGAGACTTCGGTCGTCGTCGACCGAATGCTGCGCGGCGAGATCGAAACGACCCGGGTCCCCCGCAATCCGCTCGATGTTCTCGCCCAGCAGATCGTGGCGATGTCCGCCATGGAGGAGTGGTCGGTCGCGGCCCTTTCGGAGTTGGTCCATCGCGCCTATCCCTTCAGCGATCTGGGGCCTCGCGCCCTGGAGTCGACACTCGACATGCTGAGCGGCCGTTATCCGTCCGATGAATTCGCCGAGCTGCGCCCGCGCATCGTCTGGGACCGCCTCGAAGGAACAATCCGTGGCCGCGCCGGCGCCCAGCGCCTGGCGGTCGTGAGTGGCGGGACCATCCCGGACCGTGGCTTGTTCTCCGTCAACCTGCTCGACGACGGCAAGCGCGTCGGCGAGCTGGACGAAGAGATGGTCTACGAGATGCGGCCTGGTGAAACCTTTGTGCTTGGGGCCACCACCTGGCGGGTCGCCGACATCACGCCTTCCCAGGTGATGGTGACGCCCGCGCCAGGCGAGCCGGGGCGGATCGCGTTCTGGCACGGCGACGCGCTGGGCCGGCCGGTAGAGGTCGGACGCGCCATGGGCGCGGCGATGCGCGAGCTGACCGCGATGGAGCCCGACGCCGCCGTCGCTCGATTGCAGCAGCGCTCGCGCTTCGATGATCGGGCGGCCAGCAACCTGCTCGACTACCTCTCGGACCAGGTTCAGGCAACTGGAACGGTGCCGACCGACCGCGCCATCGTGATCGAGCGCTTCCGTGATCAGCTCGGCGATTGGCGGCTGTCGGTGTTGACGCCGTTCGGGGCTCGCATCCATGCGCCCTGGGCGATGGCCGCGCGGGCGCGAATGCAGGAGCGGCTCGATCTCGAAGTCCAGATGATCTATACGGACGACGGATTTGCGCTCCGCCTCCCCGAGGCCGACCGGGCGCCGGACATCGAGGACCTGCTGCTCGACCCGGAGGAGGTCCGCGAGCTTGTCACCGCACAGCTGCATGGGTCGGCCCTCTTCGCCTCGCGCTTCCGCGAGAATGCGGCCCGGGCGCTGTTGCTGCCCCGGCGCCGGCCGGGTGAGCGCACCCCGCTGTGGCAGCAGCGGCAGCGCAGCCATGACCTGCTGCAGGTGGCCGGCAAGCACCCTGAGTTCCCGATCCTGATCGAAACCTACCGTGAGTGCCTGAGCGACGTGTTCGACATGGATGGCCTGCGTGACCTGATGAGCGCGATCCGGGCGCGGGAGGTCCGCACCGTCGTGGTCGACACGGAGCGCGCCTCGCCCTTTGCCTCCACCCTGGTGTTCGATTACATCGGCCAGTACATGTACGAGGGCGATGCCCCCCTGGCGGAGCGGCGGGCGCAGGCGCTGACACTGGATAAGGAGCTCCTGGCCGAGCTGCTCGGCACCGAAGAACTTCGGGAGCTGCTCGATCCACGGGCGATCGAGATCCTCGAACTGGAGTTGCAGGGTCTCCTTAAAGAGCGCTGGCCGCGGGACACCGATGAGGCTGCCGACCTGCTCCGGCGGCTCGGCGACCTGACGATGGCTGAAGCCGAGGCCCGCGGGATCCGCGCGGAATGGCTCGCTGAGCTGGAGCGGGAACGCCGCGCCACTCGGGTCCGCATCGCCGACGAGGAGCGGTGGATCGCCGCCGAGGACGCTGCGCGTTATCGCGACGCGCTGGGCGTGGCACTGCCGGTTGGTCTACCCGACGCGTTTCTCGAAAAGACGGACGAGCCGCTGGCGTCCCTCCTGATCCGCTGGGCAAGGACACACGTCCCCTTCTTCAGCGCCGACCCGGCGACGCGCTGGGGACTGCCGGTGCGGGAGGTTGAACAGGCGCTGCGACGCCTCGCCGGCCGCGGCAACGTGATGGCCGGCGAGTTCCGGCCCGGCCATGCTGGGCGTGAGTACTGCCATCCAGACGTGCTCCGGTCGCTGCGCCGGAAGTCACTGGCGGCGTTGCGCCGCGAGGTCGAGCCGGTGCCGGTTGAGGTCCTCGGCCGCTTTCTACCGAGCTGGCATGGCGTCGGAATCCAGGCGAGCGGGCTCGATCGGCTCACCGAGATCGTCTTCCAGCTGCAAGGCTGTGCCATCCCGGCATCGGTGCTCGAACGGGATGTGCTCCCGGTCCGCGTGCGCGAGTACCGGCCGCAACTCCTCGACCAGCTGATCTCGATGGGGGAGGTTGTCTGGACGGGCCGGGGATCGCTGGGCAGCTCGGACGGGCGAGTCGCGCTGTATCTGCGGTCTGACGCGCCACGGTTGATCCGGGAGCCGGACGATCGACCGGGCGGCGAGCTTCACGAGCGCTTACGCGATCACCTGCAAAGCCGCGGCGCATCCTTCTTCCGCGACCTCTATTACGCGACCGGCTCGAGTGACGAGGACGCGGTTCTGGACGCGCTCTGGGACATGGTCTGGGCCGGCGAGGTCACGAACGACACCTTTCTCCCGCTGCGGATGCTCGGTCCACGGATGCGTCGCAATCCGCGCCGGCCATTGATGCGGCTGGGGCCGCCGACAGCAGCCGGCCGCTGGTCCCTGGTCCGCGATCTCCTGCACCCGCAGCTGTCGAGCACCGAGCATCTCCATGCGATGGCCGGCGTGCTCTTACAACGATACGGCGTCCTGACCCGCGAGGCGGCGCTCGGCGAAAGCATCAGCGGCGGCTTCGTTTCGCTGTACCCTGTGCTGCGGGCCATGGAGGAGGCCGGCAAGATCCGGCGCGGCTACTTCATCGACGGCCTGGGCGGCCTGCAGTTTGCGCTGCCGGGCGCCGTCGACCGGCTTCGCGGGGCGCGCGATGAGGAATCAAAGGTCGTGGCGCTGGCGGCCACCGACCCGGCGAGCCCGTACGGAACGACCATCGCCTGGCCCGTACGCGAATCGCGGATGGCCCGCGCCGCCGGTGCGTATGTCGTGCTCGATGGTGGCGAGCTGCGGTTGTACCTGGAGCGTGGGGGCCGTTCGTTGCTCACGGTCGGCGAGGTGCAACTAGCCCACCTTCGTGCGCTGGCGGGGATCGCCGCCCGCGTGGGGAAGCTCGAGATCCAGAGCATCGATGGCGACGTCATCAAAGGCTCCCGCCTGGAAGGCACCCTCCGCGAGGCCGGGTTCGGCACGACCCCGAAAGGGGTGGTCCTCTGGCCGGAGCGCCGGCCCGTCCTTGCCTGAAGGCGACACGATCTGGCGGACGGCCGCCGCGTTGCGGCGACGTCTCGCCGGGCACCTGGTCCGGGAGGCTCGGCCGGCGGCGATCGCGCGGCTAAAGGGTCGGCGGCTCGAGGCCGTCGACGCAAACGGCAAGCACCTGCTGATGCGATTCGAGGGTGGGATGACGCTGCATTCGCACATGCGGATGACCGGTGCGTGGCACCTCTACCGGCCAGGCGAGCGCTGGCGACTACCGGAGCGGTACGCCACGGTAGTGCTGACCTTCGAGGACACCGTCGCCGTGTGCTTTAAGGCTCCAGTCATGGAGCTGGTGGTCGACGAGCGCCTCCCGGTCGCTCACCTCGGGCCCGATATCCTGGTCGATCCATTCGATCTGGATGAAGTGATCCGGCGCGTCGGCCAATCGGAGGCGCCCACCGTTGGAGAACTACTCCTCGAGCAACGCGTCTGCGCCGGCGTGGGCAACATTTACAAATGCGAGACGCTTTGGGTGTTGCGGCTCGATCCATGGACGCCGCCGGCACAACTCGATGAGCCCGCGTTGCGCCGGATCTACACCACGGCCCGGCAGCTCATGCGACGGACTCTGCTAACGCCGATCGCCCATCAACGAACGGCGGTCCACGGACGCGCCGGCCGGCCGTGTCCCCGGTGCGAGATGCCCATTCGAATCCGACCCCAGGGCGCACAGGCGCGGCTCACCTATTTCTGTCCCGGCTGCCAGGGCGAACCGGCAAGAAAGGCGCTCTCAACCCGATGAGCTAATATTGCCGCCCTCTCGGTAACGGGAGGCAGTGGGGGATTGTGAACGCATGATCGATCAGGATCAGGCGCGCAAGTTCTGGACGAATTGGGTTCGCCGTGAGATCGGCGGCAACGACCTGGTCCAGGAGGCGGCCGTCGGCGCCGCGGTTAACGAGATCGTGCAGGGCCGCGACAATCAGGCCGCCGCCGATGCCGCCCGGCGCACAGCCCAGTCGCTTGGCGTCGGCGTCCCACCGATGAATGCGTCATCGCCCTCATCCGCTCCAACCCGCGGTGTGCCATTCCCCGCACCCGTGGTTGCCAGAGCCACGCCGGCCGGCCAGGACGGGCAACCACTCGTGTGCAAACTTTGCGGGTCGACGCCGGCCGCGAACGCAACGATCCATGAGCACAACGGGCGCTTGATCTGGATGGTCCATAAGACCACCCGCGGGCCGTTCTGCCGCGATTGTGGCACCGCGCTGCTTCGCCACCACCAGAACAGCACCCTGTTCCAGGGGTGGTTTGGCATCTTCTCGTTCTTTATCACGCCGATCACGCTGCTGCTGAACCTGAACGCCTGGCAAAAGATCAAGGCCCTGGGCAGCCCGCAAAGAGACCCCGGCGTCGAGAGCAAGATCCCGGCCCCCCTAGCTCCGGGTAAGCCGTTGTTGTCGCGGCCCGGACCGTACGTGGGTGGCGTGGTGGTCGCGGCCGTCATCGCGTTCGTGGTCGTGAAGTCGGTCGACAGCGGCGGCTGCCTCGACAATCGAACCGACCTGGGGAACCGGATGACACGGCTCCACAACGAGTTCGTCCAGACTTACAACACGGACTTCAAAACGATCAACGCCTGCCAGTCAGTCGAATGTGAAACCGTGCCGAAGCGACACATCGCCGCGGCGCTGAAAACCTACAACGACGGGCTGAGCGCAATTTGCTGGCCGGACAAGGACAGGGCCGACGCAACTGCGTTGATCAACGCCAACACTGCAATGGCGGACGCCTACACCACCTGGGCAACGGCGACCACGGATGCCGACGACCAGTCGCTCCAAAACGCCGCCGAGGCGCAGGACACTCGGGAGAGCACCGCCGACGAAACCCTGGCCCGCGATCTCGGCGTCCCTTCCGCGACCGCGACGACGTAACCTGAATCGTCCTACGCCGCGAACGGATCAGTACCGGCCGTAGACCGGGATCGCGGCGCCGCTGACGGCGCTGGTCGCGTCGCTGCAGAGATAGGCAATCACCGCCGCGATCTCGGCCGGTGCGACCGCCTTCTGCAACAGCTTTTCCGGGAGGGATTGGCGGTTGGCCGGCGTATCGATGATGGCGGGGACCACCGCGTTGACCCGGATGCCCGACGCTTTCAGTTCGGCCGCCAGCACCTCGGTCAGCTTGATGACGCCCGCCTTCGCCACGGCATAGGCCGCCGCTCCCGGCTCCGCGGCCAGGGCAGACCTTGAGGAGATGTTGACGATGCCCCCACCAGCCTGCATGCGGCGAGCCGCCGCGCGGCACGACCACCAGGCCGATCCCAGGTTCAAATCCATCATGAAGGTGAAGTCGTCCGGCGTGCTGTCGGCGACTTTGCCACCGCGGAAGCCACCGGTCGCACTGACAACCCAGCGCGGCACGCCCAAGCGGTCGATCCGCTCCCACAAGTCATCGACCGCCAAGCGCGAGGTCAGGTCCGCGGTGTCGCCAGAAACGACGCCTGGATACCGGGACTGGAGCTGCGATACCCCGGATCGTGAACGTGCCACCGCGATCACGCGGTCGCCGCGGGCGGCGAAGGCATCGACGATCGCCGTGCCCAATCCGCCGGTCGCACCAAGGATCACGGCGAGGTCCGCCACGGCTATGCGGCAGCCTCCCACCGGTAGCGCAGGAACAGATGCGATCCCTGTCGGCGAACGCTGACCAGCCGGCCCTGCTTGGGCTCCCGACCGAAGTCCACCCCATGGACCAGCCCGAATGATCGATCGCCCTTCTGGCCGGCGAGCACCGGGGAGACGGTCAGAAACAACTCATCGACCCGATCGTTTGCAACCATCTGGCCAAAGAGCCGGGGACCTCCCTCGGTAAGGATCCGGTGATGGCCGTCGGCTTCGAGGAGATCGAGGATCTGCTGGAGGTCGATTCGATCTGTATCGGAGACAGCCCTGATCTCGGTGACATTGGGCAATCGCCCTCGTAGACGGGCCGCGGCGTTGACCGTGGTCAGCACCAGAGCGCCATCCTGGAGCGCGCGGAACGAGGGGTCCAGCTCGCCGCGGGCGGAAACGATGACGAGCCGAGGCGCGCCGTCCCGCTTGAGCGTTTGGCGCAGGGCGCTAAAACTGGCCGCGGCAGCCGGGAAGATGTAGTCCGGCGTCCAGAGCGCGCGCCCGCCTTCGGCCCGGACGGTGCCGGCGCCGACGAGTACGGCATCGGCAAAGGCGCGTAGCAAGCCCATCACGAACCGATCCGCCTCATTGCGTCCGCTGATGATCCCACCCGACGGTGCCGTGCCGCCCTCGAGCGCCACGATCCCATCGATCGAGCTGACGAAGTTCGCGTAAACACAAGCATCAGCGATCCAGAGGTCGCCGTCGTAGAGCTCGGCCAGCGCCGGCGGCAACATGCCTTCGGGACGATCCGAAACCTCGAACAGGCGGCTGAGCGGATTCAGGAAAGGTGCCCGTTGGCGCGCGACCGGGCGATGTTCAGAAATTCCTCGCGCAGCTCCGGGTTCGACTCGTAGTTGCCCCTCCAGAAGGTGGTGCGCGTCGTGGATTCGGACTCGCGCACGCCGCGCATCTGGGTGCAGAGATGGATGGCTTCGAGGTAGACCGCCACCCCGTGCGCCTGCAGCACTCGGGACAGCGCCGCGGTGATCTCCCTGCCCATCCGTTCTTGCACGGTGAAGCGCCGGGCGAAGAGCCGGACTAAACGGGTCAGCTTGGAGATCCCGATGATGTGCTCGTGGGCGATGTAGCCCACGTACGCATGCCCGAAAAATGGAAAGGCGTGGTGCTCGCACAGCGCGTAAAAGGGAATCGGACCATCGATTACCTGACTGACCTCGCAGTCGGGGCCGCCTTCACACTCGGTCGGGAACGCCGTGACCAGCTTGGCGTCGCCCTCGTATCCCTCCGTCGAATCGAACATCGCGCTCAGGTAGCGATATGGGGTTCTCTTGGTCCCAGGAGTATCGAGCGGCATGCCCAGGGCCTGCAGGATCTCACGCATGTAGCCCTCAAAACGCTGCCAGTCGGCCTCGCTGATGCGACGCGGGCGGACGCGCTCCCAGTCGCGACCCTCGACATCGTCGTCGCGCAAATCGCCGACCGTTGGTTCCAGAGTTCTTTCCGCCATCAGTTTGGCTGCAATGTATCTTCGGACCGCCGCACCTCGATCTGGCCATTTTGTATTCGGGTCTCGTAGCGGACCTGGCTGATCGTGGCGGGTCCGCCCCTGACCTGCCCGGAGCATATGTCAAACCGGGATGCGTGCCAGGGGCACTGGACGAGGTTGCCGAGCAGCTCACCTTCTGAGAGGGGACCACCGGCATGCGAGCAGGTCTCGCTGATCGCGCAAACCGTGTCGCCCTTCTTGAAGAGAAGGATGGGCGTATCGCCGGCCATCGCCTTGACCAGCATTCCCTCGGTCATCCGGCCCTCGAGCAGCACCTTTGTGAACTTTTCCGGCACGGGCTGCCAGGCGTGATGATTGACCCCGGTCCCGATCGAGAAGACCATCTCCCCACCAAGGTATGCGGCGCAGATAACCAGCGCGTAGCCGATAAATGCCAGGACGATGGCGAGGCCGCGACTGCCGCCGGTCAGCCGGATGAGCCACGAAACCAGGTAGACGACAAGGACGACGGTGTTGATCAAGCCGTGAGCGATACCGACGCGACGCTCGCGGTCGATGGTCTCGTTCCAGTCCGTATATCCCGTGACGGCCGCGCCGAGGGCGGCCACGATACCGACGAGGATCGTCACGTCGGCCGCGGAGCTCCAGCCCTGGCTCCGATTGAAGAGATAGATGAGGTCGAAGAGGACCGCGAGCGTCCAGGCGCCGAGTGGGATGTCGGTGATGACGGGATGAAGCGGATGGCCCAACCAGGTACCGTGCACGAACGTCTTCAGCCCGTGGCCGGGCGCGCCGAGTAGTTTGTAGAAACCACCGATGACTTTTTGCAGGAAATCGGCGACCGGCTCCAGCCAGCGTTGCCGGTCGATGAAACGGTTGATGGCGTGACTTAGCACAGGCAGCCTCCTTTCCTCGGGTGTGCCCCTGAAAATAGTATGGGCCTACGTGTCCAGTTCAAGCCACCCCTCCAGCCGGCGCCTGGCTCGATCCGCCTCGGCCGGGTCGACCTGCCGGAAGCGCACGGTGTCGCCCGGGCGCGCCTGCGCCAGCAGCGGCAGGTCGGCAGTGATCACGGTCGCAATCACCGGGTAGCCCCCGGTCGTCGGATGATCAGCCAGCAGAACGATCATCTCGCCGGATGGCGTCACCTGGACGGCGCCGCCCGTGACGGGTGTCGTCAAGATTTCATCAGCCTGCAGGTGAACGCCCGGCGTCTGAAGACGCAAGCCCATCCGATCAAGCTCGGGGCTCACCCGGCACGCGACGGCTGTCAACCGCGGCAGTGCAGTCCGGTCAAACGCATCCGCATGCGGACCGCCGAGGACCCGAACCTCCCAGGGACTGCCGATCGACAGGCGATGGCCGTCCGGCCAGGCATTCGAGAGCGGCGCTCCGTCGATCATGGCACCGGCGGCGAACCGATCGCCCCGCGCAAGCGGCCGGCCGAAGCCGCCACCAAAAGCCCCACGCTGACAGAACGACCGGCTGCCGAGAACGATGGGGACGTCAATGCCGCCTCGCACGGCAACATAGGTTCGTAACCCGGGACCGATCGCTCCGACCTCAAGTGTCGAGCCGCGATTCATGACGTGGGGCACCCAGGTCTCGATATCGCCGGCGTGGGCTCCGGTGACCGCGACGACTCGCTCCGAATCGAATCGCAGCGACGGCCCCGCAGCCGTGCACTCGAGGACTGCGGCATCGAGATGATTCCCGACGAGCCGGTTGGCCACGGCAGCCGCGAACCAGTCCGCGGCGCCGCCTGGTGGGATCCCGAAGCGCTCGCGACCGGGGCGTCCGCGATCCTGGATGGTCGTCCAGCGTCCTGGGTTAACGACCTCGATCACGTGACCGGCACAAATCGCAGTCGGTCACCAGGCTTGAATCGTGCCGGCGGATCGGCCGCCGGATCAAAGAGCCTCATGTCGGTTCGGCCGATGAGATTCCAGCCACCCGGGCTTTCGACTGCGTAGATCCCGGTTTGGGAGCCGGCGATGCCGACTGACCCCGCCGGCACGCGCGTTCGAGGCGACGCCAGGCGAGGCAGCACAAGTCGGTCATCCACGATGCCGCAGTAGGTGAAGCCGGGAGCGAAGCCGATGCAGTACACGAGGTACTCGCGGCCGGCGTGCAACTCGAGCACCGCAGCTGCTGTCAGGTTGGTCTTCGCGGCGACCTCGGCGAGGTCCGGTCCCTCGTATCGGACCGGGACGGCGACGACGGATCCAGTCGGTACCGATGCGTCGAGGCGCCCCTCGAACGCGCGGATCTCGCCGGCGAGGCCATCGCGTTCGATGACCGCCGGATCGTAGTGGCAGAGCAACGACCCGTATGCCGTCAGCGTGCTGATCAAGCCATGAGGTCGTCGTTCCTGCAAGGCTCGATCGAGGGAGAGCACCTGGGCGAGGACCGCCGGCTCGATGACACTACTAATCGTGACCAGCAGCGCTCGGTCCCCCGCCGCCGCGATCTGCCACACGGGTCGACTTTACTGACCGCCGCGAATCAGCGAACGAAGGCGCCGCGTAACTCTGGGAGGGCCTCGGCGGCGGCCGCAGCCACCCGCGCGTGGTCCGGCCCCTGACAGTTGATGATCTGCTCAGTGAAGCCGAGCTCGAGATGCCGGCCGACCCGGTCAACCAATTGAGCGCGGTCGCGTCCGTCCCACATATGCTGGATGGAGCGACGGATCGCCGCGGGATCACGACCGACCTCGCGACACACCTCGTCGAGTTTCCGACTCTGCTCGCTGGCCGCCTCAGGGCTGGGGCCACCAGCACTGTTCCAGACATCGGCGTACCGCGCCACCACCCGCATCATCTGGTCGCCGCCCGCCCCGATCCAGATCGGCGGATGCGGTTTCTGGATTGGCTTCGGACTGGCGACGGCGTCCTTGAAATGGTAATAGCGGCCATCGAGCGTTGTCCGTTCGTTGGTCCAGAGCGAGATCATCGCCTCGAGCGATTCACGAAGCCGCCCGACCCGATGGTCGAGCCCCTCGATCCCGTACATCTGGTGTTCGGCCTCCGCCCAGGCGGCGCCGATGCCAAACTCCAGCCGTCCTCCGGAAAGGTGATCGACCGTCACCGCCATCTTGGCGAGCACGACCGGGTGTCGATAGGTGTTGCCGGTTACCATGCAGCCGAATCGCACACGGTGGGTCGAGGCGGCGATCGCGGCTAGCAGTGACCAGCCTTCGTAGACCGGCCGCTCGGTGCCGTCGGCCCCGATCGATGCCAGATGGTCGAAATCCCAGACATGGTCAAAGCCACCTTCGTCGGCGATGCGCCAGACATCGCGAAGCCCCTCGATGGTCGTCGCCTGGCCGGAGTTCTTGAGGCCGAGTCTAAGCGGCGGCATAATCCGCTAGCATAGGGGCTCGCGGCCCCCGCGCCGGCGCCGCCAGGGCCGCTTTTCGTTCGGGCGCCGAGTCTGCCCTGGGAGGGGATTCCATGTTCGGAAAGCGGTCGATCGTACCTCTATTCATCCTTGTCGCTCTTCTTCTGTCCGCGTGCGGCGGCTCTAACACCGCTGGGAGCAGCACCAAGTTCAGTGGCACGATTCATATCGCGTCCTCGACCTGGACCGGATACGCGCTCATCTACCTCGCCAACAGCAAGGGCATCTGGAAGCAGCACGGCCTGGACGTCAACTTCAAGGACGTCGAGGACCCGAACGACCGCTTTATCGCCCTGGCAGCGGGACGGCTCGAAGGCATGGCATCGACGGTTGACGCCTTCGCCCGCCAGCAATCGAACGGTGTGGCCGCTGTAGAGGTGTTCCCCATCGATGCTTCGGTGGGTGGCGATGGCATCCTCGCCAAGAACACGATCCAGACTGTGGCAGATCTCAAGGGCAAGACGGTCGGAGTCAACCAGGGCTCCGTTTCGGAGTGGTTCCTGGCCCAGGTCCTGGAGAAGAACGGCATGCATCTGTCGGACGTCAAGGAAACCAATATGACGTCGGGAGCAGCCGGCGCCGCGTTCGTTGCGTCGAAGATCGACGTCGCCGTCACCTGGGAGCCCTGGCTGAGTAAGGCCAAGGCGCGGACGGACGGCCACGTCCTGGTGTCGTCCGCGACATACCCGGACTTGATCATGGACAGCTTCGCGTTCCGGAAGGATTTCGTGCAGAAGTACCCCGATACGGTCAAGGACTTCATGAAGGCGTACTACGACGCCTACAACTGGATGCAGGCGAACAAGACCGAAGCGCTAAAAGTAATCGGCGCCGCGGTGCAGGAGACGCCGGATGACGTCACCGCCGACCTTTCGACCATGAAGCTCTTCGACCTGAGCACCGGGAAGCAGGTGATCGGTACGAGCAGCAGTCACGGCAAGATCTACGACAACGTCAAGGCCGCGGCCGATTTCTGGAAGGCCCAGGGCAAGATCGACACGGCGGTGAATCCGAGCGACGCCGTCGATCCTAGCTTCATCAACAGCTTGTAGGGACTCGTGAGCGAGCGGGTCCCCGCCACCCAGGCGGCGCCGGCGAATCCTGCCAGAGTGCAGCGCCGGCGCCGCGGACTGCTCCGTACCTACCTGACGCCAAAACAAGCCATTCCACATCCGGCCAGACTGATCCTTGGCATTGGCAGCTTCGTCGTCATCATCACGTTCTGGAGCGTGGGATCCGTCATCATCAACAATCCCCTCTTCCTGCCGAGCCTGCCACGAGTCGGCAAAACCTGGATCGACATGGTGCAGCACCAGCACTTCCTCGACGACGTCGCCTGGAGCACCTTCCGGATCGTCGCAGGATTTTTAATCGCGGCGGCGATGGCAGTGCCGCTTGGGCTTCTCATGGGATCGTTCGAGGTGGTCCGTTCGTTCTTTCAACCGCCGATCAACGCGATCCGCTACATGCCTGCGTCGGCCTTCATCGTTCTGCTGATCGTCCTCGAGGGCCTGGGTGAGGAGGAGAAGCTGACGCTTATTTGGATCGGCGTGTTCTTCCAGCTCGTGTTGATGGTGATGGACATCGCCCACCGGGTGCCCGACGAGATGCTCAACGTCGCCTATACGCTCGGGGCATCGCGCTGGAAGGTCTTCTACAAGGTGTTCTTGCCCGCCACCTTTCCCGAAGTGGTGGATGCGCTGCGAATCACGATCGGCTGGGCCTGGACGTACCTGATCGTCGCCGAACTCCTGGGGGCCGAACGCGGGATCGGCACCTTCATTCTCATCTCCGAGCGGTTTCTCCGAATGGATCGCATCATTGCGGCCATTCTCACTATTGGAGTCCTCGGTCTGATCACCGACACGATCTTCGGTCTCATCCATCGCTGGCGATTCCCCTATGTCGAAAAGGTCCACGCATGAGCGAGATTCGCTTTGTCGACGTTGCCATGCGCTTCCGAACGAGGCGGGGCGAGGTGCGGGCGCTACAGCAGATCTCGCTGACGGTGCCTGACGGCCAGTTCGCCTGCATCGTTGGCCCATCCGGGTGCGGCAAGTCGACGCTGCTGAGCGTTGCCGCCGGTCTGGTCACGCCTACCGAAGGCGATGTGCTCGTGGATGGCAAGCCGGCCTATTCGCCCGGAGCCGATCGAGGCATGGTGTTCCAGTCCTATTCGCTCTACCCGTGGCTCTCGGTTCGGCGCAATATCGAGTTCGGTCTCGAGGTTAAGCGGACCCCCAAGGCCGAGCGAGAGCGTCAGTCGAGCGAACTGATCCGCCTGATGAAGCTGGACGGCTTCGCCGAGGCATATCCGAAGGCGCTGTCCGGTGGCATGAAACAGCGGGTGGCGATCGCTCGAGCGCTGGCGAACGACCCTGAGGTGCTGCTGATGGACGAACCCTTCGGCGCGCTGGATGCCCTGACCCGCCAGATCATGCAGGAGATGCTGACCGACCTCTGGCAGCGGTATCGCAAGACCGTGCTCTTCGTCACCCATGACATCGATGAGGCGATCTTCCTGGGCGACGTGATCTACATCATGACGAACCGTCCCGGCCGTATCCGCATCACGCTGACGGTCGATCTGCCCCGGCCGCGGACCTTCGACATGGTGAGCGGCCCGCGGTTCGCCGAGTTGCGCAACCAGGTCGTAGGCGTGATCCACGAAGAGAGCATGAAGGCGGTCGAGAGCGAGCTCGCTCGTGCCTAAATACCGACCCGTCGACGCGATGAAGGCACCGCGCTTCACCGGGATCGGCAGCTTCATGCGCTTGCCTCAGGTCAGCGACTTGGCGGGGGTCGACGCGGCCATCATCGGCATTCCCTTCGACACCGGCGTCAGCTATCGAGTTGGCGGCCGCTTCGGACCGGCCGCCATCCGGGAAGCCTCACGCCTGTTGCGCCCCTACCACGTGGAGCATGAGATCGAGATCTTCGACCACCTTTCAGTGGTGGACGCCGGCGACCTGTCCATCGTCCCGGGCAACATCCAGGCCAGTTACCAGGTCATGGTCGATGGGCTGCGCCCGATCCTGGAGGCCGGCGTCGTCCCCCTGGCGATCGGCGGTGATCACGCGATCACGCTGGGCGAGCTGCGGGCGGTCGCCGCGCGCTATGGCCCGATCGGCCTGATCGACTTCGACTCGCATACCGATACCTGGGACAGCTATTGGGACGAGCGCTACACCCATGGCACCTGGTGCAGGCGGGCCATCGAAGAAGGCTTGATCGATACGCGACGGGCTGTGCAGCTCGGCATCCGCGGCTCGTTGTATGGCTCGGAGGACCGCGGCGGTGCGCGAGCGCTCGGTCTTCATCTGATCCCCACCGAGGAACTACTGGATCGCGGCATCGAGAAGGTCGTAGCCGAGGTCCACCGGCGAATCGGGGCCGGGCCGGTCTTCCTCACCTTTGACATCGACTTCGTGGACCCGGGCTTCGCCCCCGGGACGGGCACGCCGGAGGTCGGCGGCCCGAGCAGCCGCGACGCGCTTCGGCTGGTTCGCGGTTTGCGCGGCATCGACTTCGTCGGGTTTGACCTGGTCGAGGTGCAGCCGCAGTACGACTCCGGAGAGGTCACCTCGCTGCTGGCCGGCACGCTGCTGCACGAGTTCCTTGCGCTGATGGCCCTCCGCCGGCGTGATCGGCAGGGCATGCCCGGACGCGCTCCGGCATAATGCGCTGAGTCGTGGACCTCACGCTCGCTGCCGTCATCATCATGGGCGCCTGGGTCGTCGCGATCGTCGCCGCCGGCCTGGTGATGTCGCTTCGCCCCGGGGGCGTAGCCGTTCGGCTGGCTCCAGCAGGAACGACGACCTCCGTGCCTTCCGGCAGGCGCGACGAGATCCTGTTGGGTGGAGATGCGGAGGTGCTCGGCAACGTCCGTGGCCGGGTGCGAGCGGTGCAGCTGAGACCGGAGAGCCGGCAACTCCAGGACGTCGAGCTGGCCAATGGGCTGGAGAACCGACCGGTGCCGGCGAGTGCCATCGTGTCAGCCGATGGGCAGGTGCTGCGCCTCGCCGAGCGCTGGCCGGAGCCGTCGCTGGACGAGCCGGGCGACGACGCGGCGACCCTGCGTCAGGACGCGACAGTGGTCAGCGCCGAGGGCAAGCGCCTCGGCAAGCTGCGGCTCGTGTGTTTCGACGCATCCTCCAGCATGGTCACCGCGCTGGTGGTGGACGGACGCTCCACGCCGAGCAGGCGCCTACTACCGTTCGAGCGGGTCACCGCCGCGGGGCCGCACCGGATCGCCACCGACCTCAAAGCGAGTGAGTGGTCGACGCTGCAGCCGTTCGCGACGGACTGGGAGATCCGGCAGGGACTCATCCAGCAGCTCGCGACCGATCCGGCCCTGGAAACCGTGCGGCGCTCGTTGAACATTGATGTCGAGGACCAGCGGGTTCGGCTTCGTGGCTACGTCCGGGATCTCGCCCAGGCTGAACGTGTCGCCGAGCTGGCACGGTCGGTGCCGGGTGTCCTCCAGGTGCAGCGGGAACTGGTCAGCGATGATGAACTCACCCGCGCCGTCAGCGACGCGATTCGCCGCGACCCGGCCACCTCGGCAGCTGAGGTGCAGGTGATCGCCCGAGGCGGCACCGTCGATATCACCGGCGAGGCACCTGATCGGTCGGCGGCGCGGAGGATCGAGTCGGTAGCGCGCCAGGTCTCTGGCGTGGCCACGGTGCACAACCTGGTCGCAATCCGACAGCAAGCCTCCTAACCCAGTCCGGGCGGAACTTTTCATTTGACCTAAACGGCGCTCAGACGATTCGGTGCGAAAACCGGATGTCGCAACCGCCCTTGCCCAGCTCAATGGTGCCACCGACGGCGCAGTAGCGCTTGGTTGCGAGCCTGGTCGCCTTCCGGACCAAGGCTTCATCGAACGGGCCCTCGCCCGAGATCTCGTAGACGAGGCGGATCTCGGTGAAAGCCTTGGGCCAGTCCGACTGCCGGTCGCCCTCGGCCGTAACCGTCAAGGCAGTCAGCGGCTGCTTCATTTTCTTCAGCAGCGAGACCGCGGTGATCCCGGTGCAGGCGCACAGCGCGGCCAGCAGCAGGTTCGCCGGGGTCATGCCATCGCCCGCGCCCAGAGGCGGACCCTCGTCAGATGTGGCTGTGTGGCCGCCATCATCCTTCAGCTCGAAATGAAATCCCCCACCGGACCAGCGAGCGCTGGCTGCCATCCCCGATCGAGTTTATCGCCAGGCGACGACAAGGGGCCGGACAGCCCGACCCCTTGTCGTCTTCAGTGGCTAGTCGCCGACCTGTTTAGCGGTGAAGACGGAGGAGAGATCGTTGACCGCCGCATCCCTTGACCCGAGCGGAGCGAGCCCGAAGCGGTGCTCGACCGTGGTCAGGATGGACGTCGTGTTCCCGTGCAGGAACGGTGAGACAACGAGTGCTGGGATGCGGGTGCCCGGGCCCCAGAGATCGTGCGGCCCGGCAGTCCCGCCTTGGCCGGGGGGCGCCACGTGGTCCCACTGACCACCGAACTCGTCATAAGTCACCACGACCATCGTGTCTTTGCGACAGGCGCTTCCCTGGATGCCCTTGAGCAGCTCGACCAGGTGGTCGCTGCCGCGGCTCTCGCTGGTGTAGCCAGGATGCTCGTTTTCCAGGCCGACAGGCTTGATGAAGCTCACCGAATTCAGGTTGCAGGTTGTCGAAGAAGAATGGGTCAGGTCGAGAAATTCGGCCTCGTCTCTCAGATGGCTTCGTCCGGGTGTGCCGGGTGCGAAGCTGGCGTAGTAGTTGAAGGGCTGGTGATGGAACTGAAAAACCTTGTTCGGGCAGTACGGCCAAGCCGGATTCGGGAAGGAGTTGGGATCCGTGCAAGCGGCGGCGCCGTTTGTCCAGCCGGGCGCGCCAACGTCGCCGTCGGCATTCGACCATCCACCTGAGTACCAGGCCCAGCTGACGCTGGCGGCACTCAGCTCATCACCGATCGTCGTGCCGGTCTGCGGCGGCAGCTTGGTGGTGCTTGAACTGGTTGGTTGG
>Ga0209474_10001294_pt1 | contig 24969 bp, 23 predicted proteins | sample GraSoiAngelo_145_FD_185902 | JGI IMG/M metagenome (GOLD analysis project Ga0209474, IMG submission 185902) | Grasslands soil microbial communities from the Angelo Coastal Reserve, California, USA - 14_1009_05_20cm (SPAdes) (version 2) | ecosystem: Environmental > Terrestrial > Soil > Grasslands...
AGCTCGCGCATCCCGGGCGTCGTCTTTCGCGTGTCGAGCAACCGGGTCCGTGTCCCGCGCAGCGCCTGCGCGTAGCGACGCGTGAGCGTCGCGACTCCGCACAGGCGCTGCAGCAGATTGAGCGCGGTCCGCTCGGCGGAGAGGATGGCGCGCAGCCGCCCGCGGACGCGCAGGACGCCCGCGCCGGCATCGGCTGCTGCGCCTTCACCCAGCAGAGGGTCGAGCTCGCAGGCTGGGTCGAGCGCACGGAAGACGCGCGCCGCCGCCGAAACGCCCGAGAGGACGAGCGCCTCCTTCGCGACGATCAGCGCAGTCCCGCGAGCGTCGGCCGCGACGCATGCCTCGGCGGTGCGGTCGCCCGGCCCTACGTCCTCTTCCAGCGCCAGCTCGATGAGGCGCCCGACGGCATCGCCGGGGCGCCCCAGGTCCAGCGCGGCCGCCATCTGCCGCCGACTACCGCGACCCGCGGCGCGAGCGCTTCGCCCGCCGCGCTCCCGCCCGCGGCGACGGCCGCCGCGCCCCGCCCGTCTTGCCGCGGCCGCCCTTCGCCGAAGTGCGCCCTTGTCCGCGGCTGCCCGGCCCGCGCCCGAGAGCAGAGCGGCGATCGCCCTTGCCCGCGGCGCGTCCTTTCTGCTTCCGCCGGCCGCCCATCGTCCCCTTCCGCGCGCCCTTCGCCGCCGCACGCCGACCCGCCTTGCCGCGTCCCCCGACCTTGCCCGCGCGATCCGCCTTGTTGTCGCCGCCGCGCACCGACTTGCGCCCGAGATCCGGCTTGCCCGTCTTGCCGCGCGTCACCTTCGAGGCCTTCTGCTTGGCGAACCGCTCCTGGACCTTGGGCGCTGCCTTCGCCATCTCGTCCAGCTTCTCGGCGGCAGTTTGCAACCCGCTCTCCATCGCGCCGGCAGCCTTCTCCATCAGCCCGCGCGCCATGCTCTTCACGCGCGATGTCGCCTGGGCGGCGAGCCCTTCGCGCTCACCAGCGGCTGGTCCTTCCTTTTGCGCCTCGGCCTCGGATGACGACCCGGGGTGGCCGCTCGTCTCGTGCTTCTCCGACGTTCCGCCCCCGTGGCTTCCGACGCCGGAGGTGGACCGCCCGGGCGACTGCGCATCCGAGTGCGGGCCACCCTGGCCGCGCTGACCGTCGCCGCTTCGCCCCGGACCGCCGTGGGTGCCCATCTGATCAGCGCCCCGATGACCCTGCTCGGGCTTCTCCTCGCCGTCACCGCCGTTATCGCCGCTCATCTGCTCGTTCATTCCGTCCTCCGCTCTCGTGACGCGCTCCAGGTGGCGCGTCAGCTTGTCCCGTCGTTCGTTCAGCTCGGCGGCGCGGGCGCGGTCCTTTTCGACCACGTCGCCCGGGGCGCGCGCAAGGAATCCCGGATTGTCCAGGCGCTTCGCGATGCCGGCGAGCTCCCCTTCCAGCTTGTGCAGCTCCTTCTCCACGCGCGCCTTCTCGGCGCGAAAATCGATCAGTCCGGCGAGCGGGAGATGCACCTCCACTTCGGGCTCCACGTGCACGACTGCCTTGCGGGGCCGTTGCGCGCCGGGCGTAAGGACGCGCACGTCCGAGGCGTTCGCCAGCCTGGCCACTGCATGACGGTGGATCTCGAACAGCCGCTGCGCCGCCTCGTCGCACGGCACGAGCACGAGCGGCACCGCCTGGTTCGGCGGCAGGTTGACTTCGCCGCGCGCGCTGCGCGCTCCTTCGATCGCGCGCACCACCACGTCCATGTCCGCTTCCGCCGCCGGATCGAGGAACGATGCGGGCGACGGGTACGGCGACACCATGATCGAGGGAGCGTCGGCGCTCCGCCGCGGCAACCGCTGCCACACTTCCTCGGTAACGAAGGGCATGAACGGATGGAGGAGGCGAAGCGCACCTTCCAGCGACTGGAGCAGCGCCGACTGCGCGCCCGCGCGTTCCGTCGCGGTCCGATCGCCGTACAGCGCCGGCTTGGACAGCTCGATCGCCCAGTCGCACAGCTCCGCCCAGACGAAGCGATAGATCCCGTTCGCCGCGTCGTTGAGCCGGAATTCCTCCATGGCCTGGCGAGTCTCTTCCGCGCAGCGCTGGAAGCGCGAGAGGATCCAGCGGTCGTACACCGTCGCGGGCTGGGCGGGATTGTCGGGATCGTAGCCGTCGGCGCTGCGCAGCACGAAACGCGCGGCGTTCCAGATCTTGTTCGCGAAGGCGCGGTAGCCCTCGATGCGCTTCTCGTCGAGCTTGATGTCCCGCCCCTGCCCCGCCATCGATGCGAGCGTGAAGCGGAGCGCGTCGGCGCCGTACTTCGCGGTGATGTCCAGCGGGTCGATGACGTTCCCGCGCGTCTTGGACATCTTCTCGCCGTTCTTGTCCCGCACCATCGCGTGCAGGAACACCACGCGGAACGGCACCTCGCCCATGAAGTGCAGGCCGAGCATCGCCATCCGCGCGACCCAGAAGAAGAGGATGTCGAACCCGGTCTCCATCACCGAGTTCGGGTAGAAGGTGCGCAACGCGGGCGTCTCGTCCGGCCACCCCAGCGTGGAGAACGGCCACAGCCCCGACGAGAACCAGGTGTCGAGCACGTCGGGGTCCTGCGTCAGCCGGCCCGAATGGCACGTGTCGCAGTCGCGCGGCGTGTCGCGCGAGACCGTCACATGCCCGTACTCGCAGTACCACGCGGGGATCTGGTGTCCCCACCAGAGCTGCCGCGAGACGCACCAGTCGTGGATGTTGCGCATCCAGCGGAAGAACTCCGCCTTCCACTGCTCAGGCACGAACCGGATGCGCCCCGCCTCCACCGCGTCGATCACCGGCTCGGCGAGCGGCTTCGTCTTCACGAACCACTGCTTGCTGAGCAGCGGCTCCACGATGCTTTCGCATCGCTGGCAGCGCCCCAACGCCATGTGGTGCGGCTCGCTGCCGCGCTCCAGACCAAGCTCGCGCAGCGCCGCTTTGATCGCGGGACGTGCCGCGATCCGATCCTGACCCTGGAACGGGCCCGCGTTCTCGTTGAGCGTTCCGTCGAGGTTCAGGATGTTGATGAACTGCAGCCAGTTGCGCTTGCCCGCTTCGAAGTCCTCGAAGCTGTGCGCCGGCGTCACCTTCACCGCGCCAGTGCCGAATTTCGGATCCACCAGCTCCGCGTCGCCGATGATCGGAAGGGTCCGGTCGAGCAGCGGATGCTTGACCTTCTTCCCGATCAGCGCCTTGTAGCGCTCGTCGTCGGGGTACACCGCGACCGCGGTGTCGCCCAGCATCGTCTCGGGACGCGTGGTGGCGACCACGATCTCGCCCGATCCGTCGGCGAGCGGGTACGCGAATTTGTAGAGCTCCGCCTGTGCGTGCTCCTCGTGCTCGACCTCGAGATCGGACAACGCCGTCTGGTCTTTCACGCACCAGTGGATGAGCCGCTCGGCACGATAGAGCAGCCCCTTCTCGTGGAGCCGAACGAACGCCTCGCGCACCGCGCGCGAGGACTGCTCGTCCATGGTGAAGCGCTCGCGCTCCCAGTCGAGCGACGCCCCCAGCGCGCGATGCTGCTGCGCGATGCGGTTGCCGTATTCTTCCTTCCACTGCCACACGCGCCGGACGAACTCCGCGCGCCCGAGGTCGTGCCGCGACTTCTTCTCGGTCCGCTGCAGCTCGCGCTCGACCATCATCTGCGTGGCGATGCCGGCGTGGTCGATTCCGGGCATCCAGAGCGCGTTGAAGCCGCTCATCCGTTTCCAGCGGATGAGCGCATCCTCGATCGCCGCCGTGAGCGCATGGCCCAGGTGCAGGCTGCCGGTCACGTTCGGCGGCGGCAGGACGATGCAATACGAAGGCTTCGCAGAGACGTCCTCGGCGTGGAAGTATCCGCGCTCCTCCCACTCGCCGGTCCAGCGGGGCTCGACCTGGGAAGGCTCGTAGGGCTTGTCCAGCTCGGGCCCTATCGCCAACCCGGTTTTCGTCGCCGCCATCAGGAAACAGCCTCCACGCGCGATGCTTCGCGCGGCGTGGGAGATACCACAGCTTCGACGCCAATGAATCGAGGCCTCGACGCCAATGAACCGAGGGCTGCGGGTTGCCTTGCCGGGCTCGTGCTTACGCGCCGCGTTCCTTCATCAGGCGCTCGAGCTCCTCGCGGATGATCGTCTCCGCGAGCTCGGGCACGACTTCCCAGGCGATTTTCTCGATCACGTCGCGCGAGGCCTTCGAGAGGGCCTCCCGCAGCAGTGCCTCGCCCCCGTCGGCGGCCGCGCCTTTGCCGTCCGGGACCACGGACAACGCTGGCTGCCTGCTCGACGGGGCAGGCGGCACCGCCCGAAGCGGAGCAGGCACGGAGGCAGGCGGCTCCTCGACGATCTCGTCCACTTCCATCGGGACGTCCTCGTCGGCGGGCGGCGGCGGCCGGCGCTGGAACTGGTCGAGCAATCCTGGCGGCGCAGCCGGTCTTCCCTGTGATGTCGTGGGCTTGACGGCGCCTGGCGCCAGTGGCCGGGGCGGCCCCGATGGGCGGGCACCGGTGGTCGCTCCTGGACGCGGCGGAGGCGCGGTCAGCGGTCGCGATACCGGCCTGGTCGGAGGCCGAGCAGCGGCGTTTGGCGCCGGCGGGCGCGTGCCTGGCGGCACCGTGCCCGCGGGACGCGACGGCATTCCAGCCGGCCGTGAGGGGGCCGGAGGAGGGGCGCTCGCCTGGCGGGCCGGCGGTGCTGCGGGTCGCATTCCGGGCGACGTCGGCGGCCGCGCCATCGTCAGAGTGCTTCCTGTCGCGGTCGCGCCTGCCGCGGAAGCGGGCGCCGGACGTGCTCCTGGCGCCAGGGGAACGGCCGGACGCGACGCTGGAGCGGGAGGCCGCGATGCGGGCGGTGCCGAGGGGCGCGGCGCAGCCACCGCCACCTTCGGGTTGGCCAGGATCTGCTTCACCTGATCGATCAGCTTCTGCGAGTCGAACGGCTTCGGCATGTGCCCGTTCGCGCCGACGGCGATCGCTTTCGCGGGATCTACGGGCGTCCCGCCTCCGAGGAGCAGCACCGGGATGTGCCGCGTCGCCCCATCGGCCCGGACTTTCTCGCACAATTCGTAGCCGCCCAGGCCGGGCATGTCGACGTCGGCGAGGACGAGGTCTGGCTTCAACTCCTTGACGTACGCCCACGCCTCGTTGCCGTTCGAGGCGACACTCACCGTCACGTCCTCTGCCTTGAACGTCATCTCGACGGCCTTCTGGATCGTGACGGAGTCGTCGGCGAGCAGCAGGGACTTGGGCACGCGAAACAGCCTCCAGGCCGATGCAAGAGAGGGAGCATTCCACGTGTACCCGCCCTTCCCGAGCCAGGCAAGCTTTCGGAATCATTGCAAGGCGGTGCGGCGATCGCGCTTTGTCCGCGAAAGCACGGCGTATTTTGAACGAGCGCATTTGGAACAAGCGACGGGCGGTACCGGGTACGGACCCCGACCGCATCAAACGAATTCGGCGAGGCGGCGGAGGTCCGGCTCGTCCGCCAGCGGCGCGGGACTGCTTGGTGGAACGGGAAGACGCTGCCGATTGGACCAGTAGATCTTCATTCCGACGCTCGAAGCACCGGGCACGTCGTGCGCCGAGCCGGCGACGAACAGGACGCGGTCGGGCGGAAGGCGAAGCGCGTCGAGCGCGGCGCGATACGCGCGCGGATCGATCTTGTACGCGCCCGCGCGTTCGGCGCTCATGACGACTTCGAATCGGCCGCCCGTCACGCCCGCGGCAATCTCGGCGAGACGCTGTGAGCAGTTGGTCACGACGGCCAATCGGCGACCACCGAGACTTTGGAGGACGTCCGGGACTTCGGGCCATGGGCGCAGTTCGCCCCAGCGCGAGAGGAGTTCATCGCCTTTGGTGCGCGAGACGCCCGCCTCCGCCGCGGCCTCGAGCAGGATGTCCTCGTAGCTCCGATAATCGCCCTGCGTCGTCACGCGGCGAAGCGAACCGAGGCGCCATGCACGGCCGACTTCCGCGCTGCCGGTGACGCGCGCAAACAGCGACCACGAATCGATCAGCGCGGTGAGCAGGTCGAACGCCACCGCCTCGAACCTGCCCGCCGCGCCGTCACGCGACATCGGTCAGTAGTCCAGATCGTCGCCGCCGCCGTAATCCATACCGCCCATGCCGCCCATGCCACCCATGCCGCCGCCCATGCCGGCGCCGGCGCCCGCGCCGCCTGCCTTCTTCTTCTTCGGTTTCTCGGCGACGAGCGCTTCCGTGGTGAGCAGCAGACCGGCGACCGACGCCGCGTTCTGCAGCGCCGTGCGCGTGACCTTGGTCGGGTCGATGACTCCCGCCTGCGTCAGGTCCTCGAACTCGTCCGTACGGGCGTTGTAGCCGAAGCCGGCCTTACCCTCCTGGACCTTCTGCAGGACGATGCTGCCTTCGAGCCCGGCGTTCTGCACGATGCGGCGCAGCGGCTCCTCGATGGCGCGGCGGACGATCAGCACGCCGACGCGCTCGTCTCCGTCGCCCACCTTGTCGAGCACCTTCTGGCAGCGAATGAGCGCGACGCCGCCGCCCGGCACGATGCCTTCCTCGACGGCCGCACGAGTCGCGTGCAGCGCGTCCTCGACGCGCGCCTTCTTCTCCTTCATCTCCGTCTCGGTCGCGGCGCCGACCTGCACCACGGCCACTCCGCCCACCAGCTTCGCGAGACGCTCCTGCAGCTTCTCGCGATCGTAATCGGACGTGGTCTCCTCGATCTGCGCGCGGATCTGCTTGATGCGCCCCTCGATCTCGCTGCGCTTCCCCGCGCCGTCGACGACGGTGGTGTTGTCCTTGTCGATCGAGATCCGCTTGGCGCGGCCGAGATCGTTCAGCGCCGTCTGATCGAGCTTCTTGCCGAGCTCCTCGGCGATGACCTGCCCGCCGGTGAGCACGGCGAGGTCCTTCAGCATTTCCTTGCGGCGGTCGCCGAACCCAGGCGCCTTCACCGCGGCGACCTTCAGCGTTCCGCGCAGCTTGTTCACGACCAGCGTCGCGAGGGCCTCGCCCTCCACCTCTTCCGCGACGAGGAGAATCGGCTTCCCGGTGCGGACGACCTGCTCGAGCAGCGGGATGAGGTCGGCCATCGCGGAGATCTTCTTCTCGGTGATGAGGATGTACGCGTCCTCGAGCTCCGCCACCATGCGGGCTGGATCAGTCACGAAGTACGGAGAGACGTAGCCGCGATCGAACTGCATGCCCTCGACGACCTTGAGCGTCGTCTCGAGCCCCTTCGCCTCCTCGACGGTGATGACCCCTTCCTTGCCGACCTTCTCCATCGCCTCGGCGATGATGTTGCCGATGGTCTCGTCGCCGTTCGCGCTGATGGCGCCGACCTGCGCGATCTCGGTCTTGCCCTGGGTCTTGGTGGAAAGCTTCTTCAGCTCGGCGACCACCTTGTCGACGGCAAGCTCGATGCCGCGCTTCAGCGCCATGGGGTTGTGGCCCGCGGCCACGAGGCGTTGACCTTCGGCGTAGATCGACCAAGCGAGAACGGTCGCGGTGGTGGTGCCGTCGCCCGCGACGTCGGACGTCTTGGTCGCGACCTCGCGGACCATCTGCGCGCCCATGTTCTGGAAGCGGTCGCCCAGGTCGATCTCCTTCGCGACCGTCACGCCGTCTTTCGTCACGGTCGGGGCGCCGAACGACTTCTCCAGGACGACGTTGCGGCCCTTCGGGCCCAGCGTCACGGCCACCGCATCGCTGAGAATCTGGACGCCGCGCAGGATCTGGTCGCGCGCGGCCTGGTGGAAGCTGATTTCCTTCGCGGCCATGAAATTCTCCTCCGGCTGTGAGACAGACCATCCCCGCAAACGGGGGGCGCGAATGTAGACAGGCGCGCCGCCCTGTCAAGGGCTGCTTTTGGTCTGCCGATGCTTTCATCCGCCGGAGCCTTGTGGCATGCGTCTCGTCGCATCCGACGACGTCTTCCGGGGGAGAAGGAGTCCGCATGCACGCGCTGGTCGCTGTCGCCCTGCTGCTCGCGCAGACCAGCGCGGGGAAGGTGAACGGCAAGGTGACGCTCACCGGTCTCGCGCCGAAGCTGGCGAACCTCCCCGTGACGCGCGACATGAAGACTTGCGGCACCAGCAAACCCGACGAGGCGCTGGAGGTCGGCCAGGGCGGCGGCGTGAAGAACGCCGTGCTGTGGATCGTCGGCGGACCGAAACCGGCGAAGGGCGCGAAGGCCAAGGCGACGCTCGACCAGAAGCAGTGCGATTTCGTGCCGCACGTTCTCGCGATTCCCGCCGGCGCGACGCTCGACATCGTGAACGGAGACAAGCTCTTCCACAACGTGCACGCGCGCGAGGGCGACAAGACCGTCTTCAACTACGCCATGCCCGTACCGAACCACGTGATCCCCAAGCCGCTCAAGGATCCGGGGTTGTTGCGCATCACCTGCGACGTGCATCCCTGGATGCGCGCCTGGGTCTACGTGCTTCCCACGACGGCGTTCGCCGTGACGGACGAATCGGGCGGCTACACCATCTCCGGCGTGCCGGCGGGGAAACACACGCTGAAGCTCTGGCACGAGCGGCTCGGCGAGAAGGAGCAGGACGTGAACGTGCGAGCGGACGGAACCGCTACGGTGGACCTCCAGCTGACGCCGCGCTGATGGCCCGCATCGATCCAGATTTCCTCGTGCCCTGGGTTCGCGCCGAGCTGGAAGCGATCGGCGAAGCGGCGGCGCTCGATGCGCACGCCGCGCGCGCGCAGGAGGACGGGCTCGACCCGGACGAAGCGGAGCTGGACGCCGCCGCCGATCTCGCGTCCCGCCGCGGGCTGATGGCCGCTCTCGAAGGCGCGGCGGCTCCGCTGTGGCTGGGCGAAGTGCGCGAGGCGCGAGGGCTCGCGGAGCGAGTCGAGCGGAACGGACCGGCTTGCGCGGCGTGGCTGCGCGCGACGTCGGGCGCCCCCCACCGACTCGCGCAGTTGATCGCGGCACTCATCGAGGATCCGGGCAAAGGTTTCGCCGAGCTGGCCGGGCTCGGTGGAACACCAGGCTGCGCGACGCGGTAGACTCGCCGCCTCGTGGCGGAGCCCGGCACCTCGCTGACGTTCAGCACGCCGCGCACGCTGGCGCGCGGCGGCCATTACGGCCCGTTCGCACGCTGGCTTTTTTCCCGGATGTTCCGGTCGATCGCGTTCCCTGACGAGGCGCGCGAGCCGCTGCGCGGCGCCTGCGTGCGCGGCACGCCTGTCTACGTGCTGCGCTCGTCGTCGCTGCTGCACCTGCTTTTCTTCAACTGGACTTTCTGGAGGCTCGGCCTTCCGATCGCGCGCGCCGCGACGGGACTCGGTTACCGCATCTTCGCGCCGTTCGCGCGCTGGTATCTGGGCGGCGACCAGATCCGTCCGCCGCGGGGCGCGCGTGACCCCGGTGCCGCGCAGGTGGTCGAGTCCGTGCGCCAGGGCGAAGCCGCGATGGTGTTCCTCCGCATGCCGCGCACGTTGCCGAGCGCGGTTTCGGTGCTCGCGGATCCGTTCCCCGGGCTCGTGACCCTGCAGCGGCAGGAGCCCGGCCGCCGTGTGCAGCTGATCCCCATCACCCTGCTCTGGCGCCGCCGGCCGAAGAAGCTGCGCTCCGGCGTGCGCGACTTTCTCTTCGGCGACCAGGACGAGCCGGGCGCGATCCGCAGCTTGTGGTCGTTCGCTCTCCACCGCAAACAGGCGATCATCAAAGTCGGCGTGCCGATCGATCTCGCCGGGGTCGCTGCCGAGCAGCCAGGCACGGACGCCGGCCGCCTCGCGCGCCAGGTTCGTGGTGCGCTCTACCAGCACCTCGCCCGCGAGGCCCGCGTCGTCACCGGGCCGCCGCTCAAGTCCCCTCAGCGCGTCATCGACCAGACGCTGAACGACCTGCAACTCCGCCGCACGCTGGCGGAGATCGCGCGCGAGCGTGGCCGCGCGGACGATTCGCTCGACCGCGAGGCGCGGAAAGACCTGCGCGAGATCGCCGCTCGCTACAACCCGCTCGGGGTCGACCTGCTCAAGCGGATTGCGAACTGGATGTTCCGCCGCATCTACGACGGCGTCGACGTGGACGAGGCCGGCATGAGACGCCTCGCGGAAGCAGGCGCGCGCGCCCCGCTCGTGCTGTGCCCGTCGCACAAGAGCCACTTCGATTACATGGTGCTGTCCGTCGTTTGCGACGACTACGGGCTGCAGCCGCCGCACATCGCCGCGGGCGACAACCTGAACTTCTGGCCCGTTGGCCGCTTCCTGCGCATGGGCGGAGCGTTCTTCATCCGGCGCAGCTTCAAGGGCGACCGCGTCTACTCCGCGGTGATGCAGGCGTACGTGAAGCGCCTCTTGCGCGACGGCTTCACGCAGGAGTTCTTCGTCGAGGGAGGGCGTTCGCGCACGGGCAAGCTGCTCCCGCCCAAGCTCGGGATGCTGACGCTCGAGGTGGAAGCGTGGCTCACGGGCGTCCGCCCCGACGTCTCCTTCGTGCCGATCTCCATCTCGTACGAGAAGATCGCCGAGGCGCGCAGCTATCAGCACGAGCTGCTCGGCGGCGAGAAGCAGAAAGAGGACGCGAAGGCGCTCCTCTCGGCGACGAAAGTGCTGCGCAGCCGGCTGGGGCGCATCACCATCCGCGTGGGCGATCCCATCTCTCTCGCCCAGCTGCTCGACGAACGGGGTGTCGATCCGAGAAACCACACGCACGAGGACCGCCGCGCGCTCGTCCGCGCGTTGGGGCTGCGCGTAGCGGCGGGCATCAACCGCGCCACCCCGCTCGCTCCCATCGGGCTCGTCTCCGCCGTGCTGCTCAGCCACGATCGCCGAGGCATGTCGGAGGAGGAGGTGCTGGAGCGGGCCGAGTTCCTCCATCAGGCGGCGCTCGACGCAGGCGCGCGCGTTCCCGCGTGGCAGCTGGGCAGCGGCGGACCCGGGCTGCCGCCTCCGAGCCTGCGCGACTCGGGCCTCGTCCAGCGCGCCCTCGTCCGGCTCGGCGCCGACGGCCAGGTCAAGCTGCAGGAAGCCGGCGGTCAGCGCTTCTACTCCGTCGTCGAGGAGCGCCGGATGGCGCTCGACTACCACAAGAACGCCATCCTCCATTTCCTCGTCGCGCCCGCCATCCTCGCGGTCGCGGTGCGCAGCTTCGGCGGGCAACGCGCGTCCCGGGCCGAAGTGCTCCGGCGCGCGCGCGACGTCTCCCGCCTGCTCAAGCACGAGTTCGTCTTCGAGCCCGGGCGCACGCTCGAGTCGACTGTCGAGGAGATGCTGCAGCTCCACGTGCGGTGGGGACTCGTGCTGCGCGCGGGAGACGACGTCGTGCCGGTCCCGAGCGGCGTCCGGATGGGCCAGCTGCTCGCGGACCTGCTGCGTCCGTTCCTGGAGGCGATCTGGATCGCCGTCGATGCGCTGGACGTGCTCCTCACCGCGCCGGTGCCGACGCGCGAGTGGACGCGGCAGGCGCTCGATCGCGGTCGCGCCGCGTGGCTCGCCGGCCGCGTGCGGCGGATCGAGTCGCTGTCCAAAGCGACCCTGGAGAACGCCCTCGTCATGCTCCGTGAGCGCGAGGTGGTGCGCGGCGCGCGGCTCGAGCTGACGCCGGAGTTCCGTTCGCGCGAGAAGCTGAACGCGCTAGCCGACGAGCTCGACCAGTACATGAGGTGATGGATGGACTTCTCCCGCGTGTTCTCGCAGGCACCCTGGGAAGCGAAGGTCGGCTACTGCCGCGCGCTGCGCGCCGGCCAGCACATCTACGTGACGGGCACCGCACCAGTCGATGAATCAGGAAACGGCGTGCACGCCGAAGGCGACGCGTACGCGCAGGCACGCCGCTGCCTCGAATTAATCGAGCGCGCACTGAAGAAGCTCGGCGCCGACAGGACGCGCGTCGTGCGCACGAGGATGTTTGTCACCGACATCTCGCGCTGGCAGGAGTTCGGCCGCGCCCACGGCGAATTCTTCGCCGATCATCCTCCGGCGACGACGATGGTCGAAGTGAAGGCACTCATCGACTCGCGGATGCTCATCGAAATCGAAGCCGACGCAGTCGCCGCGCCTTACGACCCGGAGCATCCGTTCCGCGACTCCGCAGGCTAATCGCCATCGCGCCGGATGACACGCGCCGCGGACTCGGGGTACGGGTCCCGCCGCAGCGTCGCCCGCCGACGGTTTGCGCCCCTCCTTGGCGGGAGCTCGGGCTCCTAATGCGGCGGGCCCCGTACCCCGGCTACCGCCGTCGCTCGATGCTCAGTGAACCGAACCGCGCGCATCGGCGGCGGCGTAGCGCGTCGGCGCGTGAGGCTGCTTGTCGCACAGCGGCGCGCGACGATTCCTTGAATGGGGGCGAGCGCGCTGCTAGCGTCGGATGAGCCCAAGAATGAGGTACGACATGGAATTCACCGCGCGCGTCCGCGAAATCCTGACCTGGTATCCGTCCGACAACCCGGGCACGAAGACGAATCTCGCCCGGATGCTGAACCACGGCCGGCTCGCCGGTTCCGGCAAGATGGTCATCCTGCCCGTCGACCAGGGCTTCGAGCACGGCCCGTCGCGGTCGTTCGCGCCCAACCCGGCCGGATACGACCCCGAGTACCACGCGCAGCTCGCGATCGACGCCGGTTGCAACGCGTACGCCGCGCCTCTCGGCTTCATCGAAGCAATCGCGGGGAAGTTCGCCGGACAGATCCCGTTCATCCTCAAGCTGAACAACAGCGACACGCTGTCGAAGGGGCACTCACCCTGCTCGGCCGTCACGGGGAGCGTGAAGGACGCGGTCCGGCTCGGGTGCGCGGCGATCGGCTTCACCATCTATCCGGGGTCCGCCGCGCGGAACACGATGTACGAGGAGCTGCGCGAGCTGACGGAGGAGGCGAAGGCGCACGGCCTGGCCGTCGTGGTGTGGAGCTATCCGCGCGGCGAGGGGATCACCGACAAGAAGGGCGAGACGGCCGTGGACGTCGCCGGATATGCCGCGCAGATCGCCTGCCAGCTGGGGGCGCACGTCGTCAAGGTGAAGCCGCCCAGCGACTTCATCTATCAGCCCGAAGCGCAGAAGGTCTTCGAGAAGTACAACATCCCCATCAAGACGCTCGCGGACCGTGTCCGCCACGTGGTCCAGAGCTCGTTCAACGGCAAGCGCATCGTCATCTTCTCCGGCGGCGAGGCGAAGGGGACCGAGGACATCCTGAACGAAGTGCGCGGTCTCCGCGACGGAGGCGCGTTCGGCTCCATCATGGGGCGCAACAGCTTCCAGCGGCCGCACGACGAGGCCGTCAAGCTGCTGCGCGACGTGATGGACATCTTCGGCAGCCGCGGTTAGCGCAGGGCGGCACCGCAGAGATCGCGTTCAGTCCGGTTCCGGCGGCGGCCGGACGGTGCTCCACTGTTCCTCGGTGGGCCGCAGCGTCGCGGTCACATCCTCGCCGACGCCGCCGCGCAGCTCCGCGGTGCACGGCTCCGAGGCGCACGCGAGCTTCGCGTCGGTCACCGGACCGGGTTCCTTCGCGGGGAGCTCGGGGCGAACGAGGCCGATGCGGCAACGGCGGCCGTGCGGCAAGTAGAGCGTCGCGCGTCCGTCGAGCAGTCCCGCGCGCGCCTCCCACGTCGGCGGGGAATCCTCACCCGGCACGGCTGCACAAACGGCGCGCACCGCGGGAGCGGCGCGCGGCTGCCCTTCCGGCCGGACCACCTGTACCGTCGCGCGCGCGGGGCGCTCCACGCGAGCGAGCCACATCGCGGGCTTCCGCTCGACGACGGTCGCGTAACCCACCAGCGTACCGCCGTGGAACTTCGGCGGCAGCGTTACCTCGCACTTCCACGACCCTTTCGCCAAACCCGGCCACTTCGCTTCCCCGAAGACGTCGGTCAGCCCGTTGAACTGCTTCCCGTCGGGGCCGGAGCAGACGACCTTCGCATTCATCACACCCTCGTGCCGGTCGTCTTCGACGTGGACGACGAGCGGCCCGGGCATCTGCACGAGCAGATAGAAGATCGCGAGCACCCCCGCGATCGTCGTCGCCGCGAGCACGCCCTCGATTTTCGCCGGGATGCCGCTGCGGAACCGCGGCTCGAATGTGGCCGGCGCGCGCGCCTGTACGCCGTTGCGCATCAGCCGCTCCGTCTTTCGGCCTGCCGCCTCTCGGCCCGTGCCCCGAGTCGCCGCCGTCGGCCGAAACGGTTCACGGGCAGTACTCCGCGCGGTTGTTCTCGGTCTCGAACACTTCCACCTTGCAGATGCGAACTCGATCGTCGTCGAACTTCGCTGCCAGCTCCTCCGCCAGAAATCGCGCCAGCTCCTCCGCGGTCGGGTTGCGGCCGCCGTCGGTGAACGGTTCGATGTCGTTGATATTTCGGTGATCGAAACGGGCTGCCACGCTCGTCGCTGCCTTCTTCAGCGCGCCGAAATCGAGGACGTAGCTGGTCGCGTCCAGCTCCCGCGCCTCGGCGTGCACCACCACCCGGTAGTTGTGGCCGTGCAGCGATTCGCACCGATCCTCGCTCAGTCGCACCTGGTGCGCGGCGCAGAACCAGAGCTGTTTGCTGATCCGATAGATCGGCACCGGCGCTTTATAGCAACCGCACGGGTGCGGCTCACGCCGCGTCGTCGACCTTCCGCAGGAACTCCCAACGGACGAGGATCTGCTTTCCTCGCATCTCCAGGAGGCCGCGCCGCGTGAACTCGTTCAAGGCGCGCGAGACCGTCTCTCGCGCCGTGCCGATCAAGCCGGCGATCTCCTGCTGGGTCGGTCGCTCCCGGATCAGAAGTCCGCCGTCGACCGGCTCACCCTGCGTCTGCGCCAGCTCGCGGATGGTTCGCGCCACTCTTCCGTAAACGTCGAGGAGGGCCAGGTTGCCGATCACTTCGTCGGCGTGGCGCAGGCGCCGCGACATCTCCGACAAGATCGCGAGCGCCGTCGAGGGGTGAGCCGAGAGGTGCTTCTCGAAAGCTTCCCGGTCGAGCGAGAGCAGATCGGCGTCCTCGACCGCGACCACGTTCGCCGAGCGCGGTTGCCGATCGAGCAGCGACATTTCCCCGAAGAAGTCCCCGGCGCGCAGGATGCTGAGGATGATCTCCCGCCCCGTCTCGCCGTACAGCACGACCTTCACCTTCCCCCGCGCGATGACGAACAGCGAATCGCCTGCTTCCTCCGCGCTGACGATGATCGAACCCGCTTCCACCGACCGCGGGCGGACGCGCCCGGCGAGGTCGGTGAGGACCTCGGCCGGCAGATCGCGGAAGATGGTGACCTGCCGGAGCAGGTTGACGATTTCCAAGCGGGTCCTCGCGCGCTCCAGCGAACGAGTGTGGCATCCTGCTCCGCGCGAAACAAGGAGGGGCGAGAGGCCCCGCTCGAACGGCGGACGCTGCACGTCTTGACCGTGCGCTGCGGCCCGCCTATTCACGGCTCCATGAAGGCCACCGTGAATGGCGAGCGCAAGGACCTTCCCGACGGGCTCACCGTCGCGGACCTCTTGCGCCACCTCGGCGTGCGCGCGGAACGCGTCGCAGTCGAACGGAATGGAGCGGTGGTGAAGCGGGCACGACACGCGGAGGAGACGCTCGCTCCCGGCGACGTGCTGGAGATCGTCACCTTCGTTGGTGGAGGATAGGGGCATGTCGGACGTGCTGGCGGTCGGCGGGCACACCTTCACCTCGCGTCTGGTGGTGGGCACGGGGAAGTACCGGGACTTTCCCACGATGCAGAAGGCGATCGTCGCCTCCGGCGCGCAGATGGTCACCGTCGCCGTTCGACGCCTCGACCTGCAAGCGCAAGGCGAAGCCTCGCTCTTGCACTGGATTCCCAAGGAATGCGTCCTGCTGCCCAATACCGCGGGTTGCTTCACGGCCGAAGAGGCGGTCCGCACGCTGCGCCTCGCGCGCGAGCTCGAGATCGGTGGGCCCAGGCCGCTGGTGAAGCTCGAGGTGCTGAGCGATCAGAAGACGCTGCTGCCCGATGGAGAAGAGACGCTCCGCGCGGCCAAGATGCTCATCGCGGACGGGTTCACCGTCCTTCCCTACTGCAGCGACGATCCGGTGCTTTGCCGCAAGCTCGAGGATGCCGGTTGCGCCGCGGTGATGCCGCTCGGAGCGCCCATCGGCAGCGGGCTCGGGCTGCGCAACCCCTACAGCCTGCGAATGATCCTCGACCAGGCGAAGGTGCCCGTGATCGTCGACGCAGGTGTGGGCACCGCCAGCGACTGCGCCATCTGCATGGAGCTCGGCGTCGCCGGGCTGCTCGTCAACACCGCCATCAGCGGCGCGCAGGACCCGGTTGCCATGGGGACCGCGATGAAGCTTGCGACGGAAGCGGGACGCCTCGCCTATCTCGCGGGACGCATTCCGCGCAAACTCTACGGCAGCGCATCGAGCCCGCTGACCGGCCTCATCTGACATGCCGAAATCGCCGTGGTCCGCATCTACCTGATCACGGACCGCCACGTGATCCCCGACGTGCCCGGCGCGATCGCGGCGGCGTTGTCCGTGCTGCCCATCGGCGCCGCCGCCGTCCAGCTACGGGAGAAAGACCTGGCGACGGACGAGCTCCTGCGGCTCGCGCGCGCGCTGTTGCCCCTGTGCCGCTCGGCGAAAGCGCCCCTGCTCGTCAACACGAGCGTCGAAGTCGTCAAGGCCGCGCACGCCGACGGCGTCCATCTGCCGGCGGGTGGCATGTCCGTCGCCGAAGCGCGTCGTGAGCTGGGTCCCGGCGCGCTGATCGGCCAGAGCTGTCACACGCGGGCCGAAGTGACCCAGGCGGGCGAACAAGGTGCCGATTTCGTCGTGTTCGGCCCCGTGTGGGAGACGGAAGAGAAGAAGGGCCAAGGAATGACGGCGCTGCACCTTTCGGCAAAGGCGTCCTCGGTTCCTGTGTTCGCCGTCGGCGGCGTCACACCTGCTCGCGCCAAGCGGGCAATCAACGCGGGTGCGCATGGTGTTGCTTGCATCCGCGGCATCCTCGGCGCGCGCAATCCCGCAACGGCCGCTCTGGAGATGTGGAAAGCGATCTCCCCGTAGATCGCGTCGTCAGCGCTTCGCCAGATTCGGTCGTTGGCTGAGCGCACGGAGCAGCTTCACGACTGCGTCGTCCGGCGTCGAAGCGGCGAGCACTTCGTGCTTGTAGAGCTTCCGGCCGCCGACCATCTCCGCCGCGCCGCCGGTGTGCGGCAGCGCGACGACGGGCTTTCCGTCGCGCAGCAACAGACCGATCTCGCTGAGGGTGCCGCCTCCGCCGCCGACGACGATCGCGCCGTCGACGGCCATCGCGACGAGGGCCGACTGCGCGTCGCCGACCCCGGTGGGGATGGGGAGGTCGATCCACGGGTTCGCTTCGTGGCGCCAGACGCCGGGCAGGATACCCAGCACGATGCCTTCGCCCTTCCCTTCGCGGTAACCGCGCGCCGCCGCAGCCATGCAGCCGCCCAGGCCACCGCAAACGAGGTGCGTCCCCGCCCGCGCGAGCGCGAGCCCCACCGCATGCGCCTGCTCCTCGCCAACCGGGTCCTCGAGCCCGCCCCCGATTACCGCGGCGACGAGCTTCTGCCGGACGGCGGAGAGCGGCGGTGGAGCTCCGCCCGAAAGACGCACGCGCGCGACCTCGAAGGTGTCCTCCATCTCGCGGCGGAAAGCGACGGCGTCGAGCAGGAGATCCTCGGGGAGCGGCTCGTCCGTGACGTGGACGCGTTTTTCTAGATCTCGCGCCTGCGCGCCGAGCTCCTCGAATCCATACGTTCCCGCGCTGCCGGCCAGCTTGTGCAGCGCCTTGCGAAGGGAGTCGCCGGCGCCCGCCTGTCCCGAGCGCGCCGCCGCCAGCGCGGCCTCGAGCGCAGCGAGCTTCTCGCCGGCTCCCGCCAGGTAGTGTTCCAACAGCTCGCGGTCGACCGGTTCCTCGCCCGTCTGGGCTCTGCGGTCGTCTTCACGGGCCATGAGGGATCCTAAGGCTAGCCGCCCGCGAGAGGGAGGGTGAAGAAAAAGGCCGCCCCTTTCCCCGGCTCGCTCTCGACCCAGATCTCGCCACCGTGGGCGAGCACGAGCGCGCGGGAGATCGCCAGCCCGAGCCCGGTCCCCTCCTGCTCACGCCGCGCCCGGTCGGCCTGCGCAAATTTCGTGAACAGCTTGTCGCGGAATTCCAGCGGAATTCCCGGCCCGCAGTCGCGCACCGCGAACACCACCGCCGTCCCGCGTCTTCGGGCCGCGACGTCCACGGACGCGTTGCGAGGCGAAAACTTCAGCGCATTGGACAACAGATTGGTGAGCACTTGCACGACGCGATCGGAGTCGGCGTGTACGCGCGGCAAACCGTCGTCGATCGCGAGACGGACAGCGACGCCGACCTTCTGCGCGAAGCCCTCGACTCCGGCGACCGCCTCCACGCAGAGCGCCCGCACGTCGTGATCCTTCAGGTCCAGCTGCAACCGCCCAGCCTCGATCTTGCTCACATCGAGGATGTCGTTCACCAGCCGCACGAGTCGATCGGCGTTGCGTTTCGAAACCTGCAGAAGCCCGGTCGCCTCGTCATCGAGTCCGGGGTTTTCAGAGAGGAGAAGCGCCATCGAGGCCTTGATGCTGGTGAGCGGCGTGCGCAACTCGTGCGACACCGTCGAGATGAACTCCGTCTTCATCCGATCGACTTCGCGGTCGCGAGTCACGTCGTCGTACACGCCCATCCAGCCGATCGGGTCCCCTGACGCTCCCGACACTTGCGCCGAGTAGCTGCGCAGCACGCGCGGCTTCGGCTCTCCCGGCAGATGCAACAGCAGCTCGCGATCCTCTCCCTGCAGCGATTGTGTGCCCAGGACGGGACGTGCGGCCGCTTCGACGGCGGCCACCGGCCAGCCGGTGAGCTCGTGATCGTCGAGCGCGAACAGCCTCCGGAACGCCGAGTTCACGAACGCGACGCGCCCGTGGCGATCGACCAGCAAGACGCCGCTGCGCGATGCCTGCACCAGCGCCTCGATCTGCCGCGTGGCCGCCTGCGACTTTTCGCTCTCCGCGCGGACGTGGTGGATGAGCTGCGCTCCGGCGATCGCGGTGGCCGCCTGCCGCGCCAGGATGCGGAGCGCCTCCAGGACTTCGTCACGCAAGCGATCCCGGCTCCACATGGCCACGACGCCCAGGAGCCGCCCTTCGTGAATGAGCGGGTATCCGGCGAAGGACTTGAGCCGCTCGATGCGCGCCCAGTCCGGATCGGCGAGCCCGGGCTCCTGCTCCAGCCGATCGCACGTGATCATCCCGCCTTGCGCGGCGACGCGTCCGACGGAGAAGTCACCGATCGGGACGCGACGCAGGACGCGGTCGAGTGCGGCCAGACCGCCATGCTCGACGAGGTGCAGGCAGCTCTTCCGGTTCTGGCAGCGGTCGGCGAGATCGCACGTCTTGCATAGGTCGCCCCGCCCGACGAGCCACACCCGCGCGGCGGCGGCGCCGAAGCTGCGCGTCAACGCGTCGGTGACCGCCGCGAGGATGCGTTCGCGCTCGAATGCACTGGAGACGTTCTCGACCACGCGAAGCGCGGTGCGCAGCGCGCGGACGGTTGCTTGCAGCCGGTCGCGCTCCTCCTCGAGCGCTTCCACCGTAGGCCGGGTTGCCGACGGCGACCTGGGCCCGGGCAGCGGCACTGTGGCACGAACGCTCACGCCGCCAGGATCCGGTTGATCTCGCCGAGAAGCTCGGCGGGCTCGAACGGCTTCGTCAGGTACCGGCAGGCACCCATGCGAAGCCCCTCTTCGATTTCATCCTTCTGCGCCTTGGCGGTGAGGAACACGAACGGCACTCCGGAGCGCCGGCGCCGCACTTCGGCGAGCGTCTCCATTCCGCTCATCTCCGGCATCATGCGATCGCACAGGACGAGATCGCACGGGGCGCCCGAGTCGAGATGCATCAGCGCATCGCGACCCGATTCCGCCACCGTCACCTCGTGCTTGCCGCACCGGAGCGCGATGCGCGCGACGAAGCGGATGTCGGGGTCGTCGTCGATCACCAGGATGCGCGCCATGCGGACCTCCTTGCCGGGTCAGGAAGCGAGCAGCTCGAGTAGCGAGCTGCGTTGCAGCGGTTTGGTCAGATAGCCGTCGGCGCCGCTGCGCAATGCGAGCGCGCGCAGCGATTCGTCGTCGCATGCGCTGATGACATACAGGCGCGAGGCGCAATTGCGCACGTCGGCCGAGAATCTCTGCAGCACCTCGATGCCGTCCATCCCGGGCATGAACAGGTCGACGAGCACCAGGTCGTACGAGCCGCCCGGCGGCAACACGTCGCGGAACGTCGACGGATCGTGGATCGCGTCCACCACCGCTCCCGCACCTGCCAGAACGGCGCGGCAATACTCGAGGACGTCGCGATCGTCGTCGACGACGAGGACGTGCGGACGCTTCGTCGTCGCGACCGGCCGCGCCAAGAGCGGCGTCATGGTGGCGCGCGCTCCGGGCGGCTCGCCACGTTCTTCCAGACTGCGTTTCCCCACCCCGATGAGCGCGAGAAGGGCGTCCTTGCGAATCGGCTTCGTCAGCCAACCGTCCGCCCCGCACCGCGCGGCGCGCTTGACGGACCCGGGATCGGTCGCGGCGGTGATCATGCAGATCCGCAAGTCGTCGCCGTAGTGCTGGCGCAACACGTAGCAGAGCTGCAGACCGTCGACCTCCGGCATCATCACGTCGAGCAGCACGAGGTCGTAGCCGTTGCCGGGCGGCACGCGCAGCAGCTCGCTCGAGTCGGCGATGCTCGTCACGCTGCAGCCCGCCGACTCGAGCACCTTGCGCGTCACGTCCAGCACGTCGGTGTCGTCGTCCACGACCAGGACGCGACGACGGCCCTGCGAGCGCTTCTCCTTTTCTAGCGATCCGTCGACGATGGGCCGCAGCTCGCGCGTGACGCGCTGGAAGTCGAGCGGCCGGTGCAGTACCGCGTCGGCGCCGTCGACGGTTCCCGGCGCTTCCGCCACCGCGACGATGCGCGCGGCGGGCAGACGTTCACGCAATCTCGTGCAGGAGTGATCCCCAGCCGCGTCCGCGATCACCAGGTCCGGCGCCATCGCGGCGAGCGCTTCCAGCCCCGCGCGCGGGCTCAGCGAGCTGGATGCGACACCGCGGCTGGAGAGGAAATACCGCAGCAGAGCCTGATCGACGGGATGCTCATTGAGCAGCACCGCGTTGTTGACCCGTGCCATGGCAGAACCTCCATGGCAGCGATCGGCGCGAGTGGGCGCCCCTTGAGCGTCAAACGACTGACAACAGACCGATCTGCGATTCCACTGTGCGAGAATTACGGCGGGGCGCCTACCTGCTGCGCGAACTCGGCGCTGCGCGGCAGCCGGCCGAGGTGGTGCAACAGGAATGCCGCGAGAGGACGTGCAGCCTGCGCGCATGCATCCTCGAACGCACGCGCATCAGCGGGACGTCCACTCCCGTCGGCCGACAGCGGCGCATCGGCGCCGCGCAATCCCGCTCGTTGCAATTGCGCGAGCGCCGCGCGTCCGCCGGCCGTCAACAGCAGCGCGCCAGGGTGAGCGCACCGTGCACACGCCAGACCGCCGGCATCCACGTCGAAGGGCGCCTTGCCGAAGGCCACGGGCGACCCGCACCGCGCGCAGCCGGAAAGCTCGGGCGTCAGGCCGGCGGCAGCGAGCGCGCCGAGCTCGAATGCGCGGAGCCGCGCGCTCGTCGCCGGGCCACGGGACAGCCGTTCGAGGAAGGCGGCGAGCACGGTGAACAGCTCGTCCGCGGGTTCGGCGGGCCGCGACAGCTCGTGCGCCAGCTCGGCGGCATAGCCCGCGTGCGCGATGCGGTGCAGATCGTCGCGCAATCCCGCGAACGGTTCGGCGACGGCCGCCTCGCGGAGCATCCACAGCTCCTGACCGTTTCGTTCGGAAAGGAGCACTTCGACGAGCTGGAACGGCTCCAGCGCTCCTGCGAAGCGGCGGCGGCTCGATCGCGCTCCGCGCGCGAACGCGGAGACGCGCCCGCGGCCGCGCACGAGTAGGTGCGCGATCACGTCGTGATCGCCGTATGCGACGGTGCGCAGGACGATGGCCAGGAGCCGCTCGGCGCGCGTGTCCACCGCCCGCACTGTAGCAGCTCCATGGGCCGGCGACGGCGACGGACTACGCCGCCGCCGATGTCACATTCATGGAGAGAGCTCGCGCAGGAGGCGCTGGCACTCGCGCGCGATGCCCGCTTCGCGCTCGTCCTTCGATCCGGCGCAGCGCTGGAACTCCAGCCGCGCTTCCGCGGCGCGCGTCTGCCGCGCGAGGATCTTCCCTGCCTGGAGGTGCGCGTCGGCGACGTCCGGGCACGCGGCCGCGTATTTGGCGAACGCGTCGGTGGCCGCGGGCAGCTCACCGCGCTCGGCGTGGATCGTCCCGAGCTGACGCCAGCCCAGGCAGTACTTGGGCGCGACGAGCAACGCGGCTTCGATCCGCCGCACTCCCTTCTCCTGCTGGCCCGCCTTGTAGAGCGCCCAGCCGAGGTTGCTCTCGGCGATGACGCGATCCCTGTACAGCGCATTCGACAGCGCCAGCTCGAACTGCGGAATGGCCTCGGGGTAGCGCGCGCGCGCCATGTAGAAGGCGCCCAGGTTGTTGCGCGCCTCGGAAAAGTCCTTGTCGAGCTCGATCGCCCTCTTGAACTCCCGCTCCGCGTCCTGCGGTCGCGCGAGCGAGTACGCGTACAGCAGGCCGAGCGCGTTGTGCGGCTGCGGCAGCTCCTCGTCTTCGTTCGCGGCATCGAGATATTCCTTGAGCGCGCCCTGCACGTCGCTGTTCGCCAGGAGATTCGTTCCCAGGTCGTAGTGGATCTCCGCGCTGCGGCGCCGCTGCTCCGCCGTGACGCCGCTGCACGCGAACGACGCCGCCGCGGCGAGGAGCGCGAAGGCGGCGAAGAGACGCGCCACGGTCGACAGCGCGTCCACCGGTTTGGGCCGTTCCGCCGGAACGGGGACGTCCTTCTGCTCCGGAGCATGGAAGGCCGTCATCCGGCGCAAGGTCTCCTCCTTCTGCGTGGGGTCGAGTCCGGCCCAACCGCTCTCGAGGATGAACCCCATGCTCTCGGCGAAATTGAGCGCCTCTTCGACCGCGGCCTGCAGCTCGTCCTGCGGAACGGGCGCGTCGCCGGCGTAGACCACGTTCTCGCGCGCCTCGGTGAAGGTGAGCACCACCAGCACCTCGAAGGCGCGGCCCTTGCGCACCGCGACGACCGCCGCCTGCGCTGCCTGCGCCGCGCGGCCCGGGATCTGCACCATGGGCTGGTTGGCCGATTCGTAGATGGCGACCACGTCCTCGCGGCGCGCCCGGACGTGGCTGCGCGCGGGATCTTCGCGGAGCATCAGCGCGCCTGCAACGTGAACTCCTCGTTCACATTGTCGCTCTCCGCGGCGGTGCGCTTGCATTCGAGGAGGGGGTTATCGATGAGGACTTGCGAGCCGGTGGACTCGCCCTCGCCGACGAGGAGGCGCACGAAGCTGCTCTGGGTACCTGGCCTTCCCGGCCGCTTCGTCGCGGCGAAGAGCAGCTTGTTCGAGCCCGGCGCGAGGAAGCGCGAGATGTCGAGCACGATCTGCTCGTCCCCGCTGCGCACCTTCCGCACCCACTTGGAGTTCACGTACACGTCTACGTCGTACTGGGCGGACGCGCCGTCGTTCTGCTCGGTGACGAGGAAATAGTGCTTGCTCAGGCGCGGCGTAACGAGGCTCGCGCCGGCCACGGGGATCGTCGGAAGCCCGGAGCCGCCCAGCGATTCCGCCTGGTACCCCGGGCACTCGAGGTGCACGTTGCCCTTCTCGTCCAGCCGGACGGAGCGGCACTTCTCGAACGACTGCGCCTTGACGCCGTCGATGTTCACGCCGTTGAGAAAGATTGAGGCGGCGACCAGGAGGGTCAGCATGATCGCCGAGCGTGGCTGCAAACGCCCGCCCGGTCAAGATTCTTCGGCGATCAGGCCTGCTCCGGCACGGGGTAGGACAACCGCGCATACGCGCTGTGCGCGTGGATCGACTCCAGGCTCTCGGCCTCGATTTCGAAGCGCGGGAAATTTCGTTGTGCGCGCAGCCGCGTGCCCACCTCGCGCACCAGGTCCTCGACGAATCGCGGCCGGTCGTACGCGCGCTCGGTGACCCACTTCTCGTCGGGGCGCTTGAGCAGCGCGTACAGGTCGCACGAGGCGCTTTCCTCGATGAGCGCGATGAGATCCTCGATCCAGAAGAAGCGCGCGAACCAGACTTTCACGCGCACGATGCTGCGCTGGTTGTGGGCTCCGTGCCGGCTGATCGCCTTGCTACACGGACACAGGCTGGTGACGGGCACCTCGACGGCAACCCACAGCTCGTTGGCGCCCGCCGTGACGCTCGCGCCGAACGTGCAGGCGTAGTCGACCAGCCCCCCTGCCCCGGTGACCGGCGCGCGCTTCTCGATGAAGTAGGGAAAGCGCACGGTGACGTGCGCCGCGGTGGCGTCGTGATCGCGGCGCAACTCGGCGCAGAGCGCGCGGAAGCGACGGATGTCGATCTCGCCGCGGTGGCGGTTGAGCAGCTCGACGAAGCGGCTCATGTGAGCGCCGCGGCGGCGATGCGGCAGCGACACGCTCATGTCGATCTCGGCGACCGTATGCTGCTGTCCGTTCGCGCGGTCGAGCACGCAGATCGGGTAGCGCAGTCCCTTCACTCCAGCCCGTTCGAGCGCGAGCTTGCGGCCGTCGCTCTCGTTGTGGACGTCGCGCAATTGCCGCCGGAGCGGCGTCTCCGGCCGGACGATGCGCAGATGCGGTTGCCGGGAAGATCGCTTCATCAGACGTCCAGCTCGCCGCGCAAAGTGGTGACGGCAGCGCCTCCGAGCCACGCGCGCGGTTCCGTGGACCCGGGTTCCGCGCGCAGCTCGATCTCGAGACGCCCTGGCCGCTGCAGCTCATCGCCCTGCGTGAGGACCAGCTGCCGAGGCAGCGCCGCGGGGCGGAAGCGATGCAGGAGCAGAGCGAGCTGCGCGGACGCGCTTCCAGTGACCGGGTCCTCCGCGACGCCGTGGTCGGCGAAGAACGCGCGCAGCGCCGTGTCGACCCCAGG
>Ga0209474_10001297_pt1 | contig 24939 bp, 23 predicted proteins | sample GraSoiAngelo_145_FD_185902 | JGI IMG/M metagenome (GOLD analysis project Ga0209474, IMG submission 185902) | Grasslands soil microbial communities from the Angelo Coastal Reserve, California, USA - 14_1009_05_20cm (SPAdes) (version 2) | ecosystem: Environmental > Terrestrial > Soil > Grasslands...
CTCCGCGATAAATGGCAGGCGGAATTGAGGAGTGATCGAGCGTTGTGTTAGTCGCGATAATTCCCGCGACTTCATTCTGTTCGCAAGTCGCGATGATCTCTTGGAGTTCGTTGGAGGAAAGGTCAGGCGCAATTTTCACGAGCACCGGCTTAGCGCTTGGGTTTTCGTCCCGGATCGCGCGCAGCAGTTGTGCAAGCGCCGCCGGTTCCTGCAGTTGGCGCAAGCCCGGCGTATTTGGCGAGCTGACATTCAACGTGATGTAATCGGCAAATTCGCGAAGCAATCGAAACGAATAAAGGTAATCCTCCGTTGCTTCTCCCAGCGGCGTGACCTTCGATTTGCCAATGTTGATCCCGATCCGGCAGCTGCCGGGCCATCGCCCGCTTTTCTGCACTTTGCGCAATCGCTCGGCAATCGTATCCGCTCCGTCGTTGTTAAAACCGAGACGATTGATCAACGCTTGTTGCTCAGGCAGACGAAAGATACGGGGCTTCTGATTTCCAGGCTGCCCCTTAGCTGTGACAGTGCCGATCTCGACGAAACCGAACCCCAGCGCCTCCCACGCCGGAAGTGCGACACCATTTTTGTCCAAACCCGCCGCCAGGCCTATCGGATTTGGAAAGCTTAAGCCGAAAACAGTCCTCGGTCTCGACGGCGGCTGGAAAACTTTAAGCGGGCGTAGCGCGAGATCAATATGTGACGCGAAGCGGAGCGCCGCGATCGTGAGATGATGCGCCGCCTCGGCATCGAGTGAAAACAACAACGGCCTGACGAAGCGCTCGTAGCCGTTTTTCATTTGCCGATGCAAAATTGTCCGAAAACCGAATCGAGAATTTGTTCGACATCCACTGCTCCGATCACCTCGCCGACCGCGCGCAACGCCTCGTTCAGATCGGCCGCGAGGTATTCGGGCGATAGCCGCTGGCTCATCGCAGCCCGCGCTCGATCGCACGACTCCAATGCGCGCCGCAGGCAATCGCGGTGGCGTGTATTAATTGCCACGGCGCTTTCCGGCCTCAGATTTTGTTGGGTGATACGCGCCAGAATTTGGTCTTTTAGTTCCGGCAGTCCTTCCCCGGTGAGGCATGAAATGCGCAGCGCATGAATCCCGCACTGGCGGGACCAGTCGCGGTGTTTGGGTAAATCGCTTTTATTCAAGATAACGATTTCGTTGGTCCCGCAGCTGCGGGATTCTTCGAAATGAGGCGGCTTTGGCGCATTGCGATCCGCGATGTGAAGACGGAGGTCCGCCAATTGCAACGATTTCTCAGTACGCGCAATTCCTTCGCGCTCGATGCCGTTGGCCGACGGTCGCAGCCCGGCGGTATCGAGCAACCGGATCGGCACGCCGCCCAGGTTTACCGTCTCTTCGATGGTGTCGCGAGTGGTGCCATGCGCGTCGCTGACGATCACCCGGTCGTAGCCGAGAAGCCGGTTGAGCAAACTCGATTTACCTGCATTCGTGGCCCCGTAAATCACCACCCGCACGCCTTCGCGCAGGACCCGGCCTTGATCGGCGGTGGCGAGCAACGCGGCAATTCCATCGCGAACAGAATCGAGCCGTGAGCGCAAGGTTTCGCCTTCATCTGGTGCGATTCCTTCCTCGGGAAAATCAATCGATGCTTCGATATGCGCCTGCAACGCAACTAGTTCGTCGCGAATTTTCCTGATCTTTTCGCCAAGCCTGCCCTCAAGCTGCTCGGTTGCAGAACGCAGCGCGAGATCGGTCTTCGCTCGGATCAGATCGATGACGGCTTCAGCTTGAGTGAGATCCATCTTGCCGTTGAGAAAAGCGCGCTCAGTGAACTCGCCTGGCCGTGCCGCCCGCGCGCCGGCGCGCAGACAAGCTTCAAGCACTTTTGCCGATACCAGAGTCCCGCCGTGACAACTGATCTCCACTAAATCTTCTCCGGTATAACTGGCGGGCGCGCGATGCACCGAGAGCATCACTTGATCGATCAGCCGATCTGCTCCGTTGAAAATTTCGCCGAAATGCTGAACATGCGATGCAAATCGTGACGGGCCTTCTTTCCCTCGAAAAATCTTGTCCGCCACAGCAATCGCGTTCGCGCCGGAGATGCGTACCAGCGCGATCGCTCCTTCGCCCGGAGGCGTCGAAATCGCGGCTATAGTGTCGGAAACAGTCACGATTCTAGCGCCGGCCCTCTTTCATAGTTTGCAGCCATTTGTCGAAATCGACCCGTCGTACCTTGAATGTTTGCTGAAGCTTATGAAGCGCAGCGAGGCGCTCTTCGGCGGATGGCTCTGCGGCTTTTGCAGCCAAGCTCCGCTCCGCGGTGCCCTTGTTACCTTCCTGCCGAAGACTCTGTCCTTTTCGACGCTGTGCCATATCAATCTCAATTGTAGGGCAACCGCTTCGGTTGCCAAATTTAGCTGCGCCGCTTACCGACCCAGATCTACTATTGAGTGCGTATCACATCACGCAGCGCCGAGACGCATTTCTCATTTTCCTCGATCGTGCCCACCGAAATGCGCACCCATTCGGGTAAGCCGTAGCCTTTAAGGGGGCGCACAATGATGTTCCGTCTCAGCAGTTGGTCGAAGATCGCAAGCCCATCGCCCACGTTTACCATCACAAAGTTTGCCACGCCAGGCACGAACTGAATCTTCATTTCGGTGAGTTTGTCCTGCAGATACGCGCGGCCTTCATCCACTACGCGTTTCGTTTCGTGTTGGTGCGCCGCATCGTTCAAAGCCGCCAGCGCCCCGGCGTGAGCAATGCTGTTCACATTGAATGGTTGGCGCGTTTTATGAAGGACTTCGATCAAATCGACCGGCGCGACGCCATAGCCAATCCGCAGACCGGCGAGACCATGAATTTTCGAAAACGTGCGCAGCACCGCCACGTTTTGTCCTGCGCGAACGTATCGCAGCGTGTCGGGCGGATCGTTCAGGAATTCAAAATACGCTTCGTCGAAAACGACAATGATGTTCCCGGGGACGCGCGACATGAAGCTGTCGATCTTGCGCTGCGAAATTAATGTGCCCGTCGGATTGTTCGGATTAGGGACGAAAATCAGGCGCGTTTTCGGCGTAATGGCATCCAGCATCCGGTCGAGGTCCTGCTGAAAATCGGGAGCCGGTACTTCAATTGCGCGCGCGCCGAAAGAGGTTGCCAGCAGTTTATAGACGATAAACGCATGCTGAGACGTGATCACATCATCGCCCGGATTGAGAAACGCGTGGCCGAGAAATTCGATGACCTCATTTGAGCCGTTGCCCAGAATAATGTTGTCCGGCGCAACACCGAGTTTGGTCGCGATCGCTTTGCGCAAATAAAGTCCGCTGCCATCCGGGTAGAGATGTGCGTTCTCCAAAGCATCGTGCATTGCTTGAATTGCTTTCGGAGAAGGGCCCAGCGGATTCTCGTTCGAGGCCAGCTTGACGATCGCGCCCGGCTCTACACCGAGTTCGCGCGCCGTTTCCTCGATCGGTTTCCCCGGTTCGTAAACAGTTAGCTCGCGCAACTGGGGATTCGCCAGCTCCCAGATCGACTCGCGTCGCGTCCGGAGGGCAACCGATTGCTTCAATTGGCTGGGTCGCCCAACTCCTTCATTCCCCTTGCCCGCGGGTGGCGAGTGATCTCTCTTGAAGGGGCTGCCCACCTTCGGCGGGTTCGGCGAAGTCATGCGCGAGAGATTAAATGGAACTGTTCTAATTCGCCACGATGAATCCGCGCAGCAGACTTGCCCGCAAGTCAGGCTTCTTGTCGCAAAAAGGTTCGCCTAAATCGATCGCGTGCCTCGGCATTTGGGATAGTTGCTGCAACCCCAAAACGTCGAACCCGCGCCAGAGCCGTGTCGCGCCACCCTCTTCACCATTAGCGCACTACAATCCGGACAGTGCGGAGTAGCGACAGATTCATTGGCACTCGCGGCGGACTTCCCTGTTTGGCGTCTGGCTCGCGCTGACCGGATTGCGCAAATGAGGGCCTGCTCAACTTTCAAGCGGAACCAATACAACGGTAATCCGACGACCGCGACGAGAATGGCGCAGACGACAATGACCTGCACCATGGTGCCCGTTAAAGCCTGGGTGAATTGATCGATCTGCGCGATCGCCATGTTCGTAAATGCCGCTAAATTCACGTGACCTTTTCAGATCTTTTTCTTCTCGCCATGTCCCGCATTCTTACTCCTTCCTAGATCTTCCTTGTTCCTTCAACCTTTTTCTCGCTTCTCATCGGAAAAGCTTCGGTTAGGTTCAGGCCGATAATGCCGGACGAGCTTAAGAATGCACTGAACGAGTTCGTTAGCTTCGCCCAGACATTGCGCGGCGACGAAAAAAGCGAGGCACAAACTTTCCTCGATCACTTCTTCCGTGCGCTTGGCCACAAAGGTGTCATTGAAGCAGGTGCGACGTTTGAGTTCCGGGTTGCAAAGAAGCCCGGTTCTCCGCAGCTAGAGCTGATCAAAGGTAATGGCGCCAGACTGAACGGCGGAAAGAAGTTCGCCGATCTCCTCTGGCCCGATCGCGTGCTGATCGAAATGAAATCACGCGGTGAGAAACTCGAGAGATACTATGACCAAGCATTCGATTACGTTCTCTAGATGAAACCGGGCGATTTCATTTTCGAAAACCAGGGGTGGAGGTCCCGCGTAGGAAACGCGATCGCTTGGTTGGAGCCGGTATATCAGAGCGACAACATTGAAATCGGGCATAGGTAACTTCGGTCAACTTGAAGCGCGATGCGGCCTCTGCAACAACTTACCACAGCCAAGGTCGGAAGACTGGCTACGGCCGATAGTGACATTAACACTCACCCACAAGAGCACGCCATCGTCGTACAAGCGTTCGTGACAGCGTTCTGGGGACATCAGCGCCCTCGCCCGCGAGCATCTATCTCGTTCGTTTTTGCATGCGCGTGCTCAAATGGCCGGAGATTAAGGCCGCCGCCGAGATAGCATATAACGATGGAGGAAACGCTCTGAGAGCCCATGAGGTTGAACAGCTACTTGCAGTTTACGCCTAACCAATCGCTGGAGCCAACCCAGCACTTTGTTGTAAGCTCTTAATCCATGCGCACACCAATTCTCAAAGTGCTGGGTGGCTCAACTCCTTCTCGTTAGGCCCGCATACACGCCATGAACATAACGATTCCTTGCCCGCGTTGCCGCAAAAGCTTTTCTGTCTCGTTGCACGAGATCGTACCTGGTGCAAGCCGTCCGTGCCCTGAGTGCGGCGCGCAAATCAAATTCGCGGGTCAGGACGCAAGTAAAGTTGAGAGCATCATTGAGCAGCTCAGTAGCGTCCCTGGTGTCAAGGTCAACGTTAAGGTCAGGGAAAGGCGGAAGCCGTGGTGGAAGTTCTGGGGGAAACGGGGAACATGAACTGCGGGCCTAACCCGTCGCTGCAGCCGACAGAGCCGCCAAAAGACTTTACTGTGAAGTTCGGTAAGTATGGGCGCACCGTCGAGTACAACGACGCTGAGGACACATACTCTTCACTTTCGATGTCAGCTCTAAGTTCGACTTCAAGAACGGGAACTCGCCGAACCATAAGTCACTCTGCTTGGAACATCACGCGCCGCAAACTCCGCGTAGCCCTCGGTATGCTGTCGCTTTTGAGCGCACGAAGCAGTTTTTGAAGTCGTGCGGTTATGAGGTCGAGATCTGTGGAGAGTAGTTGCACACGCTGTACCGAGACTTTGGTGAATTTTAAGGATCATCATGAATAACTTCACAAAATATGCTGCAATGCTTGCGTTAGTCCTTGGATGGTTTTTCTCTGGCTGCGGCAAGAACGCACTGGAACCGGCCGCACCTGTTCCAGTCGATTGCCAGAAGTTCCTTGATAAGTATTTTGAGGCCGTCAAATCAAAGGATGTTGGGAAAATAAAAGAGTTCTCGTCTTACGTCTCTCGTGTGCAGAGCGAAGGGATGCCAGCGAGCAGCATCGATATGATGCGTGAAACCAGGGGAAGGTTTGCTGCGGATGTCTTTGAACGCATGAACAAAGAGCTTGGTGATTTCCAAAGTTACTCTGTTATTAGCGCGAAAGAGACAACAGTAACGACGGCTGAGCTAGCAGCAAAGAAGATGCAAGGGACAGGACTACAAGGGATCCATGCCGAGATTATTTGTAAAGCCAAATTCTCGAAAAAACATTCTGCGCTGATCGGCCTCAATCTGTTTAAAGAGACTCAGGATTCCGACTATTCTGTTGAAGCCTGGAGGTACCAAGCAGAACCATGACTGACTTAGCAGACGAGCGTCACTGGAAAGGGTGAACTCTCACCGACCCGGGATTACCTTAAGGAGTAACATCATGCCGACGTACATCAGTTTGGTGCAATTCACCGACATGGGCACCCAGGCCGCCAAGCAGACGACCCAGCGAGTGGCCGACTGGGCCGTCAAGGTGCAGCCGATGGGAGTGAACATCAAACAAATGTATTGGACGCTCGGTGAATATGACCAAGTGTGCATCTTCGACGCCCCGGACGATGAAACGGCCGCCAGCGTGTTGCTGGCCGCAGACATGCTGGGCAACATCCGAACCCAGACAATGCGTGCTTTCACGAGCTCCGAGATAGAGATGATTCGGGCCAAGATGCCATGACCAATGATTCATGTTTACGATCGCGCTAACAAATGATCGAGACACACGAAGACGAAGGCGAGTTCAAAGAGTGGTAAGCGAGACGAACCAAACACCGGCAGATTGTGAAATACTACTGCGGTTTGCGATACGCAGCTTTTACTGATTGTTAGCCACGGCTTCCGGCACAGGTTTGTTTAGTTCAAGCTCGGCGCTCACTTTCTGCAGGCCCGCAGTGAGAGCTTCAATTTGCTTTTGCTGTTGCGCGATAGTCGTCTGGAAATCCCTTTGCTGCTGCGCGACCATTGATTTCAGTCCAACGATCGTCGCTTCCTGTTGCTCGACTTTGCGATGCTCTTTGAGGAACTCATTTAGCAACATCGCGTTCACCGCGTCGTAGCGCACGGTGTAAATCTCACCGTTCTCGTCACGCACCACCAAGTCCGGGTTCATGTTAGCTACTTCTTCCGCAATCAAACCAAATTGCGGCGTCCCGGTGTTATCGCTCTTGTAATGGAACGTAACCGGCTTTAGCGCAGGGATCGCTTCGCTGGCCTTGTCCATTGGTTTAATCTCATTCTTAAATCGGCGCGAAGAACTGACTGTGCCGAGCTGCCCAGCCGAGTCGATCACCACTGGTATGGCATTCGCGTTTTCGTTGTTCGCCCGCGAACGCCTGCAATGAACGCGGCTGTCTGTACATCGCCGATTCGAATAGCGTTCGACTCGGCAAAATCGCCCTGATTGCCAATGTAGATATTGTGACTGCCACTTTCGAGATTACTGCCGGCCGAGTCACCCAAGGCGATGTTGAAGCTACCGGGGCCTCCCACCTCGATAGGTACTCCTAGCATGCTAAGCGCTCCAAAACCAACGGCGGTGTTGCCGTTGTCGCCTGAGCTCCAGAAAAGGGCTACCGGACCAACGGCCGTGTTGTCGTTGCCATCGTCGTTGTTCTCGAGTGCACTACTACCGATAGCTATGTTGTCGTTTCCGCTGGTGTTAGTTGAGAGCGCGTCGGTACCGAAGGCATTGTTGCGTGCGCCATTGCGGTTGAAAAAGAGCGCTTGCCAGCCAAATGCCGTGTTGCCATTGCCTGTTGAATTCTTATTAAGCGCTTGGTAACCGCTAGCCGTATTGCCGCTGCCGGTCGAGTTGCTGGCAAGGGCTCCCTGTCCAACCGCAATGTTCTGCTCGCCGTTCGTGTTGCTGAAAAGGGCATTAACACCTACCGCAGTGTTGCTGCTGCCCGTTGTTGTGGAAAAGAGCCTGAACGCCCACGGCCGTATTGAATCCGCCAGTGGTGTCGAACTTGAGCGTATTGAGGCCGAGAGCTGTGTTGAATTGGCCAGTGGTAAGGCTTAGGAGAGCGTTAAGTCCCTCAGCCGTGTTGCCGTTGGCATAGCCTCCGTCCGGTGCTGGAGTAACTCCGTGCGCTTCGGGTAAAAGTGCGAAGCAAACCAGCACAGTGACGATGAGAAGTGGCAGACTTATTCTTTTGAATTGAATCAATGGATTCATTTGGTTCTTCCTTTCTTTTGCCCGCCGAGTGATTCTCTGGTTTGCGGGTCCGGAGGAGGCGAAGAACCTAGCGGGGAAATGTCCTCCGCCTAATTCGAATCCGTAGCGTCAAACGTTTTAGAAAAACCGCCTGAATCGGTCTAGTCAGGCGGCGCCTAATTTTTGTATAATGCGAAGCCTGATACTCGAATCGCAGATTCTAGTTCCACAAACGGCAGTCTGCTTTTCATCCGCGTGCACAACGAAACGCTTTCCGTCATCGCAATGTGCGTCTGCAATCCAGATCGACCACCAACCGATCAAATACGGCGCCCGTCAGCCGATGAAGTTTTGCGATTACGCAAAGAATTTCTGAACCCAGAGATTTTTCTCTACTACAAACAACCGCTAACGCTGGTGGAAGGCAATATGCAATACGGTCGGCGATTACATCGATTGGTTTCAAGCAATTGAGAATGCAATCCAGCGTTGCGTTCGCCGTAGCAACCTGTCCTCCTAAAATTCGATTGCGGCGCAAAGACATTTACGTGCTGTCCGTTGGACACGCGCGCATGGACGGCTACAGTGCGTGCGCCCGCCGTCTTCGGCTACGCCCTTAATGAATAAACTCGACGCGCAGCGACAAAAGGAAATTCAACAGGCTGAGGAACTGCTTTTTGCGGGGCCGCAGGCGCTTGGGTTTGCCAAGGGACTTTTCCAGGGGCATTTCGTTGCCGATTGGGTGATGCCTTATCCGCGTATTCCAGCGGCACAGCAAGCTGAATTGGACGTAACTCTCGGCGAACTTCGCCAATTTCTCGACGAACATCTGGATCCTGCCGAGATCGATCGGCAGGCAGACATTCCGCGCGACGTGATTGATGGCCTTGGCCGCGTCGGTGTGCTTGGCATGACCGCACCTAAGGAATATGGCGGACGCGGCTTCTCGCAAATGGCCAACTGCAAAGTGCTGGAAGAAATCGGCCGCCGTTGCGCATCGACATCGGTTTTCGTCAACGCGCACCATTCTATCGGAATTCGCGCGTTGTTGTTATTCGGAACGCACGAGCAAAAGCAGAAATGGCTTCCAAAATTATCGAGCGGCGAGCAGCTGGGCGCATTTGCGCTCACTGAGAAGGAAGCCGGATCCGATGCGGCCAATGTGCAGATGCAGGCGCGCCCTACCGAGGACGGATCGCACTTTATTTTGACTGGCGAAAAACGTTACATCACGAACGCAGCGCTCGCGCACGAACTCACCGTAATGGCGCGAACGCCGGTGCCGGGGTCGGATAAAACCGCGATCACGGCATTTCTTGTGACGCCCGACATGCCCGGGTTCGAAATACTCGAGCCGCGCATGCCGAAGATGGGAATCCGCGGAACTGCCACGGGACGATTCGCGTTGCGCGACGTGAAAGTGCCAAAGGAAAATGTTCTCGGACCGATGGGGAAGGGACTAAAGGTCGCCCTGACGGTGCTGGATTTCGGGCGGACCACGTTCGGCGCGTGTTGCACAGGTGCGGCCAAGACATGCCTAGAGCTCGCGGTCCAGCACGCGAACACGCGAAAACAATTCAACAAAACGCTGGGCGAATTCGAGCTGGTCAAAAAGAAAGTCGCCCGTATCGCAGCGGACGCCTACTCAATGGAAGCAATGACCACGGTCACCGCGTCACTGATCGACCGCGGACTCGAAGACTACATGATTGAGACAGCCATGCTGAAGGTCTTCACCACCGAGCGCCTCTGGGAGTGTATCAACGACGTCTTCCAGATTTATGGCGGGTCGGCGTACTTTGTCGATCTTCCGCTGGAGCGAATGATGCGTGACGCGCGCATCAACCAGATCGGCGAAGGCAGCAATGAAGTGCTCACTTCGTTCATCGCGCTAGTGGGCATGCGCGGGCCGGGCATGGAATTCAAGGAAATTTACGACACGATGACGAAACCGTCGCGCGCAGGAATTGGCCGAGCGTGGGCGGCCGGCATGCATCGGCTCGGAGCGACTGTGCGGGTTCCCGATGTCCCGGTGCGCAGCCCCGAGCTCCGTCCATTTGCTAATCAGCTCGGTCGCTTAATCAGGCGTTTTAATTTTGCGGTCAACCGCGCATTGATCACTTATCGCGAGCCGATTCTCGACATGCAGCTTATCCAGGAGCGTATTGCCAACGCAGCGATGGATCTTTTCGCTTCGACGTGTGTCCTGAGCCGCCACGACAGCGAGATTCAGTTCGCCCGTCGAAATGGCGACGCGGCAGCGCCCGATTATTCTGCTGCCGATCTGTTTTTGCGTCAGTCGTTTCGCCGGATTCGCAATTTTCTCGCCGGACTGACCGATAATGACGACAAAGCGCTGCTCGAAGCCGCAAGGTCCTGCTTAGCTAAGCCTACTAGCTAACTCCGAAGGTTTTCGCGAGTAAAATTTGACCGCGCGCATTTATACCGACAGAGATGCCGATTTTCGCTGGCTGAAAAGGAAAACGTGCGCGGTGATCGGTTTCGGCGCCCAAGGCCGTGCTCAAGCTCTCAATCTTCGGGACAGCGGGGCGAACGTAATCGTTGGGCTTTATCCCGGCAGCAAGTCGCGCGCACGCGCGAGGCGAAGTGGTCTTCGAGTGCTCGACACGCCGGAAGCGGTGCGGCGCGGCGACATTGTTTTTCTGGCGCTTTCAGACACCAAGATACCAGTTATTTATCGAGAACAGATCGCTCCCAATTTGGGTCGCGGTCAGACGCTGCTCTTCGCGCACGGCTTTGCGATTTATTACCGAACGATCGTTCCGCGCAAAGATGTCGATGTTGTGATGGTTGCCCCCAAGGGACTCGGACCAATGGTGCGCCGCGAATTTCTCCGAGGTCGCGGCGCACCTGGCCTGATTGCGGTTCATCAGAATTTCAGCCGGCATGCGAGGCGGACGGCGCTAGCTTGGGCTAAAGGAATTGGTTGTACCCGTGCCGGTGTTCTTGAAACGACTTTTCGAGAAGAGACGGAGACCGATCTCTTTGGGGAACAAGCGGTACTGTGCGGTGGAACAAGCGCGCTAATTCGCGCCGGGTTTGACACGCTCGTTCGCGCCGGCTATCCGCCGGAGCTCGCCTATTTCGAATGCCTGCACGAACTCAAGTTTATTGTCGATCTTATCCACGAGGCAGGACTTGCCGGGATGCGCAGACTGATTTCTGATACCGCCAAATGGGGCGAATTAACGGTTGGTCCAAAGGTTATCGATCAAGCCGTGCAAAAGCACATGAGATCTGCGTTGCGCGACATTCGCTCCGGAAAATTTACGCGCGAATTTATTCGGGAAATGACAACGGGAGGACGCCGTCGCGCCCGGCTATTGCGCAAAGCTGAACGGCACCCCATCGAAAAAGTGGGTGCACGCCTGCGAAGCCTAATGAGTTGGAAATAGAAAACAAAACCCAGTCGGCGCTGCCGCATCAGGCAGCGTATCGCTCGCCAGCTGTCGTCTTTTGGCGAACCTATTATTTCTCTGACTCGCGCCCGATGACCTCCATTGCGTTGGCAGTGGTCGGGAAAATGCCAAACACCCGATCGCATCGCTGCGGGATACCAGAAGCGATGGTCTTCACGTAGCAGATTTTTACGACTCTTGGTTGGGCAACCTGCTGCGTTGGTTGCGCAACTACGTTCTTGCTCGGGTCCGAAGCAAATGCCGATGCGCAAAATGCGAGCGCGAGCGCGCAGCTTGCACATGGTACCGACCAGCCGCACAAGCGACTGAACCTCGTTTCTATTTTCATGCACTGATTGTGAGCCCGCTTCGAATTTTGTGCAAGCAAATTCCGGAGTGCCTTAGGACAAAGAAACGACACTCTCGGACACCCCGTCTTTGCCATCCGAGTTTGCAAGAGGCTTGGCGGACAAGCTAGCCTCAATCTGCCCAGAGAAAGTGTTCCAGGCGCAGCTGATTAAGGCGGGCCTTGGCTTCTTCACTTCGGTCCCCGCCCACTGCCGCCAGTCGCTCGTAGATCGCGGCCGCAGACTCCCATTTTGAATCCTCTTCTAATAGCCGCGCGGCATTAAATCCGGCTTTGTAATACCAGAAAAGTTCCCGGCGCCCGCCTGGACGGGCTTCGTCCTCCAAAATTTTATAAAATGTTTCCAACGCACCAGCCCGGTCGTTTTTCTTCTCCAAGCAAAGGGCCTTTTTGAAAAGCGCCTGGTTGCTCCAGTGGAGCGGCTCATTTTTGTCTGATGCCAATTGGTCATAAATTTCGACGGCCTGCTGATAATTTGCGCTGCCGCCCATCTCGAAAAAAATGTCGCCCTTGCCACAGAGAGCCTCGCGTTTCTCAGACTGCTCAGCATCGCTTTTCAGTACTTCGTCATATAGCACGAGAGCGTCCTTGGGCTTCCCCAGTTTGCGCTCGATAACAGCTTGTTCGTTACGCGCGGCCCATCGCATTGCGCCGTTAAGGCGAACAACTTCATCGAACAGGACGATCGCTCGATCGAGTGAACGCTCACCCATGCTGGACATCGCCGATTTCGCCGCGAAGAACAGCGCCTTTTCGCCAAGCGAATTGTCGGGGTTTTGCTGCGCCAGCATTTCGAACTGTGTTTGCGCATTCGCGAAATCTTGGCGCCGATAATAAATCTCCGCTAATTTCATCCGAACTTCTGCAGCAAAAGGCGAGGCGCTGTGTTGATCAAGAAACCGTTTCGCCAAGTCGATTGCTTTCGCCTCATCACCATCGGCTGAATCCTCAATCCAGATCCGGAGATAATCGGCGCGTTCCATCGCCGCTGTAGTTGGATTGGAATTGGCTGCACGCGCGAGATTTTTTTGCGCTTCAGCAATCCGGGGCGGAGAGGAATGGAATGCTAACTCGGCCAGGCCAACCCAGGCCTCCGACACGCGTGGATTTCGAGGAAAATCGCGGATGAACTTCTGTAGCGTTTCCGCCGCTTTCTTATCGCCCTTGGCCGCTTGCAACAAGCCTTCCTCCAATCGCAGGCTGGCGCGAGATTCTTCATCGCCGCCTTGCTTTTCGAGTTCGTTATACTCGGCCACAAAACGGGCGTGATCGCCCAGCTGCAACCAGCCGGTGCACGCGTCAAACAATGCAATCTTTGCCCATGGCGACGCAGAATGTCCGATTTGTTCAAAGGCCGCCGTAGCCGCGGCAAATCGTTTCGCGAGATATTGCGCTTGAGCGGCGAGCAGGTTGATTCGATCAAGCAAAGAGGACTCTGGCCGCAGCGAGCGAGCGTCATTCAGAATCGCGATCGCCTCGTCAAAATCTCGATCCTCTATTTCGAGTTGCGCAAACTCCACCAGAGCCGGCGCGATCGCAGAGGATTTTACTTCGCCCCGGCGCAACTGAGTGAATAATTGTCGTGCACGGTCTCGGTGACCGGCGCGGATTTCGAGCCTCGCGAGATACCATCGTGCAAATGTTCGCCGCGGTTGTTCCGGATTGCGCACCCATTTCTCCAGTTCGCTGCGCGACGGTCTGCGCTCGGCCGAGTAAAGCTGATCCAGCTTTGCGAAGAGAACAGGCAAACCGGCATCCGCCGGGTGATGAGCGACGAACTGCTCGATAACGTCGTCCCCTGATTCGGGAGTTTTTAATTGCAAATGGCCATCGGCTATGCCCAGAAGCGCCGCTACAAGCGGCTCATGAGCGATGTCCTCCGGTTTGTGCAGCACGGCCTGGAACGCGCTGATTGCCTTTTCCGGCCGCCGCAAAGCGAGTTCCAGTTGTCCACGCAAAAGTCGCCGCTCTTTTCGTTCCGCTAAGGATCGCGGTTGGATGTCGTCCAGAACCCGTCGCGCATCGGTTGCGTCGGCTTTGGCGATGTACAATTCTGCCAAACGCAACTGCGCTCGCGCAGCCCATTCTTTGTCGCGAACGAGCGCGGTGAGTTTTGCCACTGCTTCATCCGGTCTTTCCAAAGCGCGCAGTGCTTCCGCCGCTCCAAAGGTTGCTGCTGCACGAAATGGTGAAGTTGGCTTCGCCGCCAGTTCTTGGTAGAGCGGTAGCGCGTCCGCCCATCGATGCAGGCTGGCGAGCGCCTGGGCGCGCCAAAATTTTGCCCAATCAAATTGCTGCAGGCGAGGGTCAGCAAGAAGCGCCAATGCCTTGATGGGCTCCTTCGCAGCGACGTGAGCTTCCGCTAGCTTTTCTGCGATAGCGCACCTGTCAGCGTCGCTGGAGCTGTGGTCGAGCAACACTTGCAGGCGCAGTGTTGCAACTTCAGGTACACCTTGCAGCAACGGCTTTGCCGCCTCCGTCAGTTCAGCGGAAATGTCCGCGCGCGCAAGTGTTGCGAATATCCCAAGGAGACACGTCAGTCCGATCTGTTTTGTTCGACTCATGTTTTCTGCAGTGCAGCTCCCAGGTAGCTGCCAGTGTAACTCTCCGCAAGATCGACAATTTTTTCCGGCGGACCCGCTCCTACTATCTCTCCACCGAGCTCACCACCTTCAGGGCCCAGATCAATGATCCAGTCTGCGCACTTAATCATCTCCAGATTATGCTCGATCACAATGATCGTATTGCCTGCGTTTCGGAGCTTCATCAATACTTGCAGCAGTTTTTCAATATCGGCAAAGTGCAACCCTGTTGTCGGCTCATCGAGAATGTAAACGGTGCGGCCTGTCGCCTTTTTCGCAAGCTCGGTCGCAAGTTTCACCCGCTGCGCTTCCCCACCCGAAAGAGTCGTGCCCGCCTGGCCGAGCCGCAAATAGCCGAGACCGACATCCAGCAGCGAATTTAGCTTTTCCGAAATACTTGGGACGTTTCGAAAAAAGCGCGCTGCCTCGTCCACGGTCAGATCGAGCACGTCCGCGATATTCTTGCCTTTGTACGTGATTTCCAGCGTCTCGCGGTTGTAGCGTTTCCCGCGACAAACCTCGCACTCGACATAAACGTCGGGCAGAAAGTGCATCTCGATTTTGATCAACCCGCCGCCTTCACAGTTTTCGCAACGGCCTCCCTTGACATTGAAACTGAAACGGCCTGCGTCATATCCGCGAACGCGTGCCGCCGGTAATTGCGCGAAGAGTTCGCGGATCGGCGTAAATGCACCAGTGTAAGTGACAGGATTCGACCGTGGCGTGCGTCCGATCGGACTTTGGTCGATGACCACTGCTTTGTCGATCTGTTCCAGCCCGCGAATCGTCTTGTAAGCGCCTGGTTTATCTTTTGAATTGTAGAAATGTCGAAATAAGGAGCGTCGCAGGATGTCATCCACCAGAGTGGATTTACCACTGCCGGAAACGCCGGTTACACACGTAAGGCAGCCAAGAGGAAATGAGACATCAATTTTCCTGAGGTTGTTTTCACTTGCCCCGACTACCGTAAGCCAGCCATCGGGTCGCGGCTGAACGCGCTGTTTTGGAATCGCAATGCGCGCGCGCCCAGAAAGGTAATCGCCCGTTAAAGAATTCTTTGCGCGCACGATTTTGGCAAGATTCCCTTGCACCACAATCTCGCCGCCGCGCGGGCCAGCGCCTGGGCCAAGATCAATAATATGGTCCGCGGCGCGAATCGTTTCTTCGTCGTGCTCAACAACGATAACGGAATTGCCGAGATCGCGCAGGCGTCGCAGTGTTCCGAGCAAACGCGCGTTATCCCGTTGATGCAAGCCGATGCTCGGTTCATCTAAAATGTAAAGAACGCCTGCTAACCCCGACCCAATTTGTGTTGCCAGCCGGATTCGTTGCGCTTCGCCCCCGGAAAGCGTACCGCTCTCGCGATTTAGTGTGAGATAACCCAGCCCAACCTCAACAAGAAAGTTCAGGCGCGATCGAATTTCGCGCACCACATCCGTCACAACTGTTTCCTGTTGTGCAGTCAGATCAAGAGCTCCGATAAATCGCAGGGCACTCTCTATGGTTTGTTCGCTGAATTGATGGATATTCAGTTCGCACCCATATCGATCCTTAATTGTGACGGCGAGGATTTCGGGTTTCAGTCGCGCCCCTCGGCATATTTTACACGGATCGCGCGTCATAAACGCGCGAATGCGATTGCGGGTGAACTCGCTCTGGGTTTGTTCATAGAGTCGCTGCAATTGCGGTACGAGTCCTTCGAAGGGCTTGGCCACTTTCTTTTCCCCAACGCCGCCGAATTCCATTTCAATCGGCTGGCCATTTGTGCCGAAATAAAGCGCGGCTTTGAATTCGTCGGGCAAATCCGCGAACGGCACGTCTTCGCTCAAATGGAAATGTTTCACGAGGGCACCCTGCAGATGACGATAATACGCCCGCATGCGCTTTGTGCCGCGTCGCCAGGGTATGATTGCTCCTTCGGCGAGCGTTTTAGTTGGATCCGATATCATCAAATCCGGATCCACCACGAGTTGCGTTCCCAAACCGTGGCAAGCCGGGCACGCGCCCAGATAGCTGTTGAACGAAAAATGTTTCGGCGTCAGCTCGCTCAGTGTGAACCCGCTCTCCGCGTTCCCATAAGCGGTCGAGTAGCGCAGTTGTTCCCATGTCTCCGATTCGACGTCGGACGTTGGACTGCCTGCTCGCGAAAGCGTTCGGGTTGGAGCGTTCGATGTTTTCTGCTTCGATCGCAAGAGCGATAATTTGTTCCCACCCCATTTGAGCGCGGTCTCAATGGAATCGGTAAGGCGAACGCGGATACCATCGCGTATGACCAGCCGGTCCACCACTGCCTCGATGGTATGCTGCTCGTTTTTTCTGAGCCGGATAGGCTCTGGGCGATCCAGCTCCATAATGTGTCCGTCAATCCGGGCGCGGACAAAGCCTTCACGCCTGATTTTTTCGATTACATCCCGGAATTCGCCTGTTTGATTCTCGATCAACGGTGCCAGCACTACAATTTTCGTTTCCGGTTTGTAGTCGAGAATTTGATCGACGATCTGCTGCGGCGTTTGCCGGGTCAACCGTTCACCGGTGTGCGGATCGTGCGGCTGACCGATTGCCGAAAAGAGTACGCGCAGATAATCGTAAACTTCGGTCGTAGTCGCGATAGTCGATCTGGGATTCGTGCTCGCACTGCGTTGTTCGATGGCGATCGCCGGGGAAAGCCCTTCGATAAAATCGACATTCGGCTTCTCCATTTGATCGAGAAACTGCCGCGCGTACGCGGAGAGGCTTTCCACGTAGCGGCGTTGGCCTTCGGCGTAGAGCGTGTCAAACGCGAGCGACGATTTGCCGGACCCGCTCAATCCGGTAATGACGACCAGTTTTTCCCGAGGAATCTCCAGGTGGAGGTTCTTCAGGTTATGCTGGCGCGCTCCACTGATCTTGATAACCTGTGCTGGCATTCTGACGTCGAGTCTCGAACCTTTTAGTCAAGCACAACCAGGCTTGAATGCAGCAAAACATTCGAGCGCAGGATATGATCGATCTCCGCGCATGAGCCTTTACGTCGGAGCGGCGATCTCGTGCCGCCGCGAGCCGATGACTCCGTTATCTAGGTGAACCCTTAGAAAGAATATCCATATTGTGGCGAGAAAGAATTGAGCAAAGTCAGCATAGCCTTCATTAGCTAGTTGGACTAAGCTTTAAGATCGCTGCTTCAGCAGTGGGATTTTCTGCCAGGACCCAGGCGTAGCCATCAACCTGGGGCAATCGCGCCGCCTTTTCTTCCATCTCCTCTCGCGATACAAACAGGGCGTAAACCGGAAGCGATTGAGCTAGGCCACGCCTGACCAGTGCGAGAGCTTGAGCGCTATTGTAGGTCACGATATACCAGAATGCGATATATCTCTTCTCATCGAGAGGCACTGCCACAAATCCATCTGGCAAAAGCGAGTTTAAGTAAACAGGGTTGATATCCGCTAAAACGAGGCCAGGCTGCCCGCCGAAGAGCTGAACAAAATGCCGCTGGGCGATAAATTCCTGGGACTTGTGCGGTAGCCTAAGGAAATGGAGAGCTTGCCAAACCTGCAATCGATGGGCTGTGGGTGTGTTGCCAACCGAGCGCGAAGGGTAACCCAGGCAGGTTGCAAGAAACAAAACGAAAATGGCCAGGGAAGCGATGGCTCGTTTTACTACAAAAAGATTTTCTGCCGCCCATGTAACTGGGAGAACAGCAATCGCAACCAGGAGAAGTAGTAGGGGCAGGTAAAATCGTATATCGACCCATCTGTAAAAGTAATTCGTCGTCAACAAAAAGAAACTCAAGCCGGCTAGAAAAGCGCAAATAAAGAAGCGGTTGAATCGAATAAAGAATGCACCTATGCAAACCAAAGCGACCAATGCTGGAACAAAAAAGGTACCGGTACCATAAGCAGTGGCACTCGAAAACTTTTGTTGCAGCAGAGCGAATTCTCTCCACAAAAGGGCAATGTTGCTTGGAATGTAGCGTGGAGAAAAAAACGGGGGATGGTTCGGCCAATTAGCAATCCAAAAATCGTATCCGGTTTTGAATGGCGAATGAAACTCGATCGTATTCAGCATCAGTGTAGGACTAACTGCCAAGACGAAGATGATTGGGAGAGCAAGACAATGGAGAAGCCAGTGCAGGCGCCTTTCCCGGGTGGGGAACAAAGCCATGGCTAACAACAGCGGTGCAAAGAAGAGCGACTGCACCCGAATGTTCGCTGAAAGGCCGAGAAAGATCGCAGATAGATAGATTTTCCAGCGGCGTTCCTCCTTGAGGCCGAGGTATGTAAACATGAAGGCCAATACAACAAAAGCCGCCGCGCTAAGTTCACTCATCGGTGAACGGCAGAAAGTGAAGAAAGCGGGTAGCATTGCGAGTAAAAGAGCTGCGAACCCGCCGGCTAATTGCATCCCAAGATAGCTGTAGAATGCGAACACGGCTAAAAGCAGAAGTAAGCCGATTGTTTGATTGGTCCTATACGGCGCAAGAACGGAGTCCGCTTCCGGAAGCACCTTCAGCCAAGGAACCATCAGTGCCGGATAACCGGCAGGATACCTCGACGGCAGCTTCTCGTAGCCAAAGTTCACGTACGGGAATTCGCCCCTGGACATGGCTTTTGCCTGGCCGAAGTATTCCGATGGGTCTGACCAACCCAGATCTAGGAGCCGGGTCCTGTGGTAATCAATCTTGAGCACGGCAAAGTAGTAGAACGTAAGTGCACATACGAAAAGGAGCGCGGCAATTACTGATGGTGCGCTTGCGAAGTTTCGCCTTAGTGTCGGTCGCATTAGAACAAAGCCGCGACTCTAGGCAGAAGGAAATGTTCCGGCAAGCTCGCCCGCAAAAGCAGCCGCTGTAAACCAGCCGGAGTGGTTTCGCATCGAGTATTCAGGAAATCATCCACCGTCCTGAATTCGTGTTGGATTGACTATACGGCACACATTTTTACGGGACGGCTGCGTAGCTTACGGCTTGGGGTTGGTAGCTGGAACCCGCACAGGAATCGTCTCCTCTGAAAGAATTCCATCATCCGCGCTGCGAACCGCGTACTGTAGGCGTGGGTCGTAATCGCGTATGTAACCAAAAAACCTAGTGCCCGTAACCTTCTTCGAGTAAAACACTCTGTTAAGAAACCGATTTTCGCTGTATACACTTGAAGAGTGCCCGATTCCACGAACCACTCCCGTTGGATCCAGAATCACCAGCGTCTGCGGGATGCGGCGCCCCCCTTTCCATATTTCGCCGGTAATCCGCGCTGCTGGAGTACCGTTATCGCACTCGGCTAACGCAGCAATCGTGCATTGTCCCCTCAGCCCTTCACGTTTGTACGGACTGCTGGTTATGCTTGCTTCGTTAAGACCGAGCCAATCCTGTAAACCCCCGGCAAACATATCTAGCCGGCGCGCGCGTAATTCTTCCGCTACGTGATAAACTTGGCCTGTGCCAGCCAGGGGAGCTAGGATGTGTAGTTGTTGGTCATCTCGAACTCCATTAACCAGACTCGTTGCGCCAGCTTCGGCCAGAATTCTCGCCCATCTGCAGTTTAACCCACTCCTGTAGTGCATGGGAAAAACCAAGACCGGCAATGCCAGAGCGATGAGATATACCAGCCAGCGCAGCCATTGCCTCGATTCAGCCAGCTGAATGCCGATTAGCAGCAGCCCCGTCCAGAAAAGCGTGCTCCAAAAGAGGTAACGTGGTGAGAGAAATTCAAATTCAAAGCGTGGCTCACGAACACGGTTTCCAAGGATGACGAGGGCCATCACGACAATGTTAAAAGTCACCAAAGCAGTCCCAACAAGCTTGAGGCTGCTTCTAGCGAGATCCCGTCGAATTATTGTGAGTGTCATTGCAAACACGGCGAGTACAATTCCGGCTGCGCCACACCACAGAGACAACATGGAAGAGCGGGCTAATTCAGCGGAAAGAGCCTTCTCGTGCCAGCCCGATACTGCATGAAAAAATGGGCCGCCGGCCAGTCTGCATAGCCGGGTGACCAGAGCTAGTCCGGCAGAGCCAGCCGTGTGGATGGTTCTGTAGCCGGCTAGGTGCGGCGGGAGCCGCTGGTAGATGACGATTGCAACTACAGTGGCGGTGCCAAGTGGCAGGAAAGATCGCCACGGAAGCCGCAAGCACCAGGCTAGGAACAACAGAGTTGGCCAAATCGCCAGCCCGGTACCGAAACTGAATGAAGCAACAAACCCGGCACAGACCACGAGCGCGGTCACTGACAACGTTCGAGCGGAGCTGACACCCCTCCGCGGCAGAAGAAGAAAGGCAAGAGCCGCACTCGCCATCACCAGTGAGCAGATCGAGTTAAATCCGCCGGATGCGATGATAGGCGACCGGGCCATCCAAAAATTGCCCACGATTACGGTGAGAGTAGCAATGGCCTTGGTGGTGAGACCCACCGTCTCATCCCGCCACACTGGAATCAGCAGCAGCGCGACGGTGAGAAATAGCAGCGAGAGCCCAGCAAGGAAGAGCGGCAGCTGGTTGCCGTGGAAAAAACGGAGATCAGCGAGCCAAAAAAAGCTTGGATAGAACAGCGAGTGGCCGTTGTGTTTAAGCAGCGCGCTGTCGAGCCAGGTATGGTTTAAGGCGAAATCGTAAATTCGCCAGAAATCGGCATGCGTAACAGTCCAGTGTCCCAGAGACAGGTAAACGACACCCGAAGCCAAAAAGATGGATGCCGCCAGAGCGGCGCAAATCTGGGCAGCCCGCTCAGCTGCCACGGCAAACTTATACATCCCGTTGGGGGTGCAGCCGGCCCCATGCGAGAATGGACGTGCCAAAGGGCATTTTAAATGGCAGAGCGATCTCGACGTTTTTCATGCCGTGCAGCAACCGCCGCGCTATTGCATTTGGTGGGACGAAACCGGTTTGAATGGCGTTGGCTCGCTTCGTCCCGCCCAAGAGAGCCTTGCGTGCAAGCAATAAGGGGACCATGAGCATTCCCCAAGACTGAACAGCCCGAGTTTCCACGCCGCAACTGTGTAATAACTTTCTCAAACCGCCGGGCGTATAACGCCTCACGTGGCCCGCTGCTCTGTCGTAATCGCTAAATAAGAGCATACTGGCTGGCACATTAACAACCACCAATCCGTCTGGTCGCAAATGCCGTAATGCCGCACGTAGAAAGCTGACGTCGTCATCGATGTGCTCAATCACATCTAACAGAAAAACCGCATCGTAGCGGCCTAACAATGAGGGTTCCTGATCCAGTATGTTGTAAACGAAAAGGTGCCCTTTGCCCGGCCTTGCCATCTCCAGGGCCGTTCGATTCAAATCACAACCGTCAACTGGAAAATCGAAGTCGCGCTCTAGCATTTCCCGCGCGACTCCGTGGCCGCATCCGATTTCCAAGGTGGTCCGTATTTGGCCTCCGGCACGCCTAAGTGCCCGAACGAGCAGACAGTGTCGCCATTGCATCCAAAAGTGATCTGCAGTCGCGAACTGGAACCACTCGTCCGCCATGGAAACTCCTTGTGGTTGGGAAAGAGTTTCAATGGTGTTCATCGGTTCTCTTCACCCCTTGGATATTGATTGTGCGTTCAACGATGAATGAGGGGCGACCTTTTACTTCCAGAAACATTTGACCGAGGTACTCGCCAAGAATCCCCAGGTACAGGAAAATTAATCCATTGGAGAATAGCAGAACGATCACCAGTGTGGAGAATCCAGGCGCGGCGATGTGAATACTGGTAAACAATGCAATTATAAGATAAATGAGCGCACCAATCACGGCACCGAGGCAAAGGAGGGCGCCGCACACGAAGCCCACTCTTAATGGTCTTATGGAGAACGACGTGAAACCTGAGAAGGCTAGCTTTGTTAGCTTCGGCAGCGAATACTGCGGAGAGCCCGCTGCCCGGGCTGGCCGTGAAATCGGAAATGGTTTCGACGGCAGTCCAATCCATGCACGTAATCCTCGTACGAAACGCAACTTTTCTGGCAGGCTTAGCAGCACGCGAACCGCTCGCCCACTCATCACGCAAAAATCGCCGCTATCAGCCTGCACTGGACTATCAGCCAGATAAACATAAAGACGGTAAAACACGAAATAGAAAAGGCGTTTGAGTTTGGTTTCACGCCGACTCGCCCGGACGCCGTAAACCACATCAACTTTCTCCTTTATTAACATTCGATACATTTCGAGAAGGACTTCCGGCTCGTCCTGCAAATCGGCGTCCATAATTCCCACACAATCTCCCGAGGCAAACGATAGGCCAGCTGAGACAGCACTCTGATGACCGAAGTTGCGGGTTAGCACGATTAACTTAACGGTTGGATCCTCGCTGGCCCACGCTTCAATGAATCTTGGACTGCTGTCAGTCGATCCATCGCTCACAAAAAGAAGCTCCCACTTAGACGGACGATTCTGAATTTTCTCCAATCGCTCACGCAGCAGAGGCAAAACACGTTCCTCGTTTAGGAAAGGTATAACGATACTCAGTTCAGGCTTGATCATTTCCAAACGAATTCTTGATGCTAAGATAATAACTTCGTCCGAAGGAGGCCGTCCTACTGGCAAGCTTTACCTCAGGTAGGCTTGCAGAAACAGCTCCATAATCTGGTCTGCGCCGGCACCCCTTACATGCCTCAGGTCAGATTCCCATGCAGCGGCGCGGTCGGAGTTTTGGACAATCTCATAACTTGGAAAGTAGTCCACGTTGTCGTGCGCTGCTGCCCATTCCTGTGCCACCGATCGCAAGAGAGACTTAGCATAAGTATTTGCGAGGACTACATCCATTTTTGAAAACGTTGTCATCAAAGGTACCGGCGAAACGGTGATTACTATGCGAAAGTCAGGATGCCCATAGCGAGACATCAAGGCATGTATTGCTTCCAGATTGGCCCAGTTGTCGACAAAGCTGGTGAGGCGAAACTCGTATCGGTCCCCTTGTGTCTGCAAAAGCGGTGGGACTGGAGTGGAATTGATGTACACGTCAGCTTCAAGATCGCGCCACACCTCGACCAGTCCGAGAGTGATGATCACCGCGCGGCAGTTGATTATGCGTTTGGTAACTTTTTGCATCAACCGGCGGCGCTCCAGCGTTTCCTCGAATCCAGCCAACTCAAGTGTAGGGTTAGTGTGCGGATCGGACCAGGTGCATTCCGTCACTTGAGCAATCGATTTCACAGGAAAAACCGCCGCCGGATCCAGAGCCCAGCGAAGTTCATTCAGTATGGAAAACGTATTGTATTTGTTGATGAAACCGAGCCCTGAACTTGCCTTGTGCTTGGCCGCCACTTTGAGCCTAGCAAACTCCGGCGCGGCACTTTCGACGGCAATTTTGTGCTTTGCGAGAGCCCACTCGAGTCCTCTGGCAAAACACGATCCGATTGCATAGAATTTATCCTCGCTTCGGAACTTGAATTTCGGATCTAGCTTTGGCGTGAACCAGGTCTTCCGCAGCCGCTGAAAGGCGTAATCGCCGGTGAGATCATTCGGGTCCGCGCCATCCTTATACCAGCGATTGGCGCGATTTTGTTGCCAGTTTTTGACTGCTTCAGCGGCGGTTGCAACATAAACCGACCGCACACTCGGCGGCGCGGTGTTTGACGAGACAGGCGCAGCTTGTTCGCTAATGCACGTTTCGGACATGGAAGAAGAGGAGTTTTAACGCGTGAGAAATCGCGCCGAAGTTCTCTATATCTACGTTATAAGCTGTGGCAACCATCGCGATCAAGAAGGGCGGAAATTCTCAGTCAATACAACGGTAGCTTTTCTCGCGCAGAAATCCAGAATGATGACCGCTTTACTTTATCTAGCTTATAATTGCCGCCCCGAGCTTGGGGATCAGTCGGCCGATAAAATCTTTGCTGGCGAGCCAAGAATCGAGCGCATGTTACTTACAGCTTTGTGGCTTTGGCGATTGGAACCCGCACAGGGATCTTTTCCTCTGAAAGAGTCTCGTCATCTGCGCTGCGGACCGCGTACTGGAATTGCGGATTGTAATCGCGGATGTAGCCCACGAATCCATTGCCGGTGGCACGTGGATTGCGGCTAAATTGGCTAAATTTGCCCAGGTAAAACACGCGATTAATAATCGAACTCATCGTCGAAGAGCGCGCTACTCCGCGAACGACTCCAGTAGGATCGACAATTACCAATCTCTCGGGAATTGAATTTTCTTTTGTCGAAGCCTGCCCGATAACTCGCGCCGCTTCGAGCCCATCATCGCCCTGAACCAGCGCCGTAACGCTACAGTCGCCTGTCAGCCTTTCAGGCTTATGTCGTCCACCAAACAAATTTGTTTCGCTAAGGCCAATCCAATCTTGTAAGCCATCCGTAAACATATCCAAGCGACGCGCTCGCAGTTGCGGCGCTACGTGATAAATCTGGCTTGGATCGCGAAACAATACCTTTGTCATTTGTTCACCTTTGGTCTCGTTTACCAAGCTCATGGCGGCCATTGAGGGTGGAAAATCGCTGGAACGGCCGCCAATTACGAGAAGTAGCCCGAAAATATTAAAAAATAACCAAAGCAAGTCCTGTAAATTGCAGAGTGCTTTTCCTTATTTTATGCTGGCTTA
>Ga0209474_10001298_pt1 | contig 24927 bp, 29 predicted proteins | sample GraSoiAngelo_145_FD_185902 | JGI IMG/M metagenome (GOLD analysis project Ga0209474, IMG submission 185902) | Grasslands soil microbial communities from the Angelo Coastal Reserve, California, USA - 14_1009_05_20cm (SPAdes) (version 2) | ecosystem: Environmental > Terrestrial > Soil > Grasslands...
GCGATGGCCGTCGATTCGCTCGAGCCGTGCGGCGTGTACTTCGGGACCACCGGCGGGCAGGTCTACGCCTCGGCCAACGCCGGGGACAGCTGGACGGCCGTGGTCCGCGACCTTCCGTCCGTCGTGTCCGTCGAGGCCCAGACGCTGCCATGACCATCCGGGTCGTGCTGCCGGCCCACCTGCGAACGCTCGCGCACGTCGGCGGCGAGGTGAAGCTCGACGTCGACGCGCCGGTCACGCAGCGCGCCGTCCTCGACGCGCTGGAGGCCGGCTACCCGATGCTCCGGGGGACGATCCGCGACCAGGTGACTCACCGGCGCCGGGCGTTCGTGCGGGTCTTCGCCTGCGAGCAGGATGTGTCTCACGACGCGCCCGATGCGCCGCTGCCCGAGGCGGTGGCGACCGGCGCCGAGCCGCTGCTGATCGTGGGCGCCATGGCCGGGGGCTGCTGACACGCGATGCTGACGAACAGCCTCATCGTCGTCGCGGTCGTCGTCATGGCGCTCGGCGCCGTCGTCGTGATGCAGCCGTCCGAGTTCCGGGTCGCCCGCACGGCCACCATCGCCGCCCCCGCGCCGGCGGTCTTCAACCATGTGAACGATTTCCACAACTGGGCGGCGTGGAACCCGTGGGCGGCACGCGATCCGGGCATGAAGCAGGCGTACGCGGGCGCGCCCGCCGGCACCGGAGCCGTCTACACCTGGGCCGGCAACCGGCAGGTCGGGGAGGGACGCATGACCCTGACGGAGAGTCGGCCGAGCGAGCTGATCAGGATCCGACTGGAGTTCCTGAAACCCCTGGCGGGGGTCAGCACGGCGGAGTTCACCTTCCGGCCGCAAGGCAAGCAGACCGTCGTCACGTGGAGCATGGCCGGTCGAAACAATTTCATGGCCAAGGCCATCCATCTCGTGATGAACATGGACCGGATGATCGGCGGCAATTTCGAGCAGGGACTGGCCCGGATGAAGGCCGTGGTGGAAGGAGAGCGATCGTGACCTACGCGCTGTGGACCCTGCAGGCGCTGCTGGCGCTGATCTTCCTGTTTGCCGGCGGCGCGAAACTGGTCATGCCGCTGGAGGCGATGAAGGGCCCGGTGGAGCTGCCCGGATTCTTCCTGAGGTCCCTCGGCGTCATCGAGGTGCTCGGCGCGGTCGGCCTGATCCTCCCCGGACTGCTGCGCATCCGTCCGGGCCTGACGCCGCTGGCCGCCAGCGGACTGGTGATCATCATGATCGGCGCGACGGTGATCACCCTGGTGGGCGGTGACGTCGCGGCGGCGCTCATTTCGCTGGTGGTCGGCCTCCTCGCCGCGTTCGTCGCCTACGGTCGCTGGCGGCTGGCGCCCCTTCGCGGGTCCGCCGGTACGCGCGGCGCCGACGCCGGGCGCCGTCCGGTCACGACCGACTAAGTCAGCGCGCCCGCCGGGCGCGCGGTCAGATCGGCAGCCCGCGGTGCGGCATGAGGTCCCATTCGCCCCCGCTTCTCTCGGAGCCGGGGATGTCGATCCGGGGCCGCGCCGTTCGACTATCAGGTGAGGAGGAAACGCCGGTGAAGCTCTTCTACGGCTGGGTCATCGTCGCGGTGGGGATCGTGGTGACGTGCGTGGGGTTCGGCGCGATGGCTTCCCTCACCGTGTTCCTGCAGCCCATGGCGGAGGCGATGGGGTGGTCGCGCACGGGCGTCTCGACGGCGGCCCTCATCAACTGGCTGTGCATGGGCATCGGGGCCTTCGCCTGGGGCGCGCTCTCGGACCGGTTCGGCACCCGGGCCGTCGTGCTCGCCGGGGGCGCGCTGCTCGGGCTCGGCCTGGTGACGGCGAGCCGGGCGACCACGCTCGTGCAGTTCCAGGTCGTGTTCGGCGTCATCGTCGGTCTGGCCGCCGGCAGCTTCTACACGCCGCTGACGGCGACGACCACGCGCTGGTTCACCCGGCATCGCAGCCTCGCCGTGGCGCTGGTGTCGGCGGGTCTCAGCGTCGGCTCGGCCGTCATGGGACCGCTCGTGCGCTGGCTCATCACCGGCTATGACTGGCGCTTCGCCATGCTGGTGATCGGCGACGTCGCGTGGCTGGTCATCATTCCCGCCGCCTTCCTCGTGAGCGATCCGCCGGCGTCGACGTCGGCCGGCCCGGGAGCGGCCGGGGGCGCCGACGGAGCCGGGCGCGAGCTGACGGTCGCCCAGGCGCTGCGCACCCCGCAGTTCGCCGCCATCGCGCTGGCGTACTTCGCGTGCTGCGCCGCGCACTCGGGGCCGATCTTCCACATGATCACCAACGCCATCGATCATGGCGTGACCGCGATGGCTGCCGCCACGGTCCTCAGCGCGGCCAGTCTCGCCTCGCTGAGCGGCAAGATCATCTGCGGGCTGGTGGCCGACCGCGTCGGCGCCAAGCGGACGCTGGTCGCGGGGCTGCTCCTGCAGGCCGTCTCCGTCAGCCTCTACGTCTTCACGCGCGAGCTGACGACCTTCTACGCCGTCGCGGTGGTGTTCGGCTTCGCCTACGGCGGCGTGATGCCGCTCTACGCCATCCTCGTGCGCGAGTACTTTGGCGCGCGGATCATGGGGGCCGCCTTCGGCGCCGTCGCCTTCGTCTCGACACTGGGGATGGCGATCGGGCCAGTGGCCGGCGGCTGGCTGTACGACGCCTTCGGTAGCTACTTCTGGCTCTTCCTCGGCTCGTTCGGCATCGGCCTCGGGGCCGTCGCCATCGCCGCCACGTTCCGCGCCCCCCGGCGGCTCCCGGCGACGCTGGCGATGCCGGTCGTCGCCCGCTGAGACCAAGGACCTCGCGGGGAGCCCTCGACCGGAGCGGTGAAGGTATAATCCGGCCACGTCTTCACAGAGCGGCGGGCCCACGGGCAGCATCGTCCTCGAGCAGGTGACGCGACGGTTTGCGCTGCCGCGCGAAGCGCGCGAGTTCACCGCCATCGAGGACGTCTCGTTCGAGATCAGCGGCGGCGAGTTCGTGTCGATCGTGGGGCCGTCCGGCTGCGGCAAGTCCACCCTGCTCGGCCTCATCGCCGGGCTCGCTCCCGTCACTGCGGGCCGCATCACGCTCGACGGGCGAGGCGTCGACGGCGTCCACCCGCGGCTCGGCTTCGTCTTCCAGCGCGACGCGCTCTTCCCGTGGAAGACCGTCGCCCAGAACGTCGGCCTGCCGCTCCTGTTCCGTGGCGTCGACGCCGGTACGGCCCGCGCGCGCGTGGCCGACTGGATCGCGCGCATCGGTCTCACCGGGTTCGAGCGCTATCATCCGCATCAGCTGTCGGGTGGCATGCGCAAACGGGTGGCCCTGGCCATGACGCTGGTCCACGAGCCGGAGATCGTGCTGATGGACGAGCCGTTCGGGGCCCTGGACGTGCAGACGCGCAACCTGATGGAGAACGACCTCCTCGACATCTGGGCCCAGTTCCGGCGCACCGTCGTGTTCGTGACGCACGACCTCGAGGAGGCGATCGCGCTGTCCGATCGCATCGTGGTCATGACGGCCGCGCCCGGGCGCGTGAAGGCCGTGTACAGGATCACCTTGCCGCGCCCGCGCTCCGTCACCGAGATCCGCTTCCATCCCGACTTCGGTCGCCTGTACGAGACGATCTGGAAGGACCTGAAGGACGAGGTGCGCCTTGGCTACGAGCGGAATCGACACGGTCTCGCGGGCTGAGATCCGCCTCTGGCGGCTGGGCCTCCTGGCGGCGTTCCTCGTCCTCTGGGAGACGGCGACGCGCCGCGGCTGGATGGACCCGTTCTTCGTGAGTCAGCCCACCGCGCTGGCCGGGCAGATCGCCGGCTGGATCCGCACCGGGTTCATCTTCCGGCACCTGGCGGTGACGCTGCAGGAGACGATCATCGGCTTCCTGCTGGGCACGCTGCTCGGCATCGTGGTCGGGCTGCTCTTCGCCCGCTGGGAGACCCTGGCCCGGATCTTCGACCCGCTCATGGTGGCGCTCAACGCGATGCCCCGCGTGGTGCTGGCACCGCTCTTCATCCTCTGGTTCGGCCTGGGGCTGCTCTCCAAGGTCGTCATGGTGATCTCGCTGGTCTTCTTCGTCGTCTTCTTCAGCACCTACACCGGTATTCGCGAGGTGGATCGAGACCTCGTCAACAACGCGCGTATCCTCGGCGCCAGGCCGCGCCACCTGATCCGCCACGTGCTGCTGCCCTCGGCCCTGACCTGGATCTTCTCGAGCCTGCGCACCAGCGTCGGGTTCGCGCTGATCGGCGCCGTGGTCGGGGAGTACCTCGGCTCGCACGAGGGCATGGGCTGGGTCATCTCCTACGCGGAATCGATGTTCAACGCGACCGGTGTGCTGGCCGGGCTGCTCGTGCTGATGGCGGCCGTCATCGTGATCGACGTCGGCCTCAAGCGCCTGGATGCCCGGTTCTCGTACTGGAAGCCGATCGCGAAGTGAGGCCAGTGGTCCTGCCGCGCGTGCTCGCGCTGAGTCTGATCGCCGTGCTGGTGGTCGGCGCGGCGCCGCCGGGCGAGCCCGCCGAGAAGGTCACCGTCGCGATCGGCGGCGTCGCGCTGATCGTGTACCTGCCGACGATGCTCGCCAAGGCCAAGGGGTACTTCGCCGAGGAAGGGCTCGACGTCGAGATCCTGGACATCAAGGGGGGCGGCTCGCAGGCCGCGTCGGCGCTCATCGGCGGCTCGGTAGACTTCAGCGCCAACGCCATCGATCACGCGATCAAGGCCAGCACGCGCGGCAAGGCCCTGATCGCCGTGCACTCCCACGTGCGCTTGCCGGTGATGGGACTGGTCGTCGCCAACAAGTACCGGGGCGAGATCAAGTCGATCGCCGATCTCCGGGGGCGCCCGGTGGGCGTCACCTCTCCGGGCTCGCAGACCCACATGGTGCTCGGCTTCCTGCTGGCGAAGAGCGGCCTGAAGGCCGACGAGGTGAAGATCGTCGGCGCCGGCGGCAACACCATGCCGCTGGCCCTCGAGAAGGACTCGGTCCACGCCGGCATGATGGTCGACCCGTTCTTCACGGCGTTCCTGAAGCAGGGCAAGGGCTACGCGCTCGTCGACATGTTCACGACGCGCGGCACGCTCGAGGCGATGGGCGGGGAGGTGCAAGGCACGACGCTCCTCACGCGGCCCGACGTCATCGCGAAACGCCCGGCCATCGTGCAGAAGATGGTCAACGCGCTCGTACGCGCCAACAAGCTCATCGTGGCGTCGTCGGGCGAGGAGCTGGCCCGGGCGCTGCCCCGGGAGCTCGCCGGCGACCCGGCGCTCTACGCCGAGTCGTTCGAGCACGCGCGCGAGGCCTTTCCTCCCGATTCGCTCGTCAGCCGCGACGGCGTGGCCCGGGTGATCGAGACGATGCGGGTCTTCGACGCCGTCCCGGCGGGCATGAAGCTCGCCCCCGAGAGCGTGTTCGACAACCGGTTCGTGCAGAAGGCGCTCGGGCGAAAGTAGCCGGCACGCGAAATGCTCCGAGAACGACCATGCCAGGCCGCAGCACGCGCTGGGTGCGACAGGTGCAGCAGACCTCCAACGCGATGGACCTGCCGCCCGGGATCTTCACGCGGTCGCCGCGCGGCATCGCCACCGGGCTCAAGCGCGCGGTCCTGAGGAGCCGGCGGACGAAGGGGCGCTCGAAGCTTCAGTCGGCGATGTCGATGCTCAACCTGCACATCAACCGCTCCGGACGGAATCTCCGCCGCGCCGATCGCGCCCGTCTGGTCGCGGCCCGACAGGAGCTGCGGCGAGTCTTCGGGCGGTCGACGCGGGACGGGCCTTCCACCGGACGGCGGAAGGCGGCCTAGGACGCGCCGCGCGCGGCGCTCCTCTCGCGCTCGAGCTTCGTCACCGGGTAGCCGCGGTCCTGCCATGCGTGGAAGCCGCCGGCCAGGGGACGCACGCGCTCGATGCCCCGTCGCCTGAGCGTGAGCGCCACCCGGGCGCTCGAGGCCTCGTTGGGTCACGTGCAATAGAGCACGATGTCGCGGTCGCGCGGAATCTCGTGATGACGCGCCTCCAGCTCCTCGGTCGTCATGTAGAGCGCGCCGGGAATGATCGAGGGCTCGGTGTCGAAATCGCTGCGATGGCGGACGTCGACGATCATCACCTCGCCGCCGGCGTCCAGGCAGGCCTTGAGCTCCTCGGGCGTGATCCGCGCGATCCTGAGCCGTCGCAGGAAGCGCTGGCGAGCGACGTACTTCCACACGACGTAGGCGCCGAGACCGGTCCCCAGCACGGCAACCGCCGAGCCGCCCAGGCGGGCCAGGTAGCCGGCCACCGCCTCGAGCTGGGCGCTGAACAGCCAGCCCAGCCCGACGAAGGCGCCGGCCCAGATCACGCCGCCGAGGCCCGTGAAGACGACGAAGCGCGGCAGCGGCATGCGGATGACCCCCGCCAGCGGCGGCGCCGCGGTGCTGAAGCCGGGCACGAACTTGGCGATCAGCAGCGCGCGCGCCCCGTGGACGGTGAAGGCGGTCTGCGTCCGACGCACGCAGGAGTCGGGCTCGAGCGAGATGCGGCACAGCCAGCCGAGCACCCGGGCGCCGCCGCGGCGGCCGATCCCGTACCAGATCGTGTCGCTGACCAGCGAGGCGAGCGCCGCCAGGACGAGGACGAGCGTGAGGCTCAGTCGATCGCCGCCGGCGAGCGCGCCGGCGGCCAGCAGGACCGGCACGGCCGGGATCGGCAGCCCGATCTGCTCGGCGAAGACCCAGCCGAACACGACCACGTAGCCGTACCGGACGAGAACGTCGAGGGCGTCGCCCATCGCGCGCCGCTAGGCCTTCAGCCGCGGCATCAGCCGGAGCGCGTTGTCGCGCTCGATCGCCCGCAGATCGCCCGCCTGGAAGCCGTGGTCCGTCAGCCCCTTCACGTGCTCGGCGGCGCTGCGATACGGGAAGTCGCTCCCGAAGACGATGTGGCTCGCCGGCACCAGCTTCGTCAGTGACGCCAGCGCGTAGGGGTGGGCGGCCTGGGCGATGTCATAGTAGAAGCGCTTGAGCTCGTGCTCGACGCCGTCCGGCACCCGCGCGGCGAGCTGCGCGTTCGCCCGCGGCAGGCGCGTGAAGCGCTCGGTCAGGAACGGCAGCGTGCCGCCGCCGTGGGAGAAGATCAGCGTCAGATCGCGGAAGCGCGCGGCGGCACCGCTGAACACCAGGCTGGCGATCGTCCGCGTGGTGTCGGTGCCCCACTCGATGACCGAGTCCGGCACGTCGGGGATGAGCCGGCCGCAGCAGTCGGCGGTGGTGGGATGCGTGTACACGACGGCCCGGCGGCGGTTCAGCTCCTCCAGCACCGGGCTGAACGTCGGATCGCCGAGCCACTTGTCGCCGTAGCTCGTCAGCAGCCCGATGCCATCCGCCTTGAGCGTGTCGAGCGCGTAGCCGATCTCTCGCAACGTGCCCTCGACGGAGGGCATCGGCATGGCCGCGAACATGCCGAAGCGGCCTCGCGAGTCGGCGACCAGCCGTGCGCTGTACTCGTTGCACTCGCGGGCGACCCGGCGCGCGCCCGCATCGTCGAGAAACCGCAGGGCGGGCGTCGTGATCGAGGTGAGGGCCGTCGCCACCCCGGCCGCGTCCATGTCGGCGATCGACTTCTCCGGCGTCCAGTCACGCACCGGTCCCGGGACGTTCCTAGCCGTGAGGGCGACCAGGTACGGCGGCGGCGTGTGGTGGTGATGGACGTCGATCCGGTGGGCTGTGGAGGGCGACATCTGGGCCTCCGCTTCGCGGGCCGGGAGCAGGGCGCCGGCGCCGAGCGCGGCCAGGCCCGCCAGAAACTGCCGTCGTGCGACGTCGTGCGCTGGGCTTACCATAGGCCTTCGCGTCGGTCAGGGACGTCGAGGCAGTGAATTCTACCCGAGCCGCCGAGGAGACGATATGCCGAAGAAAGAGATCGTCAAGGTCGAGGCCGCCGCCGCCAATCCCAACCTCTCGCTCGCCACGAAGTTCGGCAACCTGGTCTTCGTGGCCGGCCAGACCGGCCGCCACCCGAAGACCGGCGAGATCGGCAAGGACGTCCGCGAGCAGACGCGCAACATCCTCGAGCGGGTCAAGGTGATTCTGGAATCGGCCGGTACCTCGCTCGACAACGTGCTGACCGCGACCACGTACCTGACGCGGCGGGACGACCTGGCGGCGTACAACGAGGAGTACGCCAGGTACTTTCCGACCAACAAGCCCGCCCGCACCACCGTCACGGTGGCCGCGCTGAACGCGCCGGAGCTCCTGATCGAGATCACGGTCACCGCCGGCATTCCGGGTTGATGGCGACCGGGCGCGAGCCCGCCCCGGGATCACGACGGTGACGATGCTTCAGCCGACGGCGTTCAGCGTCTTGCCGCCGACCTCGACCGGCTTGGCGTCGATCAGGACGACGGCCAGCACGCACGGCGCCGGCCCGCGGTTGACCCAGTTGTGCATCGTGCCCCGCTGCACCATGACGTCGCCGGCCCTCAGGTGGACGAGCGAGCCGTCCAGCTCCATGTCGATCTCGCCCGACATGACGACGATGTAGTCGATCGAATCGGTGCGGTGGTTGCGGGCGGCGACGCCGGGGGCGAACTCGATGACGCGGAAGATCGTGCCGTTCGGCAGCGTGGTGCCGACTTTCCGCAGGCCCGCGTCGTCGGCGCCGTCGTTGTCGACGGGAAACCCTTCCGTGGTCCACACCCCGCAGGCGTTCGCGCCCGGCCGGCCCGAGACGATGTTCTTCGACACCTCGTCGATCTTCACGACGGCGCGGCCGGTCGCGTCGTGCCCGGTGATGACTCGTCGAACCTGAAGCGCCATCGGTCGTCCTCCGCGCGCCGGCTCAGGCGCGGCGATACTTCGAGTAGACGCGGCGATACTCGGTGGCCGCCCACTTGATCGCCTCGTCCGGGCTCTGGCCGCGGGCCACCTTCGTGCACATGTCCGGGAAGATGAACGACGCGACGATTTCCTGCACGGGCGGCGTGAACGGTCCGGGGTAGCCCGCGAACGCGACGATGTCCGGGAAGTCCTGCAGGATCTGCAGCTTCGGATCCGTGCCGATGACCGGCATCGGCTTCCGGTAGGCGTCGCGGAAGAACGGCATGTTGTAGCCGCGGCTGCCGACCATCGACTCCTTCCAGTTGTCGGCCAGATGCAGCAGGAACTCCTTGGCGGCGGGGATGTTCTTGGCGAACTTCCAGATCGCGTAGGCGTTGGGGTTCGCGATCGACACCCGCTTGCCGGGCAATCCCTGCGGCTCGAGCGCGACGGCGGTGTTCTGGAAGACCTTGGGGTTGGTGTCCTCGGTCGAGCGATAGGCGGAGATCGCGTCGTGGATCCAGCAGGCGACGCCGGAGGCGAGGAACCGGTTGTCCGAGGCGTCGTCCCACGAGAAGACCTCGGGCGACATGCCCTCGTCGAACATCGCCTTGAGGAACTTGAGGCCCTCCCGCATCTCGCGCGAGTCGATGAGGATGTTCTGGCCGGTCTCGTCGGCCTCCCGGGCGCCGTGGCTGAACAGGATGGCCCGGAGGAACAGGTTCGCGTCGTTGCAGTGCGAGAAGGCGATCCCGGTCGGATGGCCCTTGGCCTTCAGGGTCCGCGCGGCGACGCGCGCCTGCTCCCAGGTGTCGGGCGGGCCCAGCCGCTCCTGCTCGAAGAGGTCCCGGCGCCACAGCATCGGCGCCACGATGTAGAAGTCCGGCACCGCGTACCAGCGGCCGTCCACGACCGAGATCGGCAGGGCCGCCGGGATCCAGCCGCCGAACTTCTTGCCGATGCGCTCGGTGACGTCGCTGAGGTCCACCAGGTTCTTGTGGTAGAGCGCCGTCAGGATCGTGCCCACGAAGTAGATCAGGTCGTGCCCGGCGCCGGCCGCGAACTCCGCCGCGAACCGCGGGGGCAGCTCGAGATGCGGGATGCGATCGACCCGCACCTTGACGCCGGCCTGCTCGCCCCACTTCTTGACGAACTCGTCGAACCAGGTGTCGTAGGCGGGGACGAAGTGACTCCACTGCAAGATCCGCAGGCTGGTGCCCTTGATCTGGGCCGGCGCCTGCCGGGCTTGTAGCATCGTCAGGAGCGAGGCGCCCGCCACGCCGGTGGCGGTGGTCTTCAGGAACTCGCGCCGTGCTGTTGTCATCGACAACCTCCTCGCTGGCCGGGCCGGTTGACGCGCGTGCGTTCGCGACTACGTCAGTCGGGCGACCGCCTCCTCGACGACGGTGCCCTGGAAGAAGTCCGGGTTGAGCGCGGTGTGCAGGCGGGCGGCGTTCTCGAACGTGAACTCGCGGAAGTCGGCGGGCGTGATCAGGCCGTGCTCGACCAGCTCCCACGCTTCGTCGAGGACCTCGGTCATGTCGGTCACGTCGAAATGGCTCACGTCGGAGCTGAAGAGCGGGCGGAGCTTGTGGGGATCGCGGAACGCCCACGCCGTCGTCGGGTCGTCGGCCTCGGCGCCGAAGAAGAAGTGGTCGGCGAACTGGCGGCGGAGCTCCGCGGCCGACGCCACGCCGGCGGCGGCGAAGTCGTCGAGCTGCTGCAGCCGATACTCGCGCTCGGTCAGCTCCTCGTTGGTCTTGAACGGCGGGACGATGCTCGGGCTGGTCAGCAGCTCGTCCATCTTGTCTTCGTAGGCGCGGCCGCCGTAGCGCGTGAAGAGGTCCTTCAGCATGTTCTTGTCGAGGTTCGTCGGCCGCAGGTGGCGCTCCATGGGGGCGGCGCTGCGCTTCTCCCAGTGGGCGACCAGATCGGTGACGAGGTTGCACGCCCAGCCCACGCCGCCCTCGAGCAGGCCGAACCGCAGCCGGGGGAAGCGCTTGACGACGCCGCCGAAGACGAGCGCGCGGGCGAACGCGTGACTGGCGGCGGCGAAGTGGCCGATGTGGTTGAAGCTGAAGTTGTCGATCGACTCGCGCCCATGCCAGCTCATGCTCCCGGAATGCGCGGTGACCGCCACCTTCAGGTCGACGCACGCCCGCCAGAACGGGTCGTAGTCGTACGGGCTCTCGAAGGCCAGCGAGTCGATGAAGTAGCGCACGGTGGACGGGTCCGTCACCTGGCGCGCCAGCGCGGGGATCGGGCGCTTCACGTGGTTGGCGATCATGATGACCTTGAAGCCGAGCTCCTTGACCGCGTAGGTCGCCTCCTCGATCGCCTCCGCGGGCGTGTGGACGGGCACGACGGCCGCCGGCGCGATGCGGTCGCGGTAGGGCGCGAACATCTCGGCGTTCATGCGATTCACGGCGCGGGCGACGCCGCGGCGGATCTCCGCATCGGGGTTGGCGATGTAGAAGAGGCCGAGCGAGGTGTAGAGGAGGCAGAAGTCGACGCCGAAGTCGTCGAGTCGCTCGTAGAAGAGCTTCGGCACCATCGCGGTGGCCCGGTCGAGCGTGTTGGCGGGCTCACCCCACCACGTCGGCCGGTGGGGCCGCTTGTCCATCCGCTCCTGGCGGGTCATCGCGTACCACCCGCGCTCGATGTCCTTCGACTTGAAGTGCTCGACCAGCGTGGCGCCCCCGACCTGCTCGAGATAGTCGAGGAAGATCGGCAGGGGCTCGAGCCAGTGCCCGTCGCCGTCGATGACCGGATGGTCGAGCCGGCGGCGGACGGTCGCGCTCTTGGAATCCTTGACGTAGGCCATCGCCGCCTCCTGGGGTCGCGCCCGAATCCTGCGCGCGCCCCGCCGGTTAGTCAAGGCGCGCCGACGGCCAGGGTGACCGGCGCTCGGCCGCGCAGCCGGCCGGACAGTCAGGCAGCCGAGACCTCGACGCGCGGCGGGCGGCGGCGTTTCGGTATGATCGGTCGGCATGGACTTCGCGTGAGCGCGCCCCTGATCGCGGTTGCCGACCTGGAGAAGACCTATGCCACGCGGGCCCGGTCGCGCGTGCAGGCGCTGGCTGCCATCACGCTCGACATCGCGGCCGGCGAGTTCGTGACGATCGTGGGCCAGTCGGGCTGCGGCAAGACCACGCTGCTCAAGATCCTGGCCGGCCTGCTGCCGTGCTCCGGCGGACGCGTCACGCTGCGCGGCGCCGTCGTCGACGGCCCCAGCCGCGACATCGGCATCGTCTTCCAGGACCCGGTGCTGCTGCCGTGGCGCACCGCGTTCGACAACGTGATGCTGCCCGTGCAGGTCCTGCGCCTCGATCCCGCCATCCACCGCGACCGGGCCCGACGCCTGCTGGCGCTGGTCGGCCTCGAAGGCTTCGAGGACAAGTATCCGCACGAGCTGTCGGGCGGCATGCGCCAGCGGGTGGCCATCGCGCGCGCGCTCGTGCACGATCCGCCGCTGCTGCTGATGGACGAGCCCTTCGGCGCCCTCGACGCCATGACCCGCGAGTCGATGAACGTCGAGCTGCTGCGCATCTGGCAGGCCTCCGGCAAGACCGTCGTCTTCATCACGCACTCGATTTCCGAGGCCGTCTTCCTGGCCGACCGCGTAATCGTCATGTCGGCGCGGCCGGGACGCGTGCGGGAGATCGTGCGGGTCGAGCTGCCGCGTCCGCGCGACCTCGACATGATGGCCTCCGACGCCTTCGGCGTCTACACGCGCCGGATCCGCCACCTGTTCGACGCCGCCGGCCGGCTCGACTGATGTGGGACGAGCTGCGGGCGCGGCCCCACCTGGCGCTCAGCGCCCTCGTGTTCGTGGGGGGCGTGCTGCTGTGGGAGGCGATCGTCCGCGTCTTCCGGGTTCCGTCGTTCCTGGCCCCGGCGCCCACCGCCGTCGCCGCCTCGCTGGCCGGCGGCATCCGCACCCACCTCTACGTCGAGCACTTCGGGGTGACCCTCTACGAGGCCCTGGCCGGCTTCCTCATCGCCGCCGCCAGCGGGATCGTGATCGGCGCCGTCATCGCCCAGTTCCGGCTGGTCGAGCGCACCCTCTATCCCTACCTGGTGGCGCTGCAGACCATGCCCAAGATCGCCATCGCCCCGCTGATCGTGGTGTGGTTCGGCTTCGACACGTCGTCGAAGGTCGTCATCGCGGCCACGGTGGCGTTCTTCCCGGTGCTGGTGAACGTGGTGGTCGGTCTCAAGACGATCGACGCCGGCAAGCTCGAGCTGATGCGCTCGCTGCGGGCCACGCGCTGGCAGACGTTCCGGCTCGTGCAGTTTCCCAACGCCCTGCCCTTCGTGTTCGCGGGGCTCGACGTCGCCATCGTCTTCAGCGTGCTGGGCGCCATCGTCGGCGAGTTCGTGGGGGCCCAGCGCGGGCTCGGTAACCTGATCCTCCAGTTCAACATGACGCTCGACATCGCCGGCGTGTTTGCCGTACTGATCATGCTGTCCCTGATGGGGGTCGCACTGCACCTGATCATGCAGGCGATCCAGCGACGGATCATCTTCTGGGCCGAGCCCGACGACGTGATCTCGGCGTGACGGAGGTCGTGATGACGCGTTGGGCCGCGGTCGTGGCGGTCATGGTGCTGGTGGCCGGACTCCTGGGCACCGGCGCCGCCCAGGAGCGGCCCCTCAAGAAGGTCGTCTTCGCCGTCACCACCAAGGACATCTCGGTGGGGCACGCCGCGCATTCCTCGCTGCCGGTCGCGCTGGGCTACTGGAAGGAAGAGGGGCTCGACGTCTCGGTGACGAGCGTGGAGGGCTCGGTGACCGGCATGCAGCAGCTGGCCGCCGGCAACATTCAGGTGGTCTCGCTGGGGCCCGAGGAGATCGTGATCGGGCGCGAGAAGGGAATCAGGATCAAGGGCTTCTACGTGCAGGCGCGCGAGACGATCTTCCGCCTCGTCGTCCCCGCCGACAGCGCGGTCCACTCGGTCCGGGACCTCAAGGGCCGGACGGTCGGCGTGCCGACCCTCGCCTCCGGCTCGGTGCCCTTCACCAAGGCCCTGATCGCCTCGGCCGGCCTCGACCCCGAGCGCGACGTCAAGTTCCTGGCCACCGGGGTCGGCGCGCCGGGCGCGCTGGCGCTCCAGCAGAAGAAGGTCGACGCCTACGGCCTGTGGGACACGCTGCAGGCCTCGATGGAGAACGGCGGCCTGCAGCTGAGGCGCCTCGACCTGCCGATCGTCCACGAGATACTCGGCCAGACCCTGGCCACCAGCGACGACTACCTGGCCGCGAATCCCGACCTGCTGATCGGCGTGGCCCGCGGCATCGCCCGCGCGACCGTGTTCGGCCTCGCCAACCCGGCGGCGGCGGTGCGCATCCACTGGAGGCTCTACCCGGCCAGCAAGCCGCAGTCCGGCGACGAGGCCCGGCTGCTCAAGGACGCGCTCCACGTCTTCAACGCGCGCTTCGAGCTGCAGCGGGTGGACACCCGCGAGGACAGGCGCTTCGGCATCGCCCGCCCCGCCCAGTGGGAGAAGCTGAAGGCGATCTACACCGAGCAGAAGCTCGTGCAAGGCACCGTGCCCGCCGCCGATCTCTACACGCCGAAGCTCGTCGATGCCATCAACACGTTCGACCCGGCCGCCGTCGTGCGCCAGGCCAGGGAGCACACGCCATGACCCGCAAGACCTCGCTCGTCAGCGTCGTGATCGCACTCGCCGTCGCCACCGCCGTGGTGGCCGACGAGGCGGAGAAGATCGGGCAGGTGCGTTTCCCCGTCTCCTGCGCGCCGGCCGTGCAGAAGCCGTTCGAGCGGGCGGTGGCGCTGTTGCACTCGTTCTGGTACCTGGAGGCCGCCAAGGCCTTCGGCCAGATCGCCCAGGCCGATCCGGATTGCGCGATGGCGTACTGGGGCGTGGCCATGAGCCAGTGGACGCAGATCTGGTCACCGCCGCCGCCGGCGGCGCTCAAGCGCGGCGTCGAGGCGATGGAGAAGGCCCGGACCGCGGCCGCCCGGACGCCGCGCGAGCGCGACTTCGTCGCCGCCGCCGCGGCGTTCTTCAAGGACGCCGACACGCTCGACCACCGCACGCGCGCGCTCGCCTACGGCCGCGCCATGGAGCAGATGGCCCAGCGCTACCCGGACGATCGCGAGGTCATGGCGTTCTACGCGCTGTCGCTGCAGGCCACCGCCGATCCGCACGACAAGACCTACGCGAGCCAGAAACGCTCGGCCGAGCTCGCCGAGAAGATCTTCGCCGCCGAGCCCGATCATCCCGGCGCCGCCCACTACATGATCCACGGCTACGACTATCCGGCGCTGGCCCGGCAGGGCCTGCCGGCGGCGCGCCGCTACGCCCAGTTCGCGCCGTCGGTGCCGCACGCGCTGCACATGCCCTCGCACATCTACGTGCTGCTCGGGATGTGGCCGGACACGATCAAGAGCAACGTGGCGGCGGCTGCCGCCGAGAAGAGCCGCGGCAACCCCGACGACCACATGCACGCCCTCGACTACCTCGTGTACGGCTACCTGCAGCAGGCGCAGGACGTCGAGGCGAAGAAGACCGTGGACGAGGCGCGCGCCATCATGACCGAGCTGGCCGCGCGCAAGTACGACTCGGGCCGGCCCACCGCGCACTTCGCCATGGCGGCGATCGAGGCGCGCTGGGCGATGGAGCGCGGTCAGTGGGCGGAGGCGGCCGCCATCGACCCGCGCCCCAACCGGTTCGCCCACACCGAGTCGATGATTCACTTCGCGCGCGCCGTCGGCGCCGCTCGGGCCGGCGACGCCGCGCGCGCCCGCGCCGACGTCGACCGGCTCGTCGCGCTGAAGGACGCGACCAGGGACGCCTACTGGGCCGAGCAGATCGAGATCCAGCGCCGGGCGGCGGCGGCGTGGACCGCGCGCGCCGAGGGCCGGGGCGACGAGGGGCTGGCGCTGATGCGGGCGGCCGTCGAGCTGGAGGCGTCGACCGAGAAGCACAACATCACGCCGGGCCCCATCGTCACGGCGCGCGAGCTGCTCGGTGACATGCTGCTGGAGGCCGGGCAGCCCGGCCCGGCCGCCCAGGCCTACGAGGCCTCGCTCCAGGTCGCCCCCAACCGGTTCAAGGCGCTGCACGGCGTGGCCCGGGCGGCCGCGCGGGCCGGCGATCGCGAGCGAGCGCGGGCCTCCTACGCCCGCCTGCTGGCGACCGCCGCCGCCGCCGACACCGAGCGGCCCGAGATCCAGGAGGCCAGGGCCTTCAAGTGATCGCATGAGGACGCTCGTCCGCGGCGGCTGGGTCGTCGGCTTCGCGCGCGGCGGCCACACGCTCGTCCCCGACGGCGTGGTCGTCTACGAGGACGATCGCATCCTCCACGTCGGCCGCCGGTTCGACGGGCGCGTCGACGCCGAGATCGACGGCCGCGGCATGCTGGTGGCGCCCGGCTTCGTCGACACCCACGTGCACTCCGGCCATCGCGCCTCGCACCGCCTCATCACCGACACCGGGCGGCCGGACTTCTACGGCCAGCCGTTTCTCGAGATCACGGTGCCGCGCGAGGGGACGCGCGTGGGCGGCGATCCCCGCTACGCGCGGCCCACCGACGCCGACGCCGAGGCGGGCAACCGGCTGCTGGCGACGTTCACGGTGGCCGAGATGCTGCGCAACGGCACCACGACGTTCATGGAGTTCGGCAGCCAGCTGCGGGTGCAGGAGGCGCTGCTCGTCGAGGTCGAGCGGCTCGGGCTGCGGGCCTATCTCGGCGCCGGCTACGACTCCGGGCGGTGGGTCGGCGACGAGCGGGGACGACTCAAGCGCGTCGTCGACGAGGCGGCCGGACGCAAGGAGCTCGACGGCGCGCTGGCCTTCATCCGGCGCGTCGACGGCACCGTGCACGGTCGCGTGCGCGGGCTGCTGGCGCCCCGCGAGGTCGAGACGTGCAGCCTGGAGCTGCTGCGGGCCACCCGGTCGGCCGCCAACGAGCTGCGGCTGCCGATCGTCACCCACGCCGCCTACAACATCCTCGAGTTCTACGAGCTCGTGCGCGAGCATCGGATGACGCCGGTGGAGCTGATGGAGAGCGTCGGCCTGCTCGGTCCCGACCTCACGATCGGCCACGGCAACCTCATCGCCGACAACGCGCTGCTGAGCTATTCCGGCGGCCGCGACCTGGCGCTGATGGGCGGCCACCACGTCACCGTCTCGCACTGTCCGGTGAACATCGCGCGGCGGGCCCGCTCGCTCGACTCCTGGAAGAAGTATCGGGCGGCCGGCGTCAACCTCGCCCTCGGCAGCGACACCTATCCACGCGACCTGGTCATGCAGATGCGGATCGCCTCCTACTTCGGCAAGGTGATGAGCCACGATCTCTTCGCGGCCTCGGCGGCCGAGGTCTTCGAGGCGGCCACGCTGGGGGGCGCCCGCGCGCTCGGCCGCGACGACCTCGGGCGCCTGGCGCCCGGGGCCCGGGCCGACATCGTGCTGATCGACCTCGCCACGCGCGACGCGCTCCGGTTCGGGCCCGTGCGCGATCCGATCAAGGCGCTGGTGGAGTGCGGGATCGGCGACGATGTCGTCACCGTGATCGTCGACGGCGTCGTCCGCATGCGGGATCGCGTCATTCCCGGCGTCGACCTGGCGGCGCTCCGCCACCAGGCCCAGGAGGCCGGCGAGACCGTGTGGCGGCGCGTGCAGGAGTGGGATCCGCTCGGCCGCGCCGCCGAGGAGATCAGCCCGTGGTCGTTTCCCCTCGCCAAGGAGGACTGATGCGCCGCCCGCCGCTCGTGCTCGCCACGCTCGTCCTGCTCACGCTCGCGGCGCCGGCGGCGGCCCAGCCGTATCCGACGCGGCCGGTCGAGTTCGTGATTCCGTTCGCGCCGGGCGGCCCGACCGACACCGCGATCCGGATCATCCAGCCGCAGCTCGCCGCCAACCTCGGCGCGGCGGTCGTGCTCGTGAACAAGCCGGGCGGCGGCGGCGCCGTCGGGATGGATGGCGTGGCCAAGGCCCGCCCGGATGGCTACACGCTGGCGGCCACCGTGCGCTCGACGCTGACCATCCTGCCGGCCACCCAGCCGGACGTCACGTACAAGATCGCCGACTTCGCGGTCATCGGCAGCTACGCGATCGACTCCGGCGTCGTCCTGGTCAAGGCCGGGGCGCCCTGGAAGACGCTGGAAGAGTTCGTCGCGTACGCGCGGAAGAATCCGGGAACGGTGACGTACGGCTCGGCCGGGCTGGGCACCAACAGCTACTTCAACATGGAGCTGCTCCAGCAGGCGTACGGCCTCACGCTCTCCCACGTGCCGTTCAACGGCTCGGGACCCGTGAAGAACGCGATCCTGGGCGGCCACGTGCCGATCGGTGCCGCCGCGCTCAGCGCCGTGCTCTCGGTGATCCGCTCGGGCGACATCGTGGCGCTCGCCACCAGCGCGGGCAAGCGCGTGGCGGCCATCCCCGGCACGCCGACGATGACGGAGAAGGGCCAGCCGGAGGCCTCGCTCAGCACGTGGATGGAGCTGTACGCGCCGGCCCGGACGCCGAGGGCGATCGTCGATCGCCTGGCCGCCGCCCTCGAGAAGACGATGAAGGATCCGGCGGTGATCGCCGCCATCGACAAGGCCGGCCTCGCCGTCGAGTACCACGATCCGGCCGCCACGCTGAGGCTCGTGGAGCGCGAGAACGACATCGTCGTCCGCCTGGCCAAGAAGCTCAACCTGGGCCAGTAGTGACCGGACGCGACCGTCTCCCGACCGCCGTCCTGCTGGCCTTCGGTCTCGTCGCCCTCGAGGAAGCCCGCAAGCTGCGCTTCGGCTCGATCGCGCGGCCGGGCCCGGGATTCTTTCCGGTCGTGCTGGCGGCGGCGTTCTCGCTGGTGTGCCTGGTCCTCCTCGTCGGCGCCGTCCGCGGTCGGGACGAGGACGCGCCGGTGGCGGCCCGCCTGGGGTGGGCGAAGATCGTCGCCACGATGGCCGCGCTCTTCGTGTACGCCCTCGTGCTGGAAGTGGTGGGCTTCGTGGCTGCCACGTTCGCGCTGCTCCTCTTCTTCTTCCGCGCCCTGGAGCGGCAGCGCTGGCCGCTGGCGCTGGCCGGCTCGCTCGTGACCGCGCTGCTGACCTACCTGGTGTTCAAGGTGTGGCTCCACGTGCAGCTGCCCGCCGGTCCCGGGGGCGGGTAGCAGGGCGTGGACCTGCTCCACGGGCTCACCTACGGCCTGGCCGTCAGCCTGCAGCCCGGCAACCTCGCCGCCTGCTTCGTCGGCGTGTTCGTCGGCACGCTGATCGGCGTGCTGCCCGGCATCGGCCCGGTGGCCACCATGTCGCTGCTGCTGCCGATCACCTTCACGATGTCGCCCACCGCGTCGATCATCATGATGGCCGGCATCTACTACGGGGCGATGTACGGCGGCTCGACCACGTCGATCCTCGTCAACATTCCAGGCGAGGCGGCGTCGGTCGTGACGTGCATCGACGGCTACCAGATGGCGCGCCAGGGCCGGGCCGGTCCCGCGCTGGGGATCTCGGCGATGGGCTCGTTCATCGCCGGCACGTTCAGCGTGGTCGGCATCATGCTCCTGGCGCCGCCGCTCACGTCGATCGCGCTGCGGTTCGGGCCGCCGGAGATCTTCGGCCTGCTCCTGCTCGGCTTCACGATGGTGACGTACCTCACGGCCGGCTCGAAGCTGAAGGCGGTGGCCATGGCCCTGCTGGGGCTGCTGCTCGGCACGGTCGGGCTCGATCCGATCTCGGCCCGGCCGCGCTTCACCTACGGCAGTGTCACGCTCGCCGACGGGCTGGGGCTGGTGCCGATCATCATGGGGCTCTTCGGCGTCAGCGAGGTGCTGCTCAACATCGGCGCCGGCGTCGAGCAGGAGGTCTTCGAGACGCGGATCCGCGGGCTCCTGCCGAGCCGTGAGGACTGGAAGCGCTCGGCGGGACCGATCGCGCGGGGCAGCGTACTGGGCTTCCTGCTCGGCATCCTGCCGGGCATCGGCGCCATCATTCCGACCTTCATCTCGTACGCGCTCGAGAAGCGCCTGGCCCGGCAGCCCGAGCGCTTCGGCAAGGGCGCCATCGAGGGCGTGGCCGGGCCCGAGGCTGCCAACAACGCCGCCACCGGCGGCTCCATGATCCCGCTGCTCACGATCGGCTTCGCGCCCAACGTCGTCATGGCGGTCCTGCTCGGCGCCTTCCTCATCCACGGCGTGCAGCCGGGGCCGCTGCTCATCAAGGAGCACCCGGACATCTTCTGGGGCGTCATCGCCAGCATGTACGTCGGCAACGCCATGTTGCTCGTCCTGAACCTGCCGCTCATCGGGCTCTGGGTGCAGCTGTTGCGGGTGCCGTACGGGATTCTCTTCCCGCTGATCCTGATCTTCTGCGTGATCGGCGTGTACAGCGAGTCGAGCAACGTGTGGGACATCGTGGTGATGCTGGCCTTCGGCGTGCTGGGCCTGCTCATGAAGCGTTTCGGCTTCGAGGCGGCGCCGCTCGTGCTGGCCTTCGTGCTCGGGCGCATGGCGGAGGAGTCGATCCGGCAGGCGCTGCTCATGTCCGGCGGCCGGTTGTCGATCCTGCTCACGCGGCCGCTGGCCACCGCGTTCGTCGCCGCCGCGCTGATCGTGGTCGTGCTGCCGGTCGCGCTCCCGCCGGTGAAGCGCCTGCTCCGCACCGTGCCGGTGGAGGATGTCGCGTAGCGGCCAAGAGGAAGGAGAGGCCGATGGGACGTCTGCAAGACAAGGTGGCGATCGTGACGGGCGCGGGGTCGTCGGGGCCGGGATGGGGCAACGGCAAGGCGACCGCGGTGCTGTTCGCCCGGGAGGGCGCGCGCGTGCTCGCGGTCGACGTGAACCGCGCCGCCGTCGAGGAGACCTGCGCCATCGTCCGCGGCGAGGGCCGGCACGCCGAGCCGTTCGTGGCCGACGTCACCGACGCCGGGCAGGTCGACGCCATGGTGCGTCACTGCCTGGCGCGGCTGGAGCGGATCGACGTCCTCCACAACAACGTCGGCATCGTCGAGGTCGGCGGCTGCGTCGCCGCCAGCGCGGCGTCGTGGCACCGCGTCCTCGACGTCAACGTCACGAGCATGTTCCTCACGTGCAAGGCCGTGCTGCCGCACATGGAGCGGCAGGGCCGCGGCGTGATCGTCAACATCGCGTCGATCGCCGCCATCCGCTGGCTCGGGGTGCCCTACGTCTCGTACAGCGCGAGCAAGGCGGCCATCCTCGGCCTGACCCAGTCGATCGCGCTCGAGTACGCCCGCAAGGGCATTCGCGCCAACTGCATCCTGCCCGGGCTGATGAACACGCCGATGATCGTCAAGCCCCTGGCCGGCGTCTACGGCCAGGGCGACGTCGAGACGATGCTCGCCGCGCGGTCGGCCCAGTGCCCGACCGGGGCCATGGGCGACGCCTGGGACGTCGCCTACGCGGCGCTCTTCCTCGCCTCCGAGGAGGCGCGCTACATCACCGGGACCCAGCTCGTGGTCGACGGCGGCCTGACCTGCAAGGCGGTCTGATTCACGCGGTCTGATTTCACGCCGGGGCGGGGCCGGGGTCCCAGCACGTGAGCCACACCATCGGTGCCGGGAGGGACCCATGAGCGACAAGGCGACGCTGCTGCGCGAGGCGGACGAGGCGTTCGACGAGCTGCATCAGGCGATCGACGGGCTGACCGACGAGGAGATGCGACGCGTCTGGCTCGGCGCCTGGGGCGTGCGCGAGATCGTCATTCACATCTCGGGCTGGCACCGGGAGATGGTTCCGGCGCTCGGCCGCATCGGCAAGGACGAGGCGCCGTACCCGGCGGGGACGTATGACGACTTCGACGCGTGGAACGCGCGCTTCGTCGAGCGGAAGACCGGGGTCAAGACGGCCGACGTCCTCGCCGAGCTCGACGCGGCCCACCGGGCGTTCGTCGCGGCCGCCGCCGGCCTGCCGGACCGCCACTTCGCGCCGGGCAGCGCCGCCCGGGAGTCGTTCGAAGGGGCTGGCGCCGGACACTACCGCGAGCACGCGGCGCAGATCCGCGAATGGCGGCAGCGCACGGCGCCGTGACGCTCGGCGTTCGGGCAGCGTGCCCGATCGACGGCCGTGCTGTCCGGCGCCGTGCCTGCGGCCGCGTCGGCGACACGTCGTCTTCTCGCCGACATAGGCGCGGCACCGCTCTTGCCAACGCTCACGCCCGGGGCGTGCAGCTCACGGGCGGAATGCGCGATGCAAGAGGACGGCGATGGTCGGCAAGGCGCTCTCCATCAGCGTGGTGGCGGTATCGCTCGCGACGTCGACGGCTCTGGCGGCGGGTCTCACCGAGCGGCTGCAGACGGAACGGATGACAGTCGTGCAGGTCGACCGCAGCGGGTCGCGCTTCCTGTGCGCCGAGCACCGGCGCTGGGTCCGCGTGCCGAAAGCCGACGCCGCCACGCTCGCCATCGGCGACATCGTCAGCGTCGAGCGGCACGGCGGCGAGGTCTCGAGAGTCCGGGTCGTGCGAACGGCGGCCGACGAGCTGGCGAGTCCCGAGCGCTGAGGCAGAGGAGCGTCCCGGCTTCGCCGGGGCGGTCCGAACGGCTGGGGGTTTTGGGGGCCATTTCGGGGCCCCCATGCTCAACGGTAGAGGATGCGCGCGGCGCGCGCCACCGCCTCGGCGTGGTGAGCGCGCGCCTCCGGCGCCAGGTCGAAGGCCGGCGGGCGCTCGGGCGCGAAGTGGTGGTAGTCGTCGACGCCGCGCACGAGCATGGCGCTGTCGTCCTCGCCGGCCAGCTGCCTCACGCGGGTCGGCACGTAGCGGATCGCGAAGCCGATGCGACGGTCGTCGGAGCGATTGGGCGGCGAGCCGTGGACCATCCGCACGTGGTGCAGCGACATCTCGCCGGCCCGCAGCACGACGTCGATCCCACGCGCCTCGTCGACCTCGACGGCGATCTCCTGACCGCGCGAGAGCAGGTTGTGCGGCGCGAACGTGTCGCGGTGGGCGAGCTGCTCGGCGTGCGATCCGGGCACCATGCGCATCGCGCCGTTGTCCACGGTCGCGTCGGTGAAGGCCAGCCAGGCGGTGATGACGTCCGGCTCGCTCAGCCCCCAGTACGTCGCGTCCTGGTGCCAGGACACGTAGGCGGGATCCCGAGCCGCCTTGATGAAGAAGCTCGTGCTCCACACGAGCAAATGGGAGCCGAGGACGTCCTCGACCGCGTCGAGGATCACCGGATGCCGCACGAGGTCGGCCAGCCACGTGAACAGCAGGTGCGGCTTGTGGCGGAGGTCGCCGCCGAGCCGGCCGCCGTGCGCCGCCTCGACGGCCTCCAGCCGCCGCCGGTGCTCGAGCGCCTCGCCGGTCGTCAGGACGCCGATCGGGAACAGGAAGCCGTCCCGCCGATAGCGCTCGAGAGCGGCGGCGGCGAGCCGGCTCACCGCGCCGCGGGCGCCTCGGCCATCGCCTCGACCTTCACGGTCTCGTGGACGGCCGGCGAATAGATCTCGAGGATCTCGACGTCGTCCGAGCACTCGAGCTCGTTGTGCACGATCCCGGCCGGCTGCAGCACGCAGTCGCCGGGGTGAAAGGTGTGCTCGCCGTGGCCCTCGTAGACCAGCTTGATCCAGCCGCTCAGGACGTAGAACATCTGGAAATCGCACCGGTGCTGGTGCAGCCCGGTGGTGTGCAGGTCGTGGACGCCTTCCGAGCCCCGCTTGATGCGGATCACGTGGGCGCGGACCTGGCCGTGGGTCGCTTGCTCGATGCCGAGGTCACGGTACTCCATGAAGCTGCGCAGCCCCATCTGGTAGACCGCCTCGCTCGCCCGACTCACGCTGAAGCGCTGACTGGTCTCGCTCATCGCCGGATGTCCTCTCCGCGGCTGACGACCTCGCCGCTGTCCATGTCGATCGCGTCCCGCCGGGGGCCCAGCGTGCGCATGGCCTCGAAGCCGTGCTCGACCATGTCGCAGTAGAGCTCCACGCGATTGCCGTCGGGATCGTGGAAGTAGACGCTGCGGCTCACGTTGTGCTCGATCGTGGACTCCACCTCGATCCCCAGGTCGCGCAGCTCGCGGTAGGCCGCCTGCAGCTCGGCGAAGCTGCCGACCTGCCACGCCGCGTGATGCAGGCCCGGCTGGTTCGGCTGCGGCGTCTCGCCGGTGGCCAGCTGGAAGAGCGCGAGGTCGTGGTGCTGGGTGCCGACGCTGAGGAACACGGCCCCCCGCTCGCGGTCCTCGTAGGCCACCTTCAGCCCGAGCGCGCGCGTGTAGAACGCCTTGGACCGCTGGGCATCACGAACCTTCAGCACGATGTGGCCGAGCTTCCTGGCTTCGATCATGGCGGGCTCCTGCGCGCGGGGCGCCTGGATACGTTCACGGGCAACCGCTCTCTCGGACCTGCGCCAGTATAGCCCCGCCTCAGCGTGACGCGACGAGGGTCCCCATGCGCTCGCGCGTCGCCTCGTCGGGCAGCGGCCCGACGCCGGCCGTCATGTTGTCGACGAGGTGCTCGAGCCGGCTGGTGGCCGGGATGACGCAGGTGACGGCGGGATGGCCCAGGATCCACTTGAGGAAGAGCTGCGCCCAGCTGTGGCACCCGAGCGCGGCGACCCACGCCGGCAGCGACGCGCGGCGGACGCGCGGGAAGAGGTCACCGGCAGAGAACGGCCGGTTCACGAGGACGGCGATGCCGCGGTCGCGGGCCAGCGGCAGGATGCGACGCTCGGCCTCGCGCTCGCCCAGCGAGTAGTTGACCTGGACGAAGTCGAGCGGCTCGGCGCGCAGCACGCGCTCCAGCTCGTCGTACGCGCTCGCCGTGTAGTGAGTGACGCCGACGTAGCGGACGCGGCCCGCCTGCTGCCAGTCCCTCAGCGTGCGCAGGTGGGTGCGCCAGTCGAGCAGGTTGTGGATCTGCATCAGGTCGAGCCGGCGCCGGCGCAGCCGCGCGAGCGAGTGCTCCATCTGCGCGATGCCGGCCTCGCGCCCGCTCGTCCACACCTTGGTCGCGACGAAGAGGCGGTCGACGACCCCGAGCTCGGTGGCGAGGTCGCCCGCCACCGACTCGGCGGCGCCGTACATCGGTGACGAGTCGAGCACGCGACCGCCGAGCGCCACGAAGCGCCCGAGCACCTCCGTGAGGGGCGCCCGCTCGGCCGCCGAGGTCTCGACGTCGAACGTCCGCCAGGTGCCGAGCCCGAGGGCGGGCACGCGCTCGCCGCTGGACGGAATCGGGCGGGCG
>Ga0209474_10001304_pt1 | contig 24821 bp, 19 predicted proteins | sample GraSoiAngelo_145_FD_185902 | JGI IMG/M metagenome (GOLD analysis project Ga0209474, IMG submission 185902) | Grasslands soil microbial communities from the Angelo Coastal Reserve, California, USA - 14_1009_05_20cm (SPAdes) (version 2) | ecosystem: Environmental > Terrestrial > Soil > Grasslands...
ATCTCGAGTGAGGACCACGATCGGCCGGACTTTGTCCAGGCGCGCAAGCCACACCTCGCCGCGACGCGGCGCGCTAGCGGGGGGCTTCGAGCTCGGGATAGAGCGCCTCCCAGGCCGTCTCATCGCCTAAGGCGCTGTTGTCGGCGGCGAGCGCGATTGCCGCTTCGACTGGTGTCGGCGGCACTCGACGATACGCAGCGATATCTCGTCGCAGCCGTTCAGCTTCGATCAGGCGTTCTAGAGCGAGGTCGATTACTTGAGACATGGACCGGGCCGCGACCAAGGAACGGGCACGATTGGCCTTGGCGCGATCGAGCGTGATTGTCACCTTCTCTTTGGCCATACCTTATATACTACCAAAAGGTGGTATCATCGCCTCAAACAACCGCAGACCCGTAACCGCTCGATCGGCGACAGCGTTTTTGCGGTGTGCGTAGGCTCTGGCTCGGCGTGGCCCTCATCCTCGCTGCCTGCTCGACAGCGTCGCCAGGCGCGGCACGAACGACGCCATTCAAGCCTTCCTCAAGCTCAGGCACCGCGTCGGCGGCGGCGGCGCAACGCAGCGAACGGCCACGGCTCGACCGCGCGAGCCTCGCCTATGACTCCGCCCACAAAAACGCGATTCTCTTCGGCATGCGCTACACGGCGGCCTCATTGACGTCCGGCGGTCCTCCCTCCGCTGGTGCGCTTGCCGAGACCTGGAGCTGGTCGGGCGGTCACTGGTCGAAGTTGGCGCCGACGAGAAGTCCTCCGCCACGAACCTCCGCCGGGATGACCTTTGACGAGGCGCACCAGAGAATCGTCTTATTCGGTGGACAGGCAGCCACGCAGCAGTCTCCCGGCCAGGGACTGCTGGCGATGGGCGACACGTGGTCATGGGACGGGAGGACGTGGACGCAAGAGCGTCCCGCGCATAGCCCGGCTCCGATCGTTGGTCCGCTGCTTGCCTACGATCCGGTCATCGGCAAGGTCGTGGCGCTGGTTGACGTCGGCGGGGCTGCAACCCAGACCTGGACCTGGAACGGGTCCGATTGGGAACAACTCCATCCAGCAAACCAGCCCTCACCCGGCCGCTTCAGCCAGGGGCTAACGTTTGACGGAGCCCGAAAGCTGGTCGTGCTGTATGGCGGGGAGAACTGCACGGCGCCTTACCAATGTACGGAGGACCCCGATGCCTGGACCTTTGATGGAACCACCTGGAGCGACCACCATGCGAGGTCAGGAGATCCACTAGGCCGGACCTCTGCTGCGATCGCATACGACGCCCAAACGCAAGAGGTTGTGGTCTTCGGGGGCTCGCAGCTCTACACCTTTCTCGGCGATACCTGGAGCTGGGACGGAAGCCGCTGGAGCGCGGCTGCAACCTCCGGCCCATCGCCTCGGACAGGGTCGCTGATGGTCGTCGACGTTGCCGATGGTTCGCTGCTCCTTTGGGGTGGCTGGTGGGGGACGCAGTCGGCCGCCCTTACCTATTACGACACCTGGACGTGGAAGGATAAGCAGTGGACGTTGCTCGACCCGACGACAGAGCCGGCCCCTGCCGACGATCGAGGGGCGATGCTAACGGCCGGTTCTGGAGGTCCAGGGCTGCGTCCGCTGTGCTCGCAAGCTCCACCACCATGCATGTCGCTCGAGGGTGATCCACAACTAGGTCTTGATGCCGGCTACCTTGTTTTTGACCTAAATCCGCCGGGCCAGGCTTCAATCTGCATCTCATATCTTCTGAGAACTTCGCCGTTTGGATCGTTCAGCCTTATCGGTGTCTACTGCGGAGGGCGCAATGGTCCGATGCCGAGGATCGGAGCGCAGGTGACGGTCCATGCCAATGGTTGTGCGAATGTGCGAGCGTTTCCTCTACAAGGCCCGGCGGTCGCCTGCCTTCCGAACGGGACGGCGGCAACAATCGACGATGGGCCCGCTGGTTTTGCATTCGGTCAGAGCCCGACCATCTGGTGGCATTTGAAGGGGAGGGGATGGATCGCTCATGAGCTTCTACTGGCGAGCAACGGCTAAGTCTCGGTTGTCTCTGGAAGATGGAGTAGCACAAAGAGTGCTACAATGTGGTCATGATAAGGGCAGGCATCCGCGAACTAAAGCAGAACGCTAGCGCCTTGATCCGGCGAGTGGTCGCCGGCGAGACCGTCGAAGTCACTGAGCGAGGGCGACCGGTTGCCCGGATTGTTCCGCTGCGGGGGAGCAGTGTTCTCGATCAAATGGTCGCTGAAGGTCGGGCGACCGCTACGCGAGGCGACTTGCTTGATATCAAGGCGATTAAGCCAGTCCGCGGCCAACCCCGGCTGTCAGAAGTTCTGAAGGAGCTGCGCGCCGACGAGCGCTGACGTTGTCTACGTGGACACGTCGGCGATGGTCAAGCTCCTCGTCGAAGAGCCTGAGACCATCGCGCTGCGGCGCAGACTTGCTTCTTTACCGAAGCGTGCTTCCGCAGCGCTTTTACGCGTCGAGCTGATTCGAACCGTCCGACGAGCAGGTATGCCCCGGCTTGTCGGTGATGCGAAAAGGCTGCTGGCAAGTATCAGTCTGATCGGGCTCGACGATGAGCTGCTCGATCGGGCTGCATCGCTCGAACCGCTCACGCTGCGCTCGCTCGACGCCATCCACCTGGCTGCCGCCATCGGACTTGGCGACGATCTCGCGGCTTTGCTCACCTACGACGATCGAATGACCGAAGCGGCTCACGCCGTCGGCATACCGCTGCTAGCCCCGCGGTAGCCTGGGTCGGCCGCTTCCGGCGGCAGCACCGCTTTTCGATTTCAGCGGTAAGCTTGCGCGGGTGCCCTACGTAAAGCAGGACGCGGTCCAGGAAATCAAGGACCGGCTGGATCTCGTCGACCTGGTTTCCGAACATTTGCGCCTGCAAAAGGCGGGCCGGGATCTCAAGGGGCTGTGTCCGTTCCATTCTGAGAAGACGCCATCCTTCTACGTCTCGCCGGAAAAACAGCTGTGGCATTGCTACGGCTGCCAGAAGGGCGGCGACCACTTCACCTTCATCCAGGACATCGAGCATCTCGACTTTCGCGGGGCTCTCCGATTGCTCGCCGAGAAGACGGGCGTTGTGCTGGAGGAGTCTCCGGGCGCCGGCCGTCAGCGAGAGCTAAAGAGGACGATTCACCGCCTCAACGGGATGGCTGCGCAGTATTACCACCACATCCTGCTGGAGAACCCGGCCGGCCGGACCGCGCTGATCCAGCTGGAGTCCCGTGGCGTCACCAGGCAGTCGATGGCCGAGTTCATGCTCGGATTCGCGCCGGCGGGGCAGCACCGAGACAACCTGGTGCGTTTCCTCCGAAAGCACGGTGTGTCGGATCGGGAGATGGTTGAGGCGGGGTTGGCGACGAAGTTGGAGGGTGGCGACCTATGGGACCGGTTTCGGCAGCGGATCATGATCCCGATCCACGACGAGCATGGCGAGCTGGTTGGCTTCGGCGGCCGCGTGATCGACGACAGCCAGCAGCCGAAGTACCTGAACACCTCGCAAACCGCGCTCTATGACAAGGGCCGGACGCTCTTCAACCTGTTCCGGGCCAGGAAACCGATCCACGAGCAGAAGCACGCTGTCCTGATGGAGGGCTACTTCGACGCGATCACGGCCTGGCAGGCCGGGGTGACGAACGTGGTCACGACGTCGGGGACGGCGCTGACCGAGCACCAGGTCCGGTTGCTCAAGCGCGAGACGCAGGAACTGCTGCTGGCGTTCGATCGGGACGACGCCGGGATGAACGCGACCCAGCGGGCGATCGAGCTGGCGTCGAAGTCGAGCATATATATAAAGGTTGTTCGCGTGCCGCAGGGCAAGGATCCCGACGACTATCTGCGGGCGCATCCTGATGGCTGGCCGGCCTTGCGCGAGCACGCGTTACCGGAATGGGATTACATGCTGCGCCAGGCGGTTGCCGGGCTGGATCTCACGGAAGCCGAGGATCGGCGGCGTGGCGCCGAATTAGTGATTCCCGTGCTGATGAAGATCCCGGAGGCGTCCGTGCTCGAGATCTATGCACAGCAGGCCGCAGGATTGCTCCGCATCGAGGCAGCGGCGCTGCTGCGCGATGTGAGGGGTGGAAACAAGGCCCCCACCCGAACGCCTCAAACGCTCGCATCGCACGTTCCGCGCGGCTCGCGTGGGCCGGCGGGCCCGGCCCTCCCCCGAGAGGCACGGGGAATTGGCGGAGGGAGATTTGAAAAGGATGAGGGCTATTTGCTGGGCTTGTTGATCGAGCGGCCAGATCTTCTGCCGGATGTCGCCGACCGGCTGCAGGGGCTGACGTTCTCGACCGAGGCCTACCAGCGGGTTTTCGCGAGGCTGCAACAGCTGGTCGATGCCGATCGAACGGTGATTCCAATCGACCGGCTTTCCGATTTCGAACGCGATGAACAGGCGCTGATTTCAGCGGTCGCCATGACCCGCTACCCCGAGCTGGACAGTGGGTCTGAAGCGGCGCTGCGCCAGTCGCTGGAGCAGTGCCTCCAAACTCTTAAAATAAACGCCGCCCAACGGCGCCTGAAAACGCTGGTGGCGGAGATGCGTGCGGCGCACGCGTCGGGGGATGAATCCCGGCTCGTAACTCTCATGCAGGAGAATGACCGGTTGGCCCGAGAGCTGGATTCGTTGAAAGCCGTGAGATATGGCCCAGGTTGATCTAAAGAAGGCCCCCACCCTGCCCTCCCCCAAAGGGGGAGGGTTAAAGAAGCCCGCGGGCCGTGCGGAGGACCCGATGGTGCTCTCCGCCGAGGCGCTGATTGTCAAAGGCAAAGACCAGGGCTTTCTCAGTCCCGACGACATCCTGGCCGGCTTCCCCGACGTCGAGCTTGACCCCGACCAGCTGTTCCGGATCTTCAACGTGTTCCGCGATATGGGGATCGAGGTCTCGGACGGCGAAAGGGACTTCGAGGAAGTCGTGGAGATCGACGATGCGCTGATCGCCACAATCGAGGCGATGGACTCGGTCTCGCTCGATGACCCGGTCCGGATGTATTTGAAAGAGATCGGACGAGTGTCGTTGCTGAAGGCGGAGCAGGAAGTGACGCTGGCGAAGGCGATCGAGGCCGGCAGCGACGGCGCCAAGCATGCGCTGACCGAAGCCAACCTCCGGCTGGTGGTGTCGATCGCCAAGAAGTACATCGGTCGCGGGATGGGGTTCCTGGACCTGATCCAGGAAGGGAACATGGGCCTGATCCGGGCGGTCGAGAAGTTCGATCACCGAAAGGGGTTCAAATTCTCGACCTACGCCACCTGGTGGATCCGCCAGGCGATCACCCGGGCGATCGCCGACCAGGCCCGGACGATCCGGATCCCCGTCCACATGGTCGAGACGATCAACAAGCTGGTCCGGGTTTCCCGGCGCCTGCTCCAGGAACTGGGCCGGGAGCCGACCGACGAGGAGATCGGGGACGAGATGGGAATCTCGCCCGAGAAGGTGCGGGAGATTGTCAAGGTATCGCAAGATCCGGTGTCCCTCGAGACTCCTATTGGTGAGGAGGAAGACTCGCATCTCGGCGACTTCGTCGAGGATAAGGAGGCCACCTCGCCGTCGGAGGCCGCGTCGCTGACCATGCTCCGATCGGAGGTGGAGGACATTCTCGATACGCTGACGCCGCGGGAGCGTAGAGTCCTCCAGCTACGCTTCGGTTTGATCGACGGTCACCAGCGAACTCTAGAAGAGGTAGGGAAGAGGTTTGGCGTTACCCGCGAGCGAATCCGGCAAATCGAGGCGAAGGCCCTCCGCAAGCTCCGGCATCCCAGCCGCAGCAAGAAGCTCAAAGATTACCTCGAGTAAGGGGCAGGAAAGCCCCCACCCTGCCCTCCCCCAGAATGGGAGGGAAACGGAAAGCACGCTTCCCCATAAGGGGAGGGTGAAGGTTGTGCCGAAGGGTGGTGGGGATAGTGAGCTGGCGAAGGCTGCCGAAGCCCTGATCGTCAAGGGCAAGGAGCAGGGCGTTCTCAGCCCGGACGACATCGCCGCCGGGTTCCCCGGCATCGAGTTGGAGCCGGATGACCTGATTCGGATCTCGACCGCCTTCCGCGACATGGGGATCAAGGTTGCCGACGGCGAAGAGGTGGTCGAAGTCGAGGACGAACTGATCGCCGAGGCCGAGGCGCTCGACTCGCTCTCGCTGGACGATCCCGTCCGGATGTATCTCAAGGAGATCGGACGGGTGGCGCTGCTGAAAGCGGAACAGGAAGTCACGCTGGCGAAAGCGATCGAGGCGTCCGACAGCCTGGCGAAGGCGCAGCTAACCGAGGCGAATTTGCGGCTGGTGGTGTCGATCGCGAGGAAGTACATCGGGCGCGGCATGTCGTTCCTGGACCTGATCCAGGAGGGAAACCTGGGCCTGATGCGCGCTGTCGAGAAGTTCGATTACCACAAAGGTTTCAAGTTCTCTACATACGCCACGTGGTGGATCCGCCAGGCCATCACCCGGGCGATTGCCGATCAGGCGCGGACGATCCGCGTGCCCGTCCACATGGTCGAGATCATCAACAAGCTGGCCCGGACCCGCCGCGACCTGCAACAGAACCTGGGCCGCGAGCCCATCGATGAGGAGCTCGGCCACGAGTTGGGTATCACAGCCGAACGGGTGCGCGAGATCGTGAAGGTGGCCCAGGATCCGGTCTCGTTAGAAACGCCCATCGGGGAAGAAGAGGACTCGCACCTTGGCGACTTCGTCGAGGATAAGGAGGCGCCTTCACCGTCTGAAGCGGCCTCGCTGACGATGCTTCGAAATGAGGTCGATGAGATCCTGGATACGCTCACCCCGCGCGAGCGCCGCGCGTTGCAGCTGCGCTTTGGTTTGATCGATGGCCAACAGCGGACGCTGGAAGAAGTTGGAAAGCGCTTCGGGGTCACCCGCGAGCGGGTTCGGCAGATCGAGGCCAAGGCGCTCCGCAAGCTGCGCCACCCTAGTCGCAGTAAGAAGCTGAAAGACTACCTCGAGTAACCGACTGCCCCTTCGGGCAACGTCTCGTGCACGATCGTGAGCCTCGGCGGGCCTGTTCAACGCACGCCGCCGGTGTCAGCCTTAGATCAGTGGCAATCGCAAAGGCGAGGGTGGCCCAGGCCGCCTGCCCGCAGTCGCGCCCGGCACCCACGCGCGCGGTTGAGCACAGGCCTGGTCGATCATTCTCGAAGGCCGCACCGCTGACCCCGCGCGAGCTTCTTTTCCTGCAACGAAATGCCGGCAACGCGGCCGTCTGCCAGTTGCTGGCCGAGCGCGCTGATACAAGAGCGAAGGATCAACAGAGTACCGTCCAGCGGGGATTCTTCGGCGACCTCTGGTCAGGGATCAAGAAGGCTGCCGGCGCGATCGGGTCGGCCTTGAGCGGCGCCGCCAAATGGGTGGCAGCGCGCTTCGGCGACGCGGCAGAGTGGCTGGTCAACCTCTTTCGCGATCTTCCCGGGCGGCTGCTCCGTTTTGGAAAGACTATCGCTGACGGCCTGATCGGGATGGCCACGCTGATTCCGGAGGCGATCGGGGCCTTAATTCACGGCGGGGTCGCGGGCTTCGCCCGCTGGGTGTGGGAGAAAGCTAAGGGAGCGGGCGCCTGGCTCGGCACGCTGGTAAGCCGAGTCTTCGACCTGCTCGGTGGTCCCGAACTGGTGGAATTCGTCCTGCATATGGTTTCGAACGCCTCGCCCCTGTCAAGCACCGAGCGGACCGCGGCGCAGGGTGTGCTGGGCCCGAACGCGCTGAGATGGGACGAAGTCAGGATCGACGAAGGCGGAGTGCTGGGTCTGGTTTTCAAGCTCAACCAGGGACGCGCCTTCACGACCTTCCACACCATCAACATGACGGCGACGGACCGTTCAAACCTCTCGATCGTGGTTCACGAGCTGACGCACGTCGACCAGTACGAGCACGCCGGATCCGTTTATATCGGCCAGGCGCTGGGTGACCAGATCGCCGAAGGAAGCCATGCCTACGACTACGGTGGAACGCAAGGACTAGAAGACGCTGCGAAGGCCGGCAAACACTACTCGGAGTTTGGCCGCGAGCGTCAAGCCCAGATCGCGCAGGACTACTACACCGACACGACGAATGGCGGGCAAACCTCGCCGTACGAGCCGTTTATCAAGGAATTGCAGAAGGGAGAGCTCTAGCCGGACTCCGTGTCCAGGCTGGGCAGACCCAGTCAGGCTGCACGCGTAACCCATAGAAGCCCTGGCATATAGGGCGTGCGGTCGGCCGCGGAGGTCGACAGGCCTTTTTCGAGCTCATCGATGATGGCAAGGATCCGCCTGCCGACCTCCAGGGTGTTGACCCGAAACGGCACCCATCGATCATGAGCACCATCAGCGAGGCTGGCATCGAAGTCGAAGTGCCACCTATCGTCGTGCAGATGGGGAATCGCGTGCTTGTGAACTTCGGCTGAAGGCACGATGAACACCGGGTCGGCGAAACGCATGGTCCGCTGATCGAGATAGGCGAAGAAGTAGTAGAAGAGTGGATGGGTCACGAGCCTGTCTTTCAGGACTGTGAACCGGACGTGCAGCCGGTCGGCCGCCCAGGGATGATCGACATGGATGGCGGACTTGATCTGAAGGCCGAGGTTGATGAGAAAGTCACCGCGGCGGTGGACGTCGGCGTCGCGCCGGTCGTCATCCGTTGCTTGCCGAGCGACCTCAAGCCCGCCGTCGCTGCCTAGGACGCTCAGCACGATGAAGAGGAATTCGGCGACAATCCCCTGCTGCACGAGGCTGATAGGCATTGGGGCGTAGGGTACATCGCCCGCCTGCGGACCGGGGCCGGCCAGGCCGACCTTAACGGAATCTTTGGCTGATTGTCGCGCGAGCGACAGAGTCGGGGGCGGGATTCAGTAAGATGGTCCGCCAAGGAGGCGGCCGGAGCCGGACATTGTGAGTTTCGGACGTACACGCTTGCCCGACTACTCAATCGGTGCAACGGTTCTATTTGTCGCTATTGCACTGCCATTCTTCGTGTTCACTCGAGCGCAGCATCTCCATCGGTCAGGCGCTCAGGCCGCAGTAACCGCGACGAGTTCGGCCCTCCCGACAGACTCTAATTCGCAAATGCCTGTCCTGACCGCGTCGCCCGAGCCGTCGCCCCAGCCAGCGGCGCTACCGCTAACGGCCGGCGGCGCGACGGCTCGTCCTCAAGGCGCGAGCGCAGCTCGCAAACCGTCTGGTGGGACGCCGACGACGGGCAGCAGTCCAGCGCCAACGGCCACGGACGCGAGCACTCCAACGCCGGTAGCCGATGCGCCTCCGGTAGTGGTGTTTTCCGTGACGCCGCAGTCCGGTCCTTCACCGCTCACAGTAACGGTGGATGCGTCCGGCTCAACCGATACTGATCAGACCCCAATCGCCCAGATTTTCATCAACTTCGGTGATGGCACGACGCTGCTGGCAGATGCCCAGCGCACAGCTTCGCATACATACACGACAGCTTCGACGTACACGCTGACGGTCCTGGTGATCGACAGCGGAAAGAATTCGTCGAGCGCGAGTACGACGGTCGTCGTTAATTAGATGGGGTAACCAGGCCTGTAAGGTGCGGCCGGCCGGTGCGAGCCTGGCCAACCTCGAGTCGCCAATTCCCATTTTGCGGCGTTGCGTTGAACGCGACCGTCGACGGGAGCAGGAGCGGCGACTTGAATTGCACCTCGGCGGTGAGTTGATCGAGCAGCCTGCCTTCGAGGGCCGCGAGGCAGCGGGCTTTTAGCCACATGCCGTGGGCGATAGCTCGTGGAAACCCGAAGAGGCGTGCAACCAGGGGATTCATATGGATCGGATTGACGTCGCCCGAAGCGGCGGCGTAGCGGCGGCCGATATTGCCGGGCACACGCCAGAGCGCCGATGGGGTCTGATGGCCCCCACCCCGACCCTCCCCCGGAGCGGGGGAGGGAGCTGCTGCGGAGGATGGAATTTTTCTAGCGGATTTTTCCCTGTGGAGATAGGTGCTGACTTCGCTCCAGACCGCCTCGCCGGCGATGGTGACTTCCGTGATCATGTCGAACTGGCGACCGCGCGGATGGTCCCGAAAATCGGCGGCGTGAACGCAAACTGTCAGCCGCTCCTCTGCGTTCAACGGCCGTTGCTGCACGATCCGGTTATTGACATGGACCAGGCCGGGTAGCGGGAATGGAAAGGTGGCGTCAACCATGAGCGTCACGGCAGCAGGAAACCCAAGAATGTGCGGATATGTTGGCGGCAGGACGTCCGATTGCCGGAAGCCGCAGACATCGGCGTAGCTCGCCAGGTTTTGGCGATCGATCGACAGATCTGGCAGCTCGTATGAGGTATCGGGAAGGCTCTCGGCGTGGCGGCCGCGCGCGGTGATGGCCGCCTTCGCGTAAAGGCGCCCAAGGGTCGGCCGCTGCTCGAGCCGGCGGACGGTCATGCCCCGAGAATGCTCTGACCGCAGACCCGAACGACCTGACCGTTCACGCCGCCGCTGCCGGGTTGAGCGAGCCACGCAACCGTCTCCGCGACATCGACTGGAAGGCCACCCTGGTTGAGACTGTTGATCCGCCGGCCGATCTCCCGCGTAGCAAACGGCATCGCCTTCGTCATAGCGGTCTCGATGAACCCGGGAGCGACCGCGTTGATAGTCGCGGCGCGTTTGGCCATCAGCGGTGCCATGGCCTGAACCATCCCGATGATCCCAGCTTTGCTTGCCGCGTAATTCGTCTGACCGCGATTGCCGGCGATGCCGCTGGTCGAGGAAATGCAAATTACCCGCGCGTTGTCCCGGAGGACTTTCTGTTCAACGAGCGCCTTGTTGATGCGGATCTGCGCCTGCAGGTTCACATTCAGGACGCTGGTCCACTGCTCGGGCGTCATGTTGACCAGCGATCGATCTCGAGTGATGCCGGCGTTATGGACGAACACGTCAACGCCGCCGTAACGATCGACCAAATGCTTTGCGATGCGCTGCGGCGCGTCGTCGGCTGTGATATCGACTTGCAATGCGGTACCGCCAAGTCGGTTGGCGACCTCAGTCAGAGTCGCGCCCTGCGCGGGCACATCGGCGACGACGACCGTGGCCCCGTCCCGCGCGAGCGTCTCGGCGATGGCGGCGCCAATCCCTCTGGCGGCGCCAGTGACCACGGCGACTCGATCTTTAAGCGGGTGCTCCCAGTCCTGAGTCGGAACAGGTTTGGCCGGTCGAATGCGGATGACCTGACCGTCCACATAGGCTGAACGACCCGAAAGGAAGAAACGCAGCGTCGACTCGAGGACGGTCTCAGCGCCTTCCGCCACATACATAAGGTTGGCCGTCGATCCGAGTCGCGCCTCCTTTCCGGCAGAGCGAATGAATCCATCGAGCGCCCGTTGCGTCGCCGAGGCTTCCGGCTCGGAGCAATCCTCCGGGGGAGTACCGAAGAGAATCAGCCGCCCTGAGGGCCGCAGATTGCGAAAGGTCTGCGAAGTGAACGCATGGAGTTTGCCCAGGTCTGCGATAGCGCGCATGGCAGTGCCGTCGAAGAGGATGGCCGCCCAGCGAGAGCTCCCACCCTCCCCCGCAGCGGGGGAGGGAGAGGAAGGCGAGGGGATTACTGCAGAGAGAACATCGCGGACGCGGCCGCCTGCGGAGGCGATCAAGACCGGTCCATCGACTAGCGGGTGGCCGGGTTGGTAGCGCCTCAGCCGGGCGGCTTCAGGGAGACCCGGAACTTTGACCTTGAGCTTCACGCTGCTTCGAGGATGGCGACGACACCCTGGCCACCTGCCGCGCAGATCGAGATGAGCCCGCGTCCGGAGCCTTTTTCGGCGAGAAGTTTCGCCAGCGTGGCGACGATCCGCCCACCGGTCGCAGCAAACGGGTGTCCTACTGCGAGCGAAGAGCCATTGACATTGAGCTTCGAGCGATCGATCGGCCCAAGTGGCTTCTCGAGGCAGAGGCGCTCTTTGCAATACCTCGAATCCTCCCAGGCTTTGAGTGTCGCCAGGACCGTGGAGGCAAAGGCCTCGTGGATTTCGTAGAAATCGAAGTCCTGCAGGGTGAGCTTGTTTCGCGCGAGCAGGCGGGGGACGGCGTAGGCGGGGGCCATGAGGAGGCCCTCACCGCCGTAGACATAGTCGACGGCGGCCGTTTCGGCATCGACCGTGTGAGCCAGAACAGGAAGGCGGTGTTGCTTGGCCCATTCGTCCGTGCTGAGAAGAACGGTCGCGGCGCCATCGGATAGCGGAGTGGAATTTCCGGCAGTCATGGTGGCGTCGCCGTTCTTGCCGAAGACTGGGCGCAGCTTTGCGAGTGATTCCATACTGGCATCGGGACGTAACGTTTGATCGCGCTGCAGACCGAGGTACGGCGTGACCAGGTCATCGAAGAAGCCGCGCTTCCACGCCGCGGCGAGATGCTGATGGCTGGCAACAGCGAGCTCATCCTGTGCTTCGCGGCTGATCTCCCACTCGCGCGCCGTGATGGCGGCATGCTCGCCCATCGACAGGCCCGTTCTTGGCTCGGCATTGCGCGGCGTCTCGGGAACGATCTGCCCGGGGCGCAATTTGCGCAATAGCGCCAGGCGCTGTGGCATCGATTTGGCGCTGTTGATCTGGAGGAGGACGCGGCGAAGGTCCTCGTTGACGGCGATCGGCGCGTCGCTGGCCGTGTCCACCCCACCCGAAACGCCGCTCTCGACCTGGCCGAGCGCGATCTTGTTCGCGACATGAATCGTGGTTTCCAGGCCGGTGCCGCACGCCTGCTGGACGTCGTAGGCCGGCGTCCATGGCGAGAGGCGGGACCCAAGAACGACCTCGCGGGTGAGGTTGAAGTCGCGACTGTGCTTCAGCACCGCGCCTGCGGCGACCTCACCGAGGCGCTGCCCTTGCAAACCAAAGCGAGCGATCAAGCCGTCGAGCGCCGCGGTCAGCATGTCCTGGTTGGAGGCTCGGGCATAGGGGCCGCCGGCGCGGGCGAAGGGGATTCGGTTGCCGCCGAGGATGGCGGCGCGGCGCAGGTCAGCCATGCGGGGTTTGCGGCTTATGTGAGGTCAATGCTGTAATGAATGGTACAGATGAACGGCGATATCACGCGGCTGCGGGGCTTCCTCGATGGGCAGTGGTGCGACGTCCGAGAGGAGGTCCGCAACCAGATCCGGGGGTCGGAACTGTTGAGGCCCGTAGCGGGCCTGTCGACCGAGGAGCATCGCGATCGGGTGTGGGAGCAGGCCAAGCTGGTGAGCGGCTCGCGGGCGTCGCGGATGTTCTTTCCGCGCGAGGTCGGTGGGGAAGGGGACATGGGCGGCGCCCTTACCGCGTTCGAGACCCTCGGGCTGGTCGACCTCTCGCTCCTGGTCAAGATCGGCGTCCAGTACGGGCTGTTTGGCGGCGTGATCCGGCGCTTGGGATCGCAAAAGCATCATCAGAAATATTTGCGGCAGGCCATGATGATGGAACTGCCCGGATGCTTTGCGATGACGGAGACCGGTCATGGGTCTGACGTCCAATCGATCCGAACCACCGCGACGTATGACCCGGCGCGCCAGGAGTTCGTCATCAATACCCCCGATGACGCGGCCCGCAAGGACTACATCGGGAACGCGGCGCGCGATGGCCGCATGGCTGCCGTCTTCGCCCAGCTGATGACGAATGGCGAAGGTCATGGGGTGCATGTGCTGCTGGTGCCGATCCGCGACGAGCGTGGACGGGTCTGTCCTGGCGTGCGCATCGAGGACGACGGACATAAAGGTGGCCTGAACGGCGTGGACAATGGGCGGATCTGGTTCGACAACGCCCACGTGCCTCGCGAGGCGTTGCTCGATCGTTTCGGCGCGGTGGCGCCCGATGGCACGTACAGCAGCCCGATCAAGAATGAGAGCCGCCGCTTCTTCACGATGCTCGGGACGCTGGTGTCGGGCCGGGTCAGCGTCGCGGGCGCCGCACTGGGCGCCGCCAAGCTGGCGTTGACCATCGCTGTTCGCTATGGACTCGAGCGGCGCCAGTTCAAGGCGCCCGGTCGTGAGGAAGAGGTGATCCTGCTCGATTACCTGCAGCACCAACGGCGACTACTGCCGCTGGTCGCGACCAGCTACGCGATGCATTTCGCTCATGAGGCGCTGGTCAGCAAGCTGCATGCCGCCGGCGATGGCGATAGCGCCAATGAAGTGGAACAGCGGCAGATCGAAACGCTGGCCGCAGGCATCAAGGCCGTCGCAACCTGGCATGCGATGCAGACGATTCAAACCTGCCGCGAAGCTTGCGGCGGAGCCGGTTACCTGTCGGTCAACCGCCTCACCGAGCTGAAGGCAGACGTCGACATCTTTACGACCTTCGAAGGCGACAACACCGTGCTGCTGCAACTGGTTGCCAAGGGACTCCTGACGAATTTCCGCGATGAGTTCGAGATCATGGACACCGTGGCGACGGTTCGGTTCGTCGCGGACCAGGTTGTCGGCGCGGTCCTGGAGCGCAGCCCGGTCGGCGGCGTCGCGCAATGGATCGCCGATGTGTGGCCCCGCTCAGAAGAAGATGCCAGCATCCTGGATCGTCGCTATCACCTGAGGCTGTTGCAGTGGCGAGAGAAGCATGTCCTCGAGGCGGTGGCCAGGCGGCTGCGAAAGATGATGTCCGGCGGTGGTGACGCCTTCGTTGCCTTCAATGCTGTCCAGGATCATCTCCTCCTGGCGGCTCGGGCGCACGTCGATCGAGTCGTCCTGGAACACGTCATCGCAGCGATCGATCGGTGCGATGAGGAGGAGATCAAGGCCCTATTGAACAAGGTTTGCGATCTCCATGTGATGGCCTTGATCGAGCGTGAGCGCGGCTGGCTGTTGGAGCATGGGCAGCTATCGGCGGGTCGGGCCAAGGCGGTGATCACGAATGTCAATCGGCTTTGCGGCGAACTGCGGCCTCACGCGCGGCTGCTCGTCGATGCATTTGGAGTGCCGGAGGAATTGCTTCCGGAGCTAGTGGCAGCCACCGGCGATCGCTCCGCCGGTCGAGGAAACCTTCTTCAAGCCCGCTGACGGCGTATAGAGGTAGGTCGCCGACCCGTCGCTGAACCAGATGCCGTGCGAATCGGCCGTCGCGGCGGCGAAAAAGCTCGAGCCCGAGTACAGCAGCGATCGATGGCTCGCGTCGGTCAGGACCCACAGGGTTATCACCTTTCCGGTACTGGAGGACACGAGCGGCCGGCCCTGCCGATCGAAGCCGAGCATCTGTACGTTATCGATCCCTTCCTGATAGAACCAGGTCTGCTCGCCACCGGTGGCTAGGTCGATGCGGATCAGGCGATTCGGGCCAGTCATGCCGTCATGGACCGTCGGATCGGCGGTGTTGTAGTCCGTGCGCCAGCCGGCGCCTGAGCCGACCCAGTATCCGTACTTCTCGCCTCCGCTGAGCGTATGAACGGCGCCGGTCGATGGGTCGAGCTTCCAGCCGATCTGTGGCCCGGGGCCATCGTGTCCGCCAACCCAGGGGCTGAGGTAGATGCCGTTGCCCACGTAGTCGTTGATGATGTACTGCCCCGTTTTTGTGAGGGGGCGATCCACGCCGCTGGCGACGGTCACGATGTGGACCACGCTGTAGGCGCCTGGCCCCGGTTCGGTGTCCGAGTAGGTGGCGTAGGTGTAGTGGCTGCCGTCGTCCGAAACAAAGCGCCAATCGACGGGAAGCCAGCGGCCGTAGACACGGTCGTAAGCCAGGCCGCTGCCCTTGCTTGTGAGATTGCCGGTTGGATCGACGTCGAATGAGCCGGAAGGATAGTTAATGAACCCGGCCTGTGGCGTCTGGCCGGCGACGATCGGTAGGCGACAAATCGTGGCGTTCGCTGCCCCGCTGGAACCCGTGCTGGCGGTCGATGTCGGGGCGGCCGTAGTGGAAGCCGAGGCACCGGCCGTCGATTGCACCGGCGCGGCCGAGGGGGTTTGCTTCGCCGAGGTGATGTGCGACGCCGCAGGGCTGCCGCCGCATGCGGCTGTCGTGCCTACAAAAAGGATGGCGAGCAGCAGTGAGCCGCGGCTACTCATGAGCCACGATTGATTGCATGGCGGCAGGTAAGAGATCGTCCGCGAACGCCCCGGCCGGGTTGGGGACGATCCAAACATGCAGCATCGCCGGCGTCGGCTTCGCCCGGGTTCCGAGAGGACACGGTTGGCCGTAGCCATTCGTGCCGGCGATCGTCCCGTTGGGCAGGTAGCACAGGTCGAGGTGCTGATGCCAATGAGCAAGACCACCGGCAACTCTTGGGACGGGCTGGTTCGCGGTCGGCAAGACGAACATCGCGCCCACCAGGATCGGCCCGGCAGGTCCTGCCATGTACATCAATCGCTCGGGGCGGCGTAGATCGAGCACTCGTCCAGCCCTGGTGTAGGTCGGATTGACCCACTCGACGATTGGCAAGTTGATTGGTGTTATCGGTTGATAGCCGGCTTGATAGGCGGCCTGCGGATTCTGATACTGCTCAATCCCAGCCTTCGTAGAAGCGACGAAGCGTTGCATTTCGGCGGTCTGGCCCGCGCTTACCTGGGCGGACCAACCGATCACCGCGACGAGCGCAACGGCCAGTGCGGCGGCCGCGGCAGCAAAGACTCGACGCGCCAGACGAGGAAGGCTGGTGAACATGAGGACCGCCTGGCTCAAGAGCGCGATCGCAAGGCCGGCGGCAATCAGCGCGTGAGCTGGGTTCGCCGCTGTGATAACCGACTCGTGCTGCGCCAGCAAGGGATCACGTGCATGCAGGACGGCGTCCCAGGCAAGCCCCGCGGCCGCGGACACGACGCCTGCCAGCGTCAGCCAGCTCAGCCCGGCGGTTGCCAGCGCTCGTCGCTGAGGTGGCACGCCCTCTTAACGCCGGCTGACGCTCGACCGTTACGGGTGGATTGCTATTTCGGCTCGGCCCAGAGGATGGCCCAGGGGTTGGCGAGACCAGCGACATGAGCGGCCACCTTTCCTGTCCGCGGGTCGAGCTTGAAGATCTGTTCGGTCTCGACGTCAGCGGCAAAGAGCCAGCGTCCATCCGTGCTCATCCGGATGCTCATGACCGCTCCTCCGCCGAGGTACCGAGCTCGCGTCTTCAGCGTGGCCGTATCGATCGCGACGATGCCCGCGTTGTCGAGGGCAAAGAGCGTTTGACCGTCGGCCGAAAGCGCGGCGCCGTTTACGTGAACGCCCTTCGCCTCGGCGTCGGTGAACAACCCCGCTACGAGTGGCGCTGGCGCTGCGATGAGCGAGACCTGTCCCGTGCGATGTACGTCCGGCAGCCTTGCCGGGGTGATCTCGCTAATGCGTCCGGTCACCGCATTGACGGCATAAACGCTGGATCCGTCGCGGTTGCTCGTGATTGACCACTGAAACTGCTCCTCCATGTTCGACGCTTGACTCGAGGGGAGGTCAACGCACCAGGCATACGGTTGCCCCAGCGGCAGCGCATGGATGAAGGGGCCGCTGTCCCGCGCGTAGACCGTTAAGACGAAGTTGCCATCCGGCGTAAAGACGCTGTCGCCGCGTATGCCGTTCATCGGTTCGTTTGGCTCGCGCTTGTCGAAGATGGGTTGCTCGACCAGGTTCCGGCTGGCCACGTTGTAAAGGCGCACCTGATAGTGCCCGGGGTCGCCCATGGTCTCGATCAGGTAGAGATTCTGGCCATCGTTGCTGATGGCATCGAAGGAGAAGTCCCCGGTCAGCGATAGCCTGGTGAATGGCCTGGCGAGCGATGAGGGCCCGACAAGGAAGTCACTGTGCCTAGCGCCTCCGGCAAACGTCTGCATTGAAAGTGTCAGCCAGGCGCCGTTTGGCGATATGCCTCCGGGCAGCTGCGGATAGGTCAGGGTTGGGAGCGTGAAGCCAGACGGAATTGCGAGCTGCGCCACGGCGCGGCCTGTAGCTGGATCCACGGCAGAAAGGCGGCCGGTCGTGCTTGTTGCGCTGACTGTGTAGTAGCGCGACCAATCGGGGGCCGGAACGCCTAAAGGGAGCACGCGCTCCAACGTTCCTTTGGCCGCATCCCGGACGGTCAGCTGCGCTCCATTGCCATCGCGTTCCAGGAGGAAGAGCCGGTAGTCGCCAGCGGGCGGCACAGCGGAAGAGGGACGTCCGCACGCGGTGAACACTGCCGCCGTGAGAACGAGCGCTGCGATCAGTCGACGGCTCATGAGCAACACCTCCGAGGGACATACCGTCGGCGGAGCGGGATGGTTCCCCCCAGAGCCGCCATCCCTGCCCCGGAGGGGACGGAGATAGAACCGCGGAGGGGGGAGGGAGAGAGATCCCAGAGGGAGTGATTATTTTGGGGAAGGGTGGTAAGGTGCCAGCCTCAGGAGCAATGATGCCCATCCATTGGATTCATAAGCAACTGGTAAGGACGATGATGGCGAGCCTGCTTTCGGCAGGCGTCGTCTTGCTGCAAGTCCCTACTGCGGCACTGGCCAACATGTCGTTCACCACCACGGCCGGATGGCGGTTACTCAATGTCCCACAGATTTTTCAGACACATGGCCTCAGCTGTGAGGCGGCAGCCGAACAGATGGCGCTCGCGTACCAAGGCGTCAACGTCAGCCAGGATGCCTTATTGAGCGCGATGCCGGTAGATCGTCGTGGGCCGACCTGGGACAGCACGGGAATGCACTGGAGCGATCCCTATGACGTCTTTGTTGGCAATCCTGATGGCAGTGAGCGATTGTTAACCGGATACGGCACCTATTACGGTCCGGTGGTAAAAGCCGCGCAGCGATACGGTGGTGTGGTTGTCCAGTACGGTGAGGGGATCCAGCCGCCCACGATTTACCAGGCGGTGATGACCGGCCATCCGGTCGTCTCCTGGGTTGGATTCGATTGGAAGTGGCATCAGGTCTCCCACTACCGTGCATGGGATGGCGACCTGGTGCAATTCGGCAGTCCGTACGAGCATGCCGTGACGATCATCGGCGTTACCAACGACAACCTGCTCATCAACAATCCCTGGTTCGGGCAGCAATGGATTTCTAAGCCGACGTTCGAGGCTTCGTACGGGACCTTCAATCACATGTCGGTGATCTTCGGTGCGAGGGCAAATGATCCCGGGCCGAACACGAGCAGCACCCCGTACCAGGGCGCGACGCCAGTTCCACAAGACACGTATCACACGCTTCAACCCAGTCGAATTCTCGATACCCGCGACGGAACCGGAGCCACGGCGCCTGGACCGCTTGGTAACGACGGAACCATGACCTTGCAGGTTGCCGGACGGGGCGGGGTGCCGGCGACTGGAGCCACGGCTGCCGTGCTCAATGTGACGGCGGTCAATCCGAGCACCGCGAGCTACCTGACGGTCTATCCTTCGGGCACGGCGCGGCCAAACACCTCCAACTTGAACTGGGTGGCGGGCAAGACCATGCCCAACCTTGTCGAGACTCCGATCGGCGCTGACGGCAAGGTTGCGTTCTACAACCATTTCGGCACCGTCCATGTCGTCGTCGACGTGGCCGGGTACTTCGGACCCTCCGCTGCTCCAACCGATGGGCTGCTGAATGCGTTAGTACCGTCGCGCCTACTGGATACAAGAGATGGAACCGGCGGATACAGGGGCGCGTTGGGGCAAGCCTCGACGCTCAACCTGCAGGTCGCCGGGCGCGGGGGGGTTCCTGCCAGCGGCGCCGCCGCCGTGGTGCTGAACGTCACGGTTACCGGTCCGACTGCGGCCAGCTATCTGACGGTCTATCCCACCGGGGCCCAACGGCCGCTGGCATCCAATTTGAACTTTGTTGCCGGTCAAACCGTGCCAAACCGGGTCATCGTGTCAATAGGCGCCGGTGGACAGGTAAGCATTTTCAACTTCCAGGGCAGCACGCACGTTGTCGTGGACGTGTCTGGCTGGGTCAGCAATGGAACTGAGGCCACGACCGGGAGCCATTTCAGCGCGGTCAGCCCTCAGCGAATCCTGGACACCCGAAACGGCCTGGGTATTGTGCCCCCAGCGGGCATGGCGTCGGTCGGCCTGGCTGATTCGGCAAGTACCGGCGTGACTGCACTGGTCCTCAACGTCACCGTTACCGACGTCAGCTCAGCCAGTTATCTGACCCTGTGGCCCGACGGCACCGCGCGGCCGCTCGCGTCCGATCTGAACTTCGGCCCCGGCGACACGGTCCCCAATCTCGTCATCGTGAAAGTGGGTCCGAACGGGGCCTTCGATTTCTTCAACCACACGGGTTACGCGGACGTGGTCATCGACCTGGTGGGCTACTTCGGGCCGGTCGGCTGACGCAAGCGCTCGCGGAAATAGGTGATCGTCTTTGCCAGCCCGTCATCGAGCGATGTCCTTGGCTCCCAGTTGAGCAGCTCACGTGCCCGAGTGAGATCGGGCTTACGCTGACGCGGATCGTCCTCGGGCAGCGGTTTGAAGACGATCTCGCTTCGGCTACCGCACAACGCACGGATCCGATTTGCCAATTCGATCATCGTGACTTCATCGGTGGTCCCGAGGTTCACCGGAGAGGCGTAGCTGGATCGCATCAGGCGGATGACGCCTTCGATCAGGTCATCCACGTAGCAAAGACTTCGTGTCTGGGAGCCGTCGCCATAGATGGTGATCGGTTGATTGTGCAGCGCCTGTAGCAGGAAATTCGGCACCGCTCGTCCGTCGTCGACCCGCATGCGCTCGCCGTAGGTGTTGAAGATGCGAACAATGCGCGTCTCCATGCTATGGGCGCGGTGGTAGGCCATGGTGAAAGCCTCGGCCGCTCGCTTGCCCTCGTCGTAGACGGCGCGCGGGCCAACCGGATTGACATTTCCCCAGTAGCTCTCTGGCTGCGGATGGACAAGCGGGTCGCCGTAGACCTCGGAGGTCGAGGCGAGCAGAAAAACCGCGTGCTTGGCGCGGGCCAGTCCCAGCATGTTGTGGGTCCCCAGCGTGCCGACCTTGAGCGTCGCGATTGGGTGGTCCGCGTAGTCAACCGGTGACGCCGGCGAGGCGAAGTGGAGAACCCCATCAACCGCGTCGTTCAGGTACAGGGGTTCACTGACGTTGTGCTGAATGGATTCGAATCCCTTGCGGCCCTGGAGATGCGCAACGTTCTGGGCGACGCCAGTGACCAGGTTATCCACACAGAGGACCTGCCAGCCGTCCTCCAGCAGCCGCTCACAAAGGTGTGAGCCGAGAAAGCCGGCCCCGCCGGTGACAACCGCGCGCATTGTTAGATGGAAGCCCCCCCCGCCCTACCCATCCACAGAGGGGGAGGGAAATAAATCAGGATCGGCCGACGCCTCGGTAGACAAAACCGAGCTCGCGCATAACGTTCGGTTCGTACAGGTTCCGGCCGTCGACGATAACCGGCCGCCGCATCACTCGCTTCATCCGCTCGAGGTCCAGCTGGCGAAATTCCTCCCACTCGGTGACGAGCAGAACCGCATCCGCCCCGTTGGCCGCTTCATATGCATCGCGACAGTACTGGATGTCGTTCAATGTCTGTTTGAGAACCGGCATGGCTTTGGGATCGTAAGCGCGCACCCGAGCGCCTTTCTGTTTCAGGCTATTGATGACGTCGATGGCCGGCGCTTCGCGAACGTCGTCGGTATTCGGTTTATACGCGAGTCCAAGGACGGCGATAACCTGATCGCGAAGCCCGCCCAGGACCTCGCGCAGCTTTTCGACAAGCAGCGTCCGCTGATCGAGGTTGATCTCCATCACCGCATCGAGCAGTTCGGGGTGGTAACCAAGCGTCTCCGCTATCCGAGCAAGCGCTTTAACGTCCTTCGGGAAACACGATCCGCCATACCCAATGCCTGCGTCGAGGAACATCGGGCCGATCCGGCGATCCATTCCCATTCCCTGGGAAACGACCTTGACATCCGCGTCGACGCGCTCGCAGATCCGGGCGATCTCGTTGATGAAGGAGATGCGCGTCGCCAGAAAGGCGTTCGAGGCGTACTTGATCATCTCTGCAGTGTGGAGATCCGTGATCAGGATGTTGGTATCAAGCCTGGCGTAGATCGCGGCCACCGCCTCTGCGGCCGGGCGGCTATGGGAGCCAAACACCAACCGGTCTGGGTGCATGAAGTCGTGGATGGCGCTGCCCTCGCGAAGAAACTCAGGATTCGAGACGACGGAAAACGGAATCTCCTCTTCGAGGTTTTCGCCGATGATGCGCGAGACGATATCGCCGGTCCCGATCGGCACCGTGCTCTTGTTGATGATGGTCATCGTGCGCTTCATTGCTTTTGCGATTGACCTCGCCGCCTGCTTGACAAACACAAGGTCTGCTTCGCCGCGACGGCCCATCGGTGTACCAACCGCGACGAAGACGAATTCGGAATTGGGAATCGCGTCGGCATACTCGGTGGTAAATCGAAGGCGGTCAGCCTTGATGGCCCGGGTCATGAGCTCCTGGAGGCCCGGTTCGTAGATGGTCGGCTTTCCCTGTTTAAGCGTGGCGATCTTGCTCGCATCGATATCGAGCGCGACCACCTCGTGTCCCAGATCGGCCAGGCACGCCGCCGTAGTCAGACCGACATAACCGGTCCCGACGACGGAGAGGGAACTCATGTCGCTTATGTAACCAAATGCCTCGGTCACGCTTGCGCCAGGAATCCGATACCGGTAGACTGGCCCGCGACATGCAGGTCCGCCGTCTGATCCAAGGATCGCTCGTGGGTGTGAGCATGCTGGCGGCGTCGTCGATCTTGCCGACTGCGGCCGATTGGCCGACCTATCACCAGGACAATTCGCGGGCCGGCTACGACTCGAGCCAGCCCAACTTCGCGAGCGTCAGCCCAGGATGGTCGAGCGCAAGCCTAACCGGGATCGTCATGGCGTCACCGGTCGTGGTTGGTAGTCACGTCTACGTCGCCACCGAGGGCAATCACATCTATGACTTCGACACTGCCTCCGCGACGCCGGGCACGCCGATCTGGGATGTGTTCGTGGGAACGGCCGTCACGAGTGGTTGGGGGTGTGGCCAGGCGTTCGGCGGGATCACGAGCACGCCGGTTGCGGATGCTGCAGGCAATCGCCTGTACGTGTCGGGATTGCTAAATGTTGGCGGAGCCGTCAATTACTACCTGACCACGCTGAACCTGACAACCGGCGCCGTCATCGCGCAAACGAAACTGGCGCCTGCCGGCTTGAACTGGGTCTACAACGGGCAGCGGGGCGCGCTGACGCTGGCCAACGGATATGTCTACGTGCCATTTGGCGGCCGCGACGGCGACTGCGGCACCTATCACGGATGGATTCTCGGGGTCAATGCCGGCACCCAAGCCCTGATCAGCTTTGAGACCGATACGGCCGTCAACGGGACGCCGTTCTGGGCCACGGGCGGACTCGCGGTTGACTCCACAACCGGCGACATCCTGGGTGCGACCGGGAACAGCGGCTGTCCGTCGCAGCCCCACCAGACGCAAAGCGTGCTGCGATTGTCGCCGACTCTCGCCTTGCTTGATAGCTTCACCGAGCCCGACTGGCACAACAACACGTGTTTCGATGTCGATCTTGGTTCCGTGGCGCCACTTGTCCTTGGTGGCGGATATGGCTTCATCGTCGGCAAGCAAAGCATTGGCTACGTCATCCGCATCAACAGCCTGGGTGGTGTCGGTGGGCAGGCGTTTCCGCCGAACAACAACCTTGCCGCAGGCGACGTCTGCAACGGCGCTATGGCCTTCGGCGCCACGGCCTACGCGCCGCCCTACATCATTGTTCCCTGCGCCAACGGACTGGTCGCGCTGAACTACAACCCGGCGGGACCGTCGTTCTCCGTAGCCTGGCGCGGTCCGAACTTCTGGGCGACCCCGCCAATCGTGGCGGGAGGCGCGGCCTGGACGCTCGATACCGGCGGGAGCGGGCTGTACGCATTTGATCTGGCAACCGGGGCATTGCGATATCAGAGCCCGGCGATTAGCGTCAATCATTTCGCTTCGCCCTCCGAGTCAGCCAACACCGTCTTCGTTCCGGGAAGCAATCGCCTGCTGACATACTCGATGCTGGCATGTCCGAGCGCCCCCGCATACACGGGCTACTTCAACTGGTACGACACCGCGAGCAGCGGCATGTACGTCGACAACGTTCATGTCGTCAACCCAGGGGCCACTAACGCGGTTGGCTGCATCACTCTGTCCGGCGGCGGAACCCTCGGCTTCAATCTAAGCCCGGGCCAGGAGGGTTATTACCACTTTCCACAGGGAACCATCGGCGGACCTCTAACGGTTCAATCTTCTGCGCGCATCATCCCCTCGCAGCGGGTGCTGTACGATCACTCCTTCAACGAAGTGGCCGCCAGCACCGCGGCTGATGCCGCGATGACTTCGTACTTCAACTGGTACGACAAGGCCAGCGCCGGAATGTTCGTGGACAATATTCACCTGCTGAATCCATCCACCACAACCTCGAGTGGAACGATCACCATTCCAGGGGCCGCGCCCCTGAGTTTTTCCGTTGGCGCGGGGCAGGAAGGCTATTACTCATTCCCCAACGGCACGATCGGCGGTCCCGTAACCGTGGCCGTCAGCAGCGGTCCCGCCGTGATCGCCTCCCAGCGGGTCATCTACTACGGATCCTTCAACGAAGTCCGGGCTCGGCCCGCAAGCGCAGCCGCCACCACTTCCTACTTCAACTGGTATGACCGACAAAGCGCCGGTATGCGCGTCGACAACGTTCACATTCTGAACCCGGGTGCCACGGCGGCGAGCGGGACGGTTGCCATCAGCGGCGGGCCGAGTCAGAACTTCAGCGTGGCCGCCGGTCAGGAGCAGTTTTATAGCTTCCCGGCGGGAACGATCGGTGGGCCAATCACGGTCATGGTGACATCCGGTCCGGGGGTCGTCGCCTCCCAACGCGTGGAGTACTACCAATCATTTAACGAGGTGTCGGCGTCTCAGCTGTCGGATGCCTCGACCAAGTCCTACTTCAATTGGTATGACCGCCAAAGCACCGGAATG
>Ga0209474_10001306_pt1 | contig 24792 bp, 19 predicted proteins | sample GraSoiAngelo_145_FD_185902 | JGI IMG/M metagenome (GOLD analysis project Ga0209474, IMG submission 185902) | Grasslands soil microbial communities from the Angelo Coastal Reserve, California, USA - 14_1009_05_20cm (SPAdes) (version 2) | ecosystem: Environmental > Terrestrial > Soil > Grasslands...
CCCAATGCAAAGATTGTGGCCGGCTACCAGCCGCTCATGCCCACGTTCCAGGGACAGTTGACTGAGGAGCAGATTCTCGGGCTCACCGCTTACATCAAGTCACTGCAATCGCAGCCCGTTCCCGCCAAGGGATCCGGGGTTGCGGCGTCGTCCACAGGAAAGAAATAACGATGAATCAGACGCCTCCATCACCGGGCTTTCACCTGCCGCGCGATCATTATCTCAACGCCAATTACGGAATTAAGTCGTGGCTGCTCACCACCGACCACAAACGCATCGCCCTCCTCTACCTGATTTCCGTCACGTTCTTCTTCTTTATCGGCGGCATCTTCGCCACTATGATCCGCATCCACTTGCTGACTCCCAACGGCGCGCTGGTCACTCCAGAAACCTACAACAAGCTCTTCACCATGCACGGCGTAGCCATGATTTTCTTTTTCCTGATTCCTTCCATCCCCGCTGTGCTCGGCAACTTCCTGATCCCTCCGATGATTGGCGCCAAAGACCTCGCTTTCCCCAAAATCAATCTCCTGAGCTGGTACATCTACATTATCGGAGGCTGCTTCGTCCTCTATTCCTTCAGCACGGGTGGATTGGACACCGGCTGGACCTTCTACACTCCGCTCAGCAGCATTTACTCAAATTCCGCGGTTACCCCCGCCGTCCTCGGTATTTTCATCAACGGCTTCTCCTCGATTCTCACCGGGCTCAATTTCATCGTCACCATCCACACCATGCGCGCTCCCGGTATGACCTGGTTCCGCCTCCCTCTCTTCGCCTGGGCGCATTACGCCACGAGCCTCGTGATGGTTCTTGGCACTCCCGTCGTAGCCATCACGCTTCTTCTGGCCGGTCTCGAACGCATGTTCCATCTGGGCTTCTTTAATCCCGCCATGGGCGGCGACCCCATCCTGTTCCAACACCTTTTCTGGTTTTACTCGCATCCCGCCGTGTACATCATGATTCTCCCGGCGATGGGCGTGATCAGCGAGATCATTCCCACGTTTGCGCGCAAACCCATTTTTGGCTATTCCTTCATCGCCGCTTCCAGTATCGCTATCGCGGTCATCGGCTTTTTCGTTTGGGCGCACCACATGTTCGTCACCGGCGAATCCACTTACGCCGCGCTCGCGTTTTCCTTCCTCAGCTATCTGGTCGCCATTCCTTCGGCCGTGAAAGTCTTCAACTGGACGTCCACGCTCTACAAAGGCTCAATTTCCTGGGACGCCCCCATGCTCTACGCCTTGGGCTTCATCGGCCTGTTCACTATTGGCGGCCTCACCGGTCTGTTCCTCGCCTGCTTGGGTCTGGACATTCACATTCACGACACTTATTTCGTCATCGCCCACTTCCACTACATCATGGTCGGAGGCGCGGTGATGGGTTACGTCGGCGGCCTGCACTTTTGGTGGCCTAAGATTACAGGCAGGCTGTATCCTGAAGCTCTCTCGCGCTTTGCCGCTGTGATTCTCTTTATCGGATTCAACCTGACCTTCTTCCCCCAATTCATTCTTGGCTATCTCGGCATGCCGCGCCGTTATCACAGCTATCCTCCCGAGTTTCAAGTTCTCAACGTTCTTTCTACTGCGGGAGCTTCCATCCTGGCGCTCGGCTACCTCCTCCCGATGTGCTACCTCACCTGGTCCATGCGCTACGGCAAGGTTGCCGGTCCCAATCCCTGGCCGGCCACGGGCCTCGAATGGAAAACGGATTCGCCGCCGCCTACTGAAAACTTTCACGTTACGCCCGTAGTCGATTGGGAGCCTTACGATTTTTTGAATCGCCCGGATCTTGGCTTGGTTGCAGGAGCGCCTTTGGCCCCTGCTCACGGCGACGACTGACTTTAGTCTGTCCGCTTCAATCGGCCGGAGCGAGAAAGCTTGAAGGCAAGGCGGCGCCCCTAAGGGTGCCGCACAAAGATTTTGTAGAGGCCGGGCTTCATCCCGGCCGACAGAATAAGGAGCGCCGCGTGCATCGCACCGGAGAACTATACGGGCAATTTCAAACCCTGGAGCAGCAGAAAGAATCCTCCACACTGGGCATGTGGATCTTTCTGGTCACGGAAGTCTTGTTCTTCGGCGGCATGTTCCTCACCTACGCAATCAACCGCCACGAATACTTCACGGCCTTTGGCGTCGGCAGCAACACCCTGGACATCACCCTCGGTACCGTAAACACCATCGTGCTCATTATGAGCAGCTTTACCATGGCCATGGCCGTCTGGTCCGCGCAAACCGGCAAGAAAAAACTTGTTCCGCTCTTTCTAATTCTGACCCTCACCCTGGGCTGCGTCTTCCTCGGCATCAAGTTCGTCGAATACAAGCAGAAATTCGACCATCACCTTGTCCCGGGCCGTAGCTTCGATGTTTGGTATCGCGTGAACCATCCCACGCCAGCGGACGATCCGAAGGCAATTGCTCTCGAGCGGGAGGAATTGGAAAAAGCCACAGTTTCCACGAACGATCCCGACATCAACTCTCACGCGCAGCTCTATTTCTCGCTTTATTTCGCCATGACCGGCCTGCACGCCTTGCACATGATCGTTGGCGCCGGCCTGATTATCTGGCTCATCAGAGTCTCGCTGCGTGGCCGCTTCACGCCACAGTACAACACGCCCGTTGAAATCGTCGGCCTCTACTGGCATTTCGTCGACATCGTGTGGATTTACCTGTTCCCTTTGTTATATCTGATTGACCGGCATCGCTAGAGGATTGGGGGAGAGCATCGCGTGGCTGAACATTCTGAACATTCGGAACACATCGTTTCGCCGTTGGTCTACATGGCCATCTTTTCCGCGCTGATTATCGGCACGCTCCTCACCACTTGGGCGGCCTTCCAGAACTTTGGCCAGTTCAACATCGTGATCGCCCTGGCCATCGCCACAGCCAAAGCCACCCTCGTCGTTCTCTTCTTTATGCACGCGCGCTACGCTGAGCGGCGCACAAGGCTCGTCATCGTCTGCGCTATCTTCTGGCTGGCCATCATGCTCGCGCTGACTCTTTCCGATTACCAGACGCGCCCGCCACGCACGAGCCGCCTCATTCCAACCACGGCGACCTATCACGCCTGATTCTTTTTTGCTTCCAAATATTCTTGTTGGTCGCGGATCCCCGAAATGATAAGTGCGCGCGGAGAGACACCCATACTTTCGCCGATTTTTTTGTTTCCGGGAGTAGCTTCGGGGGTGGCTTGGTGAGTCTCAGGAAAGGACAGTCTGCTCACCATCAGCGAAAGTATCGGGGAGAAGCGAACCGGCCCAGCCCTCAATCCCCTAAAGGGATCCTCGGCTCGCCTCCCCCACAGCTTGTAGAACTGCAACCTCCGCGCCATACTTAATTCCTTTGTTTTCAACACACTCCATGCTATTTCCGCGTAAAAAAGCTCTAGTCCCCCGAAAAATTACCTGCCCAAAACAACCCACCCGCATCTTGTCGGGTAAACCCTTGAGAGGTAAACTTTTTCCCTGCTTTTCTTGGGAGGTGTCTCATGCCCCTCGTCGTTCGTTGCGGCCTCATCCAGGCTCGTTGCGAGTGGTCTTCGGAAAAATATTCGCTTCCTGACATAAAAAAGAAAATGATTGCCAAGCACGAACTCCTTATTGCCTCCGCTGCTAAGAAAAAAATACAAATCCTCGGCCTCCAGGAATTATTTTACGGTCCTTATTTTTGTGCGGAGCAGGAAACCCGCTGGTATGAACTCACCGAGCGCGTCCCCGACGGCCCCACCATTACCTTGATGCAAAAGCTCGCGAAAAAATATCAAATGGTTCTTATTGTTCCCGTCTACGAAGTCGAAATGACCGGCGTTTATTACAACACCGCTGCGGTGATCGACGCCGACGGACGTTATTTGGGCAAATATCGCAAGCACCACATTCCTCATTGCCATCCTGGTTTTTGGGAAAAGTTTTATTTCACGCCTGGAAACGCCGGCTACCCCGTTTTTAATACGCGCAACGCCCGCGTCGGTGTGTACATTTGTTACGACCGGCATTTCCCGGAAGGTGCCCGCTGCCTCGGCCTCAACGGAGCGGAAATTGTTTACAACCCCTCCGCCACCGTCGCGGGCCTCTCTGAATATCTCTGGGAACTCGAGCAGCCCGCGCATGCTGTCGCCAACGCATATTTTGTCGCTGCCATCAACCGCGTCGGCACCGAGCATCCCTGGAAGATTGGCGAATTCTACGGCAAGAGCTACTTTTGCAGTCCGCGCGGGAAAATTATTGCTCAGGCTAGCCGCGATAAGGACGAACTCCTCATTGCAGACCTGGATCTCGATGAAATTCAAAAGGTCCGCGACACCTGGCAGTTTTTCCGCGATCGCCGCCCCGAAACCTACGGAGAAATCACGCGCACCCGCGCCGCGGAACCCTCCGGTTCCAGTGAAGCCGCCGACTGAACACTGCTTCGCGTTGCAACAGGGGGCTACAAGGAAGTACATGGAGCGTCGGGCTTCATCCCAGCCTCCTGGTTTTGACTTGCTGGTGGATGCGGTTCCAAAGGAAGAGCGCCGGTGGAGAGTCGGGTCGATGTTTTTTGTTTTACTTACAACTTAAAACTTATAACTTAAGACTTCCATGAGCCACTCCGATACTGCAGCTCTTCGCGCCGGCACCATCGAATCGAGCTCCCTCTATAACAAAGATCTCGCGCCCGTCGAGTCTGCGCGCCGCCGCTGGCGCACCTACAACTACGCCGCTCTCTGGATCTCCATGAGCGTCAACATTCCCACCTACATGCTGGCCAGCGGCATGATCGCCGGCGGCATGAATTGGAGCCGGGCGCTTCTCACCGTTTTTCTCGGCAACGTCCTCGTGCTCATTCCTATGCTCCTCAACGCCCACGCCGGCGCGCAATACGGCATTCCCTTTCCTATTTTTGCGCGCGCTTCGTTCGGCGTTCTCGGCGCCAATATTCCCGCGATTCTTCGCGCGCTCGTCGCCTGCGGCTGGTTTGGCATTCAAACCTGGATCGGCGGCGAAGCCATCAACGCCATGATCGTCTCCCTCGCTCCGGGCTGGGCCAGGTTCCACTCCGGCGCCGCGGTCTGCTTCGTTCTCTTCTGGCTCCTCAATGTTTTCGTGATTCTGCGCGGCATCGAAACCATCCGCCTTCTGCAAGGCATCTCCGCGCCCTTTTTGCTTCTCATCGGTCTCGCTCTTCTTCTTTGGGCCCGTGGCAAAGCTGGTGGCTTCGGCCCCATGCTTTCTACACCTTCGAAATTTCAATCCTTCAGCGAGTTTTTCCGCTTTTTCGTTCCTTCGCTCACAGGCGTCGTCGGTTTCTGGGCCACCGTTTCGCTCAACATTCCTGATTTCACGCGCTACGCCCGCAGCCAACGCGACCAAATGGTCGGCCAGGCCCTCGGTCTCCCCGCCACGATGACGTTTTATTCCTTCATCGGCATCGCCGTCACTTCCGCCACTACGATCATTTTCGGCGAAGCCATCTGGGATCCCGTCAAAGTCCTCGCGCGCCTCGGCAATCCCTGGGCCGTCGTGCTCGCCATGATTGCTCTGCTTATGGCCACGCTCAACGTCAACGTCTCCGCCAACGTCGTCTCCCCGGCCAATGATTTCTCGAATCTTTCCCCTCGCCGTATCAGCTTCCGCACCGGTGGGCTCATCACCGCCGTTGTGGGCCTGCTGATGCAGCCTTGGAGGCTTCTTGCCAGCTATGGAAGTTACATTTTCACCTGGCTCGTCGGCTACTCCGGTTTTCTCGGCCCCATCGCCGGCGTTCTCATCTGTGATTATTTCGTCATGCGCAAGAAAATTCTCGCCGCCGAGGATCTTTATCGCCGCGGTGGTCAGTATGAATACTCCAGAGGGTTCCATTGGACAGGCGTAGTCGGATTGGCCACAGGCGCGGGCGTCGCCTTTATCGGCTTGGTCGTCCCGCCGCTGCGCGTTCTTTACGATTACGCCTGGTTTGTCGGCTTCCTCGTCAGCTTTCTCGTCTATCTCGCGCTGGCCGGCCGCGCGAAGGGTTTTCACGAGTCACCAGTGACGAGTCACTAGAAGCTATTGCATAACCCAGCTAAGTCATTGATTCTATTGGCCAGAAACCGGGTTATGCAACAGCTTCTAGTCACGGAGCATTCCATGGACTTCGGCATCACCATCAAACCGGACATCTCCATCCACCGTATCCTCAGCCTCACGGAGCAAGCCGAAGCTTCCGGCTTCTCCTACGGCTGGATTTTCGACTCTCACGTCCTCTGGAAAGACCCGTTTCCCCTTCTCACCCTGATGGCCGCCAACACCAAACACATGCATCTCGGCACTTGCGTCACTAATCCCGCCGTCCGCGATGTCACCGTCTCCGCCAGCCTCTTTGCCACGTTGAATCTCGCTTCTCACGGCCGCATGGAGCTGGGCATCGGCCGGGGCGACAGTTCCCGCCGCGTTCTTGGCAAGAAGCCCACCACGCTCGAAACGCTCGAAGAATTCGTCCGCGTCTTCCGCAATCTCAACGCACGTAAAACCGTTGACCTCGATGGCGTCCCCACAAGATTCCCTTGGGCCAGCGGCGAAGTTCCCCGCGTGTGGGTCGCGGGCTATGGCCCCAAAGCTCTCCGCACCGCTGGACGCATCGGCGACGGCGTCATTCTTCAATTCGCCGATCCCGATCTCATCGAATGGTGCCTTGGCTTCGTCCGCGAAGGCGCCAAAGAAGCCGGCCGCGACTTCGCCCAGATAGAGGTCATGGCTGCCGCCCCCGTCTGGCCTTCCGGCGACCTGAAAGCCGCGCGCGAGCACGTTCGCTGGTTCCCCGCGCTCGTTTCCAACCACGTGATGGATCTCATCTCCAAATACAAGCCGGAAGAGCTGCCCCCCGCGCTCACTTCCTACGTGAAAGACCGCGGCAAGTACGACTATCATCACCATTGCGAAGTCGGCAGCGACAACGCCGATTTCGTCAGCGACGACGTCGTCGACCGGTTCTGCGTCCTCGGCTCACCCGGCGACCATTGCAAAAAACTCGACCGTCTCCGCCAAGCCGGCGTCACCCAATTCAACATCTACTTAATGTCCGGCGAGGAAGAGCAAACCCTCGAAATCTACAAACACAAAATCCTGCCGCATTACCACCACTGACCTCACGCGGGGTGTATAGTGCTCACGCTGAGGAATCTCCATGCGCTTTGATACCGTAATCCGCAACGCTACCGTTGTCACCGCGACGGATACGTATCGCGCCGACGTCGGCATCTCCGGTGACCGCGTCACCGCCATTGCCACGCAGCTTCCCACCGAAAACGCCGGCCGCATCATCGACGCCACCGGCCTGCTGCTCATTCCCGGCGGCATTGACGTTCACACGCACCTCGACATGCCTTTCGGTGGCACCACCAGCGCCGACGACTTCCAGACCGGCACCATCGCTGCGGCGTTTGGCGGCACGACCACGCTCATCGACTTTGCCATCCAGTACAAAGGCCAGTCCCTCCGCCAGGCTTTCGACACCTGGATGAAGAAAGCCCATGACAAGGCCGTCACCGACTACGCCTTCCACTGCATCATCACCGATCTCGGCAACGCGCAACTTGAAGAGATGGGCGCACTCATCAAAGAAGGTGTCTCGAGTTTCAAACTCTTCATGGCTTATCCCGGCGTCTTTATGCTCGACGACGCCACCATCTTCAAAGCCATGCGTCAGGCTGCCAAGCACAACGGCCTCATCTGCATGCATGCGGAAAATGGCGGCGCCATTGACGTGATCGTCCAGCAAGCTCTGGCGGAAGGAAAACGCGCGCCCAAGTATCACGCGCTTACCCGCCCCACAACTGCCGAAGCGGAAGCCACCGCCCGCGCCATCGCGCTCGCGGAAATGGCCGGTGCGCCCGTCTACATCGTCCATCTCTCCTGCAACGACGCGCTCGAAAAAGTCCGCGAAGCCCGCGATCGCGGTTTGCCCGCTTACGCCGAGACTTGCCCGCAATATTTGTATCTCTCGCTTGAGAACATGGACGCGCCCGGCTTCGAGGGCGCGAAGTACGTTTTCACGCCGCCGCTGCGCGAAAAATGGCATCAGGAAAAACTCTGGCAGGGGCTTGCGAAGGACACGTTGCAAGTCGTTTCCACCGACCATTGCCCGTTCTGCTTCAAGGAACAAAAAGAACTCGGCAAGGACGACTTCACCAAAATTCCCAACGGCGGTCCCGGCATCGAGCACCGCCTGAGCCTCGTTTACACTGGCGGTGTCCATGGCAAACATTTTTCGCCGAACCGCTTCGTCCAGCTCGTCTCCACCGCGCCGGCGAAATTATTTGGCCTCTATCCGCGCAAAGGGACTATCGCCGTCGGCTCCGACGCCGACCTCGTCCTCTTCGACCCCAATCACGAAGAAGTCATCAGCGCAAAAACCCATCACATGCGCGTGGACTATTCCATGTTCGAGGGCATCAAGATCAAAGGCTCGCCCAAAACGGTTTTCTCCCGCGGCCGCGCAGTCATTGATTCAGGCAAATTCGTCGGCCGCCCCGGCTCCGGCCAATTCCTCCGCCGCAACACGTACTCCGGGCTGTGATTCGTATTCCTTTGTAGAGGCTGGGCTTCAACCCCGGTCTGGCGTTGACAATGCAGTGGGAGCGGAGGACGCGGTACACTGGAAGATTGCGCCACAACGAAAATTCATGACTGCGCGACTGCCATCTTTGGTTATCGTCGGACGGCCCAATGTGGGCAAGTCCACGCTGTTCAATCGCTTGACGGGCACGCGCCGTTCCATCGTTACCAACGAGCCTGGCATCACGCGCGACCGCATCTACGGCAAAGCCGAGTGGCGCGGCAAGACGCTGGAAGTGGTGGACACGGGCGGAATCATTCCCGACGAAAAGGCCCTCATTCCGCAGGAAATTTTTCGCCAGGCGCAGGTGGCGATCAAAAAAGCGGCATTGCTCGTTCTTGTGGTGGACAGCCAGGCCGGCCTCACTCCTCTCGATGAAGAGCTAGGGCGCCTCATGCGCGCGACGGGGAAGCCGTTTGTCCTCGCCGTGAATAAAGTGGATTCGCCTTTGCAGGAAGCCAATGCCGCGCCGTTTCATTCTCTCGGCGTTCCCATTTTCCCCATCACCGCGGAGCATGGCACCGGCGTTGATGATCTCCTGGACCACGCCCTCGCGCAATTTTTCCCTTCGCTGAAAGAGTCTCTTGTTGCAAATACTGAGCTTCCGGCCGTCGAATTGCCAACAGAAACTGCGCCCATTGAGGTGGCCATTATCGGACGGCCCAACGTCGGCAAATCCACGCTGCTGAACCGGCTGGTTGGCGAGGAACGTTCCATCGTCTCTCCCATTCCCGGTACCACGATGGACAACGTAGACACGGAAATTACGCGCGGCGGCCACGACTATCGTTTTGTGGACACCGCGGGAATTCGCCGCAAAGGCAAAACCACGCTCGTTGCGGAAAAACTCAGCGTGGTGATGGCGCGCCGCGGCCTCGAACGTTGCGACGTTGCGTTGCTCATCATTGATGGAGAGATGGGCGTCACGCAAGGCGATGCGGCGATTGCGGGCTACGCCGAAGAATCCGGCCGCTCCGTCATCCTCGTCGTTAACAAGTGGGATCTCGCGCTCACCGCCGCGCGCGACGCGGCCATCCGTGATGCGGCCACCGCCAAAGGAAAATCTCGCCAGTCCTCGGGCGAAAATCGTAACCCCGCGAACATCGACCCGGGCAAGCTCATGTTCGACTACGAAAAAATGATTCGCGCAAAACTGAAATTCCTGAGCTACGCGCCCCTCGTTTTTCTTTCCGCAAAAACCGGTGAGCGCGCCGAGAAGCTTTTCCCGCTCATCAATCAATGTGCCGAGGCGCGCCGCCGCCGCATTCCCACGCCCGCGCTGAACGACTGGCTCAAGCAAGAAGTGGATCTCCAGCGCGGCTCGACGCCGAAATCGCGGCCGGTGCGCATCTATTACCTCACGCAGGCAAAAACCGCGCCGCCGACTTTTCTGCTTTTCACCAATCAGAAAATGCCGCTGCACTTCAGTTATGAACGCTTCCTCGAAAACCAGCTTCGCGCGAAATTCGATTTCATCGGCACTCCCGTACGTTTCGTGCAGCGCCTTCGCAAACGCGAAAAGCGCCCCCGCCCTGCTTCAGGCCGTACGGAATGAATTGTGAGGTAACCCTATGAAGAACTTGTTGTTCGCTATGTTCGTTCTCTTCGTACTTTGCATGGCCTCCGCCGCGCAATCGGATCCTGCTCGTCAGCAGGCAAAGCTCCCTGCGCCCACTTATTACCTTGCCGTGAATGCTCGCACCTGTGAGGGCAGCGAAGTTCGGTTCAACGGGGCTTCCAACCTTCCCAAGGGAGCAATGATTGGAATCACAATCTCTGACTTCGATCATTACGCGTGGAAGGAATTCAGCGGTGAGATTTTTCTTCCTATTGATGAGAATGGCTTTTTTGACGGGAGGATTCAGCCAAAGCAAGGAATGCTTTTTCGGGGGAATCTCATACTTGTCGCCGAGTTCACGACCTTTCGACCTCAACAACCGGCGGACGTTCTAAGAGTCGCGGGAAAGAAGGGACAAAACTTGGGTGACCCACTTACCAATCCGCAGATGGGACAGGTATCCGGGCCGTATTACCTGTTGGAGGCAATTGCTCGAGCTTCGTGCGGCTAAGGACTCGCGAAGGAACCCGACGCGAAGAATTGATGAATGAGGGTCGAAAGGCTCAGCTGCTTATGGGACTAAGCCTCTACAGGAACTCGGCACAAACTGCTACGATAGCGGCGTCCCCTTTGCGGCTGGGGAGGAGCATGACAGGCAACGTCACCGCTACAAAAACCGCCACCGAAGAGCGCCTCTATACCATCGGCGAGGTCAGCCGCCTCGCCGACCTGAAACCGTTCGTGTTGCGCTACTGGGAGTCGGAAATTCCCATGCTTCAGCCGACCAAAGATGACGCCGGCCGCCGCGTCTATCGCCAGCAAGACGTGGACATGGTCTTCCGCATCAAACGGCTCCTCTACGATGAGGGCTACACCATCGCCGGCGCGCGCCGCTACTTGCGCGAAAAGGGCGGCGCCGACGAGCCTGCCCACCGCGGCTCGAATCATTCCGCGGAAGGCGCGTCTCAGTTACTCAGCCGCAGAATGCTGCTCGATTTGCGCGACGCGCTGCACGCTTTCTTGACGCTTCTCGAACGGCGGTGATAGCCTTGTTAGTGTAGAAGCTACCGCGATTCGGCCCTCTCGAATTTGCCGTGTCGTTGTCAGATTACCCGTCGGGACGTAGCGCAGCCTGGTAGCGCGCACGCTTGGGGTGCGTGAGGTCGCGAGTTCAAATCTCGCCGTCCCGACCATTTTTGTGTTCTAAAGCAATGGATTTCGCCGAACAAGAGTGGCCCAGCCAGACGGGTCGAGTGGAATTCCACTTAAATGGTGGGATGACGAAAATCAGCATTTGGGCGGGCGGACTGCTACGGACTGACATTCCTACGGACTCGATCCCGATGGAGTTACGGCAGATCGGTACATGGCTGTCCCTTCGATTGAACTCGAAAAAAGGTTGGATCATTGAAGGACGGGGCGGACGGGATCCCTATATCGAGCGCTGGATTGCAAAACAGAAAGATCTTAAGTCGGATGCCGAACATACTTCTGACAAATGATGATGGGTATCAGGCGGAGGGGCTGCGGGCCGTGGCGGACGAGCTTGCGGATTTCGCCACGGTGCATATTGTTGCGCCGAGCCGCGAGCAGAGTGGCACGGCGCAGTCGCTGACGCTGCGGCAACCCATCGTGTGCAACCGGATTGCGGAGCGCGAGTGGGCGATTGACGGGACGCCGGCGGATTGCGTGATTGTTGCGCTGCACAAACTTTTGCCGGAGAAGCCGGACCTGCTGATTTCCGGAATCAATCATGGCGGGAACCTGGGAGAAAACGCGTATTACTCCGGAACCGTGGGCGCGGCGCGGGAAGGGGCGGTGCATCACATTCCGTCTATAGCTGTTTCACTGTGCGCGAAAAAAGAAAACGCTAAATTTGAAGACTCGGCGCGTGTGGCCCGAGCCGCGGCCGAAGTCGTTCTGAAAGAAGGATTACCGGATCAGGTGCTGCTCAACGTGAACGTGCCGGAGCCGTGGAATGGCGAAGTGCAATTTACGCGGCAATCCCGGAAAATCACGCGCAACCAGTTAAGCGAAGGAAAAGACCCGCGCGGCCGCAGTTATTTCTGGCTTTTCGAGCAACGCATTGACAAAGACGTCGAGCCGGACACCGATTACGCCGCGATTTTTTCCGGCGCCGTTTCCATCACACCGTTGCACCTGGATGCAACGCACACGCGCTCGCTCAACCATCTTTCCCACTGGGCCAAGGCCATCGCCGGCGCATTTCCAAAATCAAAGTAGCGGCGTGTCATTCTGAGTGCCTCCGACAAGGATGCGCGAAGAATCTCAGCGCCTGCCTTCTGAAAAGCGGCAGCGAGGCTGCCGCACTCCAAAGGAAGAGCGGCCGGCCTCAAAGGCCTTCCTTACTGTGCGGGCGGTGCGAACGGCCCGATGAGGGCGACGTTGTTTTTGCGCATCGCGTCGTTGAGGGCGACAACGTCCTTTGAAAGGACGTCGCGCCACTTGGCTAGCTGCGTTTCCAGACGCTGGTCGAGATCCGCAAAAACGGCTTCTTCGGCGGCGGTCGGTGCAGTGTCGGCGCTGTCAGTTACGTTCTGCAAATACGCGAGTTTGCTTTCGAGCTTGGTCGGGTAGTTCGCGAAATCCTCGGTGGACTTGCCGTTGACCTGAATGAGTTCTTCCTCGACAGCGGCAATTTTCTTCCGCAGCCCGGCGGAAGCCGTAACGACTGGATTTGGCGGATCACTGGGATCGTTCTTCGCAGCTGTCGCCGGGCCGAGGCGCCTTTCCAGGGCCTGCAGCTGGCCGCGTAAGTCGCGAATCGCAATGATGGCTTTGTTCATTTCATCCGTGCGATCGCGCAACTTGAGCAGCAGGTCGAATTGCTTGCGCAAATCTTCGGCGGAAGTTTTCACGCGCGGGTCCATCTTTACTTCAAAGGATGCGGTTTGCGCCTTGCCACCAACGGTGAGGCGAACCTGGTATGTGCCTGGCAGAGCGAGCGGGGCAATCGGGTCGCCTGCATCGTAGACAGCCTGCGGAACTTTGGCGGGAACTTCGTAGCGCAAATCCCAACTGAACAGATTCAGCCCTGCTTTTGCAGGAATGTGCTCTTCGGGGGCATCGCGCTCCCATTCGGCGGGAGCTTCTTCTTTTTTCTTCTCCTCACTTGTAAACGCGCGAATGACCTTGCCCTGCGCGTCGAGAATTTCGAGCTTCGCGGGTTCCTTGGGCTCAGTCTTCAACCAATAGTAGAAAATCGCGCCATTTGGGGGATTTTCGCCGATGGGATAACGCCGCGGATTGAAATGGCCCATGCGTGTGCGCCAGGCCGTCCGCGGCGTGAAGAGATGCGCATCTTCCGCCGCAATCGAAGCGGCCGTTTGCCGCAGCGGGCTGATATCGTCGAGCACCCAGAACGAACGCCCGTGCGTGGCCGCAACGAGATCGTCATCATGCACAATCATGTCGTGGATCGGCGTGTTCGGCAGGTTGAGCTGCAGCGGCTGCCAATTTGCGCCGTAATTGAAGGAGACCCAGATGCCCGTTTCCGTTCCGGCGTAGAGCAGCCCCTTGCGCTTGGGATCTTCGCGGACGGCGTGGACGTAGGAATTGTCCGGAAGGCCATCAATGATCTTTGTCCAGGTTTTGCCGAAGTCCGCCGTCTTAAAAATGTACGGCTTGAAATTGTCTAGCTTGTGCCCGTCCACGGCGGCGTACGCGGTTCCTGCGTCAAACGGTGAAGCCTCGATGAGACTGATCATCGACCACTCGGGAACCTCTTTGGGCGTGACGTTGGCCCAGTTCTTGCCGCCGTCGCGCGTCAATTGAATCCAGCCATCGTCCGTGCCCGCCCACAGCACGCTTTCCTGCTTGGGCGATTCCGCGAGCGTGAAAACCGTGTCGTAGTATTCGACGGTGTATTGATCCTTGGTGAGCGGCCCGCCCGAGTCCTGTTGCTTGGTCTTATCGTTGCGCGTGAGGTCCGGGCTGATAGTAGTCCAGGTGCGTCCCGCGTCGTTCGAACGAAACACATATTGCGAGCTGTGATAAATCACATCGGGGTCGTGCGAAGAAATCACAATCGGCATGGTCCAGGTGTAGCGGTACTTCTGCGTGGCAGCGGGGTAACCGTTGGGATCTTCGGGCCATTCCTGAATGCTTTGCGCTTGATTCGTGCGGCGGTCGAAACGCGTGAAAATGGGTCCTTCGTCGTCGGCATAAACGATATTCGAGTCGCGCGGATCGGGAACGATGTAGCCGCTTTCGCCGCCTCCAACAGCGTCCCAGTCGCCGCGATCAATGAAACCGCGATCGCTGCGCGTCTGGATGCCGACCGAAGAGTTGTCCTGCTGCGAGCCATAAACGCGATAGAGAAAATCGTTGTCGGCGGCCACGTGATAAAACTGCGCGGTGGGCTGATTGTTTTGCGTGGACCAATTCTTGCCGCCGTCGATGGAAATCGTCGCGCCGCCATCATTGCCGTTGATGAGCCGATTGGGATTCTCAGGATCAATCCAGAGCGCATGATGGTCGCCGTGCGGGGCGTTGAGGCGTTCAAAAGTTTTTCCAGCGTCAATCGAGCGATATAAACCGGTGTTGGCGATGTACACGCGATTGGAATCTTTCGTGTCCGCCCAAACGTGTGTGAAATACCAAGCGCGCTGCCGGAAGCGGTGATCGTCGTTGACGAGAGACCATTTCGCGCCGCCGTCGTCGCTGCGGTAGAGGCCGCCCTTCTTGGCTTCGATGAGGGCGTAAACGACGTTCGAATCCGCACCGGAGACGGAGACGCCGATGCGGCCCAACGGGCCTTCGGGGAGACCATCACCTTCCAGGCGCTTCCAGGTCGTGCCGTCGTCGCTCGAACGATAGAGGCCATCTTTCGCGCCGCCGCTGTTGAGCGTCCAGGGCGTGCGCCAGCCCTCCCACATCGCCGCAAAAAGAATGTGCGGATTCTGCGGATCGAAGACGACGTCGATGGCGCCGGTGCGGTCATCGAGATAGAGGACTTTTTCCCAGCTCTTGCCGCCGTCGCGCGTACGAAAAACACCTCGCTCCGTGTTGGGTCCGTAGGCGTGGCCGAGCGCGGCGACGAAGACAACGTCAGGATTTGTTGGATGGATGATGATCGCGCCGATGTGGCGCGTGTCTTTCAGGCCGACGTTGGTCCACATTTTGCCCGCGTCGGTGGATTTGTAGACCCCATCGCCGAAAGAGATGTTGCCGCGGATGCAGGCTTCACCCGTGCCGACGTAAACGATATTGGGATCGGAATCGGCAACGTCAATGGCACCGATGGACGAGACGGCCTGCTTGTCGAAGAGCGAATCCCAACTCATGCCGCCGTCGGTGGTTTTCCAGACGCCCCCGCCGGTCGCACCGAAGTAATAGGTGTTCGGCTGGGTCGGCACGCCGGTTACGGCCAGCGCGCGGCCTCCGCGGAATGGCCCGATTAGCCGCCACTTCATCCCGCCGTAAGTTTTGGGATCAATTTGCTGGGCGTTTGCAGCGAGTGCCAGGAAAAAAACAAAGAGCAGAGAGGAAAGGCAAACATAAAGGGGCTGGCGAGGTGCTTTCACACTATCCTCCAAGGGAAGAAAGCTACAAAACGACTGCATCCTATCACTGATGGAGGAAGCGTGGTCAACCCGCGCATGCATCATCCTAGGTAATCATCGCTCGTAACGCGTCCCAACGGTTTACCCAAAAAGGGTAGAGCTTTGCCAAGTCTAGGAACGCGGGCGCGTAGGGGAAATCCCTGAATTGAAGTGCTAAGTGTATTTTCTTCAATCATTCAGGGACAACTCAGATGTCTCGGAATCCGTGGACTGCAAGTTGCTCTGCTGAGTCTCCGGGGTTGCTAGCGGTGTTCCCCGCGCACATAGCAAGCGAAAAGAAAGGACTGGGTACCGGTACGCCGAGAGACCTTCACGTGCTTTGCTACCAGCATCACAGGGAGATGCTTCCAAAACTGCAGGTCGAGACTGGGAAACCGCCCGTGTATGTTTGCCAGGAGGACGGCTGTCTTGTCTGCTACGAGGCTTCGGGCGGGTATTTCCTCGACACGGAGGACCCCAAAACTCTCAAGCTAGAAATTAGACCGAAAGTCCGTTGCTCCCATGATGGACGGCTCATGTATCTTGCCGAGGTTCGGCCCGAACAGAGAAGCTTCCGTCTTTGGAAATGCCCGGAATGTGACGCGAGCTATACGCATCAGCAGTCTGAGAAAAAGGCCGGCGCGTAACGCCAAGCGTCCCCTTCTCTTTGGCCGTCAGAAGAAGCCCGTCTCTCTAGTAGGCGCGGGCCCATGCCTCCACCCTTCCACGCAATTCTAAACCGACGGCAAACCTATTCTCGGAGATGCGCTGGCAGTAGATGATCTGCGCCTCGCAACCCACACCCTCCGTGGGGGAGACCAGCACGATGGCCAGCCCGGGCTTCAGCCGCTGCTTTATGAAGAGACGTGCGCCGTGCGCGCTCACGTTTTCGGTCGAAGTCCTTTCTTTTAGGACTGGACCGCCCGGGAGGCGAATTTCCACGTTGACTGTCCTCGCGATCCGCTTTTCGGATCGGCCATTAGACATGAATCCCCCACTGCCAGAGAGCTTGCGGCCCTTGGGCGGAATGCTTCACCGATAGTATTCGCCGCTTTCAGAAGCGCACCCCTCTGCTGGAGCGATTTGTCTTCGCCACATGGCCCCTGCAAACGAATCCTTCGAGCATTGGCCAGGGCTGGAGCACTTCCTCAGCGCATTAAGTACCCGTACATTCTCAAAGATAGGCGGGCAAGCGGATAGAGTCCGTAATTTTCTCGCGGGTGAATTCTGGAATACGCCTCGGCCACGAACCGCTTTTTGTAGTGTTTTCAGCGATTGGCTCGGTGGAAACCCTGCTTGGACAGCATAAACCGGAAGACAACTCATTCCGTTATAGCTTTGATAAGATGCTGGCGCGATGAGCGGGCAGAAAACCTACGACGTGGCGGTGATTGGGGCCGGCGTGTTTGGAGCGTGGACGGCGTGGCACCTGGCAAAGCGCGGGAAGCGTGTCGTGCTGATTGAGGCATATGGGCCGGGGCATTCGCGGGCGAGCAGCGGCGGCGAGACGCGGATTATGCGCATGGGCTACGGCGCGGATGAGCTGTACACACGGTGGTCGCAGCGGTCGCTTGTGCAATGGAAGGAATTCTTCGCGGCAACGAAGCAGTCGTTGTTTCTCGAAACTGGTGTGCTGTGGATGGCGGGAAAGAATGATGCGCGGCTGCGGGACACGGCCGCGACGCTGAAACGATGCGGCGTGGTGTTTGAAGAATACGACCGCGCGGAGCTAGAAAGGCGTTATACACAGATCGCCTTGGAGGAAATCCAGAAAGGGATCATCGAGCCACACAGCGGCGTGCTGATGGCGCGGCGGGCGGTAGCAGCCACGGTGGAAGATGCGATTCGGCGCGGCGTGGAGTATTACTCCGGGCAGGCTGCAGGTGCGCGAGAAGCGGGTGATGTGAAGCACGTCACCACGAAGCAGGGCGACCGCATCGCCGCAGGGCAGTTTGTTTTCGCCTGTGGAGCATGGCTGAGCAAGATTTTCCCGGACGCGCTCGGGGCACGGATTTTCCCTTCGCGGCAGGAGGTTTTCTTTATCGGCATACCGGCTGGCGAGATGCGATTTGCCCCGCCGGCGCTGCCGACGTGGTTGTTCCAGGAGGATTTGGTCTACGGGATGCCGGACATCGAAAGCCGGGGACTGAAGATTGCTTTCGACAAGCACGGCGAGCGCGTGGACCCCGACACGCAATCGAGAATCGTTTCGCCAGAGATGACCAAGGCGGTGCGGGAATATGTGGCGCGGCGATTCCCCGCCCTGCGCGACGCGCCGATCGTGGAGACGCGCGTGTGCCAGTACGAGAACACTTCGAGCGGAGATTTTCTGCTCGACCGGCACCCGGAAATGGAGAACGTATGGTTCGCTGGCGGCGGTTCAGGTCACGGGTTCAAGCACGGTCCGGCTGTGGGCGAGTATCTGGCCGGACAGCTCCTCGACGCAGCCAGGGCTGAGCCACGATTTTCGCTGGCGACCAAAGAAACGGTAGAGAAACGAGCCGTTTACTGATTGCTCGGACAGACTGATTCTCAGAGTCTGGGCGCGCGACGGCGGGGATTCAGCAGCGCGGGAGTGCGCCGGGCCCGCTTGGCTTTCTCGGCGTAGAGCTGCTGGTCCGCCTCGGAAAGCAATTTTTCGATACGCTCGCCATCGCCACGGTACACAGCCATGCCGATGCTGGCGGAAAGGCGAGGCGGCTCATCGTCATTGGCCATGACCTGGCGGATGCGGTCGATGACGCGGCGCGCTTCGTCTTCCTGCGATTCCGGAAGGACCAGGGCAAATTCGTCTCCGCCATAGCGGGCGGCAGTATCAATGGCGCGGCAATGAATGCGGAGGATATCTGCAACGCGGCAGATAGCGCGGCTGCCGACCAGATGGCCGTAGCTATCGTTGATCAATTTCAGGCCATCGAGATCGAGAAGCAGCACGGCAAAGGGGCGGCCCGAACGGTCGGTGCGCTCGGTTTCATTTTCGAGAACGTCAAGCAGGCGGCGGTAGTTCGCAAGCCCGGTGAGCGGGTCGCTGACCGCCATGTGGCGGACGCGCTCGAAGAGGCGCGCGTTATCAAGCAGCGCGCCACCAAGCGCTACGGTGTAGCCCAGAACCATAAGCCCCTGGGCGAACACAAAAGGCGCATCCATAATGCGCGCGGACTGGGCGGCGGCAAACTGGGCCGCGACGTTCAGCCAGACCGCGGCATACATCGTGCGGTCAAAGGAGGAATCCTCCACGGTCAAGCGGCGGCGGTACCAGAACAGGCTCACGAGGAAAAGGCCGCCGGGAAGAAGCTGCTGCGGACTTGGAAAGAAAGCGCTGGGATGCGGGGAGACCTCCTGGGGCAGGTGACGAAGGGCCGCGGCGAGTCCATAAGTAACCGCAACGGCAGCTACCAAGGCGCCGGCAATTTCCCGCTTGGGATGACGCGAACGGGGCATGAAGTGCTCAACCAGGAGCGCGGCAACCACCAAAACCGCAAGGATCAGGCGGCCAATCCACCAGGCGATCAGCGCCGAAGGAAGACGCAGAGCCGCTTCTGGAAGGAACTGAAAGAAAAGGACGCTGGTGGCGATCAAGACACCGCCGCAAAGAAAGAAGCCCGCACCGAGAATCAGGGAAATACGGTCCTGAGTCCCTTGAAATCGAACAAGCGTGACGGCGGCAAAAACGAAAGCAAGGAGGCTGCTGATGACTTCAAGATAGCCCTGAAGCATGGCATCGGCGGGGACAATCAAGCTGCGCATCCAAAACGCGGCTAAAATGACGAGCAAAAACACTCCGACATGCGACAAAAAGATTGTCGTGCGGGTGCGCGCGTGTGCGAGGGAAGTCTTGCCCATGGATCCTTTGTTGCCCCGGGAATCGGGGCGAACCGCATATTAGATTAGACTACAAAGCGCCAGAGCGCATTGCGCAAGAATCAAAAGCGGAGTGAGATAAACGACACTTACTGTGGATTTCCGGACCTGTCCGAAAGAACAGGTCAAAAATTGGCGGAAAGAGGCAACGAAAGCCTCGGACCGGGCGAAACACTTTTATTGTTGCAGGGAGAGGCGAGAGTGCGCAGAATTGTCTGACTTGAAACGATTCAAATTGACGGACCCCATCGCATCATAGATTTGTCTCCAAAAAGGAGAATGGCTTGGACAAAGAAAGCAGCGCAAGTTCCGCGCCACGGCTGAAGCGCTCGCTTACGCTGTGGGATTTGATTTTGTATGGCGCGATTGTGCTTCAGCCGGTCGCGCCGATGTCGGCGTTTGGAGCGCTGAGCGATCGCGGGCGCGGACATGTCGTAACCGCGGTCCTGACCGCCATGGTGGCAATGCTCTGCACCGCCTTCAGTTACGGCAAAATGGCGAGTGTTTACCCGAGCGCAGGCTCCGCATTCACTTATGTGGCGCAGGAGATTCATTCTTCTGCGGGATACATTACCGGATGGAGCATGGTCATGGATTACATTGTGAATCCGTTGATCTGCACCATCTGGTGCGCGGGACAGGCGCACGAATTTGCGCCGGGCATCCCCGTATGGGGCTGGAAGATCTTTTTTGCAGTGGTGTTCACGCTCCTGAATCTTCAGGGAATCAAGACTTCGGCGCGCGTCAACGCCGGGCTGGCTGCGGGCATGAGCGCTGTGGTGGTAGTGGTTTTTGTAACTGCGATCCGCTACATCCTGGGGCATCCGCACAGCGATCCGGGATTTTTCACGCGCCCGTTTTACGATCCGCAAACCTTCACAGTGGACAATTTATTTGGATGCACATCGCTAGCGGTGCTGACGTACATCGGGTTTGATGCTATCTCGACGCTTTCCGAAGAGGCGGAAAATCCCAAGCGAAATATCCTGCTGGCCACGGTGCTGAGCTGTGTGGTGATTGGATTCTTGTCCGCAGCGGAAGTTTATGTGGCGCAATTGGTGTGGCCGGCGTCACAGCCGTTTCCTGACGCGGACACAGCGTATGTTTATGCCGCAGCGCGAACGTGGGCGCCGCTTTTCAGCATTGTCGGGTTTACTTTGCTGGTGGCCAACTTCGGTTCAGGAATGGGAGCGCAAATTGGCGCGGCGCGCTTACTCTATGGCATGGGAAGAAGCAACGCACTGCCCAAGTCGTTCTTTGGCGCAGTCGATCCGAAGCACCATATTCCGAAAAATAATGTGATCTTCATCGGTGTCATCGTTCTGGTTGGATCTTTTTTCCTAACCTACGGCCGCGGCATCGAATTGCTGAACTTCGGAGCGTTGATCGCTTTTGTGGGTGTTAACGCGTCTGCGTTCATGCGCTATTTTGTGCGAGCGCCGGAGAAGAAGGTGATGAATTTCATTGTTCCCGTGCTGGGCTCCTTCATCTGCGCCGGTTTGTGGTGGAACCTGAGCGTAAAAGCGAAAATCCTGGGTTCCATCTGGATGCTTGTGGGAATTGCGTTTGGCGTATGGAAGACGCGCGGATTCCGGGAGCAACTTTCGTTTGAGGTGCCGCCGGAGTGAGCGGAAAAGTCAAGATGGTCACGATGCGAGACGTGGCGCAGGCCAGCGGTTTCTCTCCCGCCACGGTTTCTATCGTGCTGAACAATGCGCCGCTGGCGCGCTACATCGCTCCCGCCACAAAAAAACGGATTGAAGACGCGGCCAAAAAACTGGGCTACCGGCCCAATGCCATGGCGCGATTTTTGCGCAGCCGGCGAAGCCAGACCGTTGGCGTGATGATTTTCGATATTACCGACCCTTTTTGCACGCCGGTATTACGCGGGATCGAGAACGCGCTTTATCAATCTTCCTACGTACCGATTTTTGCCGACGCGCACAACCAGCGAACGCGCTTCGAGCGCTACCTCGAAATGCTTCTCGAGCATCACGTGGAAGCGCTGATCGTAGTCGCTAACTGGCTCTTCGTAGACATCCAGCTCCTGGCGGACCTGAGCAAGAGAAACATTACGGCGGCGACGATTGGCTGGGAAGTGCCAGGGGATTCCGTGAGCTCGGTGATGGTGGATAACGAAGCGGGCGGACGGCTGGCGCTCGAACACCTTTATCACCTGGGGCACCGCAAAATCGCAGCCATTCGCGGACCCAAAATGTTGATTGACAGCGGGCCGCGATGGAAAGGCATTCAGAAGTTTGCGCATTCAGTGGGATTGGAAATCGATCCATCGCTCGTTGTGCAACTGCCCGATGAATTGGAAGCTAACTCGGGATTCGAGGGCGGCTACCGGTTCACCGAGGAACTGCTGGAGAGGAAGAAGAAGTTCACGGCCGTGTTGGCGTTCGACGATTTGACGGCGTTTGGCGCGATTCGAGCCCTTACCAAGGCAGGCGTCAAGGTGCCGGAACAATGTTCTGTTGTAGGGTTCGACGATGTGCCGCTGTCGGCGTTGGCGGCTCCTTCGTTGACGACGGTGCGGCAGCCGCTGGAAGCCATGGGAAACATGGCCGTAAACCTTGTGGTCGAGGGCATCAAGGCGGGCCTGGAAAAGCGTGATTGGAGCATTTCGCGGCATAAGATGACGCCGGAATTGGTAATTCGAGACTCCACGAGGGCCTTGCTGACCGCTGCTGACGATTGAGCGACGTTGTCGATGCCAACTCCCACTTCTTGCGTAGGTGATCTATTTGGCCGCGGGCAAGAAGGCCTGGGGAGCGTGGAGGAATTGCACGCCGGGCGTTTCCGTCTCCACGTGAATCCGTTGGAAGCGGCCTTTCGCTCCTCCGCTGCCTCTGAAGGTCAAAAGATATTGATTACGGAAATGCGTCGACAGTTCGTCGAGGTAGGGCTTGAAAGTGACCGGCTCATTGGTTCCCAGATAGTAGGATTCGGCTCCGGTTGATTCAGCGAGGCGGCTGAGATCATTCTGCCCCCGGAAGGCACGGAACCACCGGTGGCCCAAGTGGCCGGCATCGGGATAATAGAGGGACCAGACGTTGATGTTCTCTTTCTGCGCGCGCTCAAAGGCGGATTGCACGTCCGGGCTTTCCGGGAAGTTGCCATGGAAATAATCGATTCCCGATGAGAGCAGCAAAATGGAGCGGCGCTCCGTAGGCCCGGCAGGCAAGCGCTTCACTAGATCGAGCAGAGAGAGATAGGGACTGGAGAACGCGCCGGGACCGATCGGAATACGCAAGGCCTTGGCAGCGAGTTCGTGATTGTTGGTAAAATCCTGCGCGACCAGCGCAGCGCCGTTGCGAGCGTAAGACACGGAGATGTAAGTCGTCTCCGGCTGGGCGTTGAGAAATTCCTTCAAATCATTCCACTGGCTGGCTACCTCAGTGTCCAATGAATCATCGATCAGGAGGGCAAGATACAGTTTTTCGCCGCGACGCCAATTGGCGATCTGCGTCCGCTCTTTGTTCACGAAGAGCTGCACATCCTCCTTGTTGATAGCCGGTGGAGGGGCATCTTTCTTGCCGAGGGCGGTCACGGTCATCGTGACGCCGCCAGGCCCCGCAGCCGAAGCGCTGGGCGCCTGAAATGTCGACAGGAAAGCGAACGCACCAATAGCAAGCGTAAAACAGCCACGTCTCAACATGTTTATGCTCCTTCTCCCTTGCTCCTAATGAATTAGATGCGGGCCGGAACTTCAAAGAGGCATGCTCGATCCGAAGCTCTTAGGAGGCCGGACTAGAGGTTGATTTCCCCGCTCCAAAACATGGCACGGCGTAGTATGCTGCGGCGCGGCAAAAGAGGCGGGCTTCGGTGAAAAACTACGTTGGGGCGATCGATCAGGGAACGACGAGCACGCGGTTTATGGTGTTTGACCAGGCGGGCCGCGTGGTCGCACTGGCTCAGAAAGAGCACGAGCAGATTTATCCAAAACCCGGATGGGTGGAGCACGACGCGCTGGAAATTCTCCGGCGCACCGAGGAAGTGATTGCAGAGGCGCTGGCGCAACGCGGCTTGCGCGCTTCGGATTTGGCGGCGATCGGCATCACCAATCAGCGCGAGACCACTGTGGTTTGGGAGCGCAAAACCGGAAAGCCCGTTGCGAATGCGATCGTCTGGCAAGACACGCGAGTGGCCGATGAGGTGAGGCGGTTTTCCGCAGCGGCAGGGCAGGACCGCTTCCGCGCGGAGACCGGGCTGCCGCTCAGCACGTACTTCAGTGGGCTGAAGCTGCGCTGGCTGTTGCAGAATGTTACCGGCGCGAAGGAAAAAGCCGCAGCCGGAGAACTGCTCTTCGGAAATATCGATACGTTTCTGCTGTGGAACCTCACAGGAGGCGCCCAGGGCGGAGTGCACGCAACCGACATGACGAACGCTAGCCGCACGCAGCTCCTTAACATAAGAACGCTTGATTGGGACGAGAAGCTGTTGGCTGCGTTTGAGATTCCGCGAGCCGTGCTGCCGCAAGTGCGCTCGAGCAGCGAGATTTATGGCGAGGCTTCCCTTGCAGCTATAGACAGCGTTCCGGTTGCGGGAATTCTCGGGGATCAACAGGCGGCACTGGTGGGGCAGGCGTGTTTTCGTCCAGGTGAGGTGAAGAACACTTACGGCACAGGCTGCTTTTTGTTGATGAACACAGGCGAGCGGCTGGTGCCGTCGAGCTTTGGCTTGCTCACCACAGTGGCGTACAAATTTGGCGGCGCGCCGGCGCATTACGCGCTGGAAGGGAGCGTCGCGATTGCCGGAGCGCTGGTGCAATGGCTGCGCGACAATTTGGGCATTATTGCGAAAAGTCCCGAGGTGGAAGCGCTGGCGAGGACGGTCAACGACAATGGCGGCGTCTATTTTGTGCCGGCGTTTTCAGGACTCTTTGCGCCGTACTGGAAAGAGAGCGCGCGTGGGGTAATTGCGGGCCTGACACGCTTTGCGAATAAAGGACACATTGCGCGCGCGGCTTTGGAAGCCAGCGCGTTTCAGACCCGCGAGGTGATTGAAGCGATGGAAAAAGATTCGCAAATTGCGCTTGCGAGCCTGCGAGTGGACGGCGGAATGGTGGCCAACGAACTGTTGATGCAGTTTCAGTCGGACATTTTGAACCGCGAAGTGGTGCGGCCCGTGATTCAGGAAACGACGGCGCTTGGCGCGGCCTATGCGGCAGGTTTGGCAGTGAACTTTTTTGCGGGGCTGGAAGAATTGCGCGCGAAGTGGGCCGTGGACCGCA
>Ga0209474_10001308_pt1 | contig 24761 bp, 20 predicted proteins | sample GraSoiAngelo_145_FD_185902 | JGI IMG/M metagenome (GOLD analysis project Ga0209474, IMG submission 185902) | Grasslands soil microbial communities from the Angelo Coastal Reserve, California, USA - 14_1009_05_20cm (SPAdes) (version 2) | ecosystem: Environmental > Terrestrial > Soil > Grasslands...
TGCAGTATCTGGGAAACGTTGCGTTCCGCGCGCCTGTGCCGGCGTACAAGCATTCCGCGGCCGTCTTTTTGCACTTGACGGGACGAATTCCAACGGATCGCGCGCACCCGAAAAACCCCACGCGCCCCCTTTGGGAGAGGGAAGTACTGAAAGATTGCGCTCGACGATTGGGCTATTGCTAAAGGAAAGCGCAAGCGTTCCCCAAAACGGAGCGTGGAAGAAGCTGTCAGGAATGTTTTTGCTTTGGTGCGGCCGAAAGGTACTGGGTAACGACCTTCGCAAAGTCGGCGATGGCGATTTCCGGCTCCTCGATTTCCGGATGCCATGCCTTTTCCCATTCGAACGAGTAGTAGCCCGTATACCCGATTCCGGCAAGAAGCTCGACCTGTCGCTTTACCGGAACGTCGCCGCGGCCGGTGAGAACGTAATTGTCCTGGCCGCCTGCAAGGCGCGCGTCTTTCAGGTGCGTGTGGCGAATGTATTTTCCGAGTTGCCGGACGGTGACCGCGGGGTCTTCCTTGCCTTGCACGAAAGTGTTGTGCGCGTCCCACAGCAAAGCGACATGCGGAGAAGCGGCTCTTTCAAGAATCTCTTGCAGCATCGGGGAGGTTGTGAAATCGCCGTGCGATTCAAGAATGACCGTAACGCTTTTGGGTCCGGCGTAGCTTCCCAATTCTCGCAGCGAGCCAGCGATGTGCTCGACGGCAGCTGCTTGCGGCCCGACCAGTTTGTTGCCGAAAACGCGGACATAGGGAGCGCCAAGCCGCGAAGCCAAGTCAATGAAACGTCGCGCGTCGGCAAGTTGCTTCTCATGTTCGGGCCCGGCGTCGTGCATGTTGGCGGAACTGCTTACACACTCAATGTGAAGGCCGCGGACGGCGATTTCTCTCTTGGATTGTTCGATCTGACCTTCCGCAAACTCCGGCCGGGACGGCAAATCCATAGTCCCCGAGAGGCCGCGTAGCTCAACGGATGCGAAGCCATTCTGCTGGGCGAAGTCGAGAACCTTAATCCAGTCCCAGGAGGGGCAGCCCAGCGTGGAAAAGCCGATGGGCAAACGGCCGTCCGCTGTGCGCAGAGCGACGGGCAACGCCGCCATCATTGCAGTGAGGCGCTGGAGAAAATCTCGCCGTGCTATGCCAATACTTGTCATTGACTCGGAGCAACCCCTTTCAGGATCCCGTTCGATACGCACCGCGCGCCGTTCCTTCGCAGTCTGCGCGAACGCCAGATCAAAATTACAACGCGCCGGCCTCTTGCAGTTCTTTCTTCATTCCCGCCCAGCTTTGCCGCGTCGATTCCTCGGGTGTGCCTGCGCCGCGCCAGTGCGTTTCCAAACTCACGGCGTAAGAATAACCATCGCGTTTTAGCGCTTTGAATTGCCCAACCCAATCGATCATGCCTCCGCCCATGGGCGCCCATGTGTATTTGCCGTCCGGCTTTTTCACGGAGTCCTTGCAGTGGCAATGGCCAATGCGGTCTTTCGGCAAGAGATCGTAGCCATTGGGGTAGGGAATCTCTCCGTGCTCCGAGGCATTTCCCGGATCCCAGTTCAACATTAAGTGGGGTGACTTCACAGCACTGAGAACTTTGGCTGCTTCCCCGCCCGTGGCCGTGTTGCAGGAAGGCTCATTTTCCAAGACCAGGATGATGCCTCTCTTGCCAGCAGTATTGGCTGCAGCCAGCAACTTTTCGTTGATCGCCTCGCGATACGGAGCCTGATCGTCCAGCCGCCAGAAGTCGAAGCAGCGCACCCGATCGGTGTTAAACGCTTTGGCCAGCTCGATGCTGCGGTCCAGAACTTCGTCCTGCTGGTCAAACGTGAAGTCGGCGTTGAATTGGTCGCGCTTCGGGCTGAATTTCGAGAGGGGCGCGCCTTTCCAATCCACCTTGAAGAGCGGGCTGGCGATATCCGTAACGCGCAGCTTGTTCTTTTCCAGGATACGGCGCGCTTCCTCCACTTCTTTTGCGTCCAGCTTGAGAATATTCTTGTTCCACATGCCGCGCAGTTCGATCCAATCCATGCCAAATTCCTTGGCGGCAACTTCGCAGGCCCGGCCAAAGTCCTGCGTAATCTCATCATTGATGACGGCGACGCGAAAAGGCGATTTCATACCGTCACCTTGAGCTTTTCTTCCAGGTATTTCTTGCTGATTTCGCCGCATTCCTTCGGCGTGCGGTTCTTGTCTGGCACGGCGTCCAGCTCAACAATAGCCCAGCCGCGAAAATTTATTTTGTGGAGGGACTCAAACACCGCGGGAAGGTCAACGCGTCCTCTTCCGAGTTCGACAAAACGATAAGAGCGCTTCGGATTCGACGCACTGGGCAAGGATTCCACGTCCTTGATGTGCAGGAACAAAAGCCGGTCGGCGTACTTCTCAATGGCTTTGGCCGGGTCGCCCCCGCCCTGGAAGTAATGCGCCACATCGAGTTCCAGCTTGGCGTAGCGCGGGTCCGCCGCTTGCAGAATCTGCTCGACTTCCTCAGGGCTCTGTCCCAGCGTGCCCATGTGGTTGTGGTAACCGAGCGAAATTCCTAAATCGGCGGTGCGCTTTCCTATTTCAGTGATGAGTTTGCCTAAGCGCGCGTAATCCGCTGAAGTAGCGGCGCGGTCTTTGGGCCGCTCGTCGGTGACTTGCAGGTACAAGCCTCCAACATCGTGCACGAACTTGGCGTTCGCGGTGTGCCTGGCGATCTCCTCGCTCTCGACAGCAGGATCGATGCGCACGCCGCCGCTCGAAAGGGCAACCATCTTCAGTTGATGCTTTTCGAGCAAAGCCCGTAACTCGGCGGCGCTTGCAAATTCGTTCAGCACGTTGGAACGCAACTGAATCCCGGGAAATCCCAGTGCGGCAATGTCCTCAATCGCCTGGCGGTCATCTCCATTCCAGGTGATGGACGCATATCCCAAATGAATTTCGCCGGGCGCTGGCGTAATGGGCGTGTCGAAGTACGACAAATCTATCGGGGGATAGAGCCGTTCTCCCGCGCGCAAATGGTGGTCGGGGAAAGAGGGAACTGCGGTTGCAGCCGTAACAGCTCCTATCCCCCAAAGGAATTCGCGGCGCGGTATTCGACACCACATAAATGCTTCCCTCAAAACGCTGCTACGTCATTCTAATACGTTCGCGTTGAACGCGTAGGTTTTCGCCTCGTCTAAAACGTTAGCTTGGCTCCGAGTTCGACAGATCGGTTGCCGCCAATCGTGCCGGTAATGTGGCCGAAATTAACGGGATCTCCGGCATTCCCGCTCGGCTGGTCGAATATCGGGGAATTGGTCACGCTGAAAGCCTCGGCTCGAAACTCGAGTCCCACTCGCTCGGTGACGGGGAACCTCTTGAACATTGCGGTATCCAGATTGAAATAGCGCGGGCCGGCAAACTTGAAGCGGCTCATGTTTCCTAGCGTCCCATTTGGAGAAGCTGGACAGCCCGCAGGCGGAGTTGAAGAAACCGGACAGAAGGCTGTGGTATCGAACCAAAGAGCGGTCGTGCCGATCCCTCCCAGAACGCGGAACGGCGCAATCTGAATGGGCGTCTGACGTGTGCCCGGTGCGTTAAGTGAAGTTCCGCTAGCGCTGAAATCCAGCGGTCTTCCGCTCATAATCGTCATGACGGTGCTCACTTGCCAGCCACCCGCAACCCAGTTCGCCCAGCCCGAACGCAGAAAGGGCTTGCCCTTGCCAAACGGCAACTCGTAGACAACGCTTTGAACGAAAGTGTGTCTGCGGCTGTTGCTCATCTCCATGTAGTTCCGCTGGAAGTTCAGATAGAAGGATGGACCGCCTCCGTCGTTCCCGCCTCCATCCCCCACGTCTGATCTGTACGCCAATCCTTTTGCGAAAGTGTATGAAGTAGTTAGCGACAGACCCATGCCTGTCCTGTGATTGAATCTCGTTTGCAATGCGTGATAATTCGAGCTGGTCGGCTTGAACAGAAAATCCGTGGCAGCCGTTCTGTCATACAGAGCGCACATGGGCCGGAGGGAGCAGGTACTGCTCACCAATTTGGTCGGAGGATCGGTCGGCTGGCATCCGGCGGTTCCAGGAGCGACAAACTGGCAGATGCCCGGAGCCGTGGCGGCATTCAAATCATAGTCCATAGGAATGTCCACACCATGATTGCCCACGTAAGCAACCGTCAACACGAAATTCTTAGGCAAAGACCGCTCCAAGGCTACATTCCAGGATTCCACGTACGGCTGCTGAAAGTTTTTGTCGATGACGTTGTATTGGGAATTTAGCCCAATGCACGCGACTCCCGGAACGGGGCGGACTTGGCATACGCCGGACACGATCCCGTTATTCGGCACCGCCGCTGGTGCCGGTGTGGGAAACCCGAGGCTCATCGTGGCAATCTGGCCACTGGGCCATGTTGGCAGGTCGCCGGCGCTCAATTGGTTCGTACCATTGGCCTGGCGCACCGGGTAGTTCCAAGCGTAGGCATTATTGGGGAAGGGCTCATAGCTGATGCCGAAGCCGCCGCGCAAGACGAATTTGTCTGTGAAGCGATAGGCCAAACCGAAGCGGGGAGCAAAGTAATGGTAGTACGTGTTGCGGCCGAGGTTCACGGGGTTACCACCAATGCCTGCGAGGACTAGCGTATTGTTGGTGGGATCATAGTTAGAGTAGCCGCCGGAATGTGCCGGCGTCAGCGGAAAATAGAGGTCCCACCTCAGCCCGATATCCAAAGTCAGCTTGGTGGTTGGCTGCCATTTGTCCTGTCCATAGCTAAAAAGCTCCGACTCGCGCCAGGATCCGGAAATGACGGAAACGTCGCGGCCTACTTCCGAAGGCGCATCAAGCAAGAACGCAGCGAAATTGTTCCCCCGGGAGGTCAGCGACGTTGGCGTTGAGGTCGTGCTGGTGCCGAAGCGGAAGACTCCGCGTGGTCCAAACGTTTGCGCCTGCACTAAATCGTCGCGGAGACGCCGGAAGTCCACTCCCCATTTAAAGGTGTGATTATTTTGAATTTTCGTCCAGTTCGTCACGGCGTTGATATTGCTCTCGCCGCGGTCCCAGGGCAGCGAAGCCGAGTAACCAACCATGGGGCTCGAGAAACCGTTTTGGATGTCAATTGCGGTCAGGCCGCTGGTGAACGCATCCAGGTTGACGCCAGTAATGCCCAAGTCATCTGAAGCAGTTGAGCCATAATCCGAGTTGTGCGCGATATTTCGGTAATGACTCAGGCCGAGTCGAGTCTCCGCAATCAAAGTCGGCGAAAACACGTGGGTATGGTTAAGAGCTCCGCTCTGTACGTGTTGTTTGCCTGTGCCTTGAAAACCTCCGCCCTTAGGCCCTCCCGCCAGGCCAAAAATCGGCTGATCGGTGAGGCTCTGAACGGCCCGGCTGAAACGGAAAGCGTAGCGGTCGTTGTCCCTGCGGTTAAAGTCGAACTTGGTATCGAAGGCCGTGGTGTTTTTCAGGAAACGAGTCGTTTGCTGATAATTGCTGACCAGGCCGGGCGAGGGCAAGTTCGTATGCGGAACGAGCGCTAGAATTTTTAGCGCCAAAGGACTGAATCGGCTCACGGGAATCATGTTATTCGGAAACTGCGTACGGCTTCCCGGTGCAACGGGGATCGGGTTCCCGCTCGCATCGAGAACTAACGTCCCGTGGGTGGGGTCCGCAGGGTCAGTTTGATAGGGATCATAAATAGGCTGAGAAACCGCGCTAAAATCCCCGTTACGGAAGTCATCCCGGGGTACGCTCAGCTTGTCAAACTTACCGCGCGAATCATCAATCCTTAGGATGTCACCGAAAAAGAAAAGCTTGTTCTTCAGAATAGGCCCGCCGATGTTCCCCCCGTAGTAGTTGTAGGTGGTGGGGGCTTTTGGCGTGATCCTGGTGTCTTGAAAAAACGGTACTGCTGCCAAAGCACTAATGCGATTAAATTCGTAGGCTGCTCCATGGAAGTCGTTCGTCCCGGACTTCAAAATAACATTCGTCACGGCTCCGCCAGCGCGTCCGAACTCCGCGGTATAGTTGCTCGTGCTTACGTCCACCGTCTGGATTGCCTCGGCCGGCGGAATGTAGATTTGAAGCAGACCGGTACGCTCATTGTCGTCCACTCCTTCAATCTGCAGGTTGTTGAACAGGCGCGTCTGGCCATTTACTTCCGTTGACAAGCTGTCCTGAGCATTGAAGAACTCAGAATGCACGCGATGCGCCCGCGTAGCGCCCGGCACCAAATTGACCAGATTCTGGAAATTGCGATTGTTGCCGAGGGGCAGGTCGGTCACTTGCTTTGCCTCCATCTTCGCCCCGACGTCTGCCCGATCCGTCTGCAGAATCGGAATCTCTGCCATGACTTCGACGACTTCGCTTTTGGTACCGGGCTGGAGAACCATGTTGACGCGAACGTCGCTGTTCACCAAGACATCGATGCCGGATCGAACCGATCTCTTGAAACCTTCGCGCTCCACGGCTACCTCATATTGTCCGGGTGGAAGATTGGGAAATTCATAATTCCCGCTTTCGTTTGTGGTTGTCGAGCGGCTGACTCCGGTCTTTATCTCGGTGACGGTGACTTTTGCTCCGTAAACAACCGCTTCGCTGGCATCTGTCACGGTACCGAGAAGAGTTGCATTGACGGCTTGCCCCATGATCGGAGTGGAAAACGCCGCAAGGCTCAAGCCTAGCAGGATTGCCATGCTCAGCCGCCCGAATTTGACCAAGCCACACACGGCAACCAATTCCAGCGCCAGTCTCTCGGTCCAAGATCTGATCTGAAACTTCCTAAAGGAAGACGTGCCAAAAAGTTTGTTCATAGCCTTCCACCCCTCCTCCCACCACTTCCTAAAACTCCCACTTCGGCAGAAACACTCATCAAAATGCGTGGAACTGGTTCCACAAAATAACTGCGCCCAACGCTCCTGTCAAGACAGAAGTTTGAAAAACTGAATCCCTTTTATCGATCTTTTTGTGCCCCTTGGAAAACTGCGTGCCTATGTCCTGTCGTAAACCTTCAGTGTTCCTGCTCTTTTGGAGCCTTCGGGTGTGCTAAACTGGGTGACACCTCAGGGTTCCATACGGGTCAAGGGAAAATGCGAAAGATGCCGAAAATCGGCTCGGGCATGGAAGCAGTTCCAAAACAGACCACCATTCGGGATGTGGCGCGCGCCGCCGGAGTGGGCATTGGCACGATTTCGCGTGTCCTGAATTCGAGTTCACAAGTGAGCCTGGAAACTCGTGCTCGCGTCAACGAAGCGATCCGCCGCCTGGGGTTCCGCCCTAACGCCCAAGCCCGGCGCATTCTCAAGCGCCGCTCGGAAATTGTCTGCTTCCTTTTGAGCAACCGCGACTTTATTCATCCTTTTCATGCCCGCATATTACAAGGTGTCGAGTCCTATGCCAGCGGGTTGAGACACCATGTGCTATTTGCCGTGCTCCACTATTCCCCGCGAACGGCCCCCGAGAAGATCGATCTGCCTCCCGTTCTTCAGGAGCACGGGCTTATCGACGGCGTCATCTTGGCAGGCACCATTTATCCGAATCTGCTTCGCAGAATCGAAGCCATCCGGATGCCTTTTGTCGCGTTCAGTAACAATGTTGTTGGAATGGACGGGGACCATCTTTACGATCAAGTAGGTTTTGACGATTTCAGCGGGACGCTCCAATCCACGCGATATCTGATCGAACAGGGCCACCGTGAGATAGGTTTTGCCGGGGACCTTTCTTATCCGTGGATTCGTCGTCGGTTTGACGGCTACCGCCAGGCCATGCGCGAGAACAAGCTCAAACCCGTGTCGATCCTGCCCCGAAAGGCCGACGGTTTCGTGGATTTCGGCCAAAAGAGTGCCGAACGAATTCTGGCAGGGTTGTCGCGCCCCTCTGCCGTCGTGGCTGGCAACGATGAAACGGCCTATGGTTTGTGGCTGTCTCTGCGGCGGCAAGGAGTCAAAGTGCCGGAGGAAATCAGCCTGGTCGGCTTCGACGACCGCGAGGAAGCCGTGCTAATGGACCCTCCACTTTCCACTGTTCGCGTTTACAAAGAAGAGATTGGCCAAACCTGCATGAAGATGCTTCTCGAGCGGCTTCATCATCCTCAAATGGCCTATAGTCAGCGAATTCTGCCCACGGAGTTTGTGGTCCGAGGAACAGTCCGCCAGCTCTGAGAGTGCTATTGGCTGGTATCCCAGTGAAAATTGCTGTTCTTACGCCCCGCAGTTCGGTCGGGCGTGCGGGCAGCAGCATAAATGGCTTCGATGAGGGCCAGGCTTCGTCGGCCTTCGTGCCCGTCGCAGGCAGGAGTCGTATCCTTCCGGACAGCGCAAAGAAAATCTTCAATCATCGCTTGATGCCCGCGAAAATCACTGACCACTGCCGAAGAACCGCTTCGATTCTCATCACGTTCAGCGAACTTGGCGCCCTCGGCGGGGGCGTTGCGTAGATCAACAGCGATGATGCGGTCGTGCTCAAGAACGACGGTGCCCTCTGTTCCGGAAATTTCAACGCGGCGCGGATAGCCGGGATAAGCGGCCGTGGTGGCGTGAAAGACGCCAATCGCCCCGTTGGCAAACTCGAGTATGGCTGTGGCTGTGTCTTCGGATTCAATCGGATGAAGCTGCGTAGCCACGCGCGCTTGGACGCGAGAAACATCACCGAGCAGCCACAAGAGCAGATCGATCGTGTGGATGCCCTGATTCATCAAAGCTCCGCCGCCATCAAGTGCCAGCGTGCCGCGCCAGCGCGAATTGGCGTAGTATTCCGGCGGCCGGTACCATTTCACGCGCGCGTCGGCCAGCAGCAGCTCGCCAAGCAGCCCGCGGTCGATCCAGTCCTTCAGTTGGCGGATGTGCGGCTTCATCCGGTCTTGAAAAATCACCCCCAGCTTCACTCCCGACTTCTTGGCTGTTTCAATGAGTTCATCCGCGCACCTCGTGCTGATGTCAATCGGCTTTTCCGTCAAAACGTGCAAGCCCTGCTTGGCCGCGGCGATGCCCTGAGTGGCATGCAGTCCCGAGGGACTCCCGATAATGACGAGATCCATCGGGCGGTGCGCCAGAAACGCCGCGAAATCCGTGTACGGTCTCCCGCCATGTTCGACACAGAGTTTGCGAGCCTTCTCAGAATTGGTTCCGTATACCGCAGCAACCTCTACACCGGAAATGGCGCGCGCCGCCCGCGCATGCGTCTCCGAAATATTGCCGCCGCCAATCAATCCGATATGAAAGGTCATGGGAGTGAGTGCATTAAAGCACTAGTGATACGCCGCGACAAAGGCTTTATAAGGCGCTTCGGTGCTTTCCGGCGTGCTGATTTCCGACGAGATCAGCACGCGGTAGCGGAACGTAACACTCTGGCGGGGAGCCACCGTAAGGTTCAATTCTTCTTTGCCATTGCTGAAGACTTTCTCGCCCAGCGGATTGGCAGCAAATAGCCCGTAGCCGCGCGCGTGCCAGTAAGTGGGAAAGCCCGGATTCGATGGGTGATCGAAAATCGAAATCGTGACTGGTTCTTCGCCCACCTTTCCGCTCAAATTGCACCAGCGCCCGCGTGTGCCCCACGCCGCTTCGCCCTTCTTGCCCTCACTGGTCAGGTAAACGCCGTTCACTCCGGTGTTGTCGAGCTTCGCCACGGTGGTCGCTCGGCCGCTCGCGTCGGCAAAAATCTCCGGCTTGTCCGAAGGCATTTCCAGCGCGCGTACGACGCGTAAACCCAGCATGCCGTCCTTAGCATCAGCAAGAACAACTCTTTCGTCCTGCGCTTGCAACGTGGTGATGCGGTCTACGCTGCGCAAGCCCGGTCCGCCGCGAAAAACGTACCGCGTGTGCTCTTTTAGCAGGACTTTTTTGTCATACGTCAGCCAATCCGCCTCGACCTCGAACTCGCCCTGGTCCGCCCCGCCTTTCGCCGAAAGGATAGCCCGCTGCTGAATCGTCCCCATTTTTGGAGCATCTTGTGGTTTGATCGCTTCCGAATTGTTCCAGAAATCGATTCCATTCACGTACTCGTAGTTCAGTCACATCCCGGCATGGTGCGGCTCCAGCGGATACCCGCTCGTTATGATCGTGCCTTTGGCCGTGCGCAGCGGGTAGAGAACCGGCTTCGTGAGCCTGGCCGGCCAGATGTACGACGTAAATGACTGGCCATCGATGGAGATGTCCACGCGGCGGTCCTGCTCGTCCACCGTGACAGAAACATGCTCGCTTGGACGCGGAACCGCTGACAGAATCGCAGTCATCATTGCCGCCGCACCAAGAAGAAAGAATGTTGCAGCAACCGGGATGCGCATCATCAACTTTCGTAGCTTTCCACTGTCGTGGCTTTCCACGCCTCAGACTTCTTCCGGCACAACATAAGGTGGCCGATAACTCCCGCGCAGCATGCGTTTCGCTTCTTCGTCGCCAATGACCGTCTCCTTTTCAGGATCGAACCGCAGCGCGCGCCCCAGCCGGTACGACGCATTCGCCAGATGCACCAGCGTCGTCGAGATATGGGCTTCTTCAATCGGTGAATGAATGTCTTCGGCGCGGCGGCTGCGAACGCAATCCACGAAGTTCGCATAGTGATCGCCCGATCCTTTGCCGGACGGTCCAGGGACGCATTCATCGGTCAACCACGTCTTGTAAGAGTCGTATCCATCAGCCGCGAGGTAACCCTTGGATCCGTAGAAAATGTTGCCGATCGTGTTTGTCTTCGCGTCCTTTGGTCCCAGCGATTGCTGTTTGTCAGCAGTCTTCTTGTCGGTCTTGTTTGCCGCGATCGCCGCATTCAACCCCGCAGCTGGAACGCCGCCGGCCCCATACGCGCCTGTCCCAATCTCCGCCTCGTGATTGGTGATCCAGTGACGCACTTCAAGCTCCAGCATCTTGCGCTTGCCATCCGGTTCGAAACAGAACGTCGCGTGCAGCGTATTTGGCGTCTCCTGGTCGTCCTGAAACATGAAATGTCCGCCCATCGCAGCCACGTGCACAGGAAACGCCACTCCCAACCCCCAACGGGCGATATCAATTTCATGGATGGCCTGATTCCCGACTTCGCCATTTCCTGTGTCCCAGATCCAGTGCCAGTTGTAGTGAAACCGGTTTTTCGTAAACGGCTTCATCGGCGCCGGTCCAGTCCACAGGTCGTAGTGCACGCCGGCCGGAACGGGCTCCTCGGGCGCATGCCCAATCGATGGCCTCCACTTGTAGCAAATCGCGCGCGCCAGATAAACATCGCCGATTGTGCCGTCGCTCAGGTGACGAATGCCTTCGATCATTCCGGGATTCGAGCGCGATTGGCTTCCATGCTGGCAAATCCGGTTGTACTTCTTCACCGCGCGCACCAGTTGCCGCCCTTCAAACCAGTTGTGCGAACAGGGCTTTTCTACGTAAACGTCTTTCCCCGCCTGGCACGCCCAGATCGCGATTAAGGAGTGCCAATGATTCGGTGTGGCGATGGAGATCGCATCAATGTCTTTGTCCTCGAGCAGCTTGCGCACATCAACGTAGGACTTTGGCTTGGGCAGTCCTCGCTTCTCGACGTCCCCCAATCGCTGATTCAACACGGTTTCATCCACGTCGCAGAGAGCCGCAATGTCCGTGTTCGGGACACGCGAAAAGCCGCGGATGTGATCGTTGCCGCGGCCGCGCACTCCGCAGATGGCCACCCGGACACGATCGCTCGCGCCCAAAATTCGCGAATACCCCAAAGCAGTTGAAGCTAACGCGGTTCCGGCAACGCCGGCGCCGGTGGTCTTGAGAAAATCGCGCCGGGAAGCAGCTAAAGCGCACATACAACCTCCAGAATGACTCGTGTGGACATGGCAAGGCCCATTTCGACCTGCCAATCTTAATCCAACTCAGGGAAACCGGAGTGTTGAGAGTTCCTAAAGCGATTGTTTAGGCTGAATAGGGGAGACATGGACAGAAATCGGCCGCTCGACGCTTGAGGTTGGCTGAAAGCTCCTTTCAGTTCTTTCGGTTTGACACTCTTCGGGACGCCTCCTATATTCCACTCAATGACAGCCACATCCATCAAATCACCACGCAAGAATGGTTCTTCCGCAGCTTCAGCCCGGCGCTTGAAGTCTGAACAAATTCTGGGCGAAGTACAGGACGTGCTGGCCTCCACGCAAGTTATTGATATTCATACGCATCTGTTTTCGCCGGCCTTTGGCAAAATTGGATTGTGGGGCATTGACAAGCTTCTGACCTATCACTATCTCGAGTCCGAGTTCTTCCGCTCCTCGGACACTACGCCGGAAGAATACTGGAAACTCTCGAAGACCGAGCGCGCCGACGCCATTTGGCAGGCGTTGTTTGTCGAGAACAGCCCCATTTCCGAATCAACACGGGGTGTCGTTGCCGTTTTAGACGCGTTTGGGCTTCCGACGAACGCTTCGGGATTGCAGGAGGCGCGGCGATTCTTCGGTGCGCAATCGATTCAGAGCCACATTCGAAAAGTGCTTCAGATCGCGGGCGCGAGCGACGTCGTGATGACTAACGATCCGCTCGACCCGGAAGAGCGTCCCGTTTGGATGAGTGGCGGCCAAAATCATCCCCAGTTCCATGCCGTCATCCGGTTGGACCGCATCCTTTGGGGTTGGCCCCAGCACTGGCAGCAGTTGGCTAGCGAAGGCTACGCAGTGGACGAGCGCGCGTCGGGAAAATCCATTGACGAAGTCCGCCGCTTCCTCGCCGACTGGCACAAACGCATGCGTCCGCTGTATATGGCCGTTTCGCTGGCTGACACTTTCCAATTCCCAGACGAGCGCAGTATCACCAGCAAGTTGTTAAGCGAAGCCGTATTGCCGTCCTGCCGTGAATTTGGTCTGCCGATGTCGCTGATGATTGGCGTGCGCCGGCAAGTCAATCCACGGCTGCGTCTTGCAGGCGATGCTGTCGGCAAGGCCGATCTGCGGTCCATCGAGAATCTGTGCCGCGAATTCCCTGAGAACCGCTTCTTGGTAAGCGTCCTCAGCCGTGAGAATCAGCACGAACTCGCTGTCTACGCCCGCAAGTTCAATAACCTGATGCCTTTCGGGTGCTGGTGGTTCCTCAATAATCCTTCTATCGTCGAGGAAATCACCAGGGAGCGCATCGAATTGCTCGGAACCAGCTTCATCCCCCAGCATTCCGACGCTCGCGTCCTCGAACAGGTCATCTACAAGTGGCACAACACTCGGCGGACGCTCGCACCTATCCTTGCGAATGCATATCAATTGCTTCTCGCTGACGGCGCGGAAATTACCCGGCAAAAAATTCAGCGCGACGTAAACCGCCTCTTCCGTACGAACTTTCAGAAATGGACAGGTTTCCGCGACGAGTGAGCCTGCAAGGACAGGAAACCCGTTTAGCGTTGCTCCATAAGCGCGTCGCGAAGAAAACTTGCAATGGATTCCGTGAGCTTCCGCGGACTCTCCGCTCGAATCATCGCCAGTGCCAGCTTTCTCGTTAGCCGGCGACCATCCACCCGCAGCTTTTGAAGAAAATGTGAGCCCCCGCGCAAAGCGTGTTCCGGAAGGATGGAATAGCCGAACCCGGACTCTACCAGCCGCTTGATGCCCTCGGTGTCCTCCGCCTCCATTTGCACGCGTGGCTGGACGCCGATCTCCCAGAAAAACTCGTCAATCGAGTGCCGCACATTGCTTCGTTTCGGATAAAGCAAGAAGGGAACATCCGCCAACTCGGCGGCGCGCACCGAACGAATATGGTTGCTGGCCGCCTTCTTCGCCGAGGGGCGGACAATAAGCAGTTCCTCATCGAACAACGGAACGATTTGAAGATTGTCTTCAGGAACCGGCAGCGTAATCAGCGCCAGATCGAACCGGCGGTCATGCAAACCTGCAATCATTTCCTCCGTAACGCTCACGGTCACCCGAATCTCGGCATTCGGGAAGCTGTTGCGCAATTGCCGCAGTGGCGGGCCAAGCTGATAGATCAGCGTGGTCACCCCGGTCGCGAAGTGAAAGGGGCGGCTGTCCTTCGTCACGTCGTTCTCAAACTCCTGCTGGATATGCCCCATCAGCTTCACAACTTCTTTGGCGCGTTCCGCAAGCCGCAGCGCCGCTGGCGTAGGAATGAGTCGCTTCCCACGTCGCACAAATAGTTCGGTATGCAGCTCCTCGGCCAGGTTGTGAAGCTGGAGGCTCACGGCGCCCGGGGATAGATGACTCTTCTCCGCCGCTTTCGTCATGCTGGGCGAGTCCATCACCGCGAGAAATAGTTCAAGTTGATGGACATCCATCAGTGCTCTCCGAAAGGCGCTCGCAACTTGTGTTCGGGTTTTGATCCCGGCACAGACCTTTCAAATAATAAAGTACAATGGTCATTTTTCAGAAGGGGTCGCTCTTGCTAAGATGCAAGGGCTTGAGACAAGCATGAGAATCATCCGCTACGAAGATCCATCTGGAAAGATTCACTTCGCCTCCCAACAGGGGGGCTCCCATCTGCGTATCGAAGGTAATCCGTTCGATGGTTTTCGTGTGACCAGCGACGCCGCGCAGATTTGCAGAGTCCTGGCGCCCGTGGCCCCCGCGATGATCTGGTGCATCGGCCAGAATTATCGCCGCCATGCCGATGAAGTCGGCATGGGAGTCACCGAATATCCTGTGGTATTCGCAAAAGGCCCCAACACGGTTCAGGATCCCAGCGAGCCGATTCGCATTCCTGTGAGTGCAAAGAGTACTCAAGTCGATTACGAGGGCGAGCTGGTTGCCGTCATCGGGAAGAAATGTAAAGACGTTTCCCGCGAACGAGCCCTCGACTACGTCGCAGGCTACACCTGCGGAAACGATGTCAGCGCGCGCGATTGGCAATTGAAAATGGGCGGCAGCCAGTGGTGCCGGGGCAAGAGTTTTGACACCTTTGCGCCCATCGGTCCGTGCCTTGCAACGCCCGATTCCATCGGCGATCCCGGAGAGCTTCACATTCAAACGGTCGTTAACGGCCAAACCATGCAGAACGCCAATACCCGCGACATGATCCACGACGTGCCCGCCCTGATCGCTTTCCTCAGCCAAAGCACGACTCTTCTCCCCGGCACGCTCATTTTCACCGGTACTCCAAGCGGCGTGGGCATGGCCCAGGTTCCGCCGTTGTGGATAAAAGACGGCGATGAAGTCAGCGTTACGATTGAAGGGATTGGAACTCTGACAAACCGTGTCTGCGGCGCACCAAGTTGACGCCGCGGCGGCAAGTTATGCTTCTCAGAGTGCCTCTGGTTCGGGCAAGGCCCCGCGGTTAGAATGAGCAGGCAAAAAACTCAAGACCTTGTCGAAAAACGCTCTTACTTGTTATCCCGAGCCGGCTTGCCGCAGGCAGGCGAAGCGAGGGGAGCTGCTTTTTTGAAAAACCCAAGGCCAACGAGTTGCTAAGGGCAAAGTCGAGATGCCAGGTTACGGAACAACGCAAAGCCAGGTCTTGCAGCTGGACCCGCGCGACAACGTTCTCGTGGCCCTCACAGACCTGCGGAAGGGCGAGCGCATCAGCTTTCACGCAAAAGACTACGTGCTGTCCTCGGATGTTCCCGCCAAGCATAAGTTTGTTACTCAAGATCTCGCCGCGGGCGCAGAAGTGATTATGTACGGCGTGCTGGTTGGCAAAACGCTTGAAGCCCTTCGACGCGGCGATCTGCTCTCCACACGCAACATTCGTCACGCCGCGGCTGCTTTTCACGAGTCCGAAAAAGTCGGCCGCGCCTGGACGCCGCCTGACGTTTCCGCGTGGCGCAACAAGACCTTCGCCGGCTTTCATCGCGCAGACGGCCAGGTCGGATCCCGCAACTATTGGCTGGTTCTTCCGCTCGTCTTCTGTGAGAACCGCAATCTTGCCGTTCTTAAGCAGGCTTTCGAGGAAGAGCTTGGCTTTGCCGCGCCTCAAGTCTATCGTCGCCAGGTTGCCGAACTCGTCCGCCTCTATCGCGAGGGAAAGCCCGGCGAACTAAAGAGCTTGTCCTTCAGCGAAATGCAGCCGGGAAAACCCTCTCCCAGAGTGTTTCGTAATGTGGATGGCATCAAATTCCTGCTGCACGAAGGCGGCTGCGGCGGCACGCGCGAAGACTCCAACAATCTCTGCGGCTTGCTCGCCGGCTACATCCATCATCCGAATGTGGCAGGCGCCACGGTTCTCAGCTTGGGATGCCAGCATGCCCAGGTCCAAATCCTGCAAGAGCAAATCAAGCGCCGCGACCCCCATTTCAACAAGCCTCTGCTCATCTTCGAGCAGCAAAAGAGCGCTTCCGAAGCCTCCATGATCTCGCAGGCCATCCGCGAAACTTTTCTCGGTCTCGTCGAGGCAGACAAAGCCGAGCGCAAACCCGCCTCGCTTTCACAACTGACTCTCGGCCTGAAGTGTGGCGGCTCCGACGGTTTTTCCGGCCTCTCCGCCAATCCCGCCATCGGGCATACTGCAGACTTGCTCGCCGCGCTGGGCGGCCGCGGAATCCTCTCCGAATTTCCAGAGCTCTGCGGCGTCGAGCAAGAACTGATCGACCGTTGCGTACGAAAGGAAGTCGGGGACCGCTTCGCGCAACTCATGCGCGATTACGCGGCTCGCGCAAAAGCCGTTCTCTCCGGTTTTGAAATGAATCCCTCGCCTGGAAATATCCGCGACGGCTTGCTCACCGACGCCATGAAGTCCGCGGGCGCCGCCAAGAAGGGCGGCACCTCGCCCGCCACCGCGGTTCTGGATTATCCCGAATATTCCAGTGAGCCGGGCCTCAATCTGCAATGCACGCCAGGCAATGACGTCGAGTGTGTGACCGCTCAAGTGGGAGCGGGTGCAAACGTGGTCTTGTTTACCACCGGGCTGGGGACGCCCACGGGCAATCCCATCGTCCCGGTCTTGAAAATTTCCACCAATTCGAGTCTCGCGCGGCGCATGCCCGATATCATTGACATCGATTGTGGTGGCATCATTTCCGGCGAAACGACCATCGAGCAAATGGGCGAGACCATCCTGGACCGCGTGGTTCAGGTCGCAAGTGGTGAAGCCCGCACCAAAGCGGAAATGCTTTCGCAAGACGATTTCATCCCCTGGAAGAGAGGAGTCTCCCTCTGACCAACCTCGGGAAACATTCCAACGGGTTTCGCCTTGACGGCAAAGTCGCTGTCGTAACTGGCGCGGCCAGCGGGATTGGACGCGCCATCGCGCGAAGATTTGCGCAAGAAGGGGCCGTGGTCCGCGTCGTGGACCTCAACGAAAAAGATGCCAACGCAGCTGCTCAAGAAATCACGGAGGCCGGAGCATGCGCCACTGCGCACGTCTGCGACGTTGGAAATCAACGCAGCGTAACGGAACTGTTTCAAAGGTTTCCAGCGCCGCAGGCCGCCAATATTCTCGTGAACTGCGCCGGCATTTCCCACATCGGCAAGCTCGAGTCCACCACGGAAACCGACTTTGACCGCATTTTTCTCGTAAACGTGAAAGGCATTTACAACTGCATGTACGCGGCCATCGGCTCGATGAAGGCCAACGGCGGCGGAGTCATTGTCAATATGGCCTCCATCGCCGCTACTGCCGGCCTCGCCGATCGTTTTGCCTATTCCATGAGCAAAGGAGCGGTCCTCTCCATGACCCTCTCCGTTGCACGCGACTATTTGCCGCATAAGATTCGCTGCAATTGTATTTCGCCCGCGCGCGTCCACACCGCCTTCGTGGACGGTTACTTGAAAAAGAATTATCCCGGCCGTGAAAAGGAAATGTTTCAAAAACTTTCCGAAACGCAGCCCATCGGCCGCATGGCCGATCCGGAAGAAGTGGCGGCGCTGGCCCTGTTTTTGTGTTCCGACGAAGCGGCTTTCATCACCGGTACGGATTATCCGATCGACGGCGGGTTTTTCAATCTCCACGGATGAGCCGGGGGAATTTGTGTCTCGGTGGAAAATGAGAATCGATGCGCACCAGCACTTCTGGCAATACAATGCTGTCCGCCATTCTTGGATCACTGAGGAAATGTCTCTCCTCAAGCGTGATTTCATGCCCGAAGATCTCGACGACGACCGTAAAGCCGGCAACATTGACGCCACCATCGCCGTCCAAGCCGACCAATCCGAGGAGGAAACCCTCTTCCTCCTCCAACTCGCCCAGCGCCACTCCAGCATCGCCGGCGTCGTCGGATGGGTCGATCTTTGCTCACCGCACGCCGCCAAACGCCTGAAGCACTTCTCGCAGTTCGACAAGCTCCGCGGCTTCCGCCACCTTGCCCAGGACGAACCTGACGAGCGTTTCCTCGCCCGCGCCGATTTCCTCCGTGGCATCGCCTGTCTCCGCGAATTCGGCTTTACCTACGACATTCTCGTTTACCCCGAGCAGTTGCCCGCCGCCCTCGAACTCGTCGCCCATTTTCCCGAACAAAAATTCGTCATCGACCACATCGCCAAGCCCGAAATCAAAGCGCGCAGCCGCTCCGGTTGGGCCGTGCTCATGCAAAATATCGCCGCGAAGCCCAACGTCTATTGCAAGGTTTCTGGCCTCGTCACCGAAGCCGACTGGAAAAACTGGAAGAAAGAAGATTTTCGGCCCTACTTGGATATAGTATTCGGTGCGTTTGGCCCGAAGCGCCTGATGTTCGGCTCGGACTGGCCCGTGTGCCTGCTCGCCGCCGGCTATCAGCAGGTGCTCGAAATCATCGAAAATTACGTTCAGGATTGCGCGGCGGACATCAAGGACAAAATCTTCGGGGGCAATGCAGCGGAGTTCTATCAGTTGAAAGCGGCGAAACGTGGACTTGCAGCTTAAAGACAAGGTCGTCCTTGTTACCGGCGGCGGGAAGGGAATTGGCGCGGCCATCGTACGCGGCTCTGCGCGCGAAGGCGCCGTCCCCGTCTTCGTGGACAAAGACGTGGAAGCCGCCAATCAGCTCAAAAAAGACCTTTGCGACGCCGGCGCGAAATGCGGCCTCATCATCGCGGACGTCATTCCGCCCGAAAACTGCGCCGCCATCGTCGAGCAGACGGTCCGCGAATTTGGCCGGCTCGATGTCCTCGTCAACAACGTCGGAGTAAACGACAACGTCGGCCTCGAAACCGGCTCGCCTGAAAAGTACGTCAAGTCTCTGCAACTGAATCTGCTGCATTATTACAACATGGCGCACTACGCTCTCCCTTCGCTAAAAAAAGCGCAAGGCAACATCGTAAACATCGCGTCCAAGGTCGCCATGACCGGCCAGGGGAAAACCTCCGGCTACACTTCCGCAAAAGGAGCAATCCTCTCCCTCACGCGCGACTGGGCTTGCGAATTGCTCCCTTACGGCATGCGCGTGAACGCCCTCGTTCCCGCAGAAGTCATGACTCCCCTTTACAAATGGTGGCTCAACACGTTTCCCAATCCCGAGGAAAAACTCCAGCACATCGTCTCCAAAATTCCACTTGGCAAGCGCATGACGCAGCCCGAAGAGATTGCCGCCATGGTCCTGTTCCTGATTTCGCCCCAGGCCAGCCACATCACCGGCCAGCACGTTCTTGTCGACGGCGGCTACGTTCATCTCGATCGCGCTTTGACCTGATCCACAACCCCTATCCAACGGAGGAAACTTGGCGCCACCATCCGCCCCGCTCACCGAACGAAAACATGTCTTGCCGTTCATTTTGATCACCAGTCTCTTTTTCCTCTGGGCCTTCGGCGTCAATCTAAACGATGTCCTCATTCCGCACTTTAAAGCTGCGTTCAGTCTGAGCGACTTTCAATCCTCCTTCATCCAAGTGGCCTTCTTCGGCGGCTACTTTCTTGCGGCGCTGGTCGCTGGCCGCCTCATGGAGCGCATCGGCTACCACAGCGGAATCCTCATTGGCCTGTTTCTCTGCGCCGCGGGAGCGCTCCTCTTCGTCCCCGCCGGTTCGCTCGGCGTCTACGGACTCTTCCTCCTTTCTTCGTTCGTGCTCGCCTGCGGCCAAAGCTTCCTCGAAGTCGCCGCCAATCCCTACGCGACGATTCTCGGCGCGCCCGAAAGCAGCGAGCGCCGCCTCAATGTCGCGCAATCGTTCAATGGCGTCGGTTACGTCGTCGCGCTTTATGTCATCGGGCCCATGATCCTTTCCGCGACGGTGCCGAGCGCCGGCGAGCTCGCACGCCTCAGCCCCGCGGCCTTGCAGGCCTATCGCGCGGCGCAAACCGCCACGGTGCGCATTCCGTATTTGGTCATCGGCGGTATTTTCCTTGTGGTGGCAGCGATTATTTACTTCGCGCATCTGCCGGAAATCCGCGAGTCCGCCGCGCCCGAAGATGCCGGCGCTTCCGCAAGCTGGCGCGGCGTTCTCGCGCACAAGCATCTGGTCACCGGCGTTATCGCCCAATTTCTCTATGTCGGCGCGCAAGTTGGAGTCGGCAGCTTCGTGATTCGCTTTGTAATGCACGCGCAGCCGCTTCTTGGCCCGCGCGCAGCTGCCCGATATTTGGTGATGCACGCCGTGGGCTTCATGATTGCACGCTTCGCCGGTTCCGCGCTCATGAAGACGATTCAGGCGGCGCGCCTCTTGGCCGTTTTCGCCGCTGGCGCGCTGGTTTGCGCAGTCGTCGCCACTTCCAGCGCCGGCATCATCCCGATTTACGCGGTCGTGTTGATCGGCTTCTTCCACTCCATCATGTTTCCCACGATTTTCGCGCTGGGCATCAAGAATCTGGGCCCGTTCACCAAGCGCGGCTCGTCGCTGATGGTCATGGCCATCATCGGGGCCGCCGTCGTGCCGCCCATCATGGGCAAAATCTCCGACCTCTCGAACATTCAGCGCTCCTTCTGGGTTCCGCTGCTTTGTTACGCCTACGTTTTGTATTTCGCGGTAGCAGGGTACAAACCCAAACCGGCGCTCGCGGCGACGGAAACTGCCGCCGCTGAGGTCTAACGACGACCGCCGAGGTCCAAAAACAAAATGACCAAACGCTACTGCCTGACGCTGGACTTGAAGGACGATCCGAAACTGATTGCCGAATACCGGCGCTACCACGAAAAAATCTGGCCGGAGATCACGAAAAGCATTCGCGACGCGGGAATCGAAGACATGGAGATTTATCTCCTTGGGACGCGGATGTTCATGGTGATGGAAGTGAGTGAGGGCTTTTCGTTTGAAAGGAAGGCGAAGGCCGACGCGGCGAATCCCAAAGTCCGCGAGTGGGAAGAGCTGATGTGGAAGTTCCAGAAGCCGCTGCCCAACGCCAAACCCGGCGAAAAGTGGATGCGACTGGAGAGGATTTTCAAGTTGGACCAGTGAGCGTTCCGGACCAAAATCAGGCGTGGCCGATACTATCTGGGTACCCCACCCTCTCCCCAGTTTTTTTGTAACTGCGCATTCTAATGCACTTAGCTCTCGGCATAAGGCGTTTAGAATGAACAGTTCCATCGGGTGTCCAGAAATGCATTCTAAAGGGGTTAGGGCGCGTCAAGAATGGCGCGGGTTGAGGTATTACTTCTGAGATAATTCGCCGGTGCGAAAGCGTGCCGCGGGCCGGGGGAGGGACGGAAAACGGGGATCGGAACTAACTCGGAGGACTCCGAGGACGCAGAGTACCCTGAGGTTGGTCGGAACCCTCGATGCTCGGGGTGAAGGTGTAGCGGGGGCTATTTGAAGGACCGCCGGGCGGGGGGACATAGAGTGCAGGCTTGGGCCTGCTCACCAGAAAAGGAAGGATAGCACATTATTAGCGATTGGTAAGATATTATTCCGGGAAAGGCTGAAATCGATGGTTGAATGGTCGTGGAGACGGGTCGAAAGGTTTTAGCGCACAGGGAGCGAAGCAAGAAGAAGGCAAAGTATAGGTCGTAGAGCGGGATATTCCGGCTGCTGCCCGGAATTTGCGATGTCCTGCAAAGAGAAGAGCGGACGGCCTCGGAAGGCCGTCCCTACAAAGAAGCGGAAAAAGCGAAGATGCCGATCTAATAGCGGCGCTGCATTCAATTCTCAGAATGGCAGTATAATCCGCGTCGATTGGGGGCGGAGGGGAGATCATGGGAACGCAGATTGCGCCAATGTTGGCGGTGAGCGACGGAAGGGCCGCGATCGCATTTTACAAGGCGGCGTTTGGCGGGACGGTGCTGTGGGAACTGGACGGCGCGGTGGCGGGACTGGAGATTGACGGCGCGCCGTTTTTTCTCGCGGAAGAGGCGCCCGAGTATGGCACGCGCGGGCCGGCGTCAGCGGGATTCACCACGGTGCGGATTGAGCTGTTTGTAGACGATCCGGTGGCGGTCCATCGAAAAGCGTTGGCAGCAGGAGCGCGAGAGCACAGTCCCGTGCGGGAGCACGAGCACGAGACGAAGGGGCCGCGGCCGATCCGGCGGATGCTCCAAGGCGCGGTGCTGGATCCGTTTGGGCATCTGTGGCTGATAGGGAAGTTCCTGGAGTAGCGAGGAAAGCGGAATTAGGAGAAGAACAAAAAGCAGGGAGCGGAAGAACCGGGGATAGAAATTCAATTGATACTCTCACTGCGGAATGCGGTAGGAAATACCAGCGTCGGGCAACCGCGCAAAAATGTGGAAAAAAGAGGCGCGGACCGCTTCGGTTGCCTATCTATTTGGCTTATGCAGGTTGATACGACGGATCTTTTATATCGCTTACAAACTTTCTAGAGACACTTCTGGTAAACACGTGTCCTGATACCTAGATGTGGACATTGCCGAGAGCTTTAGATGTCGCCAAAGACAGGACCTTGACACCCCCAACTCTGTGTTCTAAGTTTCCGCACAAGCTAGCACAGCGCAAGTTTTGAAAAATTAGTTTTAAGGCTTTTTGGCGCGCCGCAGCATTGCAGAGTCATCGCTGCCACCCGCATCCGGGTGCTTTGGCTTTTGCAGTTTCTGCTCACGACGTACCGGAAGAAGGTACCCGTGTACCGGTCTTACGAGATTCTTGAAGTTTTGCAGGATGGTTCCACCATAAGGCGAAACGTGGTCTCCGACCTGGAATTTGCCAAAGTAACGCTCGAAGCTTTAGCCAAACACACCACAAACGAATGCATCGCCGCCGATGAAAGAACCCACCAGATTGTCGCGCAGTTGAATATCCCTCCGACAAAGCGAATGCTCAAACGGATTTTCCAGATTGCTTACGACGAAGAAGCCGGTCTACGCAGAGCCGAGCTGCTGAGAAGCCGCGGCTACGGCGTGATTTCTGTTTTGGGCAACGAAGCCGCCAAAGTTCTCCTATCCTTCATCCAGAAATACGACCTCTTCATCATTGGTCACGCCGCACCGGAGGAATGCAGGGAAGAAATGTTGAACTGGCTGAGAGAGAAATACCCGGAGGTCAAAATCCTGGCCTTGAATTCGCCGCATCAGCCGCTTCCCAATGCCGATTGCAATGCGTTAGCGAGCGACGCTGAAAGCTGGCTGTTGTTGATCGCAGAACGTGTCGCGATGAGCGTTCTGCACGCTGGATCCTGATTGCCTCTTTGGCCCGCGCCAGCCGTTTTGGCGGTCGTTTGCTTTTCATCGTTTGCTTTTCATAAGTTCTCGCCCGTAACATACGCGAATACATGAACAGAGGAAAGGTAACGATGGCAGCGGTCATTTTTCTATTCATTTTTCTATTGGTGGGCTGCGGCAAGCCCAGCCGGATAAGACGAGTGGTCGTCTCCTATCCGGAACACTGGAATGACAGGGAAAGCCGAAACTGCGTGCTGGCAGGCGATGACCCCGTCAGCAAGCTCCCGCATCTGAATTGTGACCTTCCGGCAACAGATAAACCGCGAAGCCGAATGTTGATTATGGACGTGAAGTTTGCTACTACTCCGGAGAGGCAGCAGTACGTTGAATGGACTTGCCGGCGAACCCATAGCTCTCTCATCTGTGGGAATTAACCTGCGCGAAAGAACAGCCAGAAAGCCACGGGGACGCCCCGACAAGGCCGGGTTAAGCGCCGTTGCAGCAAAGTGCAAGGAAAGGTCTGGATCACAAGGTGAAGCAGCGACCAACCAATAGACCGAAAAGGTGGTAGAGGCGTTAACGATTCCTCCGTTACGGAGCGAAAAGACATCGAAAGAACAGGAAAACTCGCGCCGCAATGCGGGAATGGCACGGGCGATTGCGTAAAGTTTACAAACCGCGCGCAGATTTACGCTGACATAGAAACCCTTAGGTTTCGGGTAACACGTCGCAACACGCAAATTCCACAGGACTTACACGGCGGGCCGTTTGGCCCCTAAATCGCAAACCCTAACTGTGCCAAGGCTCCTCATCCCTATTTAGTCCCCAACAACCGGAGGCCAAAACCCTGTGACAGGGCCGGGAACTCGTAGTGTGTCCGCCCTGCGGCAAGACAGCAAAAAGCGAGTCGAGGTAAGGACTCATGAAGCCAACCATCTTGCTTGTGGAAGTTGCTTCGGACGATCGAGAAAACCAGAGAGCCTTCCTGGAGAGCCAAGGCTACGAAGTCCTTATCGCGGAAAGCGAGGAAGCCGCGGAGCAATTGTGCGTGCAGCTTCAGCCCGACCTGGTGCTGCTGCACGAGCATCATCCGCGACTCGCGGGCGCCGATCTTTGCCGCCGGATGAAGCAAGACCCTCTCAATAAGCTGACTCCCATCGTGTTGATTTCCTCCTCGCCGACTCCAGCAGAAGCCTTGCGAGCGCGAGAAGCTGGCGCGGCAGATTACTGGGAGACGCCATGCTCTCTGCGCAACGCGCTGGGGCGTATTGAAGCGTTCCTGCGGCTCAAGAACTACATTGACGAGCAGGCCAAGGCGGTGATCCTGGCACTGGCGCACAGCGTGGAAGCAAGGCACTCCGTTACGGGCGACCATACCGGCCAGCTTGCGGATTACGCCGCGAAGCTCGGCGAGAACCTGGGGATGACGGAAGAAGAGCTGGAGGAATTGCGCCTGGGCTGCCTGCTTCACGACATTGGG
>Ga0209474_10001309_pt1 | contig 24731 bp, 27 predicted proteins | sample GraSoiAngelo_145_FD_185902 | JGI IMG/M metagenome (GOLD analysis project Ga0209474, IMG submission 185902) | Grasslands soil microbial communities from the Angelo Coastal Reserve, California, USA - 14_1009_05_20cm (SPAdes) (version 2) | ecosystem: Environmental > Terrestrial > Soil > Grasslands...
CCAACACGCCGCGAATTTTCGTGAGGTCATCGGCATTGGAGTTGAATTTGGGTTCCGGGCCCTGCGCTGACGACTGAAAGGCCAAGCCACACGTGAGGAAGGCAACAAGTATCGCGCCCATTCTCGTTTTATTCATATGCCATTTTCCTTTCAGATCTTGACTTTCTATGGCGTACCGATCTACCGATCTCTGTTCACACCCGCAAAGTCATTGTCGAATTTACCTCCCGTCCGGACCGTCATAGCCAGCGCGCCTCATGAACGAAAGACACTATGCGCTTCAACCTTCACGGCGGAGTTGTGTTAGACGGTGAGCTTGGCGGAGCCGCTGGCGCCAGGCCGAGCTCGATAAACATTGGTGCGCGCTCTTGTGAACACGTACACAAATCAACATTTTCATTTCAAAATAAGTTCACGAATGTATTCAGTGCCCAGAACTTTTCTGTACTCATTGCGGCCGACTCTGGCCTTATTCTGGACGTCGGTGCTACCGATTACTTTCTTGGCTACTTCTTCCAGTTCGACGCCGTTATCTAAAGCTGCGGCCCCATTTTTAAAAGTAATCCAAAGAATTATGTTGGGTTGATCCGGTGATTTTGGAGTGAGCTTGAGAACCTTGTAATCGATGATTAGCCCAGCTTTCTTGAAGGCTTCCATGGTCGGTTTCCATGTCGAATTTAGCCAATCGATGTACTCTTCAAAATGCCCGTACTCCACTTGTATGTAGTCCACCTCAGTGACCGGGCCATCAGCATACTGGCGCACATCCTGGGCATGTGCATTAAGCGAAAGCGAGGAAGCTGCGAGACAAATGGACAAGATAATGGTCTTCGTCATATTCTCTTCACCTCTTGTGTTATAGCTTGATTTCCGAGCGAAACTGCTCATTTGATCCGCTTCAATCGCCCGGCCCCGATCGGAAGCGGACTGAATCATTCGGTCGGCGGGAAGCTGCGAATCTGCCTCACCGCGTAGTCAACCTTCATGTCGACTGCGCGCTTCCCCAGCTCCACCGTTGAGCGACGCGCGTCGCCCTGGACTCCGTTATACGGACTCTGCGGCCCGATCTGCACCTTGCCATCGACAACGGGATCTCCCACTGCAGACGAGACCAGGTCTCTGCGCACCGATGTGTTGTCCTTGTCGAGATACATCATTTCCGACGTGTCAAATAGGTAACCGTGGAGCCCGGGTGGATAGCCGTGCTGCGCCAGGTACTGATCGAATGCATCATTGGCGGGCCTATAGACCTGGTCACAATAGAACACACGGAGAGCTCCGTAGCGTGCGTTGAGCTTGTTGGTGACTTCCTCGTAGACCTCCGGCTGGCCGCCACCGTGATCGCCCATCAGAATCACCCTGTGGAAACCGTTGAGGAACGCTTGCTCCGTCAGGCGCTCAAGCATGGCAGCGAGCAGCGTGTTCGTGATTCCGATGGTGCCGGGAATCGGTTCTGCATCGTTCGGAGTGTAGGGCAACACGGGCAGGAAGATAGCATTGCCGAGTTTTCTGGCGATCGCTTCGACCGTCGCATGCGCTATGAGGTTGTGGCCACCGTTCGCGTTCTGGGGGCCACGTTCCTCGACACCGCCGGTGTAGATGAGCGCGGTCGTCTTGCCCGCAGCTATCTCGCACCCCACCTCCACCCAGGTCATCTTCTCAAACTCCACGAGATCGGTCTGCGCACACGGGGCAGCGCACGCCGGTCCCGCAGCCAGTATCAGGGAGGCGGCGCAGCCAGCGATCAACGTCAGCAAGGAATTCGAAACCGAACCAATGCGCATGTCACTCCCCTTCGGCGCTCCTACTTAGACCAGGGCGGAACCACGCCGTTGCTGCGCGCGTATGCGATCGACTGCCCCAGATGCTCGTGTTGATCTTCGATAATCAGCATCAGCGCGCCCTGCTTCGTCATGTCTCTTCCGAACAGTTTCACCGGCGCCTGCAGGTCGTTGTCGGAAAGTGCCGTAATCGCTTTTTGCAGATCGACGTAAGAAGCCTTCAGAGCTTCCTGCAATTTCTCCGGATCGGGCGCGGGCTTTGCCTCCGTATTCGATGTGCCCGAAAGCACACCGGCGAGCATGCCGTTCTCCTTAACGATCAGGTTGAACACGTCGCCGACGGAGCGAACGCCCTGGCCGGGCTTCCAGTCGTACTTGCCCGACATAACGCGCGCGAGTCCGGTGAACTTGTCGGAAAGCGTTCCGGCATCTTTTCCAAAGGCGGCCTGTATTCCTGCAGGCTGCCGTTGCGCCTGCGCCAACGGCACCGTCAGAGCGACCGCAAGCGCGCACACCGCGTACTGAATCAGAATCTTCTCCATGTGGAACTCCTCTATGTCACTACTTCTGCTCGCTGGACGATATGCCGCGAAGAACCAGTGTTTGCAGGAAAAGTGATATGCGGTGTCCGAAACGAGACAAGCGGTCAGAGTTGGCCGTCAAACGCTGTCGCCACGAATCCGTTCACAGGACAAACGGGAGTTCAAAGTGTGGCAGCGGTGTCCAGCACAAACGTCGGGGGGTGGCGGCCAAAGACTTTGTACCTGCCTCTTCTCTGTCGGCCTTAATCTGCAGTTTGAGCAGCTAGGTCGTTCATCCGGTCTCGTGTCGGCTGGAGAACTCCACGTTCGATCTGGTGTACAAGGTCTGTAATTGTGGCGTTCATATGTACCGGCACTCCGGACGCGTGGCCTAACGTCACCACATAGCCGTTGATGAAATCGACCTCAGTCTTCCGGCCGCGCTCGAAGTCCTGGAGCATCGAAGGTTTGACATCTCCGTAGAAGGCAATTATTTGTTCAACCCACGACTCATAGCGTTGCTCTATCGCGACATTGCTCGGCCACCCGGGCGGAATCGGGTCCACGGCCAACCGCTCCAGCCGAGTGCCAATCGCAAGCGCCACGGATAATGCTTCCTCGTACGTCCGTCGGAAGACCTTTTTGGCTGCCTCCGTTTCCATGTACTGACGCATGGTTTGCGAACAGAGCGCGCCGAGGGTTGTAACCGAGCAGTTGATCAGCAGCTTCGACCAGATGGCACCGGTGATGTTTGAAGATGCCTTGACCTCAATCGCTCGACCCAACGTGCGCGCAACCTGATCGATACGCTCACTAAGGCCACCGGCAAGTTCGCCTATCACGAGATGCCCGGCATTCTTCTGCTCGTAGACACCGGGTTCAACCATCGTGGCGCCAAGATTTGAGAATCCTCCAAGGATCCTGTCTTCGCCGAGACCGTCCGCAAGCACCCGCGCAACCCCGCCGTTCTGTATAGGCAACATCACCCCGCCGGGCGCGAGTAGGCGCAACACGCGAGGCGCGACTTCCAGCGTGTCCTGCGCTTTGGTGGCAAGCAGGATCAAGTCAAACTGGTATCCCTTTCCGTAGTCCTCAACTGCAGCAATGTCGATAACGTCTGCCCTCACCTCTCCTCCAATGCCGGACACTCGCAGGCCCGATCTGCGCAACTCCTCCGCGGAATCAGTATTGCGAGCCGCAAGCCGGACGGGCAGTCCTGTGCGGATGGCACGCGCCGCAATTGTTCCGCCCAAGGCGCCGATGCCCACAATCAGTATTTGCATTTTGGAGCCACCAAGATCCCGGCGATGAGGCCCTCCTTGCGTCGCCTCAAGCCTTGACGACGAGGTCGATCTCGACGCAAGCCCCAAGCGGTAGCGCGGCGGCCCCGATCGTCGTGCGGGCAGGAAAGGGCTGACTGAAATACCTTGCGTAGATGCCATTCATCGCGGCGAAGTCACTCATGTTCGTGAGAAACACACCGGAGCGCACGACATCATCAAAACTCCTGCCGGCCGCCTTCAGAACCGCCGATAGGTTTTGGAAGACACGCTCCGTCTCGGGCACAATGCCCCCCTCGACCACCTTGCCAGTGGCTGGGTCTTGGGCGACCTGTCCGCTGAAGAAGAGGAAACCATCGACTTTGACCGCCTGGGAAAATGGGCCGACCGGCGGCGAGAGTTCAGGCGAGGTAATCGCTGTTTTGCTCATGGCAAACTCCTGTGATGCGGGGTAAGCAGGTATGGAACATACGCCGGGAAGAACCAGCATTAACAGGAAAAGTGACATGTGGCGTCCGCAGTGAGACAAGCGGCCTGTCCTCAGTGATGTCTCCTTCGAAGTCTCCGCTATAATCCGTCCCGAAGTAACCCGGCACAGCACTAATGGCGAAAGCTCCTGGATTCTACTTTGCGCTTCCGGGCGCCGCCACGTGAATCGGACTTAATCCCTCGCCTGAAAGGCCCATTCTCCAACTCCGTCCGGAGGAACAGAAGGCTATTTAGCCGTGGCCTTCCGATTTTCCTGGATAGCATCGCATGCCGGTTCGCGCAAGCCGGCATCAGTGATACCGTCGAGACAGCCATTTTCATGTTGAAGCTGTCGCGTGGTCATCACAACTGAGCCGTGCAGCTGTGCAGCCGGCACAGGCGCAACCCTTTCAGCGCGACGCAGAACTTCCGCGACCATATGCTCCTGACGCGCGGGATCTACGCTCCTCTGAATCGCGAATCGTAACGCTGCGGTTGTAAATTTCACAGCATCCCATTCACGCAAAACCAGCGTGGGAGTACCGGTTTTCTGATCCAAACCGAAGTGCTCATCCTCCAGCCCGATCACCAGGTGCAAAGGAAACTCCACCTTTGTTGCCTGGGGAAGTCTTAGCTCTTTTGCGACTGCCTGGCAGCTCATCTCTAACAGGATTCGGGCTTGGTCTACGGGGACATCCAGATGCCTGGGATTGTCGATGGCCAACTGCGCTAGCAGATAAGAGTTTCCGAACGTCAAAATAATGATTGCCGCGCCAAGCTGCAGGATTCGCTGCCAGGAATAGAGCAATTTGCAGTGTTCACCAGGACTCTTTCGCCAAAATGCCATTTTCCGTACCCATTCGGGCTCCGCCGCCAACCGCCTCTATATCCGCTTCCATTCGACGAAAGCTTTAGCTCTGGTGAGGCGAGCTGGTTCTTGATATGAGTCATAACTGCAGACGCATGCTGCGGCGAATGGATTGAAAGATAATTGTGGCCATTGCTGAATGGCTTGTGTCCGATTAGCTGCTTGTTCACAATGAACACTGGACCGCGGCACATATTCTTTTGACAATTCCTGTCCATAGCAAACTCCTGTGGATACGGGGTAAGCAGGCATGGAACATACGCCGCGAAGAACCAGCATTAGCAGGAAAAGTGACATGCGGCGTCCGCAGTGAGACGAGCGGTCCGTCCTCAGTGATGTCTCCTTCGAAGTCTCCGCTATAATCCGTCCCGGAGAGGTCGACACTCCAATTGCCGGAGGCCACACCCGATATGGGACGGACGAGATGGATTTTGATCCCGTGTGCGTGGACGATTGTAGGACTTTTGTTCACGGTGCAGGAGATCGCGGTGGCGAAGGTTCACGGCGGGCACGTCAGTTGGGTGTTCGTGGGTGTGATCGAACTCGTCTACTGGAACGTATGGGCGGCGTTCACACCGCTTGTGATTGCTCTGGCGAAACGGTTCCCGTTGACGGGGCGGAGGTTTGTATCTTATATAGCGATCCACACAATCGCGTCGTTCCTGATGGCTCCCCTGGTATCTGTCACCGAATACTTTCTGAGCCGTGGACTTCTGGGACTCCTTTTTCGCATAACCGATCCTGGTGCACCACGCCCTCTTCCGACGTTCACAGGCAGTGTTGTATCGATGAGCCTCACCGGCGTGCTTACGTACTGGTTAGTTGTAGGACTGTATCAGTCGATCCACTTTTACCAGGCCGCAATGGAGCGCCAGACTAGAGCGGCGCAACTGGAGATGCAGCTCTCCCATGCCGAACTTGAGAACCTGAAGAGCCAGTTACATCCGCACTTTTTGTTCAACAGTCTTCACACCATTGGAGTCCTGATGCAGGAAGACGTCGATGCTGCGAGCCATCTGCTGGTCTGCCTCGGCGACTTGCTGCGCATGGCCCTCGAACGGCGGGAGAACGAGATCACCCTCAAGAGCGAGCTCGAGTTCGTCGGCAAGTATCTGGAGATCGAACAGACACGCTTTCATGATCGGTTGAAAGTTCACATGGACGTGCCACCTGACCTTCTCGGAGTCTATGTACCGAGCCTGGCGCTTCAGCCACTGGTCGAGAATGCCATCAAGCACGGCATCGGCGTCGATTCCGCCGCAGGCCGGCTGGACATCGCTGTGCAGCGCAACAACGGCAGAGTTTGGCTCTGCGTCCGCGATGATGGCCCGGGTCCGGCAACGGGATCGCGCCTGCGATTCGGCGTCGGACTCACCAACGTCCAGTCACGATTGAAACAGCTCTACGGGGACAAGGCGTCGCTGGAACTTACCGGGGGCGACGGTCGAGGCTGTGAGGCCATCATCACCATTCCACTGCGGAGTTCGCATGAAGACCAGAGTCCTCATCGTCGATGATGAACCGATCGGCCGGCGCGGTATCCGTCGCTATTTGGCCAAGCACAACGACATTGAAGTTATAGGCGAGGCGGCGAACGGAATAAGTGCGGTGGAGCAGATCAACGAACTTCATCCCGACATCGTTTTTCTCGATGTGCAGATGCCTGATCTGGATGGTTTTGGAGTCATCGAAAATGTGGAGCCATCGACAGACCCCGCTCCCGTTTATATCTTCGTCACGGCTCACGATGCGCACGCCATTCGTGCGTTCGAAGTACACGCTGTTGACTATCTCTTGAAACCGTATGATAAGGAGCGATTTGCCAGGGCCCTGGCGCACGCACGCCAGGTCCTCGAACAGCGCGGGAAAGCAACTCTAGATCTCGAACCACTGCTCCAATCCCTCCGTAGTCTCCGCCCTTTGGAACGCTTCGTGATAAAGGACAAGAAGCGAATTTTCTTTGTTCCCGTTTCCAACGTTTTGTGGATCGAAGCCACGGGAAACTATGCTTGCATACACACCGCCAGCGACAGTCACCTGTTGCGGGAAACCCTGGCACGCCTGGAAGAGAAGCTGGCCCCACACCGCTTCATCCGCGTGCGGAAGTCGGCCATCGTGAACGGTGCCTGTATTAGCGAGATTCGTCCGATGTTCGATGGGGTTTACGACATCGTACTGGCAGGAGGCAAGGTGGTCACATCGAGCCGCAGATACGCTCACAAGTTACGAGCCCTGCTGGAATCCTAGTCTTGGCAACTGGGATGTAAATTGGCGCGTCGGCGTGGAATGCCGGCGGCGAAGATGATCCGGTTCCATAAAAGTGTGACAAGAACTTTGCCAATGAGCCGTGCTCATTTGATTTCATTAAGCAGACGGTTGTGGGTAAGAAGATGACAAGCGCTGGCGACTGGGGAGACCGCTTTGAGTTCGGGCTGACTGACGATCTCATCCTCGCCATAGAACCAGAAAGGCTCCAGATTTACAGAACCAGAAACCCACCCGACAAAAATCTGCTTTGAATTCCGGATCGTATTGCTAGGCAACTGTGTTTTCATGGTCCATTTATAGTCCGCTAATTCTGTCCAACCGCTCCAAAACTGACTTTTGGTGCCACCCGATCGCCAGTTTTTAATTACTTACAATAGAATTCATAGCTGTCACGGCAGAGGCCGTCGGGTTCGAGTCCCGTCGTCCCCGCCATATCCACTTGCAAGGAATTGGCAAAAAGTCAATTTCGGTCCGTTTGACGAAGTCCCTCCGCTTCCGAACGCCTGTCCGCACCAGCAACCCTGGTGAGCATCTACCTCCAGCGACCATTGTCGAACGTCGGCAAATATTTACCTTTAAAATGACAGTTGTCGATAGGGCACCCCTCTCATGCAACAGCGCACAGATGACATTCGTATCAAATGGACCAAGGTTGTCCTTCCTCCGGTCTTCCTCGATGAGGAAATGCCTGCCACGGAAAAGTCATCTTCTACCGTTTACCAGGCGCGGGTCGAGATCAGCGATATTCTTCATGGAAAAGATGATCGCTTACTCGTCGTGGTCGGCCCTTGCTCGATCCATGACACCAAGGCCGCTTTAGAGTATGCGGGCCTTCTCAAAACTGCCATCGACGAACTGTCTGCCGATCTGCGCCTGGTTATGCGCGTTTATTTCGAGAAGCCTCGTACGACCATTGGTTGGAAGGGACTGATTAACGATCCTTATCTCGATCAGTCGTACAAGATCAATGATGGCTTGCGGCTGGCGCGCCGCTTGCTGCTCGACCTGGCCGAAATGGGAGTGCCCGCGGGAACTGAATTCCTCGACATGATCATCCCGCAGTATTTGGCGGGGCTGGTGAGTTGGGGCGCGATCGGGGCGCGCACTACCGAGAGCCAGGTGCATCGCGAGCTGGTTTCGGGACTATCTTGCGCAGTCGGATTCAAGAACGGGACCTCCGGCGACGTGCAGATTGCGATCGAGGCGGTGCGCTCAGCCGCTCATCCACACACGTTCTTAGGGCATACCAAGAATGGGCAATCAGCAATTTTTGTTACTGCCGGCAATCCAGACTGTCACGTGATTCTTCGCGGCGGGCGCACAACAACGAACTTTGACAGCAATTCGGTGGCGGAAGCATGTGCCTCCTTAAATGACGCTGGTCTCTTGCCCCGCGTCATGGTCGATTGCAGCCATGCCAATAGCAAAAAGGATCATCGAAAGCAGCCGGGCGTTTGCATGGCCGTAGCAAAAGAGGTCGCCGCAGCGAGCAGGAACATCATGGGTGTGATGCTTGAGAGTAATTTAGTTGCCGGCGCGCAGAAATTGACCAGCAGGGAAGCGCTGGTCTACGGGCAGAGCATCACAGATCCCTGCATGGGTTGGGACGAGACTGTGCCGCTGCTTCGAGAACTTGCAACCGCAGTTCGCGCGTCTCGCCGCAGAGCTGCAGCCCAAACCTTGGCTGAATGACACCAAGTAAGAGACAGAACGAGTCATGATGTTCTCCGCTAGGACCCATTCGGTCCGGGCGCTTATCATTTTGGGGTTTATATGTCCAATGAGTCCGGTATGACTTTGAAGATCCAGGCCGGGTTTATTGCCATCCTCGCGGCCGCTCTCACCGGCTGCGCCGCCCGGACGCCACACGAGAATATGGGCACACCCATTAATCGCAGTTACGTCGATCTTGAGCCGGGTTGGCGGATTCGAGTGGTCACGCCTATCCTTAAGTCCGGGACCTTCAAAGTGCAGACCGAGCAAGTCCGAAACAGCGCCGGCATGATAGAGCTCAAGACTTCAGATGACTTTACCGGGTTTGAGATCGACTACTACGCTGTGAATGCTCTGAACAGACATCGGCCGTTCATTGAGTTCAGCTCAGCGGTAGCTACTCGAAATGGCAAACGAACAAAGCCCTCGCAGCCATTGTTTCCGCTGTTCGATCTGCCGGCCACAGTCCACTACGTAAGACTCCTGTTCCTAACGCGCGTGAGTCAGAACGAGCACGATCAAGCCATCTTAGCCGCCTCGTCGGTGGCAGAGCTCGATGCGCTCACGCGAAGAGTAGAGCCCAGTCCAGCCGAAAATTGTAAGCCGCAGCCGGAGGGAATCTGCTCATGGGTTCCTGATGGAATTTCTGTGCAACCAGAGAAAAGAACTCATGCTAGTCGTGAAACTTGGGTTCCAGCTACGTAGGCCATTTGGCCGCGTGGCCCATTCAAGTCCGATTTTGGCTTGAGTGGGAAGCCTGTAAAGGATGAAAAACAATGCAAAAACGAAAACTCGGAAAAAGCGATCTGGAAGTTTCAGCCATGGGTCTCGGCTGCATGGGAATGAGCTTCGGCCTCGGCCCAGCGGTCGACAAGCAGCAGGGTATCTCGGTAATTCGGGCTGCAGTTGAGCGTGGAGTCACATTCTTCGACACTGCTGAAGTGTATGGGCCTTTCACTAACGAGGAACTTGTCGGTGAAGCGCTCACCCCGTTTCGTACAGAGGTGAAGATTGCCACCAAGTTCGGTTTCAAGATTGAGAACGGGAAGCAAGCCGGTCTCGACAGTCGCCCCGATCACATCAAGGAGGTCGCCGAGGCCTCACTCAAGCGCCTCAAGACCGATGTCATCGATTTGTTCTATCAGCACCGTGTTGATCCTGAGGTTCCGATCGAAGACGTAGCTGGAGCGGTGAAGGACCTGATTCAGCAAGGCAAAGTGAAGCACTTCGGACTTTCGGAAGCGGGCGTGAAGACCATCCGTCGCGCGCACACGGTTCAGCCGGTCACAGCACTCCAAAGTGAATATTCGCTCTGGTGGAGAGAGCCAGAACAGGAAGTGCTACCCACACTCGAGGAGCTTGGAATTGGCTTTGTCCCTTTCAGCCCTCTCGGCAAAGGTTTTCTCACAGGCAAGATCAACGAAGATACAAAATTCGACAAAAGCGATTTTCGGAACGTCGTCCCCCGTTTCAGCGAGGAGAATCGCAAAGCGAATCAAACTGTCGTTGATCTGCTGAAGCAAATTGCGGAGCGGAAGAAAGCCACACCCGCCCAGATCGCTCTTGCGTGGCTGCTCGCGCAGGAGCCATGGATCGTGCCGATTCCTGGAACAACCAAGCTCCATCGTCTGGAAGAGAACATCGGAGCGGTCAACATTGAGCTTGCGCCGGACGATCTCCGCGACGTCGACATCGCAGCATCGAAGATTCCCGTGCAAGGCGCTCGCTACCCCGAAGAGCTGCAGAAATTGGTGGGCCGCTGACCTGAGGCAAAAGAGAAAGCGGTGAAGAGTAAGCGGCGGCGTGGCAGTCTGAAGTAGTCGGTTTCGGGAGTTCGTAACATGGAAATCAAAAGAGTTGGTTCGCAGCCATCGACCAAGGGACCGGCTGATTGGTTCACCGGGGTTGTGCGCGTTGATCCGCTGTTTCAAGCGCCTGATCCAGCGTTTGTTCAAGGCGCCAGCGTAACGTTCGAGCCGGGTGCGCGGACGGCGTGGCATACGCATCCTCTTGGTCAGACTCTTATCATCACAGCGGGATGCGGCTGGGCTCAGCGTCAGGACGGTCCCATTGAGGAGATACATCCCGGTGATGTGGTCTGGTTCTCTCCGGGCGAGAAGCACTGGCACGGCGCCACGCCCACCACGGCGATGACGCATATCGCCATTCAGGAAAAGAAAGATGGCAAGCTCGTCGACTGGATGGAAAAGGTCAGCGACGAGCAGTATAAGAAGAAATAAAACGGGTGCCCCGCCCTTGTCGCGTTGTCAGCGACAGGGTGGGGGTTTTGACTTTGCTTCTAGTTCGCTTGACCTCGATGAGCCAACAACCCACCTATCACTCAGGAGCACGACAAGAGCGGGACACCCTAAACGGTAAGCGAAGGAGTACACATGCCAGTGAAGAACGATCCTCTACGAAATCGACTTTCGCAATCGAGTGAAATCACGATCACAGTCACCGGGAGAAAGTCGGGACGGCCCATCTCTATTCCGGTCTGGTTCGTATTGAATGGCGACAAGCTTTACCTGCTTCCGGTGCACGGATCGGATACACAGTGGCACAAGAACATGCTCAACAATCCGAAGATTCGGATCGGTGCACGCGAGGAACAGACCGAAGTGCAGGCGGTTCCTATTTCTGATCCCAAACAGGTTTCGTCCGTCGTCGAGAAATTCCGGGCCAAGTACGGCGATGGCGACGTGAAGAAGTACTATTCAAAGTTCGACGTTGCCGTTGTCGCTCACTTGCACGACGCGTAACACCAGCCGCAGATTTGCGTCGCATCGTCGCTGCGTTCACTTTACAGTTCTGTCGAACATAGTTTCACAATAGCAACTGCGGTACGCCCTCCTGCAATTTCGAGAACTCACGTCCCCAATCCTCTGTAGATTCAACAACAGTTTTCCACACCTTGCGTGCATGTCCTTTCGTGACCTGATTTGCACACACTTCTAAGGCGTTCGTCGGATTGTTGATGTTTCAGACGCTTTGTACTTTGGCATTGGGGCTCCTTCTAGATTTCTGAATAGTGATAACCGGCCCGCCTCGAACAGTCGCGTGTGCGGTTCATGTGGAATTTGCGAGGGCAAATGAGATATATAGCGTTGGGGCTAGTAATTCTCTGTGGCTCAATTTGTGCGCCACACTTTTTTGTTCATGCGCAAATCGCACGAGCAGCGATTGCCACCTCCGATCCTGATTTTTCGATCGTAGTCTTTCCTGATACCCAGTACTACCAGGGACAAAACGCGTACGTATTCAAAGACCAGGCAAACTGGGTTGTAAGCCACCAGGCGGCTTTGAATATAAAGGCAGTCATCGGCATGGGCGACATCATCGATGGCGGAGGCTATCCCATCGATGCGAACGGAACTGTAAGCGGAACATGCGTAAACGCGCCGTCATCGACTTGGCAAACGCAATGGCAGCAGGCACGGGCTGCGGTGAATATCCTGAATGCACATGGAATTTACTACCAGCCAACCATCGGAAATCACGACTACGATTGTGAAGCCGATCGTCCACAGCCACGCAGCGCAACCAACTACTTCCACTACTTTGGAAATCTGGCGCTCAGCCCCACCACATACATTCTCGATTCGCAAGGAAAACGCACGCCAAACTTTTACAAGATCATGAAAATGGGATCCACGAATTACATGATCTTGTCGCTTGAGTTCTTTCCGCAGAGTTGGGTCGTGAAAACCGCCAATAATCTAATCTCTAACTTTAGTGGACCCGTCATCGTAGCGACTCATGCATACTTGGCAAACGACGGTTCAGGGCCGACTTTTAACTCAACCTTCCCAGCCGGAACTGCTTTCCCTTTGTGCTCCGGATTTCCGAGTAGCGTTTACGCATGCCTGAACGACTCTCTCAACTCATATCGCCCGGTCGGCGGCGGAACTGACGGGATCGGACTCTGGTACCAGCTAATCGGTGCGCACCAGAATGTTTTTATGGCACTGAGCGGGCATGTGCGCCAGCCAACTCCGGGGAATTATCCCAAAGTGCCGAATTACAATGGCGTCGGTCACGTAGACTGCAACGTGCAGTCATGGACTACGCTTTGCTCGAATCCCTATCGTCCGATTCAAATACTTTCTGATTTTCAAGGGCAGGGAAACAATGGGTACTTCGGGTATGGCTATCTCCGCATTTTGACGGTCAGCCCATCGAAGAAGACTGTGTCGGTGTTCACCTTTTCTCCATCGATCGCGAGCAGCCCGGGTAAGTTTCCATCCGGAATTCCCAGTTATAAAACCGACGCCTACGATCAATACACCGTCAAGTTCCCCAACACCTTCGGCGGCCCAGATACACAGATCGTCCAAATCACCTCGCCGCACGACGGCAGCCACGTCCCTACGACGTTTGCGATTTCCGCAGTCACAAAAGGACCCGACAAAGCCAGCGACATGCAGGTCTGGATCGATGGAGTCAAGAAAGTCGATTATCTGAACTTGGGTTCGCTGCCCCTCGGCACCACGGTTGCGCTTCCCGGTCCGGGAGTTCACCGGGTCGCGGTGCAAGCTTACGACGCGGCAAAAAGCACCTGGGTGAAATCAGTGATTTATGTAAGCAATCCCTAGCCACCTGCTTAGGGCCTAGTTAGTGTTACCCGAGCCACAGTTTTGCAAGTTCCTTTCTTCTGCCGGAGTGTACGCCCGCTCTTGGTGTTGTGCTGCAACAAGATAGGCACTCCAGTACCTTACTCTCAGTAACTTCGGTCACCTTGTGAACTCGATTCCCACGTTCCAAAATGGAACCGTCGCGGAATCGAAAACAAGACAATGCGGCCCAAATTCTCTGGCTCAAATTTACGCAACAATCGCCTGATCTTGGTATCAGCCGCGATGATCCTGTCTGTATTGTCTGTTTCCTTTAAGGCAGCTCCGCGCAACTACATTGAATCCCTCGTCATGCTGAACGGCACCAGTTATTGGGACTTAAACTGTTCGGAGTACATCTGCGTTGCGAAGGGCCATCCCGAATGTAAGGCTAGAAACTTTTGGGAACACGGCTGCGATGGAGATGCTTTTATCGTGCAGGATGTTCGGTCATTTGAGGAGATAGATACCAGCAAGCTTTTGCCCGGAGATGTGGCGGTCTTTCACGGAGTCCATGTAGCCGCCTTCATCGGAAACGGCATTTGGATGGATAGCGATTACAGACATGGTGGGGTAGGAATAATGCAGCGCAACAAAAGGCCGGGCGGCTGGTTCTATGGCGAGGTTCGGATTTTGAGATGGAAGAACTAGTAATTAGTCAGACCACCTCGTTAAGGTCGCAAGCGCCACTTCATCCCCTTATCCTGCCTTCCGAAAGAAAATCTCATCGCACTCCCGCATCCTCCGCTGCTAGTTGAGAAATTGCCGACCAGTCGATCGTTTCATCGCCCCGCGCCAGTAATCTCAGAAACCGGTCTCGCACCAGATTCGCCAGTGGCAAAGGCACCCGCAACGCCTCGCCTGCGGCGAGTGCTAAACGCGCATCTTTAAGCCCCAGCGGCGCAGCAAATCCGGCCGGCTTGAACTTTTTATCCGCAATTATCGTCCCGTAAGTTTTGTAAATCGGCGCGGTAAAAAGCGACGAAGTCAGGAAGTCTAAATACTGATGCTTGTCCAGTCCGCCCTTCGCGACCAGGGCCAAGGTCTCGCCAAGCATCTCAATAGTCGAGGAGATCATAAAGTTCCCGCTGATCTTCACCAGATTCGCACTGGGAGGATTCTCGCCAAAGCGGAAAGTTTTCTGCCCCATGGCTTCGAACAGGGGCGTGCACGTGTCCACCGCATCCGGCGCGCCTGCCACCACGATGAACAGCTTCGCAGACGCTGCAGCTTCGGGCCTTCCAAACACCGGAGCTGCCACACATCGTTGTCCTCGTTTCGCGTGCTCGGCAGTTAGCTTTTCCGAGAGCGCCATGCTGATGGTGCTGGACGAAATGTGTATTGCTCCCTGATGTAGACTTGCGAGCATTCCCTTCTCGCCGAATACGACATGCTCCACCGCATTGTCGTCCGCAAGCATGGTGATCACAACGTCTCCCTTGCACGCGTCGGCCACGCTCGTACCCAGTCGCGCTCCCTTTTCGACCAGCGCTTTCGCTTTATCTGGAGTGCGGTTATAAACCGTGAGTTCGTGCCCAGCTTTGAGCAGATTTTGCGCCATCCCCGAGCCCATCTGTCCTAATCCAATGAATCCGACTTTCATGACTTGCTCCTCTTGCAGCTGACAGAACGGTTCTTTAAACAAAATTGGATGCCACGGCAGCAAAATTGATCTGCGAAAAAGTCGGAGTGCTTCGCTCGCGAGTTTCAACAAAAGGGGAGGGAAACGCCACTTCAAAAATAGGGCAGCTCCGCAGAGCTGCCCTTCAGTAGTTAAGGAGGAGGAACAAATTACTTCGAGGCGCTGGTTGCCGTACACACACCCAGGTCTTTGTTCATCTTGTGGACCTCGAACATCGGCTCGTTGATCTCGTTTTTAGTCTTCTTACCCAGCAACTCCACTCGTTCTCCTGACTTCAGAGTTTCGTTCTGCTGGTTCGAGAGGCTGTAGGTCTGATTGTCCTTTTCGTTGACCAGCTTATCCCCGTTACCTTGTACGCAGCCCACAAGTTTGGCGCGATTGTGGTACTTCCAATAGAGCAGTCCTCCAATCACAGCGGCCCCAGCCGCAACTCCTCCAATCACTGCGCCCTTGGAGCCATAGCTGCGTTTCGAGTAGGTAGGGCTGCCAGGCATACTGCCGCCCGTGCCGCCGCCGCCTCCACCGTATTGGGCAGCAGCCAGATTGCAAAGTCCAATAATCAGGGTTGCTGCAATAATTGATCTGAGAAGCACCGATTTAAGAACGTACCTAAACATAAGCTCGGACCTCCTGTTCTTATGTTTTTCGTTCTGTCGGTTGGATTCAGACGCCGAGGGAAGGGAGGTTCACTCACGGCAGAAGTGACCGTTTCTTTACATGAGATTGTAAGTATCGGCGCTGCTAAATGATGCGCGCACCTAAAGAGCAGCACTGTTTGACATCGTTTAGACAAATCGCTGCACTTGGCCTGCTTGAATCCGTATGCCGCTCATGTCCATTGCTGCTGCTGGCTCGTCATTTGGTTTTCATGTCGAACTCGATCTTTAACTCATCCTTTACCTTCACCGTGCCGCCGGCAATGCTGATCGGTGTGATCCCAAATTCCCGCTGACTCAAAGTGCAGGTTCCAACGTAGCGCCCATTCTCGTTTTTAACAGTGAGCGAGATCGGCCGTGCCGCACCATGCAGTGAAAGCCGTCCCTGCACGAGCAGCGATCCTGGGTCGGTGCGCTCAACCTTAGTGGATTCAAACGTAATTGTTGGGAATCGCGCAGAATCCAGGACCTGCGGCCCTTCCATGCGCTCCTGAACTTCCCTTCGTTTGTCTGCGCTTAATTTCGGGTCGAGCACCTTCATTCGCCGTGCTTCCACCGAAAATTTGACCTGCAAACCACCCTCGTCGACGCTTCCCTCAGAGATAGGCGCTTCGATTTCGTGATTGTCGGCAAATCCAGAGAACAGGCCCGACTTATAAGCATGGACCAACAGTCTCGAGCTGCTATCAATTTGACGTACCTGGCCAACCGCGAGCGGAGCTAAACCAATTACGAGAGCGGCTGAAACCGTTAGCAGGATTTTTCTTGCGCACATAGACATTGCGAAGCTTCCTCCCAAATAGTGATCCCGTCAGCAGATCCGGGTCCCTCGTCTGCCCGCATATCGAGCATGAGATCAATAGAGGATAGACTCGCAGCACGGGCTGATAGTTGCAGTCATTTGTCAGCGTTGCGTAAAAGATTTTTCACGTTTTCGCAGGAAAACTCGCCATCAGCCTCAGCTTCGCGCTGCCGATCTATGAAGCTGAAATACTTCTTTGTATGGTTCGACAGGATAGCCGTTCGTCTTCCACGCTTCCAACCCACCTTTTAGAAACTTGATACGGGTGAACTGCAAAGGCAGGGTGCGGCGCAAGACTGCCCGGCTGGTTTTATCGCTCGGGCACGTGCAGTAAACCACCGCGTCTTTTTCCTTCGGGATCAGTGAGGGCCGGGCAAAGACTTCGTCTGGCGGGATTCTTTGCGCTGTAGGAATAATTTCGGGATAGGCCAGCAAGTCCAGCGGCTGGCGAACGTCGAAAATCAGGACACCTTGTTTTGATTCCAGCAAAGAGTGAAGTGCCTCTGCTGTAATGCTGTGCTGCTCCAAGTCATCTCGACGTTTTGTACGCGTCAGCCAAAGAACAATTAGCGCGCTCAGCGCCACAAGCCCGAGAGTTATCAGAGTCAATGACATTCGCTATCCCTAGCAGCAGTTGCCATACAGATTCACCGCAGTCGTCCGAAGATTCAGAGAACCTGCACTGCATTGTGCCACTTTTGCAGCATGTAGAAGTGCCTGCAAGAGAAGAAGTGATCAGGCAAGCTGGTGATGTCCTGATTTAGAAGCTAGCCCAGCCCAGGTCCACGCACCCTCTATGCTATAATCCCTTTTCGCCTGCTTGGTTTCGAGGCAATGACGTGATCCCCTCTAACGGGCAAGTCCTGATCACGAATCAGCAAAATTCGCCGCACTGAACACGAGGTATCGCTATGTCTGGCCATTCAAAATGGGCCACAATTAAGCACAAAAAAGGCGCGCTCGACGCCAAGCGTGGCAAGATTTTCACGCGCCTTATCAAGGAAATCAGCATTGCCGCAAAAAATGGCGGTGATCCTGATACCAATCCTCGTCTGCGTACCGCGATTGCCGCTGCGAAGGCCGAGAATATGCCGGCCGACAATATTAAGCGTGCCATCCAGCGCGGTACTGGTGAATTGCCCGGCGTGAATTACGAAGAATTTTCCCTCGAGGGTTACGGCCCCGGCGGCGTCGCCATTCTGCTCGACATCAACACCGATAATCGCAACCGAACCGTCAGCGAAATCCGCCATGCGTTTGGTAAGAATGGCGGCAACATGGCTGCAGCCGGCGCAGTCGCGTATTTGTTCCACAAAAAAGGCGATATCGTCATTCCCAAAACCGCGGCCAAAGAAGACGACCTGATGGGCATCGTGCTCGAAGCCGGGGCAGATGATCTTCGCGATGATGGCGAGAACTGGGAAGTGCTCACCGAACCTTCGGTGTTCGAAGCCGTGGTCGAAGCGGTGAAGAAAGCTGGCATTCAGCCTATCTCCGCTGAAGTCGCAATGATTCCCCAAAATTACATCAAGCTGGAAGGCGCGCAGGCGGCCCAAATGATCCGTCTGGTAGAAGCTTTCGAAGAGCACGACGACGTCCAGAACGTTCACTCTAACTTCGACATCGACCAGAAGCTTCTGGAAGAAGTCGCCGCTGGATAACTTCTTGTCCTAACTTCCCGACTGTAGGCGAACTCACCCACGCCGGGGTCCTCCGCAGATGTCTCTGCTTCTGGATTCCTCTCTGCATCGATTTCTCATTGCTCTTCTCTGCGTACTCTGCAAATCCTTTGCGCGCTCTGCGGTTAAAAGCTGTTGTTTTGCGCAGTACCAAGAAGATTGTCTGCCATCACGAACATTCCTGAAATCATCTACTAACAAACCAAAGCTAAAGCTGACCTTCTATGCACCATTCTGGCTGCCCGGCCATCAGAATAAGGAGTATGGCCATTCCAATCGCCAGTTCGTCGCGTCCCGACTCCCTCGTCTTAATTCAACGCCGGCCCGGATCCAAATCGGCGCCGGGTGCCCGCCCTGGCACCTGGGCTAAACGACTGATAACCAATGCCGCCCGCCATGTGAAGGAAAATGAGTTGTTTTTCCCGGCCATCGTGCGTGGCTTTCGCGCCCTGCAGAGACTCGGCATTAATCTCACTCCCAATCATTTTTATTGGCCTGTGCCGGACGTAGAAGAACTCTCGCAACGCGAGTGGCCCATCTATGCAAATCCTCCTGGTTGCGATTTCCGGCTTCGTGATCAGGTTGAACTGGCTCGGCATTTCTCCAAGCGCTATATTCCCGAGCTCCATTGGAATTCGCGTCCCGCCTCTGATACGTACCATTACAACAATGGCTACTTCGAATCCTGCGATGCTGAGGTTGCCTACTCCATGGTCCGCGAGTGGAAACCGCGGCGGATCATCGAAATCGGCTCCGGATTCAGCACGCGCGCTATGGCCCACGCACTACGTGCCAACCGCGAGCACGACGGCGTCGCCGGAGAGCTGATCACTGTCGACCCCTCCCCCGAGCGCCTACCGGAGAACGGCTTGGGCGACTCGATAACTGTTGTTGTCGACCACGTGCAACGCATAGACATTAGCGTCTTCGAACAACTGCGCGCCGATGACATCCTATTCATCGACTCCAGCCACGTGGTTTCGGTTGGCAGCGATGTGGTTCGCGAATACTTGCAGATCTTGCCTCGTTTAAAACCCGGCGTGCTGGTCCACGTCCACGATATCTTCTTGCCCTCCGATTATCCCCGCACCGCCGTACTCGATAATTTGTGGTTCTGGTCTGAACAATATCTCTTGCAGGCCTTTCTCTCGTTTAATCCGGAATTCGAGGTTCTGTGGTCTGCCAGTGCAATGCAACTCTCCCACGCTCGCGTGCTCGAACAATGCTTCCCCAACTGGAGCAACAGCTACGCCAACATTCCTCCATCGAAACGCCGTTTCATTCCCACACCGGATGGCAGAAGGGTGTGGCCATCGAGCTTCTGGATGCGCCGGTTAACTCACTGAAATTCGGCAGATATTCAATTAGGCTCATACTTTTCGCGAAAATTGTTGTAGAAGCGCAAACCGGTTCGCCTGTCAATACCGCTCTATGGTTAAATCTCGAATAAATTTCAACATTCATGTGCATAATATTGTGGAAAACATCGCAAGTACCTCGTTAACCGCTTTGTTAAGAAAAATTTATACAGGTTGCACATATGTGAGTGCGTCCTTGCAACTTTTTTCTCGTGAAAGAATCGCCGCCGAAACTTCGCATCGATAAGCTTCTGGTTGAGCGCGGTCTTGCGTCGTCGCGTGAGCGCGCCCAAGCTCTCCTGCTCGCCGGAAAAATACTGGTGAATGGGCAAAAAGTCGACAAGTCCGGAACCCTGGTCGACCTCGCGTCAGAAATCCGATTGCTTGGCGAGGATCTGAAATACGTAAGCCGCGGCGGCCTGAAGCTCGAGCACGCTTTGCAGCATTGGAGAATCGACGTGAGAGGGCGCACCTGTCTTGATGTGGGGACGTCTACCGGCGGTTTCACCGATTGCCTGCTCCAGCACGGCGCAGCACGAGTGATCGCCATCGACACCGGCGCCGGGCAAATTGCGTTTCAACTGCGGCAGGATTCCAGGGTTCGTCTGCTCGAAAAGACGAACGCCCGCTATCTCACTTTCGAACAACTCGGCGAGACCGCAGACTTCATCGCTATGGACGTCTCATTTATTTCCGCGGCGCTGGTCTTGCCAGCGGTCATCTCTGCTGCCTTTCCACAGAATCATAATGCGCGCGCCGGTCACGAACTTGTTCTATTGATCAAACCGCAGTTTGAAGCAGGTCGCGAGCACGTGGGCAAAGGAGGCATCGTTCGCGATTCCTCAGCACAGCAGCAGGCCGTTCAAAAAATAACAGCAGCGGTGCAGGCGCTCGGCGCCACATCGCTGGACGTAATCGATTCGCCTATTCTAGGCGCCGAAGGCAACCGCGAGTTTCTCTTATACGGGAAGTTCTAATCCCGGCTTGCGCCCGCTCTGTCCTGTACAATTTCACTTCCAAGATGACCAGGAAAACTTCGTCGCCTAAAACCGTCGCCATCGTTTCCAAACCCAATAAAGCTGAAGTCGCGCAGATTGTCCCTGGCTTAACGGACTGGCTGACAGGGCGTGGTTATTCCTTCGTTGTAGATCCGGAAACCGCTCCTCATGCGCCCAACGCCGACGTCCTTCCCCGCGTCCAGATGGTCTCGCGGCAGCTTGAATTCGTAATCGTTCTCGGCGGAGACGGCACGCTGCTCTCAGCCGCCCGCGCAGTTGCGCCAGCCGGTATTCCGATCGTGGGCGTAAATCTGGGCGCTCTCGGCTTCCTGACCGAGGTCCCGCTCGATGATCTTTATCCCACGCTCGAAAGTATTATCAGCGGTTCTTGCGCCATCGATGTGCGTTCCATGGTCCATTGCGAAGTGAAGCGTGGCGGGTCGATCGCCGCGACCTACGAGGCTTTGAATGATGTCGTGGTCGGGAAGGGAACTATCGCCCGGCTGAACCACTGCGACGTTTACATCGATAAAGTTTTTGTCTCTCGCTACCAGGCAGACAGTCTCATCGTGTCCAGCCCCACGGGTTCGACTGCCTATTCACTTGCAGCAGGAGGCCCCATTCTGATGCCAGACGTCCAGAGCTTCGTCATCACGCCCGTATCTGCTCATTCGCTGACCCATCGCCCGCTTGTGGTACGCGACACATCGCAGATTGAAATCGTGGTCATGACCGGAGACGAAGAGGCTTATCTGAGCATCGATGGCCAAGCCGGAATGCCCGCCTTTGATGGCGACCGAATCTGCTGCCGCAAATCGGAATACAACGTCAAACTGCTGCACACGCGCGGCACTTTCTTCGAGGTCCTCAGCAGCAAGCTCAAGTGGGGTCAGCGTTAAACGATGCACTCTGGAAAGACGGCAAATTAGTGACTCCGAGACCATCCAGAGCGATGCTGATCTTGGTCGCCGGCCCATACCGCTCCGGCACGAACGATGATCCCGGCTTGATCAGGAAGAACGTGCATGAGATGGAATCCTATGCACTGCCAATTTTCCGTGCCGGGCACATCCCGCTTCTAGGTGAGTGGCTGGCTCTGCCTTTGGTTGAGTTAGCCGGATCACGCAAGATCGGCGACGATGCGTTCAATGAGATATTTCATCCCACTGCGACTCGGCTTCTGGAGAAATGCGATGCTGTGTTTCGGGTCGGAGGGCCTTCAACCGGGGCCGATGAAATGGTGCGAGTTGGCCGAAGCCTTGGCCTGACAATCTACACCACGCTTGCGGAAATTCCGACCCTGGAATGACTCGCAAGGGCGCGCGTGGTTGTTATTGCAATATCGCCTTATCACTCATTACACGCGGATCAGCAGTTTTGAAGTGCTGATTATTCTCGGTTGACCGCTGTATGGCTATCACCTCACCGTCTGCTAGAATGCCTGCCGTGAAAAGACGGACATTGCTCCAATCGCTCTCCTCGGTGCCATTTCTTTCAGCATCACTATGGCCAGCCTCGCAACGTGCCGATGTTAAGCAAGCGTCAACGAGCGTCTATGAACTGAGGGTCTATCATGCAGCGCCAGGAAAACTGGGGGAACTGCTGACGCGCTTCCGCGAGCACACCACAAGATTCTTCGACAAGCACGGAATGAAGAATATCGCCTACTGGACGCCCATAGATGAGCCCGAGAGTACCAGCACTCTCATTTACATCCTGCAGCATCCCAGCCGCGAAGCCGCGGCCGCCAACTGGAAATCATTCCAAGATGACCCCGAGTGGAAGCGTGTCAAAGAAGAATCCGAAGCAAACGGCAAACTCACGGAAAAAGTTGACTCCACATTTCTTGCCCTAACTGACTTCTCCCCACACTTGCGCTAAAACTGAGAAATTGATTGCCGGCGGGTTTTTGTCGACGTCGGCTGTTAATCCCATCGGCACGACCTACCAGCTAATTTTCTGTGGCAGGAACTCGGCGAAGAGTTCGTCGTAATACGGCTTCAGGTCCCGCAAGTTCGGCTTCGCGTTCCCTTTTGAATAAAGATCGTAAGGATTGAACTTCTTCACCCATTTCAGCATGGCAGCATCTTTTTCATTCATAAGGTGTGTGTAGGCCCCATGCCGGTGCCACGCATAAAACGAGTGGAAACGCAGCATATAAAGCGCCTCATCCGGCAGATACGGTTTCATTACCTCGGCAATATATCCATCATGCCCAAAGGACATATGCACGTTCTCAAAGCCGCAGTTCGGTTCATAGATGCCGAACTTCGTCTGATACTCCGGCACATTGCGGTCCGGGTTGTTTCGAAAGTATTCAGGAAAGACAACCTGCTCCGACCACGCGCAGCCGACCGGAAATGTATCTCCCACCACACCCCATTGCGGTTCGCCGTACAGGCAAAGGCACTTACCCAAATCGTGAATGAAGCCCACCAGGATCATCCATCGAGGTTGGCCGTCGCGACGCATCGCTTCAGAAGTCTGCAGGAGATGCTCGATCTGTGTGAGATCGGTGTCAGGATCGCTGTCATCCACCAGCGTGTTTAAGAAATCAGCTGCTTCCCAGATTGTCTGCTTTCGACGGCCCAGGCCAAAGTATTCCTTCTCTTTACGGAGCACGTAGTCCAGCGTTTGGTTCTCATGATTTAGACGATAAAACTCCGCCACTCCTGGGTCGGCCTGCGCGTCGTACTGGCGAAACTCGGTTTCGGACTTGCCCTCTTTATAACGACCTTCGAGGAAGTCGTCCCACTGTTCCAGATTTTCTAGTGGCTGCGCGGAACCGGGTATCTCAGTGCTCACGACTTTTTCTCCTCTATGCTCTAAAACAAATTCCCTGTTTAAGAATCACCAGCTTCCCGTACTTGCTTCAATTCAAGAGAAGCGTGTCTTCTTCCACAATCCCCAGGCGCAACCAGCGGCTATCGTCACCAGTAGCACGACCAATACCGTAAGCCACAGATAATTTATGCTGAACGCCGGCACTGCAGCATTCTTCCCCAGCCAAACAAATACGCCTAACGCGACCGTGATGATGCCGTAATCCCACCAACTCCGCTTGTGCTCTGGCTCGCCAAGCTGCGGCTGGCCTTCGTTAGCCTCAAGTACGCGCTCGTACGACAGGTTATAACGTTCGCACTCCCGCCGGATCGCCTCATTGAGCGAAATGCGCTCGCGCTCAGATGCTACTGCCGCGCTGATCGCCAGTACCCCCAGAACCATCACCAGTGATCCGCATACAACTAATATTTTGTGCGTACGATCAGCATTTTGCAGTTCGCCAAACACCAGCACTCCCCATGCCAATCCCCAGAGCTGGTTCGTATTCGAGAGCGGAATCCCCCGACCGATCCCCACATATTTGGTCGCGAATTGCTGAAATATGTCGCCAATAACCCAAGCAAATCCGCCCAGAAAAAGCCAAAACAACATCGGCCTGGCCTGCGCTGAATGGAAAATCGGCGCATGCAATCCGCCATCAAATGCCATCACGAGGAGGAAGACGGTGGCCAATTCGCCGATCGTGAAAACTGTTACGAAGGAGAGCGGATTCATCCCGCTGATGTACGCCTTCCGATACGGCACATACATCGTGCCCCACAGGAGGCTGGCGCCCACCGCCGCAATAACGCCGCTTATCGCACGGTGCGACGGACTCTGGTCGCCGTGAATGGTGCTGAATCCAAGCACTACCGCTCCCGCTAAAATGGCAACCGCGCCCAACACCACTTTCGAGACGTTCTTTGCATCAGCGCCCTTCAACTCGTTGAACAGTAGCCATCCCCACAGCAGTCCGATCAGTGTGTTCATATTCCACAACGGAAACGCCACTGCGAGACCAACATCTCGAATAGCAAAGACAGTCAACGTATTGGCCACTGCCCAGATGGCTCCAGCCAGGATCGCCCATACAATGAGATGCTTTTTCTCCGCGAGATCTTTGAACACATACTTCGTGCCCTTCAACAACGTCGGGAATGTCCAGCGCGCCGTGAACACGCCTGCTACCATGCACAGCGAAACGGCAAAGGGCGAGAATCCCGCATTCACCAGCTTGGTAGGAGCTTCCGCCGCTCCAAGC
>Ga0209474_10001311_pt1 | contig 24698 bp, 22 predicted proteins | sample GraSoiAngelo_145_FD_185902 | JGI IMG/M metagenome (GOLD analysis project Ga0209474, IMG submission 185902) | Grasslands soil microbial communities from the Angelo Coastal Reserve, California, USA - 14_1009_05_20cm (SPAdes) (version 2) | ecosystem: Environmental > Terrestrial > Soil > Grasslands...
CTGGCGTTTGACGATGGAACCTCCGCGACATCGCGCCGTTGGTAGCGGTTCCATTTTCCGGGGCGGCGATGAATATCCTTGACCCACAGGGTCCGATCGGGGCCGCCGATGCAACGATCCTGATCGACTCGGTTGCGATCATGCTGGCGATCGTAGTGCCGACGATCGTCGCGATCCTCGCTTTTGCGTTTTGGTTTCGGCAATCCAACCCACGCGCGGTGTATCGACCCGATTTTGCATATTCCGGACGCATCGAGCTGGTGGTCTGGTCGATCCCGGCACTCACTGTCATCCTGCTCGGTGGCGTCGCCTGGATCGGCTCGCATCAACTGGATCCGGCCGCGCCGGTGCAAGGCACGGGAAGCCCCATCAGGATCCAGGTCGTATCGCTCGATTGGAAATGGCTGTTCATTTATCCTGAGCAAAGGATTGCGACCGTCAACGCGTTGACGGTGCCTGCCGGGGCGCCGCTGCGCTTCGAACTGACATCAGCAAGCGTGATGAACGTGTTCTTCATCCCGCAGCTCGGAAGCATGATCTACACCATGAACGGCATGGTGACGCGGCTGCAGCTCCGCGCCGACAACGAAGGCAACTATCAGGGACTGTCAGCGCAGTTCAGCGGCGATGGCTTTCCCGACATGCTGTTCGACGTTCACGTCATACCGCAGCTTGCGTTTCCGGATTGGGTCTCAAGCACCGCACGCACCGATCAGGTGTTGAATGAGGACAGCTACAAAAAGCTCGCACAACAGACGATCGAACGTACCAAGCTGACTTATCGGCTGGATGATCCCACATTGTTTCAGGCCATTGCGACCCAGAAGATCCCGCCCGGCCCGGGGCCCCAGATAAGCTCGGAAGCCGCGCAATCGCATATCAGGGGCAACGATGCTCGGTAAGCTCAGCTGGTCAGCGATTCCGATCGATCAACCGATCCCGTTGATTGCGGCGGGTGTGGTGCTGGTCGTCATCCTCGCGGTGCTCGCCTGGGTCACGCTGAAGGGCTACATGCCCTATCTCTGGCGCGAATGGATCACCAGTGTCGACCATAAGCGGATCGGCATCATGTACATCCTGCTCGCGATGGTGATGCTGCTGCGCGGCGGCAGCGATGCGCTGATGATCCGCGTCCAGCAGGCGATCGCCTATCAATCCAACGGCTATTTGCCGCCCGAGCATTTCAACCAGATATTTTCCGCCCACGGCACCATCATGATCTTCTTCGTGGCGATGCCGTTCGTGATCGGGCTGATGAATCTGGTGGTTCCGTTGCAGCTCGGGGTCCGCGACGTGGCGTTTCCGACCCTGAACTCGGTCGGTTTCTGGCTCACCGCTACCGGCGCGCTGCTGGTCAATGTTTCGCTTGTGATCGGCGAGTTCGCGCGCACCGGCTGGCTGCCGTTTCCCCCGTTGTCGGAACTGACCTATTCGCCGGGAGTCGGTGTGGATTATTATTTGTGGTCGCTGGAAATCTCCGGCGTCGGCACCCTGGTCGCCGGCATTAATCTGGTCACCACCGTGCTGAAGCTGCGCACCAAGGGCATGACGTACCTGCGCATGCCGATGTTCTGCTGGACCACGCTGGCCTCAAGTCTCCTGATCGTAGCCGCGTTTCCGATCCTGACCGCGACGCTGGCGATGCTGATTCTGGACAGCTATTTCGGTTTTCATTTCTTCACCAACGAAGCCGGCGGCAACGTGATGATGTTCATGAACCTGATCTGGGCATGGGGTCATCCGGAGGTCTATATTCTGGTCCTGCCGGCGTTCGGGATCTACTCGGAAGTGGTCTCGACGTTCTCAAGCAAGTCGCTGTTCGGCTATCGCTCGATGGTGCTCGCGACCATGGCGATCTGCATCATCTCCTTCATGGTGTGGCTGCACCATTTCTTCACCATGGGGGCTGGACCCGATGTCAACGCGATCTTCGGCATCGCGAGCATGATCATCGCGGTGCCGACCGGGGTAAAAATTTACAACTGGCTATTCACGATGTACGGCGGGCGCATTCGTTTTGCGACGCCGATGCTGTGGTCGGTCGGATTCATGGTCACCTTCATCATCGGCGGTTTGACCGGTGTTCTGGTCGCCGTGCCGCCCGCGGACTTCCTGCTGCACAACAGCCTGTTCCTGGTCGCCCATTTTCACAACGTCATCATCGGCGGGGTGCTGTTCGGCGCCTTTGCCGGCCTCACCTACTGGTTTCCGAAGGCATTCGGATTCCGCCTGCATGAGGGATTGGGCAAGGCGGCGTTCTGGTTCTCGCTGATCGGCTTCTATGTTACGTTCATGCCGCTCTATGCGGCGGGGCTGCTCGGGATGACCCGGCGCATGCAGCATTATGACGTTGCCGCATGGCGCCCCTGGATGATTGTCGCGGCGATTGGCTTCGTGTTTCTCACGATCGGAATTGTATTTCAGGTCCTGCAGATCGTCGTCAGCATCCTGCAACGTGAAGAGTTGCGCGACCGCACCGGCGATCCCTGGGACGGAAGGTCGCTGGAATGGGCCACCTCGTCGCCACCGCCGGTTTTCAACTTCGCCATCCTGCCCGATGTGCACGGAGAGGAGGCGTACTGGGCCATTAAGTCGCGCGCCAAACAGCGGGACCTCGAAAAGAACGAACCGCATTACGAGGACATCGAAATGCCGCGCAATTCGCCGACCGGATTCGTTTGCGCGTTCTTCGCCACCGTAATGGGCTTTGCCTTGATCTGGCACATCTGGTGGATGGTCGCGTTGGGCTTTGTCGGCGCATTCGCGACGTTCGTGGTGTTCGCCTGGCGCGACCACGACGAATACGTCATCCCGGCCGCGGAAGTCGCACGGATAGACCGCGCCAACATGGCAGAGCGCCGCGCGCTTGCCAGCCACCCAGGCAGTGCGTGATGACCGACGCGGCGATCGCATATCCGCACGGCGACCCGCATCATCTGCGTGGCATGGAAGCGTCCCGCGTAGCGCATGCCGGTCCCCCGTCCAAGCGCATCGTCACCGGCTACGGCTTCTGGATCTTCATCCTCAGCGACATGGTGATGTTTTCCGCGTTCTTCGCGACCTACGCCGTGCTGCTCGGCCAGACGGCGGGCGGGCCGAGCGGGCGCGAGCTGTTCAACCTGCGCAACGTCGCGATCGAGACCGGGTTTCTTCTCGCCTCGAGTTTTACCTGCGGTCTCGCCACTATCGCCGCCGATTTGCGCAACAAGACCTGGTTTCATTTAGCCATGGGCGTCACTTGCGTGTTCGGGCTGGCGTTTCTTGCGATCGAGGCGAGGGAATTCGCCGATCTGGTGGCGCGCGGCGCCGGACCGACCCGCAGCGCCTTCCTGTCGGCGTTCTTCACGCTGGTGGGATGCCATGGGCTGCATGTCTCGGCCGGCGAACTCTGGCTGTTGACCATGATTGCGCAGGTCTTCGCCAAAGGATTCCGAGCCGACATTCAGCGGCGTATTCTCTGCTTCGCGCTGTTCTGGCACGCGCTCGACATCATCTGGATCGCCGTATTCACCATCGTGTATTTGCTGGGAAGTGCCTCATGACGAGCGAATACGAACACGGCGGCCATGCCGACCTCGCGCCTGGAGAGGAAAGCCAAGATGGCGAAGTTAGCCTCTTGCAACGGATCGCCGGCTATCTGACCGGACTGGGACTCGCCATTCTGCTGACCGCCACCTCATTCTTTATCGCTGGCACGGACTTGGTATGGCAGCCGAGCATTCCGGTCGCGCTGGTCGTTCTGGCGATCGCGCAGATGGGTGTGCATCTGGTGTTCTTCCTGCATATCACCACCGGGCCCGACAACACCAACAACGTGCTGGCGCTCGCTTTCGGTGTGCTGATCGTGGTGCTTGTGATCGGCGGATCGCTGTGGATCATGGCGCATCTGAACCATAATACGATGCCGATGGACCAGATCATACACATGCAGGGATAGGGCGTTCACGACGGGCAGCTTCAGCTATGATGACGATATCGTTAAGGAAGGCATGAAGCATCGGTTCAATCAGCACTGCGAGGTACTGATCCGCTTCAGTCCGCAAAAACATCCAGCAAAGGCCGGCTTCGCACCGGCCACTTCTGTTTGGAAACCCATCAAATTCCCCAAAGCTTCGAAAGCTTCGCGATTTTGTTAACCTGGTACCGCGATACTGCTGCCAATGTTTACCTGAGGCTTTTGGGGGCGGTGGCGGCATGGCGATTTGAAAATCAGGTTCTTGAGCTTCCTGCGTCCGCGATGGGGCGTCAGGGGCAGCCTGTTTGCGGCGTTTGCTGTGATCGCAGGGATAGCCATCCTCATCAGCGCCGGCGCGGCCATGGTGCTGGGTCATCTAGGCGCGAGCATCACTGACCTGAGCGGAAAGGATATCCCTCGGCTCGCGGCGAGCCTGCAGCTTTCCGCCCAGAGCGCAACCCTGGCCAGCCAGGGACCGGCGCTGCTCGCCTCTGAAAGCGAGCAGGCCCTGAATGAACGTTCCAAAAAGATCAAGGAAACCCAGCAGGTAACGTTGGAAAAACTGGGCGAAATTGTCGAACTCGGCGCCGACAAGGCGGTGATGGCGGCTTTGACCGAAACCGTCAAGAACATCAGCGAGATCATCGGCAGTCTCAGCGCGGCGGCGAGCGAGCGGCTCGCGGCTGCTGCCCAGCACGAGAAGCAATACGAGGCGCTGCGCGGCGCGCAGGCGAGTTTCGTTGCCGCGGCGGCGCCTGCGATGGTGGACGCCCAGGCCCACATCAATGCCATCCTGCAATCCCCCAATCTCTCTCCTGACGATGCAGCGCAGGCCGCGCGATCCGTCGACGAGCTTGGCGACGTAATCGCCAGCGGCCACCTGGCAGCATCCGAGATGATCGCCGCGCTCTCTGCCAATAGCAGCGAAAAACTGAATGCCATTGAGAAGGGGTTCACGGCCACGCTGGCGCGCGTCAGATCGAGCCTCGATCAGCTCGCGAACAATCCGGCAAACGCCGATCTGGAACAGGCGGCCCTGAAGTTGCTGGCGTTTGGCGAGGGCAAGATCGGCGTGTTCAAGCTTCGGCAGAAGCAGTTCGACGCCAACGATTACGGCCAGATCGTTCTGGAGGAGACCCGCAAGCTCAACATCGGTCTTGGAATTAGCGTGGAGCAGCTCGTGCATGGCGTGCAGACCGAAACTCACGCCTCGGCCGCGCAGGCGCGCCGCGAGATTTCGTTTGCGACCACGCTTATGCTAGGGTTTGGCGGGCTGACGTTGGTCGGATCGGCACTTTTTGTCTGGCTCTATGTTGGACGCAACATCCTCCGGCGGATCGGGAATCTGCAGCGCTCGATGCAGTTGCTTTCGCAAGGCGACCTCGAATTGGCAATCTATCGCTCGAGCCAGCAAGACGAAATTGCGGCCATGGCCAATTCGCTGCAGGTATTCCGTGATAGCATGATCGAGGCACGTGCGCTCAGCGCCAATCAGGACAGGGACCGCATCGCCAAATCCGAACGCGCCTCCCGTATGGAGGCCAGGATCGTCGAATTTGAAAGCACGGTCCGATCCGCGCTGGACAGCCTGCAGAGTTCCGCCAGCTCCATGCAGAATACGGCGCAAAGCATGTCGGCGACCGCCGATCAGTCCAGTGCGCTGGTGAGCGCAGTTGCCTCCGCTGCCGAGGAGACCTCGGTCAACGTTCAGACCGTCTCCGCGGGCACCGAGGAACTATCTTCCTCCATCGCGGAAATCGGACGCCAAGTGGTTACTTCGGCGCAAATAGCCGGCAAGGCAGTCGATGAAGCAGGCGCAACCGACGCCACCATGCAGGGCCTTGCGGAAAACGCCGGCCGCATCAGCGTGGTGATCGACCTCATTCAGAGCATCGCTTCGCAGACCAACCTGCTCGCGCTCAACGCCACTATCGAGGCCGCGCGCGCCGGCGACGCCGGTCGAGGATTTGCGGTAGTGGCTTCCGAGGTGAAGAGCCTCGCTAACCAGACCGCGAAGGCGACCGATGAAATCCGCTCGCAAATCGCCAATATGCAACTGGTGACCACGTCAGCCGTCAACGCCATCCGAGACATCAGCACTACCATCAGCGAGATCAACGAAGTGACCACCGCGATCGCCGCCGCCGTCGAAGAGCAGGGCACGGCCACGCGCGAGATCGCGCGCAACATTCAGCAAGCGGCGGGCGGTACCAGCGAAGTTTCCAGCAACATCGTCGGCGTCTCTACTGCCTCCAAGGAAGCCGGATCAGCGGCCAGTGACGTGCTCAGCGCCTCGGGCGCGCTTCGCCGCGAAGCCGACGTATTGCGCTCGGAAATCGACGCCTTCCTCTCCAGCATCCGCGCCGCCTAGGATCGTTTGCCTCCAGCCGCGGAAGAGGTTCCAAGTCCAGATTTCGGCTGGCGCGGCGCCGCTTGTGCGGCTAAGCCGGTAGGCGAAAAGCGGCAGTCGTTTGCGTCCGGCCGTGCCCTCAAACGAGAATCATTGCGACGTAAACGATGCATTCGAAAACAGACACCGTGCAGTCCTCGGCCGAGGCGCTACGATACCCCTGGGAAAGCCATCCCGGCCCGAACCAGGTTGTCGAGATACGCCCTGGCGTGTTGTGGGTGCGACTCAAGCTACCGTTCCGCCTCAACCACGTGAACATCTATCTGCTCGCCGATGGCGATGGATGGGCGATGATAGACTCCGGGTTCGGCAATGAAGAATCGATCGCCGCCTGGACCGCGCTGTTCCAGGGTCCGCTGGCGCATGTCAAGATCTCGCGGCTGATCGTGACCCATTCGCATCCCGATCACGTCGGTCTCGCCGGCTGGATTGTCGAGCGCTTCAACTGTGCTCTCTATATGTCGCAGGTGGAGTATCTGCAGTCGGTCTACCATCAGAACCGCGGCACCGAGGAGCGGCGCAACGCGCAGCGGCGGTTTTTCCAGCGTCACGGGATGGACGAGAACCTGACCGACAAATTGCTCGGCCGCGGCCAGGACTACCTGAAGCGAGTTTCGATCCTGCCGCCTTCCTATCGCCGGATCTCCCACGGCGACGAAATTTCTATCGGCCCACGCCGTTTCAAAGTTATCACGGGCGGTGGCCATGCGCTGGACCAGGTGATGCTATATTGCGCCGCCGACAAACTGTTCTTGTCGGCCGACCAGGTGCTGAGCAGGATTTCACCCAACGTCAGTGTCTGGGCGGTCGAACCGGATCAGAACTCGCTCGGCGAATACTTGGCCTCTCTGGCGAGCCTGACCACCACGCTCCCCTATGACGTGATCGTGCTGCCCGGACATGGCGTCCCGTTCTACGGGTTGAAGACACGCATCAAACAACTGGCAGATCACCACGAGGACCGCTGCCGGCTGATCGCCGAGGCCTGCCGTGAAACGGCGAAAACCTCCAAGGAACTGGTGCCGGTGGTGTTCCACAAGCACGTGCTGGACGTGCATCAGATGGGGTTCGCCGCAGGGGAATTGATCGCCCACGTCAATTACATGCTGGTCGAGGGGCGTCTGACGGTCCACGAAGCCGATGGCGTGCTCCGGTTCAGGACGACTTGAACTTCCCAAACTATCAGCAAAACACAACGGGCGTCTTGCGCGAGATCAATTTTGGGTCCCCGCTTTGGGAAGCCCAGCCCGGCAGGCGCAGCCTCAATTCCGGCTCGACAGCAATCCTGGAAAAGCTCTAAAAAGGCTCGGCCGCTCTCCCTAGCTTTCGCTACAGGCAGTTTTCGATGGATTATAGCAATTTTTTCGGTGCCGCTCTCAACCGCTTGCATGAGGAGCGGCGCTATCGGGTCTTCGCCGACCTGGAACGGATCGCCGGCCGTTTTCCACACGCCGTCTGGCATTCCCCGAAGGGCGCGCGCAACGTCGTGATCTGGTGCTCCAACGACTACCTCGGGATGGGGCAACACCCCAAAGTCGTCGGCGCCATGGTCGAGACCGCAACCAGGGTTGGCACCGGCGCGGGCGGCACCCGCAACATCGCCGGCACCCATCACCCGCTGGTGCAGCTTGAGCGGGAATTGGCCGATTTGCATGGCAAGCAAGCGGCGCTGCTGTTCACCTCCGGCTACGTCTCGAATCAGACCGGCATCTCGACGATCGCCAAGCTGATTCCGAATTGCCTGATTCTGTCCGACGCGCTCAATCATAATTCGATGATCGAAGGCATCCGCCAGTCGGGCTGCGAGCGCCAGGTGTTCCGCCACAGCGACATGGCGCATCTGGAGCAACTGCTGCGCGCGGCAGGACCTGATCGGCCGAAACTGATTGCCTGCGAGAGCCTCTACTCAATGGACGGCGATATCGCTCCTTTGGCGAAGATCTGCGACCTCGCCCAACGCTATAGCGCAATGACCTACGTCGACGAGGTCCATGCGGTTGGGATGTATGGAGCGCGCGGCGGGGGCATCGCGGAGCGTGACGGCGTGATGCACCGCATCGACATTCTTGAAGGCACGCTGGCCAAAGCGTTCGGCTGCCTCGGGGGCTATATCGCAGCGAATTCCGATGTCATCGACGCGGTCCGTTCTTATGCGCCGGGCTTCATCTTCACTACCTCTTTGCCGCCCGCCATATGTTCAGCGGCCACCGCCGCGATCCGGCACCTCAAGACCTCAAATTGGGAGCGGGAGCGCCATCAGGATCGCGCCGCCCGCGTCAAGGCGATCCTGACCGCCGCTGGCTTGCCGGTGATGTCGAGCGACACCCACATCGTGCCGCTGTTCGTGGGCAACCCCGAAAATTGCAAGCGGGCGTGCGACATCCTGCTCGAAGAGCACAGCATCTACATACAGCCGATCAACTATCCGACGGTCGCCAAAGGCACTGAGCGGTTGCGCATCACGCCCTCCCCTTACCATGACGACGTCCTGATCGATCAGCTCGCCGAGGCCTTGTTGCAGGTTTGGGAGCGTCTCGACCTGCCCCTGCAAGAAAAATCGCTGGCGGCCGAATAGCTGTCTGGCCTCGCACCGTCGGCGAAATCCCGCCCTCGATCGGCCGCGCAAGGTGCTTTGCCGGCCTAACCCGGCTATACTCGCCTGGAGACGACGATCCTCGTTTGCTGCGGGACTTAACCGCGTATGGAGTAAGCAGCGATGCTGCACGACTGGGGCGTGATCGCAGCCGCCTTCGGCTACATCGGGTTCCTTTTCCTGGTGGCGAGCTATGGCGATCGCCTCTCGCCGACGCAGCGCGGCCGCGCCAGCGGGCTGATCTATCCGCTGTCGCTCGCCATCTACTGCACCTCGTGGACGTTCTTCGGCTCGGTCGGCTTCGCGACCCGGACCAGCGTGGACTTTCTCGCGATCTATATCGGCCCGATCCTGATGGTGGCGTTTTGCACGCCACTGCTGCGGCGCGTGATCCAACTCGCCAAGTCGCAGAACATCACCTCGATCGCCGATTTCATCGCCGCGCGCTACGGCAAGAGCCAAGCCGTTGCGGTCACAGTTGCCGTTATCGCAATCATCGGCTCGGTTCCCTACATCGCGCTGCAGCTGAAGGCGGTCGCGTCTTCACTTGAAACCATCCTGAGCGAAGACCAGGCGTTTTCCAGTATTCCGATCGTCGGGGACATCGCGCTGACCGTGACCTTGGCGATGGCCGCCTTCGCGGTGCTGTTCGGAACGCGCCAGACCGACGCGACGGAACACCAGCATGGCCTGATGCTCGCGGTCGCCACCGAATCCATCGTGAAACTGGTGGCCTTTATCGCGGCCGGCGCATTCGTCACGTTCTGGATGTTCGGCCCGGTCGAGCTGGCGGAACGCGCGATGAAGAGTCCGGAAGCGGTACGCGCCATCAACTATGTCCCGTCACTCGGTAATTTCCTCACGATGGTGCTGTTGTCGTTCTGCGCCATCATGCTGCTGCCGCGGCAATTCCATGTCAGCGTGGTCGAGAATTCCAGTGACGCCGAGGTGGGTCGGGCGCGTTGGCTGTTCCCGCTCTATCTGGTCGCCATCAACTTGTTCGTCATTCCGATCGCGCTCGCCGGGCTGATTACGTTTCCGTTCGGCGCGCTCGATAGCGACATGTATGTGCTGGCCTTGCCGATAGAGGGGAATGCTCCTTTGCTGAGCGTGGCCGTCTTTGTCGGGGGACTGTCGGCGGCAACTGCCATGGTGATCGTGGAATGCGTCGCGCTCTCGATCATGGTCTCCAACGACATCGTGATGCCGCTGGTGCTACAGCGGGGCCCGCAATCGCCGGCGCGCCAGCAGGACTTCGGTCACTTCCTGCTCAGGGTCCGCCGGTTTGCGATCTTCGCCATCATGGTGATGGCGTATTTCTACTATCGCGCGCTGGGCAACGCCCAGCTGGCGGCGATCGGGCTGTTGTCATTCGCGGCGATCGCGCAACTGGCGCCGGCGTTTTTCGGCGGCCTGTTCTGGCGGCGCGCAACAGCCCAAGGCGCGATCGGCGGCATGCTGGTTGGCGGCGCCGTGTGGATGTACACGCTGTTTCTCCCGAGTTTCCTGGACAGCAATACCGCCGGGTTACTGATGCTGCAGCATGGACCGTTCGGCATTGAGGCGTTGCGTCCGCAAGCGCTGTTGGGGACCGACTTGCCACCCCTACTGCACGGCGTGCTGTGGTCGCTTTCACTAAACCTGTTGACCTATGTGGTGCTATCGCTGGCGAGCCAGCCATCCCCGATCGAACGATTGCAGGCGGACCTGTTCGTGCCCAATGCGCTGGCGCCGATGACCCCAACGTTCCGCCGTTGGCGTACCAGCGTGACGGTGCAGGAGATTCAAAGCACCGTCGCCCAGTATCTCGGTCCAGATCGCGCCCGCCATTCGTTCGAAGCTTTCGCAGCCACCCACAACGCCAGTCTCGAACCCGCCGCGCCGGCTGATTTCGAGTTGCTGCAGCATGCGGAGCATCTGATCGCCTCGTCGATCGGAGCGGCCTCCTCGCGGCTTGTGATGTCGCTGCTCCTGCGCAAGCGTACCGTCTCCGCCAAAGCCGCGCTGAAGCTGCTCGACGACTCCCACGCCGCACTTCATTTCAATCGCGAGATATTGCAGACCGCGCTGAACCACGTGCGGCAAGGCATCGCCGTCTTCGACACGGACTTGCAGCTGATCTGTTGGAACCGGCAATTCGCGGAGATTCTCGGGCTGCCGCTCAATCTTGTCCAGATCGGGATTCCGCTCAGGGAAATGCTCGAATTCATGGAAGCAAACAGGTCTCCGGGCCTGCCCAACAGCGATTCCTTTTTGGAGATGCGCCGCGCCGCGTTGGAGATGCGCCTGGCTGCCTATACCGCCGAAGGCGAGCCGTATTTGGAGCGTCTCCCCGATCGTCACATGGTGATCGAGGTGCGCTCGAACCGGATGCCAGGCGGCGGACTGGTCATCACCTTCTCCGACGTTACCCCCTCGTTTGAGGCCGCCGAAGCGCTGGAGCGCGCAAACGCCACCCTGGAGAAACGGGTTCGCGATCGCACCGAGGAGCTGACGCGCTTGAATTCGGAACTGGCGCTGGCCAAGAGCACCGCCGAGGACGCCAACATCTCCAAGACGCGATTTCTCGCCGCCGCAAGCCACGACATTTTGCAGCCGCTCAACGCGGCACGGCTCTATGCCACAAGCTTGGTGGAGCGCCAAAACGGCGGCGAAGACTCGCGATTGGTCGAAAACATTGATGAGTCGCTGGAAGCCATCGAGGAGATCCTTGGCGCTCTCCTGGATATTTCGCGGCTGGACGCCGGCGCCATGACGACGGCGATCACCAGTTTCAAGATGAGCGACTTGATGCGTTCGCTGGAAATCGAGTTTGCACCTATCGCCCGCGCCAAGGGACTTAAACTGAATTTCGTGCCCTGCTCGCTTCCGGTGCAATCCGATCGGCTGCTGCTGCGGCGGCTGTTGCAGAATCTGATCTCCAACGCCATCAAATACACCCCGCGCGGGCGCGTGCTGGTCGGTTGCCGGCGCCACGGCCAATCCCTGCAGATTCGGGTTTTTGATACCGGCGTCGGCATTCCCGTGATCAAGCGCCGCGAAATCTTCAAGGAATTTCATCGGCTGGAACAGGGCGCGCGCATCGCGCGCGGCCTGGGACTCGGGCTGTCAATCGTCGAACGCCTCGCACGCGTCCTCAATCACGGCATCGCGCTGGACTCCACCAGCGGCGGCGGCTCGGTTTTCTCAGTGACCGTCCCAACTGCCAAAGCGGTCAATTACACTGCGGCCGTGACCACGGCGACGTCGCTTTCGAGGACCCCGATGAGCGGCTCACTAGTCGTTTGCATCGAGAACGATCCGGCTATCCTGGACGGCATGAGGACGCTATTGGCAGCATGGGACGCCGAGGTTATCGCGGTGACCGATCCCGATGCCGCCATCGAGGCGATCGGGGCGGCCGGTCGAGCCGTTACTGGTCTTCTGGTCGATTATCATCTCGACCGCGGCAACGGCATCGCCGCCATTCGGGACATTCGCCGCCGGTTCGGCGAGAACATTCCGGCGATCCTGATTACGGCGGATCGCAGTCCGCATGTGCGGGCCGCAGCGCGCGAAGAAAACGTCACGGTGCTCAACAAGCCGGTGAAACCGGCCTCCCTAAGAGCTCTGCTGGGCCAGTGGCGCAGCCAGCAAATGGTGGCCGCGGAATAAACAGTTTTTCGCAACAAGCGGCCGTCATTCCTGTGGGGATGACGTACCTTGCCGCCATTGGCTGCCCGCAATTTTCGCAGCGGCGATCACGGCCTGGGTGCGGCTCTCCACCCCGAGCTTTTGCAGGATTGCCGATACGTGCGCCTTGATCGTCGCTTCGGATACCCCAAGCTCGTAGGCAATCTGCTTGTTGAGCAGGCCTTGCGACAGCATCATCAATACCCTCACCTGCTGCGGGGTGAGGGTTACCAGCCGGTCGCGCAGCCGCGCCATCTCCGGATCGGCAGCGGAACTCAGGTCGGTGTCGGGTGGCACCCAGACGTCGCCATCCATCACCTTTGCGATGGCATCGCGCAGCGTCTCGACGCCGAACCGCTTGGGAATGAAGCCCGAGGCGCCGAAATCCAGCGACCGGCGGATCGTTCCGACATCGTCGCTGGCCGAAACGATCACCACCGGGATCGCCGGATACTGCGCGCGGAGATAGATCAGGCCGGAGAAGCCGGATATTCCTGGCATGGTAAGATCGAGCAAGATCAGATCGACGTCCGAATCCTGCTCAAGTAGCGCAGTCAGGTCCTCGAACGATCCGGCTTCATCGATCTTCGCCGAGATCAGGACGCTGGCGACCGCTTGCCGCAACGCATCACGAAAAAGCGGATGGTCGTCGGCAATGACGAGACGAGTGTTTGCGGCAGGATTCATTTATTTCTTGCATGAGGTTTGGCGCAAAACCCGTGGGCGCTTTTTGTCCTGCCGAACGAGCTTTCTTGCGGTCAATTGTCCTCTGACGGGCGCTCCCATGCAAGCGTACAAATGTTGCCAAGCTGAAAACGGGCAATTCGGCGCATGGTGCGACGCAATACGATCCCTGAGGCGCCCCCGATCTCCAACAAGACTTAGACTTAGACTTTTGCCCAGAGCAGTGTGGAAGGCCAAAAGTCTTATTGGGAGAGCTTTCACGGCGATGTTACCCTGTGGCAGGCCCTCAATCTAACTCCGGCTCAGGTCGGTAGTGGGGCGCGCTTTGCATCAACATTTTCGGGGAGCGATCCAAAATGTCCACAATGACTGCAACATCGCCCAGAGCAGGTGGAATGACAAAGGACGAACGTTTCGTCATCCTCGCCTCCTCGCTCGGTACCGTTTTCGAATGGTATGACTTCTATCTTTACGGATCGCTCGCATCGATCATTGGCGCGCAATTCTTCTCGGCCTATCCGCCAGCAACCCGCGACATCTTCGCGCTGCTCGCCTTCGCGGCCGGCTTTCTGGTCCGCCCGTTCGGCGCAATCGTGTTCGGTCGTGTCGGCGACATTGTCGGACGTAAATACACCTTCCTCGTCACCATCATGATCATGGGTCTGTCGACCTTCATCGTCGGCCTGCTACCCAATGCGGCAACCATCGGGTTTGCCGCGCCTGTCATTCTGATCGCGCTGCGTCTGGCGCAAGGTCTGGCGCTGGGCGGCGAGTATGGCGGTGCCGCTACTTATGTGGCCGAGCATTCGCCGCAGGGCAAACGCGGCTATTACACTTCGTTCATTCAAACCACTGCCACGTTGGGCCTGTTCCTCTCGCTGCTGGTGATCCTGTTTACCCGCACTGCTATCGGCGAAGCCGATTTCGCGGCTTGGGGCTGGCGTATCCCATTCCTCGTATCCGTCGTGCTGCTGGCAATCTCGGTCTGGATCCGGCTGCGCCTCAATGAATCGCCCGTGTTTCAAAAGATGAAAGACGAGGGCAAGGGCTCGAAAGCACCGCTGACCGAAGCGTTCGCCAACTGGAGCAATGCCAAGATCGTCATCCTGGCGCTGATCGGCGGCACCATGGGTCAGGGCGTGGTCTGGTATACCGGTCAGTTCTACGCGCTGTTCTTCCTGCAATCGATTCTGAAGGTCGACGGCTATACCGCCAACCTGTTGATCGCATGGTCGCTGGTGTTCGGCACCGGGTTCTTCATCGTGTTCGGCGCCTTGTCCGACAAGATCGGCCGCAAGCCGATCATTCTTGCCGGTTGCCTGATCGCGGCGCTGACCTTCTTTCCGATCTTCAGGATGATTACGACCAACGCGAACCCCGCGCTGGAAAAGGCGATCGAGGCAACAAAGGTGGAGGTGGTCGCCGACCCCGCAGGGTGCGGCGATTTGTTCAATCCGGTCGGCACGCGCGTGTTCAGCGCACCGTGCGACACCGCCCGCGCGTTCCTGGCTCAGTCTTCGGTCAAGTATTCGACCGTGCCCGGCCCTGCAGGTTCGGGCGTGAAGATCGTGATTAACGGCAAGGACGTGCCGTACACGGATGCCAAGACCTCCAATCCGGCAATAACGGCCGCAGTCGCCGCTGCTGGATACCCCAAAGCCGGCGACCCCGGCATTGTGAAGATGTCGAATCCCTTCGATATCTTTAGGCCACAAGTGGCGGCCGTGATCGGGCTGCTGTTCATTTTGGTGATCTTTGTCACCATGGTGTACGGACCAATCGCGGCGATGCTGGTCGAACTGTTTCCGACCAAGATCCGCTACACCTCGATGTCGTTGCCCTATCACATCGGAAACGGCTGGTTCGGCGGACTGTTGCCGGCGACCTCGTTCGCGATCGTGGCCTCGACCGGCGATATCTACGCGGGCCTTTGGTATCCAATCATCTTCGCAGCGATTACCGCCGTGGTTGGCTTCTTCTTCCTGCCTGAAACCAAGGACGTCGATATCAAGACCAACTAGTGGCTTGCGGGCGGCGACAGCCGCTCGAACAAGCTGCATCTCAACAAACCGGCCGCGGAACGCTCCGCGGCCGGTTTTCCTTTACGGTTTGTCTTTTGAGCTAGCGCCCGCAAACTGCAGAACGACCTCGCGCCGATGCGGCCGGCGGCGATGCTCGACCAAATAGATCGCCTGCCAGGTTCCCAGCGCGAGTTCGCCGTTGATAACAGGGACGTGCAGCGAGGTGGCCGTCAACATGGTTTTGATATGCGCCGGCATATCGTCCGGGCCCTCGGCGTCGTGCCGCCATCCGGCGTCCGACGGCGCCACGCGATCGAGCGCCGTCATTAGATCCTTAAGCACCGTGGGATCGGCGTTTTCCTGAATGGTTAGCGAGGCCGAGGTGTGGCGGACGAAGAGCATCACCGCCCCTTCGCGCCCGCCTGAATCCTTCACGAATTGCGCGACTTCCGCCGTCAGATCCGTGAACCCGCCGCCCGGCGTTTGAACGGTCAGCAGCGAGGTCGCAACCGTATCTGCGCTGACCGCCGACAGCGCGGTACGGGACAGTGAACTGGGCGAAGTAGTGGTATCTCTCGAGGTCATATTTCTGCCAAGCCTGCCGAGGGAGCGACTCGCCAACAAGTCGAGCGATGTCGGCTCAAATCTTGCCGGCGATATCCTTCTGCAATCGATTTGCCATCTCGACCAGCCGGCGCCAAGCCTGCTCCAGAAACGACATCGCACGATCCATGTCGCGGTCGCTCGGCAGAGGAATCTCAATCTTGCGTTCGCTCTCGGCTGCCTTCGGTTCAGTCTTCTTCAGCGAGTCGGTCTTCGGCAGCGGCTCGTCGGTCTTGCCGGTTACAGTCGGCTCACGGGCCGCCAGTTCCGCCTTGAGCTTCTCGTTGTCGGCCTGCAGCCGGCCGATTTCAGCATCCAGTGCCGCGCGCTCGTCTGGCACCGCATAGCAAACCCAGCCCGAGCCGGTGTTGCTGCAGGTGGAAACGTCGCCGGTCTTGGTATCCAGTCTGATCACGCCGTCGGCGACCGGCGATAGCGCGTAGCGACCGTTCTGGCTATCCAGCTTCGCCTCGGCATTCGCGGGTTCAATTCCCCCGGCATAAAGCATCAACACCGCAGCCAGCACTGCCGCGAACAGTTTCCCAGGTGATCTCGCTGGCATCATGGGAGTACTCCGCTTTACAAGCGATCGAGTTTGTAATCCTACACCTGCGAACGGTAGGGTGGACGTCCTGATTTTAATGCGTCCGCGAGCAGTTCGATCCGATCCTGTCCCCAGAATACCTCGCCATCGAGCACATAAACCGGTGAACCGAACACATCGGCGGCCAGCGCATCCTGGCGGTTTTGCTCGTAGGCGGTGCTGATCTCATCGGATCCCGATCGCTCGACCAGTTGCTTGCCGGAAAGCCCGGACTGGTCAGCCAATTGCATCAAGGTCGCGGGTTCGGCAAGATTGAGCTGCCCTTCCCACACCGCCGCAAATGCGCGCCGCATAAAAGGCTCGGGATCAACGCCGGCTTGAATGGCGGCGATCACCACGCCATCCGCGAGCCGCGCGTTGAAGGGCCAGTTCGCCGGCTGCAGATGAAATTTCAAGCCGCGTTTGTCACGCCAACGCTGCAGCTCGACCATGCGATAGCGTTGCCGTACCGGATGGCGCTTCATCAGCGGCAGGCCGCCGGTTTCAGAAAACAGGTCGACCAGCACCACCGGCTTGTAATTCACTTTCAGATCGTAGGTTTTTGCAACGTCCCGGAACACATTGTGCCCGATATAGGCCCATGGGGATTGGAACGAAAAATAGTAATCGACCTGACGCGGCATACGGACTCCCCGAATCTACATGACTGCGTATCCCAACAGACCCGCACAGCCGATGCAAGATCGATCCTGGCGCCGCTCCGGGCGTATGACGCAGCACCCGTTCGAGCGCGAGCAATCGCGTTGGCACAATTCAATGATGTGAGTTCGATGGCTTTGATATCGATGCGCACGAGCCTGAAGAGAGAGTCGCTGAGCGCCAGCGGCAGACTTTCATCACTGCCGCAGCCGTTTGCTCGCCGCTCAGGCGTATTGTCCGCCCCGGCTCAATCGCAATTGCCCCACCGCGCGATGAGGTATTGCACTGCGGCGACTGGCCGGCCCCCGGGCCTCCAGTCAATTCGGAAAACGATGTGGCATCAATAGCTTATATGGTTATGACACAATCTTGACTTGCTTGGATACGCTCAGTATGGTCCGCGCGGCTTCAGAGGGTGACGGGCGGTCATTTCCATCAACGCAAGCTTCGTTTCGGGTCTGCACAGCATGGCTGACGGCGCGAATGACAGCGAAAATGGAAGTCGCGATAGATCGTCGCCGGATGAAGCCGCGCTTTCCGCAAGGCTCGGAAGTCTGGATCACCGGTTGTCCGCAATTCGGGACGGCCGAAAGATCGAGACTGACCAACCCGGAACTGGAAGCGGAGACGGAGCTGCCAGAGCCTCGGCGATGGCGCGCGGTTTCCGGCTTTCTTCGGAGTTGATCGCCGGCGTTGTCGTCGGAGCGGTGATTGGCTGGGGCTTCGACCGCTTGTTGTCAACGTCGCCGTGGGGGCTCATCGTGTTCTTTCTGCTCGGCTTCGCCGCCGGGGTGGTCAACGTGATGAGATCCGCGGGCGTGGCTCCGGACAGAACCACCCGTTAAGTAGCGGAAAGCCGAAACGATTGAATGCAGAGCGCCGGCGTGGCCGGCGGACCAAGAGATGCCGCGCGGATGATCGATCCGATCCACCAGTTTAACATCGACAAGATCTTCACGATCGGCCACATCGGCAATCAGGAGATCGCCTTCACCAACTCATCAGCGTACATGTTCGGCTCGGTGGCGCTGATTTCGCTGCTGATGATCGGCGGCTCGGCCGGGCGGCAGCTGGTGCCGGGACGAATTCAATCGGTCGCGGAGCTGTGTTACGAATTCGTTGCCGACACCATCCGGTCGACGGCCGGCAGGGAAGGAATGAAGTTCTTTCCGCTGGTGTTCTCGATTTTCATGCTGGTGGCCGTTTCCAACATCATTGGGATCATTCCCTACGCCTTTACGATCTCAAGCCACATCATCGTAACCGCGGCCTTGGCGCTATTGGTCTTCTTCACCGTGCTGGTTTACGGCTTCTACAAGAACGGCCTGAAATTCTTCAAGCTGTTCGTGCCTTCGGGCATCCCATTGGCCATTCTGCCGCTGGTCGTGGCGATCGAGATCATCTCGTTCCTGTCGCGCCCTATTTCGCACAGCGTGCGTCTTTTCGCCAATATGCTGGCCGGCCACATCACCCTGAAAGTGTTCGCAAGCTTCGTAACCATGTTGGGAGCGATGGGCATTCTCGGCTGGGCCGGCGCCGTATTGCCGCTCGCGCTGACGGTTGCGCTGACCGCGCTCGAATTGCTGGTCGCCTTCCTGCAAGCCTACGTCTTCACCATCCTCACCTGCATCTACATCAACGATGCTATCCATCCGGGCCACTGAACCGGCCTTTCTATCAAACCTCGAGAAGGAGTTCGTTTCATGGATCCGATTGCCGCGAAGTATATTGGCGCTGGTATTGCCTGCATTGGCATGGGTGGCGCCGGCGCTGGCGTGGGCATCATCTTCGGCAACTATCTGGCCGCTGCGGTGCGCAATCCTTCGGCAGCACAGGGCCAGTTCGGCAATCTGATTTTCGGCTTTGCCGTGACCGAAGCGCTCGGCATCTTCTCGCTGCTAATCGCGCTGCTGCTGTTGTTCGCCCTTTGATATTGTTTTAGCTGCGCGCATTCCCATCATAAGACGGTATCGACGTTGCGGAATACGCGCTAGCCGAACAGGAGAGGCCATTGGCTGACAGTCATGGCGGCGCCAATGGCACGACCGCCCACACCGAAGCTGACGCTCATGGACGCGCGTTTCCGCCGTTCCAGAAGGAGACGTTTGCTTCTCAGTTGCTGTCGCTGCTGATCGCGTTCGTCGCGCTATATCTGATCGTCTCGCGAATTGCGCTGCCGAGGGTCGGCAGCCTGCTCGACGCGCGTCAGAATGCGATCGATACCGATCTGGCCGAGGCGCAAAAGCTGAGGGATGACTCCAGCGAGGCGCTGAAAGCCTATGAAAGCGAACTCGCCGCTGCGCGCTCCGGCGCGCAAGCGATCGGTAACGAGACCCGCGAAAAGCTGAACGCGGCATCGGAAGCCGAGCGCAAACGGCTCGAAGAACGGCTGTCGCTGAAGCTGGCGGAAGCCGAAAAAAGCATTGCATCGACGCGCGCGAACGCAATGAGGAACGTCCGCGGTATCGCTGCGGAAGCCGCTAGCGCGATCGTGCAGCGACTCACCGGCGTGGCGCCTGACGGCAAATCGGTGGACAGCGCCGTCGACGCATCGTTGAAAGGATAATATCGATGTTCGCCGAACCGGAATTCTGGGTCGCCGTCGCCTTCGTCATACTGATGGGCATATTCGGCTATTTCGGCATTCACCACACGGTGCTCAAGACGCTCGATCATCGCAGCGACCGCATCAAGGCCGAGCTAGATGACGCGCGCCGCCTCAAGGAAGAGGCCGCCAAACTGCTCAGCGAATACCAGGCGCGCCGCGCCAGCGCCGAACGCGAGGCGCAGGACATCATTGAGAGTGCAAAAACCGAAGCCGAGCGCATTGCTGCCGAGGCCAAGACCAAGATGGAAGATTTCGTCACCAGGCGCACCAAAACCGCCGAGAGCAAGATCGCGCTGGCAGAAGCCCAGGCCATGGCCGATGTGCGTGCGGCAGCCGCTGATGCCGCAGTGACCGCGGCCTCGACCATCCTTTCCCAGACGGTGAAGGGCGATGTCGCCAACGATCTGTTGTCCAAGGGCATTGCCGAAGTTCGCGAAAAGCTGAACTGAACGACGCCGGGAAAGAACCCGGCAATCCGGTCCACTACAGCTTTCTAATTTTTCTGGCGCGCAACTGGTTTTGGCTTGGCCTGCGGCTTCAGCGCTTGCGGATCGAAGCCGATATAGAAGATGTAGGCATCGGCGGTCGCGCCCGATGGCACGGGATACACCAGGTCTTCAGCGATCAGCGTGAACGGCTCACTGCCGTTTTCGGACATCGGCACCGCGGTCTGGTAAGCTTTGGTGGCGATGGTCTTTTCTTGCACGCCGCCCTGCACCACCGCGACACGCAGCGGAATGTCGATAGTAGAAGGCGCGCCAGCCGGTCCGGCGATGACGCGACCCTGAATGCCTATGCGCGCGGTGATCTGGTCGCCGGTTTTGGTGCACTGACGCGCAGTGCGTGTGATTGTCGCTTGAAAGCGCACGTCGTTACCGACCGGCTGCTTGCCCGGCGCAGCCACGGCATACGTCGACGCCCCGGCGCGAATCGTGACCGGCGGACAGCTCAAATCGTTTTCGGGTTCGGGCGAAACGATGGTTGGAGCCGCCGCGGGATCGTCCGACTTTCCGCCAAAAAGACTTTTGAAGCGATCCCCGAGCGACTGCGATGCGGCCGGCGAGACAAGCACCCCGCAGCTAATTGCAAGCGAGACCATCGCCAGGATCCCGATTTTTTGCAGCCCGATAGCCGTCATCATGCCCCGTCCATCATCCATTACGCATCCTTGTGTTTAACCGATCAGCCGCGGAAATCCTCGTGCAACAAGCCGAACAGCAGATGGTCCTGCCAGACGCCGTTGATGCAAAGATAGCGCCGCGCCAGCCCCTCCCGCGTGAAGCCGCATTTCTCCAGCACCCGAATCGAGGCCTCATTGGACGGAATGCAGGCCGCCTCGATGCGGTGAAGATTGAGCTCGCCGAACAGCGATGGCAGCAACACGCGCAAGGCCGAGGTCATGTAGCCGCGATGCGCATGGGGTTCGCCGACCCAGTACCCGATGGTACCGGCCTGCACGATGCCGCGGCGGACGTTCGCCAAGGTGATGCCGCCGATCATCGCGCCGTCGGATTCGCGAAACACCACGAACGGATAGGACCGGTCGGCGGCAATGTCTTCGGTATAGCGGCGCAACCGCCGCCGAAACCCGGAACGGGTAAGGTCGTCCGACGGCCAGATCGGCTCCCAAGGCGTGAGGTACTCGCGGCTGGTTTCGCGTAAGTGCGCCCATTGCAGAAAATCCGACATCTGCGGCGCCCGCAGCAGCAGACCATGGCCGCGCGGCGCGAGCGCGGCCGGTCCGCTGGATGGCAGCCGAAACAGGGCCATATGTCCAATACTCCCCGCTCTACCCGGACCCGATCCCGGGCATCAACACCGTCAATGAAGCAGCGACTTCGCTTTCGACCTGGTCAATCCTTCCGCAAAAGACACTGCCCTGTCCAGACCTCTTCCGCTGCCCAGCGCCACAACCGCCGGACGACTACGCGACAACAGCCCCCTTGCGGCATCGCGGGTCGATTCCACGCTGACCGCATCGATCCTGGCCACCAGTTCTTCAACCCTCAGTGGGCGCCCGTAAGCCAGAACGTGGCGCGCCAGCTGTTCGGCGCGTGAGCTGCAGCTCTCCAGCGCCATCAGCAGACCGGCCTTCATCTGCGCCTTGGCGCGCGCGACCTCGCTCTCCGTCAAGGTCTCCACCGCGTCGTTGATGACATCGACGATCACCTCCATCATCTCGGGGGCATCCCCGGGATCTGTGCCGGTATAGAGCCCGAAAAACCCGGTGTCCGAATAGGGCGCATGGAAGGCATAGATCGAGTAGCACAACCCGCGCTTCTCGCGCACTTCCTGAAACAGCCGCGACGACATCCCGCCGCCGAGCGTATTGGTGAAAACCTGCAGCGAGAACAGCGACACATCGGTCTGCGGCAGGCCTTCCAGCGCCAGCGTCAGATGCGCCTGCTCGAGTTCACGGTGCACCACGCGGGAGCCGCCTTTCCCGAACATCGCGGCTTGAGGTTTGGGCGCGGGCGAGCCGTCGAAGCTTGCGAACCGCTGCGCCACTTCCTCGACCACCCGTTTGTGATCGACCGCGCCGGCCGCCGTCACCACCATATCGGGACCGCGATAATGGGTTGAAAGATAGCGCCGCAGCGTATCGCGGTCAAAGCCCTTCAGGGTCTTGGCGGTACCCAACAGCGAGCGCCCCATCGGCTGATCCGGGTAACACAACTCGTTGAGATGTTCGAACACAACGTCATCAGGCGTATCCTGCGCGGCCCCGATCTCCTGCACGATCACGCTCTTTTCGCGCTCCAGTTCGTCCGGAACGAAGGAGGGATTGGCGAGAATGTCGGAGAGCACGTCGAGCGCCAGCGGCACGTCGGCCTTCAAGACCCGCGCATAATAGGCGGTGGTTTCGGTCGAAGTGCCGGCGTTGAGATCGCCGCCGACCGCCTCGATTGCCTCGACGATTTCACGCGAGGTGCGCCGCGTGGTGCCCTTGAACGCCATATGTTCGAGCAAATGCGAGATGCCGTGCTCGTTCGGCTTTTCGTCGCGCCCGCCGACGCGGGCCCATACGCCAAGCGCCGCCGTTTCGAGGTGCGGCATGGTGTCGGTGATCACCGTCAGGCCGGAGGGAAGCTTGGTGACATCGACACTCATCCGGCAACTCCTTGCTTCGCCGCGCGGCTGACCGACAGCACGAACCGCTCGACTTCGACCTGATCGTTTTTCATGACCTTGATGTGTTCGGGCTTGCTCATCAAACCCTCGAGCCACGCCGGCAATTCCGGGCGAACGCCACAGGCGGCTTCCACCGCATCCGGAAATTTCGCCGGGTGCGCGGTCGACAACACGATATTAGGAATCCTGGAGTCCGACGTGTCGCGATCGGCTACTGCCAGCGCCACCGCGGTGTGCGGATCAACGAGATCGCCGATCTCTCGCCAGGCGGCGCGGATTGCGGCACTGGTTTCGGTCTCATCGGCGCGGCCGGCGTCGAATTCTTCCCGGATCGCCGCGAGCGTCGCATCGGGCAGCACGAAACGGCCAGACTGCTTCAGCGACGCCATCAAGCGGCGGACCTCGGCGGCGTTGCGTCCACCGGCCTCGAACAACAGCCGCTCGAAATTCGAGGAGACCTGGATATCCATCGAGGGCGAGGCTGATGCGTGAACCTCGCGCACTTCGTAGATTCCGGTCTTCAGCGTGCGCGGCAGGATGTCGTTGATGTTGGCGGCGATCCGCAACCGCCGCACCGGCAGGCCCATCCGCTTGGCGACGTAGCCGGCGAAGATGTCGCCGAAGTTGCCGGTCGGAACGGTGAAATCCACGGTGCGCGCCGGCGCACCAAGCGCGACCGCCGAGGTGAAGTAATACACCACCTGCGCCACGATCCGGGCCCAGTTGATGGAATTGACGCCCGATAGCGATACTGCGTCGCGAAAGCTGTGATGATTGAACAGCGCCTTCACAAGCGCCTGGCAGTCATCGAAGTTGCCTTCGATGGCGAGCGCATGAACGTTGGCGGCTGCCGCGGTGGTCATCATCCGCCGCTGTACCTCGGAGATGCGGCCGTGCGGGAACAGCACCACGAGATCGACATTGTCGAGCCCCGCGAACGCGTCCACGGCGGCGCCGCCGGTATCGCCTGATGTTGCGACCACGATGGTGGTGCGTTGCGCGCGCTTCGCCAGTACATAATCCATCAAGCGCGAGATCAGCTGCATCGCTACGTCCTTGAACGCAAGGGTCGGGCCGTGAAACAGCTCCAGCAGGAATTGATGGGGACCGATCTGGTTGAGCGGGACCACGGCGGGATGGCGGAAGGTGGCGTAGGCCTCATTCGCCATGCGGCCGAGATCGGCCTCGGAGAGTTCGCCGGCGACAAACGGCCCGATCACCTCGACCGCCACTTCCCAATACGGCCGGCCGAAGAAGCCGGCGATGGTGTCGGGCGAAAGCTGTGGCCAGCTTTCGGGCACGTAGAGGCCGCCGTCGCGGGCAAGCCCGGTCAGCATCACATCGCAGAAACCTAGCGTCGGGGCCTCCCCCCGGGTCGAGATATACCGCGTCAAACCGCCCTCCAAAGGCGCAGGCTTACCGCCAAGTCTTTGATTAATAAAGTTAATCGACATTTACCCAAGGCAACGTCGCGGCGGCACCATAGAGCGTTTTCGATGGAAGGGGAAACCGGGATTCGATCCTCGCATGGTGGCCAGGGCCGGCCTTTGGCTGGGCCGGGACCTTGGACTGCTGCTCCCATGGTTCGAGACCGCGCTGCGCGCCTCCTCACCATGAGGGTTTGAATTCACGTCGCATGTCACAACCTCATCCTGAGAGCGTGTGAAGCTATTCAATTTCTTGGTCGAGGGAGAGCCGGTTTGTGCATCTCGCATTGAATATATCTTTCATGTGGCGAGATTGATGAGGCGGTGGCCTTGGAGGATGTTGTTGGCGA